>Ga0209578_10004134_pt1 | contig 10583 bp, 10 predicted proteins | sample tdAd472_FD_187127 | JGI IMG/M metagenome (GOLD analysis project Ga0209578, IMG submission 187127) | Marine sediment microbial communities from the Atlantic coast under amendment with organic carbon and nitrate - tdAd47.2 (SPAdes)... | ecosystem: Environmental > Aquatic > Marine > Coastal >...
TGTCGTGAATAAGAGTCTTGAGCATCGGCAGGAACACCCGCTCGGTCGCCTTGCCCAGGAAGTAGTCCTCCTGCGGCGGGGGCCCCACCACCGTCGCCGGGAACACCGCCTTCTCGCGCATGGTGACCGCACTCACCTCGACCACCGGGTACCGATCAGGAAGCGAGTAGAAACCGGTGTGATCGCCGAACGGCCCCTCAAAGACAGCACCCGGCCCGATCTCATCCGTTCGCGGGTCGAAGCCGATCTCACCCGCATCCGTGCGCACAAAGCCCTCGATCACGATCTCCGAATCACTCGGCACCCACAGGGGCACACTCACACCCCGGCACATCCGGATGCCCTTCTTGTTCAGGAATCCCGCGAGCAGCAATTCACTGATGCCCGGCGGGAGCGGAGCCGTCGCCGCGTAAGGCAGCACGCTCGGCCCGCCCAGCACGATCGCAACGGGCATGGGCTCACCGATCTTCTTCCACGAACGCCAATGGGCAGCCCCGTCGTGGTGCACGTGCCAGTGCATCGCCACGCGGTCCTTGCCCATCAGCTGCACGCGGTACATTCCGATGTTGTGACTCGGCGGCTTCGCTTCATGCCGATCATCCGCGTGGATCGTGTGAATCCCCGCGAAGGTGATGTACCGCCCTTGCCAGTGCTTCATCCACTCGGCCGGCTCAATGGATGGATGCCCAAGCCCGGGCACTTGGTCATTCACGCCCGCGGGATAGCCCATCGAGGCAAAGTCACCATCCTGCGCCCAACACCGGAGAAATGGCAGCCGCGTCAGATCGATGTCATCGCCACGCAGCACGCGCTCTTGGCATTTGCCAGCTTTCTTCGAACGCTTGGGCGCGACCTTGAGCAGCGGCGCGAACTTGCGCACCATTCCGAGCGCATCCTTCAGCGACCTCGGCGGCTCGGGTTTGAGTAAATCCCCGATCGTGCGCCCGATCGCGTCGAACCCGCCCGGCATATGCCCCGCATCATGGCACCCGAACGCCATCTCCGTGCGCGCATAGCTGCCATACGCATTGATCAGTACGGGCAGGTCGGAGCCTTCGACGTTCTCGAAGAGCAGCGCGGGCCCGCCTCGATCCCAGGACTGGGGGTCGTTGCGTTTGGCCGAGGCGCTCGGCTCGCTGGGGGCGCGCTCTTTGCTCACACGGTCGGCGATCGCGGCGATCTCAAGGACGGGCGAGACCTTCTCACGCACGCGCACGAGCTGCCCGGTCGATTCCAGAGCCCGGAGAAATGCCTGCACATCGGGGTACATACGATCGAACCTTATGTCAGAAACCGATCCTCAGCATTCGCCGCCCCCACCAACCTTTATCTACGGCGCCACGCGCGACTGGGCGGGCTATTTCGCCTCCGTCGCCGGCAAGCCCGCGCGGGAGACGCTCATCGCGGCTCTGGATCGATTCGACAGCCGAACGCCCGCCTATGCGATCGACCTGGGTTGTGGCGAGGGCCGTGACACACAGGAACTGCTCAGCCGGGGCTGGAAAGTCCTTGCCATCGACGGCTCGCAAGAGGGCATCGACCACCTCCTTGATAGGCCCGGCCTCAAGAATCACCCGAAACTCACCACTCGCGTCTCGACGTTTGAGGATCTCAAAGAGCTGCCACCGGTTGAGCTGCTCAATGCGAGCTTCTCTGTGCCGTTCTGCCATCCGGACCACTTTGCCCGGTTCTGGCGCACGCTGACGGCTGCGATCAAGCCCGGCGGCCGGTTCGCGGGTCAGCTCTTTGGCGATCGAGATTCATGGGCCACCATTCCGGACCGCTCCCACCAGACCCTAGCCGAGGCCAGGGCCTTGTTTGAAGGTTTCGATCTCGAGATGTTCGACGAGGAAGAACGCGACAAGCAGGACTTTCAGTGCATCGAGAAACGCTGGCACGTGTACCACATCGTGGCGCGAAAGCATGGGTGAACGAATCCCAATAGGATGAGGTCCACACGCGGGGGAAATCCATGAGTGACCTGGCAATCGACCTGACCGGTGTCAGCAAAAACTACACACGGCGATTCAAGAAGCCCACACCCGCGCTCCGCGGCGTGGACATGCGCGTCCATCGCGGCGAGGTCTTCGGCCTGCTCGGCCCCAACGGCGCGGGCAAGTCCACGCTCGTCAAGATTCTCATGACCGTCATCCGCCCCACCCAATGCAAGGGCTCGATCCTGGGTCAGCGCGTCGGACACAAACCAACACTGGCCAAGGTCGGCTATCTCCCCGAACATCACTCGTTTCCGGGCTATCTGACCGGGGCGCAGGTCATCGATTTCTTCGGCGCCATGACGGGCGTGCCCAGACGCGAACGCAGGCAGCGCGCGGGCGAACTGCTCGAACTTGTCGGCATGAGCGAGTGGTCCAAACGCAAGCTCCGCAGCTACTCCAAGGGCATGCGCCAGAGAGTGGGCATCGCACAGGCGCTGATCAACGATCCCGATCTTGTGCTCCTCGATGAGCCGACCGACGGTGTGGACCCGGTCGGCAGGCGGGACATCCGCAAGGTCATCGAGCGGATCAAGGATGAGGGGCGAACGGTCTTTATCAACAGCCACCTGCTCACCGAGCTCGAAGCGGTCAGCGACCGTGTGGCGATCCTCGTCAAGGGTGTCGTCGCCCAACAGGGCACGATCGATGAACTCACCCAGGGTCAGCTGAGGTACGAGCTCGTCGTGGGCGCTTCCGATAGCGCGGGCGAGTTGCTCCAGCGGGCGCTGCCCGAGGGCTCTCGGCAGCTTGCGTTGCCCGAGGATGAATCCCAGCTTGCCAATCGCATCGGGTTCAAGGGGCTCCTGCCGACGGGCGAGTCGATCGAGGTCGCCAGGAACACGCTGACGATCGGTTCGGACGACCCGAAGCTGATCCAGCCGATCATCGACCGCGTGCGTGCCGAGGGCGGCGTGATCACGAGCGTGCGGAATGTGCGGCCCTCGCTGGAGGATCTGTTCATGCAGGCGGTGACCGACCCGACGACGGGCGAGACGCTTAAACCCGGGGCTGAGGAAGGGGGCGGGCGATGAGCACGATGCTGCGCCAAACGACTGCGATGCTCGTCGACGCCTACCGCGAACTGGCGGCCGGCAAGCTCTTTTGGGTGACGATGCTGCTCTCGCTCTTGTGCGTGGGCGCGTTTGCGATGGTCGGAATCAACGAGACCGGCCTGACGGTGCTCTGGTATACCATCCCGATCGATGTCTTCAACACCGGCGTGATCAGCGAGCCGTTGTTTTATAAGATGATCTTCCTCAACCTGGGCATCGGCATCTGGCTCACGTGGGTGGCCACAGTACTCGCGCTGGTTTCGACCTCCGGGATCTTTCCATCGCTTCTGACGGGCGGCCAGATCGAGACGATGCTGAGCAAGCCCATCTCCCGCTGGCGGTTGTTCCTGACGAAGTTCGGGACCGGGCTTGTGTTTGTGGCTCTTCAGGTGACGGTGTTCTGCGTCGCATCGGTGCTGGTGATCGGATTCCGCGGTGGGTCCTGGATGCCGGAGATCTTCATCTCGATCCCGATCGTGCTGGCGTTCTTCAGCTTCCTGTTCTCGATCATGACAGTCTTTGGCATGATCACACGCTCGACGATCGCCTCGCTCTTGCTCACGATTCTTGTGTGGTTCGTGCTGTTCCTCGTGAATATCACGGACAACATCCTCGTGCAGCAGCACGAGGGGCTGAAGATCCAGGTCACCAAGCTGGAAGAACGGCTCGAATTGGCTGACGAGAACGCGCGTGTGATGTACATCGCCACCCAGCGCCGCGAAGGCAACGACCTGCCGGACGATTACCCGGCGACGGATGACGAGAAGTACACGGTCAACGTCTTCCTGCCCTCGCTGCGTGATCGGCTTGAGAACCGAAAGGACATGGTCGAGAGCCTGGCGCCCTGGCGGCGTGGGATCTACTTCGCCAAGACGGTGCTGCCCAAGACGAGCGAGACCATCGGCCTGCTCGGGCGCTATGCGATGTCCAAGGAAGACCTCGACACGCTCATGGAAATGGGAGACGGTCGCGGCAAGACAACGGTCAACGAGGAGACAGGCGAGGTGAACGTGGCGCCGCAGGAACTCAGCAAGGCCTCAGCGGAAGTCTTCAACAACAGGTCTGTCGCATGGGTGCTGGGGACCTCGTTTGGATTCGAGGCGGTGATGCTGCTGATCGCGGGGACCATGTTCGCAAGACGGGATTTCTGAGCCCTATCGGGGTGCCACGGGTTATCTTGCAACCCGTGCCCGACGTGAGATCACGGCTTGCCGAAGGCCGACAAGCCGTGGCACCCGTTCGCTTAATCGCGCCCCAATTCGATCCCGCGATCACGCGAGGCGACGATGCCTTGGGCGATCGCGTCCATCACACCCAGCTTGTCGAAGGTGTCTGTCGCGGCCTGGGTCGTGCCCTTCTTGCTCGTGACACGTTTGCGGAGCTCGGCGGCCGATAGCTCGTCTGAATGCAGGAGCTCGGCTGCGCCGTAAATGGTTTGTTCCACGATTGTGCGCGCGGTCTCGGCGTCGAGGCCCACCGCCAGTGCGCCCTGCTGCATCGCCTCGGCGAGGTAGAAGATGTACGCGGGCCCCGAGCCGGCGACGGATGTGAATGCGTCCATCATCGATTCGTCGAGATGCACGACTTTCCCCACCGCGCGGAAGAGGCGATCGGAGAAGGCTGCATCGGCATCGGTAGCGCCGGCTGAAAGCGCGATAGCGGATATGCCCTTGCGGACCTGCGAGGGCGTATTGGGCATGACGCGGACGACCCGGCATGAGCCGCCAAACGCATCGCGGATGCGCGAGCCTCTCTGGCCGGCGAGGATGGAGATGACCACACGCTCGCCGACGAGGTCGGCGATCTCGGTTGCGACCTCATCGAGCATCTGGGGTTTGACGGCGAGCATGATCTGCCCCGAGCCAGGCTCGGATTCGTTGGCCTCGAGCCATTTGACGACCTCGGCTGATGTGGCCACAGCGGCGGGGAAGGTCTTTCGCTTGGATTCGTTGCGGTCGGCGACGCAAACTTTTCCCAGCACGCCGGCCTCTGTGGCCCCGTGCAGGATCGCCGAGGCCATCGCCCCACCCCCGATAACCGCCAGTGCTGGTACCGATTCGCTCATATCGCCGATCCTTCCCTTTGTGCCATGAACTTGCTTTGCACCCTATGCAGAGCGCAGGGGCGTGTGGGCGCGTAAACTGACAAAGGCGGAGCCACCGGCCGGACGGATGCAGACGGAGCTGATATGGGAACGTTTTACACACTGGATTTCGAGAAGCCGCTGGTCGAGCTCGAGCAGCGGATCCGCGAGGCGAAGAAGGGTTCGAGCATCCCCGGTGCCCCGTTGGGCGTTGAGGGTGTTGAGCCCTCGGAAGCTCCCAATGCGGCCGAGATCGCTGAGCTTGAGAGCAAGCACCGCTCGCTGCTCGAAGAGCTGTACGCGCAGCTGAGCCCGTGGGACACGGTGCGGGTCAGTCGGCACCCGAATCGGCCTCAGTCGCGGGATTACATCGAGCACTTTGTGCGCGACTTTGGTGAGCTGCACGGCGACCGGCGATACGGCGATGACCCGGCGATCATCACGGGCTTTGGGCGCATCGGGCACCACAAGTGTCTGGTGGTCGGGCACCACAAAGGGCGCACAACGCAGGAGCGGATCGAGTGCCACTTCGGGTGCGCGCATCCCGAGGGATACCGCAAGGCGCTGCTGAAAATGCAGCTTGCCGAGAAGTTCAGGACACCGATCGTGACGTTCGTGGATACGCCCGGCGCGTATCCGGGGCTTGAGGCCGAACGTCGCGGGCAGGCCGAGGCGATCGCGGTGAATCTGCGCGAGATGTCGCGGATCCGCGTGCCGATCGTGAGCGTGGTGATCGGTGAGGGCGGCTCGGGCGGGGCTCTTGGGATCGCGGTCGCTGACACGGTTGCGATGATGCGGAACGCCTGGTACTCGGTCATTAGCCCGGAGGGGTGCGCGGCGATTCTGTGGAAGCAGGCCAACGAGCAGACCAACCGCTCGGCGGCCGACGCACTGAACCTGACGGCTGCGGACAACCTGCGGCTTGGGATCATCGACGATGTGGTGGATGAGCCCCTGGGCGGGGCGCACCGTGCACCGGCCGAGGCGGCGGGGATGCTCAGGGACTGGATCGTGGGGCAGCTCGACAGCTTCGCGGACAAGAACACGGATGAGCTTCTTGAGGCTCGGTACCAGCGGTTCCGGAATCTGGGGTCGTATCTGGAACGGGCCGAAGAGCCGACGGCAACTGCGGAATAGGGTTTCGTTCGGGGATATCTTCTCTGCTTTGACTCGATTTCGTGCGCGGCCTACCCTTGGCCCACCGCTGCATCGGGCGACGATTCCGTACTTTGTTCGGATTCCGTGAACGCTCAGGCCCGCTGCAGCCGCTGACGAGGGTTTGCGTTGGCTAAGAAGGCTTCAACATCCAAGAAATCGGCGAAGAAGACGACCAAGAAGGCGGCTTCATCGAAGGCTCCGGCGAAGAAGTCTTCGACCACGAAGAAGGCTGCGGCGAAGAAGCCCGCGGCCAAGAAGTCGAGCGCGAAGAAGACCGTGAAGAAGTCGGCTTCCAAAGCGGCGACGAGCAAAGCTGCGTCGAAAAAGACCACAACCAAAAAATCAACACAGAAGAAGACAACTTCAAAGGCGGCCAAAGTGACCAAGGTCTCGAAGAAGGACCAGGCCGACGCGATGAAGGCGAAGGAGCAGGCCGCGTCGATGGCGGCCTCCAAGAAGGCGGCCGAGAAAAAGATCGCCGACGCCAAGGCCGCCGATGCGAAGAAGAACTCGGGGCGCAAGGGCATCACGATCGTCGATGACAAGCCCAAGCGGCGTCAGTCGATGGCCAAGCCGGCAAAGATGCTCGGGCCGCCCCCTGGAGTGGGAATTTCGACCGCTAAGCGCAAGCCGTTGATCTCGTCTGGCCCCAAGGCGCCCGAGAGTCAGCACAGCGTGTTCGGCGTGGGCGAAGAAGACGCGAGCACGTCGCGGAAGAAGCCCAAGTCTCCATTCAACAAACGCGAGCTGGACAAGTATCTCGAGATCCTGGTCACGAAGCGGCAGGAGCTTGTGGGCGATGTGTCCACGATGCAGCGCGGCGTCCTGAACCTGGGCGACAAGAGCGGCGACCCGGCGACGGATGTCGCTGAGCAGGGCTCGGACGCGTACGACCAGTCGCTCTCGATCGGTCTTGCCGAGGTGGATCGCAAGCTGATCCGCGAGATCGATGCGGCCATCAAGCGGATCGAGGACAAGGTGTACGGTCTCTGCGAGATGACCGGCAACCCGATCCCCGCGACCCGATTGAACGAACTGCCCTGGGCACGCTTTACGATCGAGGCTGCCCGCGAACTCGAACGTCGCGGCGGGTGATGTGAGCCAAGACCCACTTGCTGCCACTGCGCTTCGGAGCCCGCGTGCGTGGGCGGTCCTCTTGGTGGTTCTGGTGCTCGGTCTGGTGGCGGATCTTGCCAGCAAGGAAATCGCGTTCCGCACGATCGCCGACGAGCCGGTGAAGATCACACGTGAAGATGTGCTGGCATCACCCGATCCGAACCGCGAGCTGATCCCCAGGCACAGGCCCGTGACGGTTGTGCCAAAGGTGCTCGACTTCACGCTGGTCTTGAATCAGGGGGCCGTGTTTGGGATGGGCGCGGGCAAGCGCTGGCTGTTCATTATGTTCACGGTGGGCGCGATCGGGCTTGGGCTCTGGATGTTCGGCGCGTGGACGAGGCACAGGGACTGGGTGGCGCACGTGTCGCTCGGCTTGCTGCTTTCCGGCGGGCTCGGGAACCTGTACGATCGGCTCCAGTTCGCGTGCGTACGAGACTTCATTCACCCCCTGCCGGCGGTGACGATCGGCTCGTGGGAGGTCTGGCCCTACGTGTCCAACGTGGCTGATGCGCTGCTGATCATCGGGATCGTCGGGCTGATGTGGCACCTGTGGCGGGCCGACCAGCCAAGGCAGGTCGAAGAAAAAGAGATCACGGGATAAGTCTGGGCGATTTGGGCGCTTTGCTCTTTGATAGCAGGACGCTTTGAGCACGGCTTGCCGAAGACGGACAAGCCGTGGGACCCGGTTGGATTGCAACACATTCAGCTGCCGACGTGTTCGCCGGCGCGTTGACGCAGGCTGGGCATGATGTCCTGGACTTCCTGGGCCATGCGCGTGTTGGGGAACTGCTGGCTGATCTGATCGCCGATGGAGATCGCCAGTTCCCACTGGCGGTCCTGGCAGGCGAGCTTGAACGAGGCGCCGAGGTTTTCGCGGGCCTTGCCAATGACGCCACGTGCGACTTCGCGGAAGGGCTCGGCCTCTTTCTCGGTGAGGTAGTGGTCGAGATCCTTGAGGATCTCCATCGCCTCATCGAAACGCTCGGCCTGGGCGGCCAGCAGGAATCGGCGCTCGAGTTCTTCCTTGTACTGGCGTTTGGCGGAGGCAACCCGGCCCCGCAGGGCATGCACGCGGGGCGAGACGGGGAAGCCTGCGGCGATGCTGTCGGCGGCCGAGAGCGCTTCGTCCCACCGCCGCTGGACGATGAGATGGTCGAGCTTCTGGATCGCTTCGTTGACCTCGTTGTCGAGCCCCTCGGCCCGGGCCATCTCGATGCGCATGCGGAACTGCTCGGCGTCGCGCAGATAGCCGAAACGCTCGGCGAGTTCGTTGACGAGCACCTGCGCAGCCGACCAATCGCGTGAGCGGATGTCCTCTTCGATCGCACGGCAGAGGAGCTCGCGTTCCTTGGAACGGTTGAGCACGCGCCGGGCGTCATCGGAGAGTGCACTGTGCTGGGCGGTACGCTCCATCGTCTGTTGCACTTGCCGGAGCTGCTCGACGATGCGATCGGTGTCGGCCTTGTTTGAAGACGGTTTCTGGCCGAGCACGGCGATGACAACGGCTGCAGCGCTCGAGGCGATGATGAGCCCGAGCATGCCCAGGTTGGCAAGCTCATCGCTGCCGCCCTCACGCTGTGATTCGATGACGCCGATGGCGATCATGATGAGCGAGACGATCGCTGCGGATGTGAGCATGACGATCGCGATCGATCCACCTTGTTTTTTCATCTCGCTTCTCCGATCTTTAACCGCTGCCCGGCGTGGGCCCGCCGCAGTTGCGCTCGACGGGGACCATACAGAGGAACCTGAGCGGCTCATCGCCCGATTGGAATTGGTGTTCCAGGTCGGCCTTTACATAGATAACGTCGCCGGCGCGGATCTGTTTCGTTTCGTCACCCAGAAGGATGGTGCCCGAGCCCGAGACGATGTAGACCTCGTGCTCGTAATCGTGGCTGTGACGGGGTGTGTGGCCGCCGGATTCGACCTGGAAGCTCCGCAGGGCGAAGTTGGGGGCGCCATCGCCCCGGCCGACCATGACCGCCATCGAGGCGCCCTGGACGCCATCCATCTCGACCGGGTTCATCTGCACGTCGTTGATGTTGCGGATCATTGCTCGAAAGCCTCCTGCCACAGTCTACCATCGGTCATATGGCCAGTTCCGATCTTACCATTCGATCCGCGGCCCTTGGGGGCTATCAAACCAACTGCTACACGGTCCAGTCGGGTGAGCACCTCTGGGTTGTTGATGCGGGCTACGAGCCGGAACCCCTGCTCGAATTGATCGCCGAGACGGGCCTGACGCCCGAAGCGATCGTTCTGACGCACGCACACTCGGACCATATCGCGGGGATTCGGCAGGTGCTGGAGAAGTATCCGGGTGTCCCGATCTGGATCGCCGGCGAGGAGGAGCAATGGCTCGCCGACCCGGAGCTGAACCTGAGCGCGTTCCTCGGGCTGGGCGTGACGGCGCCCCCGGCCAGTCGGCTGCTCAAAGAGGGCGATGAACTGACGCTGGGCGAGGCGACGTGGCGTGTGCTGCACACGCCGGGGCATTCGCCGGGCGGGCTGACATTCGTGTGCGACGAGCACTGCGTGGCGATCGCGGGCGATGCGCTGTTTGCGGGCTCGATCGGTCGGACGGACTTTCCGGGCTCGAGCCACGCGCAGCTGGTTGAATCAATCCGGACGAAGCTGTACACCCTGCCGGACGAGACGCGGGTGCTTTCCGGTCATGGCCCCGAGACGACGATCGGGCGCGAGAAGCGGTCGAATCCGTTTGTGCGGGGTGAGTAGTTGTCGCAACGGCTCAGGATCTGCGGAGGCTGGAAGCCTCCGCCACTGAAGCGATCAGCCGCCGACGTAGCGGGCGTAGAGCGAACGGGCGCGGGCGGGTTCTTCGGTGCCCTTGACGATGGCTCTGCCGTCGCCAAACACGGTCATCTCGATTTGTGACTGTTCTGAATCATTGTCGATCGTGGCGCGGATGATGCCTTCGAGCGCGGTGACGTCACCGGCGCTGCGGAGCCGATCGGTGACGGCGGCGAGGTCGATGCGTCCGACGGTGGCGGGAGTGATTTGGACTGCGTTTCGGCCGCAGAGCCTGACCGTGCGCCCGACGCCTTTGCCGTCAAGGAATTCGTGGTTGCCCTTGCCGCAGCAGATGCAGTCCGGGTCGCGGGCCGAGGTGAGATCGAGCGAGCGAGCTTGGCCCGTCCAGGCGTCGTAGGACTCGAG
>Ga0209578_10004143_pt1 | contig 10574 bp, 8 predicted proteins | sample tdAd472_FD_187127 | JGI IMG/M metagenome (GOLD analysis project Ga0209578, IMG submission 187127) | Marine sediment microbial communities from the Atlantic coast under amendment with organic carbon and nitrate - tdAd47.2 (SPAdes)... | ecosystem: Environmental > Aquatic > Marine > Coastal >...
GCCGAAGTCCAATCCATCCTGATGACCGTCCTCGTCACCGCCGCTCAGCAGGCCATCGACCCGCTCAACTTCCTCAAGCAGACCCTGACCTCACCCCAGCCAGCCCTCATCACACTACCGGCCCGGTGGACAAGTACTGACTGCTTTTGTGATGTCACCACGATGGGGTTCGAATACCGCCGGTTTCATACCGTGGTGCTGCAGGGCGTTGCGAATGTCACACACGGAGTTCCAGCGGTCCGCCCACTCCCGTTGCTGGTCGGTCAACAGCTCACGCACGGGCTGATGATCCCGCTTGTTGCGCAGGACAATTCCGAGCCCGCCCAGCGATCGCTCGGCTTGATCCCGCGTCACGCGTTTCAGCCAGCCGCTTGAAGCGGAGTGCTGATCGACGAGCCGATTCGCGATCCACTCCCGCAACAGCCCGAAACCCAGGTTGTGTTGGCCGGTACGAAAGTAGCGAACGATGAATTCCGCCTGACGTTGCAGTTCTTCGTCATCCAGCGACACGGCTTTCTTTGCCGTCTCGTCGGGCTTCGGATTCGCCACGAAGGTCGGCCCGGCCAGCGGGCGAATCTCGTCAAGAATCAGTTCCTGCAACTCGTCGGCCAGCGGCAATGCTGCCGGCAACTGGCGGTCGTCTACAGCTTGAATCAGGCGACTGGCTGCATTGCCGGCCTCCAATGGCATGCCATTCAGGAAGAAGAACGACAGGTCATTGACGATCGACCGCGTTTCATCTCGGTCCATCAATTGTCCCACTTCCCGCAGTGAGCCGGTCTCGCGAAAAACGGCCAGGGCGTGAAACCACCGGGCGAGATCCAGGACCGGCTTCAGGTCGATGATCGGTTTGGGATCATGCGGGTTGGGAGTCTCGATGCGGCAGTACCACGCACCCTTGATGTGAACCCCACGGAATTCGCCCAGGTACAGTGCCAGCGCGTAGAACAGAAACGCGTGATGCCGCAGCCCCTGTGTCACGTCCAGCGTCACAGAAACGCCACTGGGGATACTCCGAGCAGTGGCTTCCAGAAACTCTCGCGTGTCGTCCGCAGCGCTACCGGACACAAAAACTGGAGTGACTGGAATTCCAAGTTGCCTGGCATCTTTCTGAATAAAGTCCCAGCACGCAGCGCGAGCCTCATTGGTCAGTAGAAACCAGATCTCATTCGGTCGCTGGTCCTCAGGCAGCAACGTCCACAGCCCCAGCGCGGAGAAGCGGCTGAGCTGTGTCAGACCATTGAAGGCGTAAGTTGTCTCTCTCGCGTGAAGTCCCATCGACGAGAGGAGGATGTGGCGATTGTGTGGACTCATTGTTGTTCATTACCCAATTGTCAGGATTCGCAATCTGTAAAGACAAAATGCGGATCAATAAGCCGGGAACGCCCTGCAAACTAAGGACGCTCCGCACGAAACAATCCCAGGCCGAAATGGCAGCCGTAGCCGAGGGCGATGGGGCCGGTGACTGCTTGCGGAAAGGTCAGGCGGAAGCCGTAGCCGTGGGAGGACGACTGGTGGCCGCCGCCGTGGGAGCGGAGGCGGGTGAACTTGAGCCAGCTTGTGAACGTACCGCCGAGGTGTGTGCCGGGGGCGTCAAGCAGGGGTTCGATCTGCACGCCGTCAGACACCGCTCGGAATGCGGGACGTCGTGAGAGTTCCAGGCGGATCAGGGCCGCCAGTTCCCGCTCCGTGGCGGATCGGACCAGTTGCGGGTCACGCTGCTCGGTCTTCGAGAGACGTAGTTTCAAGTGTCTCGTCGGGACGAACGGCGTGAGGGAGACCCACGTCGTCGATGTCGCGAGCGTTCGTGACTGGCCCTGCTTCTCGTTGGGGCCTCCGAAGTCAGCGGGATCGCCGATGCCCAGCAGGGCGAGTTGCAGGTCGTGGCCGGCGTCGCCCCACATGCGGGTGAAGCGGCCCAGCGCGATCTCATCATCGGGCGAGAAGCCCATCGGTGCGACGACGTTGAGAAAGCCGATGCGACCGTCGCTCCGGGCTTCGCACAGGAAGTGGGCGTGAGCGTGGGAGTCGTCGAGTCGTGAGCCGTCGGGGTTTCTGCCCGAGAACACGATGGACGCGCTGGCTCCCGGATCGTCGGAAACCTGCTGTGCGACTCGTTTTGAGCAGCCCATCAGGAAGTGCCGCGCTCGCTCGCCAATGCGCAGAGCATCCGTCAGGCGTGGCAGCACCGGGCCGGCAATCGCGAAGCGGGCGACCGTGGGTTGGCGAGTGACGCGGGACTGTGATTGTGGTGTCACAGTCGGAAGGAACGACGTGGCCGGACGCGAGTAGTGAATCCAGCGACTGCCGGGCGGCTGGTTCCAGCCGTCTCTCCGCAGGTCGGCGGTTTCTGCATGGAGAGCGTCGAACAGCGAATCCGGGATGCGGGCCTCGATCGCGGTCTGCTCTTTCTTCGCCAGCTTGTCTTTGGCCGGCTTGCCTCTCTGAGCGGCCTTCTGATTCAGCTCGTCAAGCCGGCGTGCGGTGTGAAGCTGCCGCGTTGAGCCGGCCCATTCCACAAGTTGTTCCGGCGGCTGAGCCACCAGCGTGCGGACCAGCTCGCGATTCGGCGGCGCATCAACACCAGCCTCGACCGGCACGACATCGGCGGCGGCATCAGTATCTGCAGCGGGCGGCTCGTCAGCGATCGCCGCCTCGACCCACGATTCGGCTCGACCGAAGTACGTCATGGATCTCAACAGGTCATCGAGCAGACCACGTTGGGCGCCATCGAGTTCCACATCAGGCCAGACGGCATGCACGGCTTCCGTCGGATCGACCACGACAAAGGTGTCGAAGACCTTGGTCTTGTTGCCCTTCACGGGAGGCATGTAGTGCCTGTGGTGAGCCTGCGAAGCGTCTGGCAGGTGAAACGCAGGCGGTGCGGACAGGGCGTCGACGAGTGCGCGGATCGCGTCTTCCGGCACGTCGGGAAACTTGTGGTACCAGGTCGCGACGAGCGATCGCAGCAGCCGCCACGGAGACGGCGGCCACTCGACGGCGCCTTCGTTGACCTGACGTCCCCACGGCGTGGCGTGGAATCGTCGCGCCGGGAATCGAAGTGAGATAGCCAGCATGGAGGGTTGCCTCAGCAAAGAGGGGCGGGACTGGTGACGAAAAGTTGCAGAGGAAGCCGTGCGCCGCGCGGTCATTCGTTGAAGATCGAACCGCCGTCGTAGCCGCGTTCGCCAGAACGCGGGGTCGTCGCGTCGGTCGTCGTGCTCTTGCCCGCGTTCTGGCGAACGCGGCTACGGACTTGTCACCGACAGAACGGCTTACGCTTCCGTGAACTGCACCTCGGTCACGGCGGGGTCGGCGAAGTGAGCAGCGGCTGCCTTGATCAGCGCGGGCAGCTCATTCGTGAGTTCATCCAGCGCGGGCAGCTCGAAGCCCGTCGCGGGTCGCTTGATGACAGGGTCGCCAGCCGGTTCCAGATCGCAGGCCGTGCGGAGCCGCAGTCCTTCGCGCAGGAACTTCTGGACCTTGAACAGCGACAACGCGATCAACAGCGTCTGTGCTTCCGGAGCCAGTCCATAACCACGCACCTGAGCGAGGTCGATGTTGAAGTAAGCGGTGATCTTGTCGGCGGTGAACTCGTCGCGATGGAACGGGACGTTTCCGTAACCGTCTTTGGCCTTCCCGTAGGCCGTTGAGTCGCCTCCAGAGCTTGGCTGTATTCGGTCAACCTTAACTCCCCCACTTGAGGCGGTCACGACGCCTTCTGCTTCGATAAACGAAGAAATCACACGCGGCAATCGAACGACACCACCAATCTTCTCAAGGAAGATGCCGTGAAGGATCGAGGATGGGTCGTACTTCAGCAGTGCTTCAACAAGTCTGCGGCGGTTGAACGGCTTGTTGGCCTCAAATCCAACGGCCTCTCGAATTACGTCGAACTTGTCTGACTTAACGATGTAGGGGGAATTGATTCGATGTGCCTCAAGAACCGAACTCGTCACGGTGCCATCAGGCAATGTTGACCGCACGTACGGCAGGCCCTGCAGCGGTGCGATCAACTCGTCACTGGCTTCGTCCCAGCAGACGGTTTCCAGGCGATTGGCCATCGACTGCGCGGATTCAACCAGCAGCATCTCCGTGCCCTGATGCGAGAACGTGGCCGCGCCCAGATCCGGAAAGCCAGTGGGTTGGAAGCGTTTTCCCTGCAACGGTTGCAGCGGAACCTCGAACAGCAGACGCGGTTCGGAATCGAGAGCGGACAGGTTGAGAGCCATTGGTGAAGTCTCCAGTGAGAAGAAAGGAAAGCTGAGACCAGAACCTGGTCAGTGGTTATTCGTGAATCGCAGATTGAGGGCTGGCGTCTCGAACAGCGTCGTCGGCGAGTGACAGTCGTGACCGGTCCAACGAACGTCGGCCCAGTTCTGTGATTCCGGATTGAGACACCGGAAACAGCAGGGCGGCAAGCATTCGCTGACCGGAAACTGTGCCGCTTCCGGCCAGCGTGAAGGCGGGCGGCAGGCCGGAGCCTTTCAGGCGTTGAGCGGCCAGTTGGATCGCATCCGCGATCCGTCCCGCAGCCAGCAGTCGTGCGATCCGTGGGTCGAGCTTCACCTGACACTCGAACGAGCCGTGCGGCACGGCGCGGTGAGTGTGGCAGAGCTTGAGCATGCTGAACGTGGCGTCCGGCATCGGTTCCCGATCACCTCGACTGATCTGCTGAGCGGCCTGCTTCGTCTCCAGGTCGGACCAGTTCAACAGCACGAGTCCGCGAAGCAGTTCGGCGAGTCTGCGGTCGTCGGTCCCGCGATTCAGAAACGCGGCGATGTCTCCCAGCGACGCGGCACACGCCGAGCGATCGGGAAACACGAGCACGTCATCTTTTTCGGTCGCGCCGAGCCGGACGGCTTCCACAATCCGGCGAGTGACCACGGCGGCCAGGTTGCGTTCGAGGTCCGCCCCCGACCACACCACCGAGGCGGCAGCGGACGACTCATCCACGAAGAAGACGAGCGGTTCTCTCGACGCCCGGTCCTTCCCGATCGCGACCGGTTCGATGTGCTGCCGTAGCGAACCGATGCCTTTGGTGAAGAGTGCCGCGAGGCTGACGGCCAGCCGAAACTCAGTCGAGCTGCCGGTTCCTGCGCCGGCTTCCAGCAGCCACCTGTGAGAGAGCAGCGGAACCGGCTTGAGGTACTTGTCGGCTCGCCATCTGGAAGACGTCGCCAGGACCTGCTCGCACTCACCCAGCGCGATGAGCACGTCCTGAAGTCGCACGGGCGAACGCTGTCGGCACAGATCGAGAATCGACTGTTCGAGACGTCGCAATGCCCGGCCGGCGCTGGCGGGAGCGGTGTCGGACGAAGCGGCGCCCCGGAAGCGGTCGAGCCAGTCGTCGATCTCAGCGAGCAGTTCGACCTGTGGTTGCGGCTGAACGTGAAAGCGTCCCAGCGGAATCGCGAAGTAGGAAAGTCCGTTTCGCTGTTGAAACGCGTACCGTTCGAACTCCGAGATGCCGCGATCGACACCCAGGCTGGAGATGGCTCGGGCGAAGTCCACACCGTTGCGCGCCCGTCGGCTTCCAAGCGTCGCTCGCCCCTCGGAGAACAACGCCCCCAGTTCGGCGACGGTGGCCGGTCGAGACCACAGCGGCAACCACATCTCGGCTCGCGACAGGCCCTCATCTCCGGACGCCGCACTGCCGTAGCCCACGCCGGCCTGTCGCACACAGAAGGGATAACTCAGCGAGCCAGGCTGCTGCTGTTCCAGCCGCTTTACGCAGGCGGCGGCGAACATCAGTGAGCCTTCCAGCGCCAGTAGATAGTCCCACGGATTCGTGGTCAGCCCGCCCTCAGACGATGAGCCCGCGTTGGCTCCGCCGGCTGCCGATGGCGAAAAGTGGCCCGGCGTCTGCGAGGTCGCGAGCCGATCGCCACATTCACCCAGCAGTGCCGGACGCAACGCGTGGTCCCACTGGCGATCAACAAGCACCGCCACGACCTGTTGCGAAAAGCCCGACATGTAACTGCCGCTGCCCTCGTTGCCTCCGGTTCCCAGCAGAGGCGGATACTTCGTGTCTTCGTCGAGCAGCACGTACGTCGCATCGAGCCAGTCGAGAACACGATCCGGCAGCATCGCGCGGCATTGCATCATCAACTGACGCTTGGCTTCAGGTGAATCGGCTTTCTCAGTCAGGCCCAGCGATTCCAGAACCGCCCGTACGCCGCGAACCGCTGCGGCGAATTCTCCCAGTCTCGACAGTCCGGATCGTTCGATCGCCTGAAGTGCTTCTCGACCAGACTTCTCGGACGCGGCCGAGAAGAACCCCGACCGCGCGCCCCACGGTCCGACCAGCGGCGTCGGTTGGTAGCGTTCGAGAAAGAACTCGCAGAGCGCGTTCTCATTCAGTGTGGTCTGCAGACAGAACGTGTCGCCTCGCCAGAACCCACGCGCGGACGGATCAGCCTGTTCGGCTACCAGACGCAGCACGCCGAGCGCCTTGAGGTAGTTCATCAGCGGCTCGGGCGTGCAGCCGGGGAGAGCGACGGGGGGAGTGGGCGTTGCCATGGATCAGGCCTCTGCTTTCGTTGAACTGCCGCGCCAGTCGGCGACTCGCACCAGCGCTTCCAGAAACGCCAGACGGAACGGGCCGAGTTCGTCGGTGTCTCGAAGTGCCAGCATGCGAGCCGTCCAGCCGGGCTGTGATGGTTGATCGTCGAGGGCGGTCGACTCGCCGAGTTCCATCAGTTCCAGATTCACTTCGAATGCCGGAGACACGTCGCCATTTCCGAGCACGACTTCCGGGAGCCGGTCGCCTTCCCACACACCACGCGCGAACCGCACGGCGGAATCCTCGGGGCGAGTTTCGTTGGGCAGACTGCGGAGACTCAGACGCACCTTTCCGTGGTGAGTCGCGATCAACCACGCGATCAAATCGCGATCGGCAGCGTCGGGACACGCATTCAACCACGCCAGAACGCTGGCCAGTTCGTGTCGAAAACCACGCCGCGCGGAGCCCATGCGTCCGCTCGTCCCGGACTTGGCCCACAAACGAGACGGCGAGAGCGACGCATCACTCTGCCCCGCCGCACGGTGCAGCGCCATCTGAAACACTTCGTGGGCCTTACCCACATCGTGCCACCACGCGGCCCGAACCACGCTGTCCCATGGAAGTTGCGGGAAGTCGCTTTCGAGCCGCTCACGCAACGTCGTCGCTGCGTCGCTTACGTCCCGGAGATGCTGCTCTAGCTCGACTGCCTGTCCAGCTCCCAGTGTCTCATCGTCTTCAAGTGATTCTTCGACTGTGACCGGTTCTGCGTCGTGATTGCTCGGCGCGGGCACTGGCGAGAACTTCTGGTCCTTCGCGTTTCCCGTCCATCCAAGCCGTCCGTCATAACCGCCCGCACCCATCGGCAGCAGTACGGTCATGCCCGGAAACAGGCTGCCGGACTCGACCGCCTGCCACTCACGATCAAGCGGGTTCCACCGCCACGCTGCTCCGGACTTCAACTTCCTCACGAAGTCGCGTGCCGCGCCGATCGACACGGCACACAGTTCGTCCCGACCTGCCGAGGGAAACTGAATCGATCCGTCGTCGGCCTTCTGACTCGGAGGGCTGCCATCGGGGCGTTCCTTCAGTTCCCACTCTCGCCAGTAGAACTGGACGTCCATGTTCCCGGCATCGCGAATGAAGCGGGAGACGTCGAGATCGTTGCCGGCGATATCCGGCGTCGTGTCGTACAGCTCAAGCAGGTCCTTCTTCCGGAGCGTGTGAACGATCGCCAGCGGATCGCTGTGTTCGACTTGCTGCAGCGAAGCCGGGCCGGCGTCGGTCAGCGATTGCAGGTGCTCACGCGCGGTGTCGAGTTCCGCGGCCTCGTACGGCAGGGACAGCTCTGTCGCCTTCATCGCATCGGACGTGTCGAAGTCGATCCACAACACCCGGGCGGCGGGGTTCCCGTTGAGTCCGCAGGTGCCTCGCCGATTACAACGCCCGAGTCGCTGGACGCAGGAACTCCAAGGAGCCAGTTCCAGAAACATCGTTGTGGCCGAGACATCAACACCGGCTTCGATGGCCTGAGTCGCCACGACGATGCGCCCCGGACCGTTCGCGTCGATCGAAGACTCATCGAGTGCCGCCGCCTGAATCGCCGCTCGCTCTGCCGGGCGGAATCGTGAGTGAATCAGAAACCGTGCCGCGTCGAGTTTCGCCTTCCCGAGCTGCTGCATGAGTTGCCGGGCGCGATCGACTCGATTGACCACAACCAGCGTCAGCGTCCCCGGCCGATGCGCTGCCGCGATCTCGTCGCACAGTTCGACGGCATACTGAGCAGCATCTTTCTTCACGTTGTCCGGAGTCAGGATCGTCGAAGCTTTGCCGATCGGTTTCTGAGCGTTCAGCAGCCGCTGCACCGATTCGCTCGCACGATCCAGTTTGGTCAACGACTGACACTTCCAGCCCGTGTCCGGCTGAGGATGATCGACCGTTGCGAGCTGATCGTTGCCCAGCGTCGCCGACATCCACAGCGTGTGAGTCACGCCGCATCGCCCAAGCTTGTCCCGCAACCCCTGCAACTGAGCCGAGGTCGTCACGCCGACGCCCATCAACTGGGTTTCGTCGAGCACCCACTGACAGTCGTTGTTGAGCAGCCCGAAGTGAACCGGCCAACGGTAACGGCTCATCCCGTATCCGCGGTTCAATGCTCGCGACAGCAGCATGTCCTGCGTGCCAATCAGAATAGCGTCACGTTCGGGATGCTCGTCCCAGCGACCTCCTGCTTTGGCGACGTGTCTGCTTTGTTTGACCGCGATGGCGCCGCGTTCGGGGTGCTCGTCCCAGCGACCGGCATCCTCGCCGCCCATCAGAACGTGGACGCCCAGTTGCTCATCGCTGAGTCCCAGATTCGTGCGCCAGCTCAAACACGCATCACGCGTCTGTTCGACCAGCGTCCGCATGGGCAGGCAATAGACAAGTCGCCGAGGCGTCGCCTGACGAGTCTCGTCCGCCGCACATTTCCGCCGATACAACCAGCCAAGGACCACAGCAGCAGTCTTTCCGACTCCCGTTGGAACCTGCAGCAGTTCAGGCCAGGTTTCGCCCGTCGCCAATTCGATCTGATAGGGATAAGGCGCGAAAGAAGCCGACCCGACCTCACCTGTCATTGCCGTTCGAAAGAATTCGTCGTAAATCATAGGGGCATTCTCATTCGGGTGATCAACGTCAAGACTGCTACTTCAGCACGCGCGGCAATGCCTTCTTCTTCCTCAGGCCGACGGTGTTCCACAGGATGGATTCCTCATCGTCGCACCCGCAGACAGCTCGGGCGGCGGTCAGGAACTCCTGTCTTAAAACCGGACGGCAAAGCATCCGATCAATCGAGCAGCCATGCTCGCGCTGGAACATCAGCCAGGTATCGCGGAGGGCGGTCACGTTCATCGAATGGCTCCAACGCAGGTTGACGGGATCAGAACGCGGAGTACTTCCTCCGCGCGGCGAAGCTGTGTGTAGATGGTTTGGACTGGAATTCCGTAACGACGCGCGATCTCTTTGGGTGACAAGCCGTCTATCCATCGAAGCAGCACAATTCGCCGGTAGCGAGGCGACAGCTTGGTGATTGCCTGCCGAACCTGATGGCAGACTTCTTGCTTCATGGCCACATCGACGGGGTCGATTCCGCCAGCACAGTCGAGATCGGCTTGTTTGATGCGACACAGACGTCGATGCTCATCCATGCGGCGAAGCCGGGCTCGTCCCACAAGACGTCCAGCATCACATTCCCCTAACTCCAGGTATGCCTGATGCACTGCGTCGCGATCGCCAACGGCCCGCACAGCAAGTATGTAGTCCTTGTCAGTCATGTCCTTATTCCCTGCGATTCGAGTGGAGTTGTCTTGGCAGTCACTTCTAAGACGTGCAAACTGGCAGAGATTATTCACTTCTAGGGAATAGACTTTGTATTGAATGTCGTTCTGTGGCCACTTATCCTGCTCCAAATCTGCCCATGATTCCAGTCGGACACATTGAGGCGTGCTGATTATGTGTTGCAAGTGGCTGGCTCCATTGAAGTTAGGGCAGAGATTTTGTCCGCAGGGCAGCCTGAGGGCATTTCCGCGGTCATTTGGCCGCGGCCCCATTGGTGTGAGACTCTTCGGTCGCGCACGAAAAAGCCCGGCCGGGTGTTGAGACGCTCGGTCGGGCTTGTTTTGATCAACTTCGCTGCTGTGATTGTTCGCTCAGCGGCGGATGAGCAGGCGGTCCGGGTGCTCGGGGTCGGGGCCGAGGACTTCGATCTCGCGGAGCTGGTCAGGGCGGTCGCTGAAATGAATGATGAGTTCCGCCGAACCCGGGGCGACATGAACTGGACGGTCGAGAATGACAAAGTCCGGAGCAATCTGAGCGAGCTTGATCGACTGACCGTCGGCAATGAGTTCGAATGTGGCCACGAACGAGTAACGGTCCACTGAGGTGTCAGTTGACATGACTGGGCTTTCTGAAGATTTGATCGAGCGTCGTGACGAATTCTGCCGGGCACGCGGACGAACGATTGCCCCGGGGCCGCCGGGTTCAGGGTTGGAAGCCGTGGTTTGGCCGACGATTGAGGGCAGCATCCTGAAGGTGC
>Ga0209578_10004145_pt1 | contig 10573 bp, 6 predicted proteins | sample tdAd472_FD_187127 | JGI IMG/M metagenome (GOLD analysis project Ga0209578, IMG submission 187127) | Marine sediment microbial communities from the Atlantic coast under amendment with organic carbon and nitrate - tdAd47.2 (SPAdes)... | ecosystem: Environmental > Aquatic > Marine > Coastal >...
CGCCGAGCGACAGACCATCGAGCGAAAAGGCCTCGTCGATCTCCGCGGGTGATTCGGGGACGCCGTCGCCGTTGAGATCGCTGCCGCCCTTGACGCACGCGATGGCGTAGCCGGTGAGATCCATGTTGGGCCTGCCGTAGAGCTCGAAGAACTCCCAGGCGGTCTCGGCGCCGGGCGGGTCGTGCATGGCCTCGTTGATGACGACCTGTGCGCTTGCACCCTGGCCCGCGGCGACCAGCAGTGCAGCGGCTGCGATGTGACGCTTTTGCATCTGATTCTCTCCTCTATTCGCGGCGCTCAACTGGCGCTCGCGGCTTACCTTCGATCCAGACGTCCTGACAGAAGATCACCGGCGAAGATCTCGCCGTTCTCAAAGTCGTCGTACACATAGCGATCGCCCTCGCGGCGGCCGCCGAATTCCTTGTCGCCGTTGAGATCCTTGAAGTCGGCGACATGCCCGTCTGCGAACAGGAAGTTCGATGTCGTGCGGTCGTGCCCCTTGCCGCCGCCGATCGAGAACTTGCCGCGGCCGTGCGCGGGCCCGAAGTCGGTGTAGTCCTGGAAGCCGTAGACCCGTGTGCGTGCGTCGCGGATGATGGGGCCATCGGTGAGGGCTTTGACGGTTGGGAATCTGCCGTCGGGCCTTGTGATCTCGTCGGCGCTGTCGAGTGTGTCGGTGCGTGCGTCGGCGATCAGTGGCACGCGTGACGGGGCGACGGCGGACATGTATGAATCCTTGAGCGGACCCAGCGGAACAAGATCACCCGATGATGTCGCGTTCCTATTCTTCGGCCCGGACTGCGCCATGTACCAGGCCTGGGTGTAGTTGGTGTTGAAGCCGCGGTCGATGAGCTTGTCGACCTCTTCCTGCGAGAATGTCTTATAGGGCGATTCGTTGACGCGGCTCAGGATCAGGTTCTGGCTGAACTTGGCGGGATTGGTCGGGCAGAGCAGGTTGCCCGGAATGGCGTACTCGCCGTTGACGAAGTCGGCCACCCAGCCGGTCGTGTCAAACGCGCCGTAGCCCCGGACGAGATTGGTTGCGTTTGTGCGCGAGCGATTGTCGAATGGGCCCGAGCAGTAGAACTCTTTGTTGTCCACGCTGTACGAAAGCGAAGCGATGCCGAGTTGGCGAAGCTGCGAGGCGCACTTGACTTTCTGGGCCGTGTCCTTGGCGGATCCGAGCGATGGCAGAAGGATGCCAATCAGGAGCGCGATGATGGAAATGACGACGAGCAGCTCGATCAGGGTGAACCCTGTCTGAGCCGCGTACTTTCCACGCGTGTGGTAATTCAACCCGGATCTCCCCAAACGAACTCAAGGCAATCTGCCGGTGTCCCCTCCGGCGTGAGTTGTTATATCTGGGGCTCAAATCTCGAGTGCGAGCGCCACGCGAAGAAGATGTTAAGGAAGCGTGAAGAACCGACGTGCGTGCATCATCCGGTGCCGACGCTCACAGTCGGAGCTCAAGCGGAGGCAGCCCATATGCGGATGTGAACAGGTAGCAAATAAAAGAAAAAGTCAGTGAAACATGAAGAAACGCTCTCTTTGCGCACTCTGCATCCCGCCTTGACAAAGCGGACGCTCCACCAAACTAGTCTTCGGCCGATGCGAGATTGCTCGCCCGGGTTGTTCGACATGACTGGAACTGGAGCTGGTATGAACATCAAAGAACTATGCAGGATGCAGCCGCGATCGAAAAACGATCGGGGATTCACGCTCATCGAGTTGCTCGTCGTGATCGCGATCATCGCGCTCCTGATCGGCATTCTTCTTCCGTCGCTGGGCAAAGCCCGGGCAACCGCGCAGGCGATCGCCGCCGCGGCGAATCAGCGTGGTGTCGCGCAGGCCAACGCCGCGTACAACAGCTCGAACAAGGACTACATCCCGCCGTCATACGTCTACGGCTCGGACACCACCGGCTTCAATTGGAAGCCCGAAGATCAGCAGACCACCAATCCGACTGCAATCAACGGCTACATCCACTGGTCGCAGTCGCTCTTTGACGGCGATAGCACCGCCGGCGAAGCGTTCGAGAGCCCCGCGGCCACAAACGGTGGTGCGCCCCGCACGAATCCCGGCCCAAACCCTGAGCACTGGGAACAGGCTCAGGTGAACGATCTCAATCAGAACTCGGGGACATCGGCGAATGTGCCCCAAGACCGTCAGCTCGCACGCGTCGCCTTTGCGGGCAACGGCGCACTCTTCCCGCGAAACAAGCTCGGCTCGGCCCCCGGCTCGCGGCGCAATCGCCTCGTGAAGGACGCCGAGGTCTGGAACCCTTCCAAGACGATTCTGCTCTGCGAGATATACGACTCGGGGTACAGCTGGTCATCGCTCTCGGATCGTCAGGGTGATGATCCGGGCAGCTCGTTCAAGATCAAAAGCCACCGCCCTGTGCAGCCTTTCGGTGCCAACGGCGACTTTACAGATCAGGCAATCTACAACGCACCGAGTTACCCGGGCGGCAGCGGCCCCGCCCGCTACCGCTACCAGGACACCGACCCCGACGTCGGCGAACTCGTCGAGAAGGACGAGGACAAGGGCGAAGGCTCGATGACCGAGCGCGGCCTCGACATGGTCGGCCAGCCTCATTCGGGCAAGGGCAACTTCTGCTTCCTCGACGGGCACGTCGAAACCATGACCACCGTCGAGACCATCGAGAAACGTCTCTGGGGCGACAAGTTCTACGCCATCACGGGCGACAACCGAATTCAAAAAGCCGACCGCTAACCACAACCCGCTGGGGCGCTCGAAAGAGCGTTCCAGCGCTTCGAGAGATTCCGAGCAGGGAAACTCGTCCATGAGTTCAAAGCCGGCATGAGGAGGCCGGGCGCGATCGGTGTGTCCCGATGGCGCGATGTGATTCACACTGTTCACAGGTCCATCACACAGAGAGATCATCAATGAAGACCCAAATCAAAATCATGAGTCTTGTAGCCGCCTGCGGGCTGGCCGGCGTTGTCAACGCCCAGCCGTACGAGGTCACCATTTCAGGCGCTACGCTGCTCGAGAATTTCCTTGTCTCTTCGTCCTCGACGAACGACTTTATCGACCTCGACGGAGACGGCGTTGCGGGCAGCATCAACGCGAATAACGAGCAGCTCGCCAATCCCGGCACGTCGATCGGTGCCGCTCAGAACAGCGACTACTTCATCATCCAGTACACCGCCGTGGGCTCGGGCAACGGCATCGCCGACCTCGATACCCGTGGCTGGAGCCGCAAGCACCCGTCCGGCTTTGTCGACGGCGTCACCAACTACCTCCGCGGCGTCGATGACAGCGCCGACGCAACACCGGACAACCCCTACAGCGGCATCACCGGCAACACCATGGGCGATGACTCCTTCACATCTGCCAACGTCGCCGACGGGTTCATGAACCGCATCGCATTCATCAGCGGCGGCGCACGCGTCGGTATCGCTAACTCGAACACACCGCGTGGCTACCCGTTCCGCACCGATGTCGCTGGCACACACACTCCCTCGACCAGCTCGAATGACGCCACCCACGGCGTGCAGATCGATCTGGCTCCGACCGACGTTCCCGTCGCATGGTTTATCACGCAGGCCGGCACAGGCATCTTCGACAGCTTCCCTAATACTCCGGGCTACGGCAATAACGTCGTCACCAGCCTCAACTTCGACGGCTCCGTTGCCGGTGAGAGTAACGCGCTCAAAACACTCGTCAACACCAATACCAACATCGCCAGCCCCGATGCCAACACCATCTACTCCACGCAGTTCACCACCGCTGTCGTTGGCTCGCTCGTCAACTACGGCGTCGGCTACTCGCAACTGGATCTCTCGGATGTCCGCCACGGCTTTGCGACCGGCCGTCTCTCCACTGGCGAAAACCTGACCTTCGTCACCCGTGACTCTGGCTCGGGCACGCGCAACGCTTTCAACAACGGCATCTGCCTCGATCCCTCCTTCGGTATCGGCGAGAACATCGGCCTGACCACTTCCAGCTCGGCCAACGACCTGATCGGCCCGAATTACCAGCCCTCCAATAAGGGTGGCTCGAGCCGCATGGATGGCACCGTCCGCAATACCCGCCTGGGCGTTGGCTATACGGGCGCTGAGCGTCTCTTCAACTCTGGTTACAAAACCGCCAACAACGGCACCGGTCAGATGGACATGCTCGCTCTGCGGAACGATATCTTCGGCACCGGCGGTGCGACGTTCAACCGCCCCAGCATCGACAATGTCCTACACAACGACCGCGATTCGGGCTACATCGTTCAGGCCCCCTCGGATATCGCTTCGATCGGCGATCCCCGCAATGAGACCATGCCCGGCGGCATCCCCGGCAACACAAACCCGCCCATGGCTAATCCCGCGGCTGCCGGTTATCTGAACAACATCCGCGAAGCCGTCGCCGCATTCGCGGGCGATCCCGGTACCGCTGAAGACTTCTTCAGCCCGGGCGAGTTCCTCGCCTTCAACTTCATCCCGACCGACGCGACCGACTACATCCCCGGCTTGGGAACCTGCGACCCGATCCTCAACACGACCAACGTCACACTCCAGAACTTCGTTCAAGCCACGAATGTCCTGGGCAATGATGTCTATGAGAACTTCGACTTCTCGGCCCGCGGCCGCGTTCCCGTCCGCACGACCGGTGTTGTGTACGCCGACGGCGTCGCCAACGGCAACAGCTACATCTCCGAGTCCGGCGCGACAGTCTCGTACTCCACGACCATCTCAAGCCGCAACAAAATCCAGGGCGATTTCAACGCCGACGGCCTGCGTGACTGGAACGACATGGCAGCAGTCGTCGACGCCTGGGAAGAGCGCGCGGGCACCGGCCCGTCCTGGACTCCGGCCACTGGCGTCGCCGGCCCGGGCAGCGATTTCGTCCTCGACCTCACCGGTGACTTCAACGGCGACGGCAACTTCGACCTCGTCGATGTCCGCTACTTTGCCGACGGCCTGGCCGTCGACCCGGCGACCGGCGTTCTGAACCGGGCCGAGGGCTTCGCCCGCGCTGATGCCGCGTCCAATTCGGGCAACGCCTTCGGCACCGTCCTCGCCACCGGCGCTTCCTACACCGCCGGCGCCTCGGCAGCCGACATTGCAGGCGCGACCGGCACCACACCAGGCTTTGCTCCCATCGGCGCTGATGGCGTCGTGGGCGCGGCCGACCTCGACTACATCCACGCTCAGTTCACCGACCTCGCCGGCGGCGAGCTCGACTGGGCCGACACAGACGATGTCTCCACCCCCAACCGCCTCGGCCTCATCCGTGACCTCTCGGCAGACGTCACCGGCGACCTGCTCGTCAATCAGGACGACATCTGCGCCACGCTCGCGTTCCTTGGCACCTCCAGCGGCGACGTCAACCTCGACGGCGTCGTCAACGCGGCCGACGAAAGCATCGCATCGGGCAACCTCGGCAGCGCCGGCGGCTGGGCCGATGGCGATGTCAACGGCGACGGGATGGTCACCGCGGCCGACCTGGACATCATCACCGGTGCCGCTCCCGATCCCTGCGGCGGGGCCGTCACCTACGACTGCTGCGATGCCAACAACGACGGCACCTGCAGCCCCGCCGACTTCTCGGCCTGGGTTGCCGCCTTCAACGCACAGAGCGCCCGTTGCGATGCCAACAGCGACGGCGTCTGCAGCCCCGCCGACTTCTCGGCCTGGGTTGCCGCCTTCAACGCCAGCACCAGCGGCAGCCCGATCACTTGCACCGAGTAAGTGACGCACACAATACCCGGGCAGGAATTCTCTGATTCCTCCCAGTCCCCGGCGGCACCCGCTCCCCTGCGGGTGCCGTCTTTTTTACACCCGCAAGCACCACTTCCCGTAACCGGCAACAATGACCCGCACACACTCGTCTTTCTGATCCACCCACTCACCCGGAGCACCAAGCAACCTCATGCTGATCCTCAGCCTCATCGGTGCGCTCGTGATCGGGATGACGCTTGGCCTCATGGGCTCGGGCGGGTCGATCCTGACACTGCCGCTGCTTGTTTACATGCTCGGTCGCGAGGGCGACATCGCCATCGCCGAGTCGCTGGCGATCGTGGGCGGCATCGCGGCGGTGGGGGTGATCCCGCACGCGAGCAAGCGGCTTGTCGAGTGGCACACCGCGCTCATCTTCGGATTGCCCGGCATGCTCGGCGCGTTCTTCGGCGCGATCTTCGGCGGCTGGATGGACAACACGCTCCAGCTCATTCTCTTTGCGCTCGTCATGCTCACGGCTGCGACGTTCATGTTCCGCAAGTCCAGAGCCAAGCCCGTAACCACTTCGCCGGATGCAGACCAGGTGGCCGACCCCGAGCACGCACGCCCCGCGCCCGTGCTCATCGCGCTGCAGGGCCTCGTCGTCGGGATCATGACGGGCATCGTGGGCGTAGGTGGCGGCTTCTTGATCGTGCCCGCGCTGGTCCTGCTCGGGAAGCTGCCGATCCACCGAGCCGTCGCGACGAGTCTGCTCGTGATCGCAGCCAACTCAGCCGTCGCATTCGTGCGCTACATCACCGGTCTTGCAGACGAGGGGCTCTACGTCGATTGGGGCATCATCGGGATGTTCGTGGGTGTCGGCGCGTGCGGGACGTTTGTGGGCAAGGCCGTGGGCGGGCGGATCAGCCAGAGGGCGCTCCGCCGCGTGTTTGCGATCTTCCTGGTCGTCATGGGCATCGTCATCATGGCGCGCGAAACAACGAGGCTCCTCTCGACGTCCGAGCCAAACGATCCGGTGCCGACAGAAAACCCGGACTGAATCTGCACACCTTGTTTACGGTCTGTCCCGTGCAGCGTGATCGGCCTCGGTGTACATTCTCTCACTGAGATGGCACACGCCGAGGGGACACACCATGCAGAGCCGATCCGTTCGTTTACTCGCCGTCATGCTGCTCGTTATGGTTCCGATACAACCTGCACAGGCGCAGGTTCAGGAGGAACGCACCGCAGCAGAACACGAAAGGCACCTGCACAAGTACAACGCGGACCACACGACCTCGGACGACAGGGGCCGATTCTTTACGAACCGCCCCTCCGACATCGTGCTGCCGCTGCCGGGCGAGGAGGACGCGTTCTCGTTCGTGGTCTACGGCGACCGCACCGGCGGGCCAGACGCGGGCATCAATATCTTGAAGGACGCCGTCCGCGACACGAACCTGCTCGAACCCGATTTCGTCATGACCGTCGGCGATCTGATCGACGGCTACAACGCGACCGACGCCTGGACCGCGCAGATGCGCGAGTTCAAGGGCGTCATGGACGAACTCATCTGCCCGTGGTTCCCGGTCGCGGGCAACCACGACATCTACTACCGGGGCGAGGGCCGAACGCCGGCCGAGCACGAAGGCAACTACGAGATGCACTTCGGCCCGCTGTGGTACGCCTTTGCGCACAAGAACTGCTTCTTCATCATCCTCTACACCGACGAGGGCAACCCCGAGACGGGCGAGCGCAACTTCAACAAAGCCGCCTCGCAGCAGATGAGCCCCGAGCAACTGGCATGGCTTGGCGAGATGCTCGACAAAAGCAAGGACGCCCAGCACGTCTTTCTCTTCATGCACCACCCGCGATGGCTCGGCGGGAATTACGGCGATGCATGGAACACCGTCCACGACATGCTCGTCAAAGCAGGCAACGTCTCGGCTGTCTTCGCCGGGCACATCCACCGCATGCGATACGACCAGCGTGATGGCATCGAGTACGTCACGCTCGCCACCGTCGGCGGATATCAGAACAAGGTCGTGCCCGACGCGGGCTGGCTGCACCATTACAACATCGTCACCGTCCGCCCGAACCAGGTCGCGCACGCGGCCCTCCCCGTCGGGCAGGTCATCGATGTCCGCGAGCTGACAAGCGAGGTCGCCGACCAAGCTTTGCAACTGGCGCGTGAGAGCGTCACGCTCTCGCCGGCGCTCTCGATCGACTCAACCGGCGTCAGCGAGGGCGAGGTGAAGCTCAGCTTCCGCAACCCGACGAAGTTCGCCGTCGACTACACGCTCATGCCCGAGTCACGCGACAGCCGGTGGGTTGCCTGGCCCGATCACCTTCACGGCTCGCTCGAACCGGGCGAGGAACTCCACGCCTCGTTCCAGGTCGCTCACGCGGGCGGCCTCGACGAGACCTACCGAGATCTTGCGGTCCTTGTCGATGCCGAGATGCTCCTGCCGGGCCACCGCTACCGCATCCCGACCATCGAGGCCGAGGTGCCCGTCCAGCTCGACGTGGACTCGCTCGCGCCGGCATCCGAAGACTTCGCGCTCTTACTCGATGGTCAGTCCAGCGGCGTCGTCCAAAGCGACTGGATCAAACTCCCCGACGGCCCGCTCACGCTCGAGGCCTGGTTCACGGGCGAGGACTACAACGGGCGTCGCGGCCTCGTCACCAAGACCGAGGGCAGCGAGTACGGGCTCTTCGTGACCGACGGCAAGCCGGGCTTCTCGATTCATATCGGCGGCAGCTATCTGAACGCCAACTTGAACAAAGCCGTCCTGGAGCCGGGCAAACGCTACCACCTGGCGGGCGTCTACGACGGCTCGCAAGCCAGGCTCTACCTCGATGGCAAGCTCGTGGCCAGCAAAGACAAAGCCGGCGCACGCCGATTGAACACGCTCCCGCTGATCATCGGCGGCGACGTCGACGGCGCGGGCCAGCCCACCAGCGAGTTCACCGGCACGATCGAAGCCGTTCGCCTCTCGAGCACCACGCGCTACACAGGCGAGAACGTCACACCCGCGGATCAGTGGGAATCCGACGACGCAACGGTTCTGCTCTTTGACATGGACCGCAGGATGGGGCCGTGGTTGATCGACGAATCCGGCAACGGCGCGCACGCCAAGCTTGTGGGCAAGGCCAAACTCGAATAGTGGTGGGGCGGGTTCAGGCCAGAAGCCCGAGCCGATGCGAGAAAGAGCCACCTGTCGGACTCGAACCGACGACCTGCGGTTTACAAAACCGCTGCTCTACCAACTGAGCTAAGGTGGCGTGGGCACATGGTATGCCTCTGATCCGCGGTGGGGCGGTGAAGGTGGAACTCTCGGTGTTCTCCCGGTGGGGGCGGCGTCCCGCCGCCCATGTTTAGTCTCCCGGCAACTCGTTCCGCAGCCGACCACGGATCACATCCGCCTTCTCCCGGCACCGCCCGGCATCGGGGTCGGTCACGGTGATGTGCCCGATCTTCCGCCCACGGCGCTCGGCCTTGGCGTAGTCGTGCAGGTGGGCGCCCTCGATCCCCTCCAGCACGTCCGCCCCGGGACGCTTGCCGATGATGTTGAGCATCTCCGAGTGCCCGATCGCCCCGGTCGGCCCGAGCCCAAGGCCCATCACCGCCCGCACGTGGTTCTCAAACTGCGACGCCCCGGCCCCCTCGATCGTCCAGTGCCCCGTGTTGTGCACGCGCGGCGCCATCTCGTTGGCCAGCAGCCTGCCGCCCACGTCGAAGAACTCGATCGCAAACACGCCAACGTACCCCAGCCGCTCTGCGATCTTGCGGGCCGCGCGCCTGGCTTGCGTCTCGGTCTCGTCGGTCACGTTGGCCGGCGCGAGGCTCCGCACCAGCATCCCCTGCTCGTGCGTGTTCTCGGCGAGCGGGTAGGTCACAAAGTCCCCGTCGCCCGATCGGCACGCCACGATCGAGAGCTCCCGGTCGAACGAGACGAACGACTCGTAGATGCAGCGCGTCGTTTCGATCCAGTCGGCAGCGGCCTGGGCATCCGCCTCTGTGCGCAGCACGCGCTGGCCCTTGCCGTCGTAACCGCCCGAGCACGACTTGACCACCGCGGGCAACCCGAGCTCGCGCACCGCGGCCCTCAGCTCGTCGGCGCTCGACACCTCCCGGTAAGGCCCGATCGCCACGCCCGTCGAGTCAAAGAATTGCTTCTCAACGATCCGGTCCGACGACACACGCAGCGCCTCGGCGCTGGGCGCGATCCGCACCTTCTCGGCGAGGATCTCCAGACTCGACGCCGGCACGTTCTCGAACTCGAACGTCACCGCATCGGCGCGATCGGCGAGCCTTTGGAGCGCCGCTGTGTCGTCGTAGGCATTCACCCAGAGCTCGGCGTCGCTGGCGGCGCAGGCGTCCGGGTTCGGGTCGATCGCGATGCACGAGATGCCGAGGGGCCTTGCCGCCCGTGCCATCATCTGCGCAAGCTGACCCCCGCCCAGAATCCCGAGCACGGGAGCATCGCTCACTTCGTGCTCCCGGGCTGATTGCCCGAGGCGGGGTCGGTCGGCACGCTGTCGGTCTGCTTCTGGCGGAAGGCCTTGACGCGATCGGCGAGCGCATCATCAGTCGTCGCGAGGATCTGGGCCGCCAGCAGCCCCGCGTTCTTGGCACCCGCCTCACCGATCGCCAATGTCCCCACGGGCACGCCCCCGGGCATCTGCACGATCGAGAGCAGCGAGTCCAGCCCGCTGAGCGCCTTCGACTGCACGGGCACGCCCAAGACAGGCAGGTGCGTCATCGAGGCGACCATGCCCGGCAAGTGGGCCGCCCCGCCAGCGCCGGCGATGATGATCCGTATCCCACGGTCCGCGGCGGACTTGGCGTACTCCACCAGCCGGTCGGGCGTGCGGTGCGCCGAAACAACCAGCGACTCGTG
>Ga0209578_10004148_pt1 | contig 10569 bp, 14 predicted proteins | sample tdAd472_FD_187127 | JGI IMG/M metagenome (GOLD analysis project Ga0209578, IMG submission 187127) | Marine sediment microbial communities from the Atlantic coast under amendment with organic carbon and nitrate - tdAd47.2 (SPAdes)... | ecosystem: Environmental > Aquatic > Marine > Coastal >...
ACGATCGGTGCTATGGCGTCGAAAAACGACAGCGACTCTTCGCCCGTCATCTGCGCGATGGCTTTTGCCAACGGTTCGGAGGTGAGGGGGCCGGTGGCAATGATCGTGCTGCCCCAGTCTTCCGGCGGGAGGCCGGTGATTTCCTCACGGACGATCGTGACGTTGGGATTTGTTTCCAGAGCGTTCTGAACCGCTTGGGCGAACCCTTCGCGGTCGACGGCCAGTGCGCCGCCAGCGGGAACGGCGTTTTCATCGGCGGCTTTCAGGATCAGCGAGCCGCACCGGCGCAATTCTTCGTGCAGGACGCCGACCGCGTTGGCCGTCGCGTCGTCCGAGCGTAGCGAATTGGAGCACACCAATTCGGCCAGCGTGCCGCTTTGATGGGCCTCGGTGGTTTTGTTGGGCCGCATTTCGTGAAGAATTACGGGAATGCCGCGCTGGGCGATCTGCCAAGCGGCTTCGCTGCCCGCCAGTCCGCCGCCGATAATATGAATGGGCTTTGTCATGGGCGGAGAGATAGACGGAGACGAACGCCGTTTCAATCATAATCGCGCGCCCGCGTTGACAGCGGCTTAAGCCTGGATTACCTCTGCGTCGTTCAGAAACCGCTCATATAAGGCCAGCCCCCCATGGATGCGATTGCCGACAACAAATACGTTACCCCGCTTCTGATTACCTTGTTGATCGTCTTGGCGGTAAAATTCATCCCGCGCTTTTTCTCGGGAGCGAAGTATGTGAACCCGGAAGAGGTGGAAAAGGCCTTGAGCAGCGGTGACGACGTGGTGGTGATCGATGTGCGCTCGAAGGGTGAGTTCGTCGGGTCGCTCGGCCATATTAAAGGGGCGGTGAATTTGCCCTTGGGAGAGCTGAGCAACAAGCTCGACGCCTTAAGCGAACAGTTGGCGCCCTACAAGGAAGAGCCCGTCTACGCGGTTTGCCGGACTGACAACCGCTCGGCCATTGCCGCCGGAACGCTTAAGAAAGCCGGGTTTAAGGACGTCCGCGTGGTGACCGGCGGAATGACGCGCTGGACGCGGGAGAAACGTCCGGTAGAGGGAAAAGGTGGGGTCTAAGGGCTGTGACGCCCGCCACATGCAGCCGAACCGTCTTTGGGTAAACCGTGACAGACTAAATACTCTTTTTCGGAGAGAGCGATGAAAAAATTACTTTCTGCCATGGCGCTGACCGCCTTGGCGATTGGCCCGGCACAGGCGAACGATCTATACCGCTGTGAAACCGGTGCGCTTCCCCAAGGGGAATACGTCGTCTTTTTCGAGACGGGGAAAACCTCTATCGATAAAAAGGGAATGGCCGAACTGAAGAAGGCAGCCGACCGGGCCAAGTACATGCTGGATGTCTGCGTGGTTGGGCAAGCCGATAATCAGGGTGATAAAGAGTTCAACAAAAAGCTGGCGAAAAAACGGGCGACCGCCGTTGTGGCCGAATTGAAGCGCCTCGGCGTTCCTGGGTCGACGCTTGTTACCTTGGTTCAAGGGGAAGCCTTCGGCGATCTTCTTCCGAAAGCGATTGATGAGAAAAAGAGCGCCCAAAGCCGCCGCGTGACGGTGCGGTTGATGCGCTAAACTTCTTATTACCTTTTTTGATACCGCCATATTGGAGACATTTTCCCGCTGCATAACCGTTGCCGCACATAAGGGGCGACTCGTCTGATAACGGATACCGCAGGAGGGTATGATGAGAGTCGTCAAGCAAGGATTGCTCGTCGTGGGGACGATGGGCGTGTTGGCCGCGGGAGCGGCTTGGGCGGGAAATTCCCAAAGCTATCGCTGTGATACCGCTGAGTTGCCGGAAAAGACCCATGTTATTTACTTCGGTACCGGCAGTACCAAGGTGACCGAACGCGAGCGGGCGGACCTAATCTGGCTGGCGGACCGGGCGAAAGGCATGGTCGACGTTTGTGTGATCGGTCAGGCCGATAAGCAGGGCGCCGAAACCGCCAACCTTAAATTATCGCAACGCCGGGCGGGAGTGGTCGCAGGATTGTTGAAAGCCTATGGCGTTCCCGATGAGAGCATCGTGGTGCAGGCCCGCGGAGAAGCCTTTGGCGACGAGTGGCTAGGCGGCTTCGTTAAGCAGCCCGAGGACCGGCGGGTCGAGGTGCGGCTCGTCAGGTAACGGTTGCTTAGCCGTTGCTTTCGGCGGCTTCCGGCAAGGTGTCGAACAGCTTCAACGCGCGGATCGCGTTTCCGCTGAAGTAGAGCATCCCCAAGGTGAAAATCGGGGTCAGCGTCGTGAGATTGACCGCAAGATGGACAAAGGGGGCGGCAATCAGCAAGTAGCTGCCGATCAGGTTTCTTTTGTACAGAAGGAAGGTGCCGATGCCGAACAACACCGCGATGGCGATGTTTTCGGGAGTTAAGGCGCCGTAACCTTTGTTCTTTACCGTCACGCCTTCGATCAGAATGATCACGCCGGTGGCGAAGCAGTTGGCCCAGAGGCCTTCCATGATAGCCTGGAGGGCGTCTTGGCGGTTGTTGAGCTTGGCCTTGAGCATGAGCGGAGAATCTCGCTTGTTTCTTGTTTACATATGAAAACGGGCCGCATCCTACTCGGGAGGACGCGGCCCATAAACTGATTTCCGTCAAACGGCGGAATTATTCTCTGGAGAAGACGGCTTTTAAGGCCGGAAGCAGTTCGCCTTCTTCAAGGTATTTCAGCCCCCAAACGCCGCCGAAGATGATCGAGCAAAGGGCGATGACCGAGCCGACCGCCAGGGTCGACATGCCGGTGATCCCCTGGCCGACCGTGCAGCCGAGGGCCAAAACGCCGCCGATTCCCATGATCGCCCCGCCGATGATGTGGCGCATCATGTCGCTCACGTCGGAGAAGGCTTCCCAATTGAAGCTCTTGGTGGCCAGGGCGACGATGAACGAGCCGGTAATGATGCCGCCGGTGGCTGCGATGCCGAAGTTGATCGTCGCGCCGGTGTAGGTCATCAGGTACTGGATCGACTCGCCTGCCGGAGCGACGAAGCTAAACGAGGTGAGCGGCAGGGGCTCGAAATCGTCGTAGCCGATAACGCCGGAGATATACCAGCCGACCGGCACCAGCAGACCGATGATTAATCCGCCGACCAGGGTTTCGCCCGAACCGCGGAATTCGGCGCTCTTGAAGCAGAAGATCAGCAGGCCGCCTGCAACAATGCCCGCAACGACCCAGCGCAACGATTCGACTTCCGATCCGATCATTGCGGCCAGCAGGTTGACCATGCTCTGGCTTTCGATCTCGCGGGCCGCCAAATCGATGTTGGCCGCGCTTTCAAGTTCGACGCGGGCCAAGCCGATAAGGCCGCGCATGGTCATATAGGCGAAGATGCCCATAACCAGGAAGACGACGACCGATTTCAGGTTGCCGCCGCCGATGCGCACCAGGGTCTTGTTGCCGCAGCCCCCCGCCATGGTCATGCCGAAACCGAAAAGGGTGCCGCCGAGGATGGCGCCCGCCCAACCGAGGCTGGCCGAGGTGTAAATGGTGTTGGAAACGTCGATCATTTCCGCCGTGTGCAGCGCCTGGGTGCCGAGAATCGCCACCGCGGTCGCCAGGAACCAGGCGCGAAGCCGGTTATAGTCTTCCATGAACACCATGTCGGACAGCGCCCCCATGGTGCAGAAATTCGTTTTGTTGGCCGTCGCGCCGAAAACCAGTCCCGCCAAAAAAGCGGCGATCCCGACGACCGTGGTGATGGGCATCTCTTCCATGATGCTAAACGCTCCCCATTAACCTTGCCTTTTGCCATTAGCCGATCCCCGTTAAACAGGGATTTGGTCGTTTATACAACGACTCTCTTATATTTGCATTTTCTAATGCTATAATACATGCTGTTCGAAACACAAGAGACAAGCAATATGTACTACCCATTGTTTCCCACGAAACGGTACGGTTCCATTAATTAGTATTTGCTAATGAATGGCGAAAAGGGAAAAATGGTATGAGCGAAGGAAACGACAACCGCAAGAGCATGACGATCATCGTCACCAAAGGCACCCTGGACTGGGCTTATCCGCCCTTCATCCTCGGCACCACGGCGGCGGCGATGGACGTGGACGTGACCATGTTCTTCACGTTTTACGGTTTGGGTCTGCTGAAGAAAGACTTGAGCGGCCTGCAGATTTCGACGCTGGGTAACCCGGCGATGGAGATGCCGATGATGGGAATGCACATGACCATGCCGAACATCGTCTCGGCTTTGCCGGGCGTGGACGCCATGGCTTCGGGCATGATGAAAAACCTGATCAAGAAGAAGGGGGTGGCTTCGATCCCCGAGCTTCGCGAGGCGGCCATCGAGTCGGATATCGAAATGGTCGGGTGCCAGATGACGCTCGATTTGTTCGAACTCGACAAGAAAGACCTGATCGACGGAATCGAGATCGGCGGCGCGGCGACTTATATGGAGAAGGCTCTCAAGTCGGATATCAACTTGTTTATATAGAAGTCTGATAAATAAATATAAAAACCCTTTAATGGGGCATTCTGAAACGGGTTGGACGAACAGGGAGACGTGAAAATGATTAAGAAGATCGCTTTGGTATGTATTCTCGTTGCAATGCCGTTGACCGCTCAGGCCGGCGATGCCGAGGCCTTGCAGGGTGAGGCCATGAAGGTCATGAAAGGTTTTGGCGGCGCGTTGAAGGAAGAATTGCAGAGCGCCATGAAAAAGGGCGGCCCTGTGCATGCCTTGGGCGCCTGCAATGAAAAGGCCCCTCAAATTACAAAAGCCAAGTCTGCAGCCGGTTGGAAGGTGGGGCGGACATCGCTCAAACTTCGCAACCCCGATAACAAGCCGGATGCATGGGAAGCCAAGGTTTTGGCTTCTTTTGAGGACCGTAAGAAAAAGGGCGAGAACCCGGCAAAGATCGCATTCGGAGAAGTCGTTGAGGAAAATGGGAAGCAAAGCTACCGCTTCATGAAGGCGATTCCGACCGCTGAGCTTTGCCTCAACTGCCATGGTAACCGGATCGAACCCGAGGTGGCGGCCAAGCTGGACGCTCTTTATGCCAAAGACAACGCGCGTGGGTTTAAGCCAGGGGATATCCGTGGCGCTTTTACCTTACGAAAGGATTTGTAAGGCCATGCCGCGGGACATGGATTTGTTTTACGAAAACGCAACGGGCAACGGCGACAAGCCGTTGGCCCGGATGTTTTCGCTGTGTAACGCCGAACAGAACTCCGAATACCAACCCGAAAAACGCTCGATCCGGATTCATGGTCATTCGACGACCATCCGGCTTGAGCGGGCTTTCTGGTCGGTGCTGGAAGAACTGGCGCGGGACGAGGGCGTGACGGTGGCGGCGGTGATTACGAAAATCTCCGATCATTGCCAGTTCGCCAACGAGAAGAATCTCGCCTCCTGCCTGCGCGTGGTTTGTTTGAAATACATCAATACCTGTGTGTAAACTGCTTTTAAAACCGGTCCGGCGAGGGGCCTGACCTACGTTAGAAAGGGAGATGAAGTAGAATGAGCGACGCAACCCAAACTTTGGACACCAAGGGCCTCAACTGTCCCTTGCCGATCTTGAAGACCAAGAAGGCGATCAAAGGCCTCAATTCCGGCGAAACGCTGGAAGTGATCGCCACCGATCCCGGTTCGGTAAAAGACTTCGACGCCTTTTGCAAATCCACCGGCAACAAGCTGGTCGAAAGCGGCGAAACCGACGGCGTCTACACGTTCCTGATCGAGAAGAGCTAACTCTTTAAGCGACGGAACCCGACGATCAAAACGGCTCCCTCTTTGGGGGCCGTTTTTTGTGCGTTTTTGTATCAAAAACGCCCTCTCAAGGGCCGAAAAACGCACAAAAACGGCCGGTCAAAACCGCTTAAGTGTTTGATTTACCTGTCAAAGAGCCGAAAACCGGAAAAATCCTTATCATTATTTATCATTTTCCGGAAACCTGTGTGATTTCAATGTGTTATGAAATCGTAGCGGCAACACGTTGAAAAGAGGATTTATATCCTATTTTATGTGTTTTGTCAATGTCGGGCAGGTAGGACGGAGTACGGCGCATCGCGCCCGAGTATGCAAGCAGCCGCTAGTATTTTGTTACTCAAGGAAAAAATGTTGACGGTTTGAGGCTGCCCGTCATGTGTGGACGGCTCCGTTTTAGCAAGGGGAAAGTTGCGCTGTTTTTTGCCGGTTTGGGTACGGTCATGTGTTCGGCCTGTTAGCGCGGCATTTTGCCGCTGGCCCTGATGATATCCGAAGAATGGCTCCCTGATCATTCCGACGGGCTGTTGGCCCCAGACACTATCGGGTTTTGCCTTTCCCGGTTTTGACCGGCTGTGGTCATCACGCTCTTCGTCCTTGCTCGGGTGGTGTTTGTCTGTTTCCGGTGTCTGGTTTATGCGGTTTGCGGCGCTTTGTAGGTTCCCCCCCTGGCGAGGAGCGCCCATGCGATCCGGGCGATTTTATTGGCCAGGGCGACGGCGGCCTGTTTTGGCGGTTTTCTGTTCAGCAAATCGGCGAACCAGGGGAAGAGGGCCGGATTGGTGCGGATACGCCGGATCATCCCGGTCGCCGCAACGACCAGAAGCTGACGGACGTAACAATCCCCCGCCTTGGTAATGCCTCCCAGGCGCTCCTTGCCGCCGGTCGAGTTCTGACGAGGAACCAGCCCCAACCAGGCAGCGAATTGCCTGCCGTTTTTGAACCGCCGGGCGTCGCCCGCCACAGCGACCAACGCGCTGGCGACGATGGGGCCGACTTGAGGGATTGTCGCCAATCGGCAGCTGTCGCCGTCGTGCTTGTGCCAAGCCAGGATCCGGGCGCTCAAAATCTCGATCTGCCGGTCCGTTTCCCGCCATTGTTCCACCAGCGCCATAAGAGCATCGCGGGCAACCGCCGGGAGCGCCCCGCTCGGGGATGTCTCCGTTTCTCCCAGGAGCCTGGCGAAACCCGCCGTACCTTTAGGGGCGACGATCCCAAATTCGGCCAGATGGCCGCGCACCGCATTAACGAGCCGTGTTCGCTGCTCGATCAACAAACGGCGTGACCGGTGAAGCAATGAGACCGCCTGCCGGGTGGGCGTCTTAATCGGCACAAATCGCATGCTCGGGCGGCTCACCGCCTCGCAACAAGCCGCCGCATCGGCCCGGTCGTTCTTGCCGCCCCACCTGACATAAGCCCTGACCCGCGTCGGTGGCATCAGGCGGACCTCATGCCCAAGGGCGGCGATCTCCCGGCCCCCAGTAATGGGCCGAAGCGCAGGCCTCCAGGCCAACCAAACAGGGCGGTTGGCGGCGGAAAAAGTCAAGAACCCCGGCGCGCCGCAACCGCCGCTCAACAACCACGTTCCCACTTTCATCCACACCGTGAACCTGAAAGACGTTCTTGGCGATATCCAATCCGATTATGCTAAGCTGTTCCATGGACGGCCTCCTTTGAATGATGATCAAATGACAAACACCATTCTGGCACACAGATGCCGTTAGTGGGGCCGTCCACACCATCATTCCGGGGCCGCATAGCGGAACCCGGAATCCAGAAGAAACTGGTGCGGCTCTATCCCTGGATTCCGGATATGTGCTGCCGCACATTCCGGAATGACGTACAAGGATAGGGTTGTTTAAGGGGGCTATCGGCTATGCCGCTCGGGGTTTGCTTAGTGCGGGCTTTCGGCGATGGTGCGCAGCAGGAAGTCGCGTAGCACCCTGATCCGCATGGAGTTGCGCAGCTCTTCCGGATAGACGAAATAAACGTCCAACTCGGGACCGCGCAGTTCCGGCAGCACTTCGACCAAATTGGAAGCGGAGTGGTGGCCCATGTAGTCGGGCATGAAGGCGAGGCCCATACCGTTTTGCACCGCCTTGAAGATGCCGTAGATGTTGTTGACCTCAAGAGCCGCTTGACGCGGTTCCTTGCCTTCCCGGCCGACTTCGCGGAGCCAGTTGAGGTTGGCGAACGGCGCCGAGGTGCCTTCGCCGTAGATGACCAGCTTGTGATTGTCCAAATCGTCGACCGATTTGGGCATGCCGTGTTTTTTGAGATAGTCGGGCGAGGCGAAGACGTGGAACCCCAGGGTCGATATCTGCCGTTGCACCAGGTCCGGCTGGGTCGGTTTGGCCAGCCGAAGCGCCACGTCGGCCTCGCGCATGGAAATGTCGAGTTCCCCGTCGGTCAGGAGGATGCTGACGTTGATGTCGGGATAGAGCTCGACGAACTCCTTCATCTTGGGGGTCAGCCAAATGGAGCCGAAACCGACCGTCGTGGTGATTTTCAAGGGGCCTTGGGGGCGTTCCTTGCTTTCGTTCAGCCGCGCCTCGACCATGGCCAGCTTGGCGAACACGCCCTTGACCGTGCGGTCGAGCAGTTCGCCCTGTTCGGTGAGAATCAGGCCGCGCGCGTGGCGGTGGAAGAGGTGGCAGTTGAGGCTTTCTTCCAAGGCGCTGATCTGGCGGCTCACCGCCGACTGGCTCAAGTTCAGGGTTTCGCCTGCGTGGGTGAAGCTGCCCGCTTCGGCCACGGTATGAAAGATCCTGAGCTTGTCCCAGTCCATATCGGTTCCCCCCGGGGAAAAAAGAGAGGCGGCCTATTCGGCCGCCGCTTGTACGTCCATTTCGGCGATGAAGCGCTCGGCGTCGAGCGCCGCCATGCAGCCGGTGCCGGCGGCCGTGACCGCCTGCCGGTAGGTTTTGTCCTGCACGTCGCCTGCGGCGAAAACGCCGGGGATGTTAGTCTTGGGCGTTCCGGCTTCGGTGACGATGTAGCCTTCGTCGTCCATGTCCAACTGGCCCTTGAACAGTTCGGTATTGGGCTGGTGACCGATGGCGATGAACACGCCGTCGACCGGCAGCTCGCTGACCGCGCCGGTTTTGACGTTCTTGACCCGCACCCCGGTCACGCCCGGTGGGTTGTCGCCGCCGACGATCTCTTCGACCGTGCTGTCCCAGCAAAATTCGAGCTTGCCGTTCTTGAACGCCCGGTCCTGCAAAATTTTCTCGGCCCGCAGTTCGTCGCGGCGGTGGATAAGGGTGACCTTGCTGGCGAAGTTGGTCAGGAAAATCGCTTCCTCGACCGCCGTGTTGCCGCCGCCGACCACGGCGACTTCCTTGCCCCGGTAGAAGAAGCCGTCACAGGTGGCGCAGGCTGAAACGCCGAAGCCCTGGAAGGTCTGTTCGCTTTCCAGGCCCAGCCACTTGGCTGTCGCGCCGGTGCAGATGACCAGGGTGTCGCCGGTGTAGACGTCGCCCGAGTCGCCGACCAGCTTGAACGGGCGGCCTTTGAGATCGGCCTCGATGATGGTGTCGTCGAACATCTTGGTGCCGACGTTTTCGGCCTGGGCCTGCATCTGCTCCATGAGCCAGGGGCCTTGGACCGCGTCGGCGAAGCCGGGATAGTTTTCAACATCGGTGGTGATGGTCAGCTGACCGCCGGCCTGCAGGCCTTTGACCAGGGTGGGCTCCAGATTGGCGCGCGCCGCGTAGATGGCGGCGGTGTATCCGGCCGGGCCGGAACCGATGATCAGCACCTTGCTGTGATGGGTGGTGGACATGTTCGTTTGCGTCTCTTCGTTTGTCTGGTTTGTGACTCGTTGCCGCTAAGATAGAAGCACCGGCCCGCCGAGGCAAGGCAAGGGGGCGCTACCAAGGCCGGATTGCCGCAACTTTTCGTGGATAAAAAAACGGGCCGCGCTTTCCACGCAGCCCGTCTTATTGGTCTTTTACCGATTTTTAGAGCGAGTCGGCGTGATCGGCCAGATAGGATGCGACGCCATCGGGGCTGGCGGTCATACCGGCATCGCCCTTGTTCCAACCGGCGGGGCAGACTTCGCCGTGTTCTTCGTGGAACTGCAGGGCGTCGACCATGCGAATGGCTTCGTCCACATTGCGGCCGAGCGGCAGGTCGTTGATGACGGCATGGCGGACCGCGCCGTCGCGGTCGATCAGGAAGGTGCCGCGCAGGGTCACGGCTTCGTTGATCAGAACGCCGTAGTCGCGGCCGATCTGCTTGGTCAGGTCGGCGACCATCGGGAACTGGACGTTGCCCAACCCGCCTTCGTTGACCGGGGTGTTTTTCCAGGCCAGGTGGGTGAAGTGGGAATCGACGGAAACCGCGACGACCTTCACGCCGCGCTCTTCAAACGCCTTCATGCGGTGATCGAAGGCGAGGATTTCGGACGGGCAAACGAAGGTGAAGTCGAGCGGATAGAAGAACACCAGCCCGTAGGAGCCGTTCAGATAGCCCTTGAGGTTGAAGTCTTCTTTGATCGAATTGTCGGGCATGACGGCCGGAGCGGTGAAATCGGGTGCGGCCTGAGTGACCAGGGATTGATGATTGCTCATAAAATAAACCTCATTACTTGCGAGTGTTTCTGACTTTTATTGGAATAAAGATAAACTGGGCGAACCATATGGATCGGACCCGCTGAAGGCAAGAGTTGATGTGGATCAATCTTGATTTTTTTTGGGAAAACCGTCGGTGAAGCAATATCCGGCGGTAGCTGATCGGGATGGTTCGGAACGGCTGAATTATAAGGGTTTTACCTGCTGTATTGTAATTTTATTTCTTGCTAGGGCCCTAATCTTGTGTAATATTCTTGCGCAAATATGAAATTT
>Ga0209578_10004151_pt1 | contig 10560 bp, 7 predicted proteins | sample tdAd472_FD_187127 | JGI IMG/M metagenome (GOLD analysis project Ga0209578, IMG submission 187127) | Marine sediment microbial communities from the Atlantic coast under amendment with organic carbon and nitrate - tdAd47.2 (SPAdes)... | ecosystem: Environmental > Aquatic > Marine > Coastal >...
AGAGGCTGAGCGCTGTATTTTTCGTTGGCGTCGACCACGCCGAACTCGAAGGTGTAGACCCCCGGCACCAGCTCGGCGTCTTCGCTCGACACAGGCCAGTTCAGCGTGACCGTCTCACTGACGTAGCCAGCATTCGTCTTGCTGTAGTCGGTGCCCGTCCAGTCGAAGGCCTGAAACACGATGGCGTCGGAGGGGTCGTAGACCGTGCGCACATGGGTGCGGTAGCCCTCGGCCACCTCTGCGGTGACGAGCAGCTCGGTCTCGTCGGGGTAGACCTCCATCTCGACCCGCGCGGTGCCGTTTCGTTGGCTGTTGGCGCGCGTGCGCAGGTGACGAAGGCCGTCGATGTATTCTTCGATGAAGCCCTTCTGGCAGCCGCCGAGCGACAACAGGGCCACAAACGCGACGCCACCCACGTCCGCCTCCGGCAGCAGGATAGCTCGTCGGCCCGTCACCCGCCGCGATAGGCTCCCGACATGCAGATCCCCTCGTCCCCGGGCGACGCCCTCGACCGCTTGGTCATCCTGGCGCTCAAGTCCACCCGCATCGACGACCCCGAGCGCGTGGCCGTGGCCCAGCGCCACCATGCAGCCCTCCGCCGCGCATGGACGCACCACGGCCTGCCGGCGCCCAGCTCGCTTCCGAGCTTCCACCAGCTGATGGAGGTCAACGGCCAGCTGTGGGAGGTCGAGGATGCCCTGCGCGCCCACGAGGCCGACGGGCGCTTCGACGAGGCCTTCGTGGCGTTGGCTCGACGGGTCTACCAGCTCAACGACCGCCGAGCGGCCCTCAAAGCAGCGGTCGATGCGCGCTTCGACGCCGAGCATCCCGAGGTGAAGTCCTACGGCACGGCGAGGGACTCGATCTCGACGTAGCGTGACGAGTCCGACCGCAGACGAGGGGCTACCATGACCTCATCGCGTGGCCCTCGCTGCGCTCGACGCCAGGATTCGACGAGATGCACCTGCTCCGCACTGCCCTGATCTTCGCCTGCGCCACCGGCTCCGCCTGGGCGGGTGGCACCGCCACGCCCAAGCCGCCCCCCCCGCCAGCGGCCGACTTCACCACCCTTCCCTCCGCCGCCAGCGTCCGCAGCACCGGCGCCGACGGCAAGCCCCATCCCGTGCATGCCAGGCTGCTCACCGCCACCAACACCGTGCCCGCGGGGAGCGAGGGCTCGATCGGCCTGCACCTCACCCAAGACGAGGGCTGGCACACCTACTGGAAGTCGCCGGGGGCCATCGGCCAGCCCACCGACATCACCTGGACGCTCCCAGAGGGCGTCACGGTAGGTCCCCATCAGTATCCCGTGCCACAGCGCTTCGAAGACACCGAGCTGGTCAGCTTCGGCTACGAAGACCAGGTCTTGCTCATCGCCCCGCTGACGGTCGCCCCCACGGTCGCTCCGGGCCGCTACCCCATCCAGGCCGACGCCAGCTGGCTGGTGTGCAAGACAAGCTGCATCCCCGGTGACGCGTCGCTGAAGGCCGAGCTGGTGGTCGACGACCCGGGCAGCGATGCCCTGCCTGGCCCCTACGGCGAGCTGTTCGTCCACTACGGCAAGCAGCATCCCACCGACCCCCTGAAGGTCGAGCAGGTCAACTGGGACGTCGCCCTCGACCGGTCGGCCCTCGCGCCCAACACCCCGTTCCGGGCCGCCTTCCTGCTCACCGCCGCCGAGGGGAAGCGCTTCGACGATGTGCCTGCCGACAAGGCCTGGCCCACCTTCACCCCCATCGCCACGTCCTACGACTGGATGCTCGGCGACGATCCTGTCGCCGTACACAAGCTCGCCGACGACAAGCTGCTGGTCGTCGTGTCGGGCGAGTCCTTCGAGCCCGACCCCCTCCCCACCACCGACCGCATCGGCGGCTTGGTCCAGGTGAAAGTCGACGGCGCGTGGGTGCGCACCGAGATCGAGGCCGGGCTGCCGTGGGTGGCGACGGCCGGAGAGGCCACGCCCAGCACCAGCCCCCTGTGGAAGCTCGTGCCCGAGGAGCCCGAGGCCGGTGCCGTGCCGCCCCCCGCTGGTGGCACAGAGCCCCCACCGTCGAAGCCCGAAGGCCCTGCGCCCACCGAGGCGTCCATGGCGGTAGCTCCCGCCGCCCAGGTCACCATGCTGTCGTTGCTCACCAACCTCGGCCTGGCCTTCCTCGGAGGGCTGATCCTCAACATCATGCCGTGCGTGCTGCCGGTGCTGATGCTCAAGCTGTACAGCCTCGTCGAGCAGTCCGACATCTCCGCCGGAGAGCGCCGCACGGCGGGGCTGGCCTACAGCGGCGGCATCCTCGTCAGCTTCTGGATCCTCGCGGCAGCCGTCATCGCTCTGCGGGTGGTGTTCGCCGTCGACGCCAGCTCGTGGGGCTTCCAGTTCCAATACCCACCCTATGTCGCGGCCCTGGCCACCATCGTCTTCGCCTTCGGCCTGTCGCTGTTCGGGGTCTTCGAGATCCCCGCCGTCGGCGCCGCCACCGCTGGTGAGGTGTCCTCCAAGGAAGGCCCGGTCGGCTACTTCTTCACCGGCGTGTTCGCGACCCTGCTCGCCACGCCCTGCTCGGCCCCCATCCTCGGTGCGGCCACCGCCTACGCCTTCGCTGCCCCCACGCCGGTGCTCTTCGCCATCTTCACGTTCATCGGCCTGGGCCTCGCGGCCCCCTTTCTCGGCATCGCCTTCGTGCCCGCCGCCTTCAAGCTGCTGCCGCACCCCGGCACCTGGATGGACGGCTTCAAGCAGCTGCTGGGCTTCTCCCTCATCGTGACCACCGTGTGGCTGGTCGACGTGTTGATGGCCCAGATCGGCGTCGACCGCACCACCGGCTTCCTGTTCTTCCTCACCGCGGTGGCCTTCGGCTGCTGGGTCTTCGGCCGGTGGGGCGGGCTCGAGGCGAGTCGCGGCGCCCAGCTCGGCAGCGCGCTGGCGGGCTTCGCCATCGCGGGTGTCGCCGGGGCGGCCTTCCTCGACCTCGACTACGACGACACCGTGTGCGACGACGGTGCCGTCGTGCAGGCCGACGCCCTCGACTTCAGCCACGAGATCCCATGGCAGCCCTTCAGCGAGCAGCGCGTGGCCGATCTGTCTGGCAGCGTGGTGTTCATCGACTTCACCGCCGAGTGGTGCCTCACCTGCAAGGCCAACGAGAAGACCATCCTCGAGACCAGCTCTGTGCGTCAGGCGATGGCCGCCAGGGGCGTCGTCCCCCTCAAGGCCGATTGGACCCGCCGCGACCCGGTGATCACCGAGTGGCTGCGCCGCTACCAGCGCGCCGGCGTCCCCATGTACCTGGTGCTTCCGAGCGACCCGTCCCGGGAAGCCATCGTGCTCCCCGAGGTCATCACCTCCAGCCTGGTGCTCGACGCGTTCGACCGCGCGATCTGACGGCGTTTACCGGCGGCGCCAGGCCGCCACTGCTTCGGACGGGAGGTCGTCTTGCTGCTGTTCACGCTCGCCATGGGCGCCATGGCCCGCGACATCCAGCTGCTGATGCCCTTCCCCACCCAGCCTCTCTATGACGGCGCGGAACAGCGGGTGTGCCTGTCGGTCAACGTCGACCTCGGCGTCGACCCGACCGAGTCGGAGGTCGGCAACTACCGCGTGTCGTGCACCCCGCAAGGCGAGCGCACCGAGGCCTGCCTGACCCTGCTCGACCCCACCCACTGGCCCCGCCGCTTCCCCGAGCTCACCTGCCAGGGCAGCGGCAACGCCCTCGTCATGCGGCCCGTCCCCGCCTTCGACCCCACCGAAGACGTGTGGGACGGCGTCACCGTCGCGAGGAATGTCGACGTGGTGCGGGCCGTGTTCCGCCTCCCCGGGGTCGTCGACAGCTACGGAAGCCTGGAGGGCGGCTCCTGCGGGGTGAAGGGCGAGACCCTGTGGATGGTCATCCCCCCCGAGCCCAAGCTGCAGGTCTGCCACCTCGACCTGCCGAAAGAGGAAGTCCCCATCGAGATCCGACTGGTGCGCAGGATGGATCGCCCGATCGACCACCGGGTTGATTGAGCTACCAGGGCAGCGGAATCGGCTCGAGGGGGAGCGCGGCGGGGGCGGGAGCGGCCTCGCCCATGCGCACCACGTGCTGGAACATCGCGCGGATGTCGGCGTAGGCCTGGTCGACCAGGGCCACATCCTCCGCCGTGCGCGCCTGGGCGAGCTCGACCACGAGCCCCTCGATCCCCACCCGCACCAGGATCGCGAGGCGCTCCGGCGGCATGGCGAGGTGGCCCAGATCTGCGGCGAACACGGCACGAATGGCGTCTTCGAGCAGGTGGGTGGAGTCTTGGTAGAAGCGCACCCGACGGTCTTGCACGGGCTGGTCGAGGTTCGACAAGGTGCGCAGGATCGCCGGCGCACCGCCGCGCAGCTGCCGGATGTTCTCCCACATCGCGTCGAGGGCATCAAGGGCCGACTCGAGCCCGCCGTCGCCCCGATCCGCGCGCTCGGTGAACCGCCGATGCAGCTCGACATAGGCACGGTGCTGGGACTCCATCAGCAGCAGATCCGCCGTCGCGGCTGGCCGCATGTCGCCCTGCTCGGCCGCCGCCTCGGCGCGCATCCGGCCCCGGGTGACCAGCCGCGAGGCCACATCGGCCAGGCGGCGACGGGCACGGCGGCGTAGGGAATCTCGTTCGTCAGCCATGCCTCTCTCCTACCACCGAATGCCGAGCATGGTGCAGTTCAGGCCGCTGCCGATGCCGAGCAGCAGCGCCTCTTCGCCGGCGACCAGCCGGCCCCGCTCCGCCGCCGTGGCCAGCGTGAACGGCACGCCCGCCGCCCCGACGTTGCCGAAGCCATCGTACAGCCGGAGCACCCGATCCTCCGGCAGCTCCAGCCGCCCGATCAGCGCGTCGTGGTTGGCCTTGCCCACCTGATGCAGCAGGTGCTCCCGCGACACCCCACGCTCGAGCCCGAGCTCGTCGTGCAGCGCCTCGTAGGTGGTGTGCGCTAGCTCCACCCCCGCCTTGAGGAGGGTGGGCGCGTCGGTCGTCATCTCCGTGGCCGTGCCCAGGCACAGCATGCTGTGCTGCGTCGCGCCTCGGGTGACCCCGCCGAGGAGCCGATGCCCCGTGGTCTGCCGGCGCTCCGACGTCAGCAACGCCGCGACCCCCATCGAGCCCAGCGTCAGAGTGGCCAGGTTGTCGCGGTAGGTGCCGAAGTCGGCCCCGGGCTGCAGCAGCCGGCGCACCGTGGCCTGCGTGACCGTGCGGCTCGACTCCCCCGCCACGACCAGGGCCATGTCGATCTGCCCCAGCTCGATGAGGTTGGCGACCGTGAGCATCCCCGACATGAACCCGAGGCAGGCATGCCCTACATCGAAGTTCTGACAGTGGGACCCCACCTCCAGCTGCCCACCGACCAGGCTCGCGATCGGCGGCTCCAGGAAGTCTTTGCTCACCGAGGTCGACACCAGGGCCTCGAGCTCGGTGGCGTCGACCCCCACCCGCCGCAGCAGCCGCCGCGCCGCCTGGGCCGCGCCGTCGGCCGACGTAGACGCCTCCGGCCAGAACCGCCGCGAGCCCACCCCCGTGAGCCCCTCCAGGGTGCCCTCGGCCAGACCGAGCCGCCGGTACAGGGGGCCCAGCATCCGCTCCACCGATCGCGTGGCCACCTCCACCGGAGGAACCACCACCTCGACCGCCTCGATGAACACTCGCTCGTAGCGCATGCCGGGCCCTATCCTTCCGGGTGCTCGCGGACGAGCTCCAGCATCGCCTGCGAGTAGCGCCTCACCCGCGTCGGGCCGATGCCCGGCAGCTCCATCAGCTCCTTGACCGTCGTGGGGCGCTGCTCGACGATGGCCTGCAGCGTGGCGTCGGGGAACACCTGGTAGGGCTTCCACCGCTTTCGACGCGCCTCCCGCGAGCGGAAGCGCCGTAGGGCCCCGGCCAGCCCCGTGTGCTTGGGTGACCTCGGCCGGCTCGGGTCGCGCTTGGCGCGGACGCGCTTGTCGGGCACCCACAGCGTCGGGTACTTCCGCCCCTTCTTCACCAGCCGGCCGTCGGCGAGCAGATCGTCGATGGCCGCGACGATGGCCACCGCTGGGATGCCCTTGAGCGCGCCGAACTGGGGATTGGACCCCACCCGTGCCCGCTTCACCCGCTTCGCCTGGCTGCCGCGCAGCCCCTCGGCCACCAGGGTCTTGCCCAGAGGCTTGCGCAGCCCATCGACGAAGGCGACCACTGCCTCGAGCTGCGCGTCATCGAGCTGGGTCGCGCGGTCGGCCGCTCGCTTGGCGCGGGTGGCGGCCTGCCGCTGCCGATGGTCGGCGCGCGCGTCAGCGACCTGGGCCTCGGTGGCCTGGGGCGCTCGGCAGGCGTCGCAGCGCCCACAGGCCGCGCCCTCAGTGCCGGTGAACCATGCCACCATCTTCGCCTGCCGACAGGTCGTCGCGAAGGCATAGTCCTGCAGGCCCTTCCAGCCGGCCTCGGCCCCCGGGCTCGAGGCGCCCCGCCGCAGTCTCGCCTGCGTGACCGCATCGCCCGGCGCGTAGAGCAGGACCGCCCGCGCCGGCTCGCCGTCACGCCCCGCGCGCCCTGCCTGCTGGTAGTAGGCCTCGAGGCTGCCCGGGGACTGCACATGAGCGACCATGCGGATGTCGGGCAGGTCGACCCCCATGCCGAAGGCGGTCGTGGCGACCAGCACCCGCGTGCGGCCGCTGCCGAAGGCTTCCTGGGCCGATGCGCGGGCGCCGGCAGTTCGACCCGCGTGGTAGTGCCCGACCTTCAGGCCGTGGGCGCGCAGCGCCTTGGCGACCGCCACCACCCGCTTGCGCGTCGCGGCGTAGACGATGGCCCGCCCCGCCTTCAGGTCGACCTCCTGCAGCAGCTCGGCCAGGCGCTCGGTGCGTGCCGTGTCGCCCCGATGGTGCTCGACCTCGAAGGCCAGGTTGGGTCGCTCGAAGCCCCCCACGACCCGCACGGGCTCGTCGAGCTGCAGCGACCGCGCGATGTCGCCCATCACCGTGGTCGTGGCAGTCGCCGTCAGCGCCATCGTAGGCACAGCGAGCTCGTCTTTGAGCACGCCCAGGGTGCGGTAGTCTTTTCGGAAGTCGTGGCCCCACTCGCTGATGCAGTGCGCCTCGTCGACCGCTACCAGCGCGATGCCCGCCGCCCGGAGGCGCTGGCGGAACCGCGCCGAGGCCAGTCGCTCGGGGCTCGCGTAGATGAGGGCGTAGTCGCGAAGCCGCGCCTCGATCAGGCGCCGCTGGTCGGACGGCATCCCGCGGTGCAGGCATGCGGCGGGCACCCCCAGCTCGGTAAGGCTGGCCACCTGGTCCTCCATCAGAGCCACCAGGGGGCTCACGACCAGGGTGGGACCTCGCTCACGGTGGGCCAGAATCGCCGGCACCTGGTAGCACAGCGACTTGCCTCCCCCGGTGGGGAGCAACACCTGCACGTCGCGCCCCTCCCGCAGCGCGGCGATGGCCTCGGCCTGCCCCGGCCGGAAACCGCGGTAGCCCCACACCGACCCCAGCACCATCAGGGCGTCGAGCACGTCGCCTCGACGAAGGGGTCGATCCAGTGGTCGCGGGCCAGGCCCAGCGAGCGCAGCAGGTTGTGCATCCGGGCGCGGTCGTCGTCGCCACGGATGGGGGCGAGGTAGCGCTGCTCCAGGGCATCGAGCACGACGCGGGCCGGGGCGTCGGCGATCCCCTCCGGCTCGCCGGTGCTGGGCTCGACAAGCTCGATGCTCAGCGCGTCGAGAAAGGCCAGCAGGCCACGGCGGGTGAACACATAGCGCTCCCGACGACCCGCCCCCAGCGCCGCTGCCTGCCCGTCGACCGCCGAGGCCATCGCCATCGCCGCCGCGTGCAAGGCTGCGACCCGCGACAGCAGCACGCCCATCCCCGGCACCGACGCGAGGGCGGCGAAGGGCGGCGCATCGTCGGAAGGGGGCGCCAGCCATCGGGCTCCCGCGGCATCGACCACCGGCTGGGAGCCGAAGACCACCCGCTCGAGCATCTGCCGCAGCTCCAGCTCACCAGGCGCCTCGGCCTGGTGGGTCGCGACGAATCGGTCGCGCCAGGCCGGCGACAGCACGCTGCGCCCCTGGTACTCGGCAGGGTTCATCGTCGCGAAGACCCGGAAGTCGTCGTGCACCGCCTCTCCGCCGGGGCCGAGGAGGCTACCGTCGCCCTCGGAGATCAGCAGGCTGGGCTGCCGCTCCAGCACCGGGTTGAGCCGCTCCAGCACGGCAGGCTCGGCGAGGTTCACCTCGTCGAGGATCAGCCACCACCCGTGCCGCATGGCCAGGGGCACGGGCCCCTCCTGAAACCGCCAGCCATCGCCCTCGGGCACGTAGCGCCCCACCAGCTCCGTCGCGTCGGTCTGGCCGTTGAGGTTGACCCGCACGACGGGCTGCCCCAGACAGGCCGCGAGGTAGCGCACCGAGCTGGTCTTGGAGGTGGCTGTGTCGCCCTCCAGCAGGCAGGGATGACCGAGCCGCACCGCCCGGGCCAGGAACCGCAGCTGCCGCAGGGTGGGGGCATCGAGGGTGTAGTGGCGAAACGACGCCCGCGAGGGAACCCGGGGCGCGCTGCCGCGGTCGAGGACGGCGCGTCGCCTCACGACGACATCCAGGACACGAACCCGCTCTCCGGTACACGACAACGAGGGAAGCTCGCCCTGTGGCTCGGCGGTCGCCAGGGGCGCGTCGGCGCGGGGAGGCGGCGCGCCGAGGCGTTCCCGGAAGGCTTCGAAGGGCAGCACCTCGACGCCCAGCGAGCGCGCCTTGCTCACCTTGCTGTCGAGGGGCTTGGCCCCGACGACCAGCACGTCGACTTCCTCGTCGAGGGTGGCGGCGTACGACCACCCGGCCTCGTCGACCAAGGTGCGGAAGCCGGCGCGCGTCAGCTCGCCCGGGCTACCGGTCAGCGCGACGCGGGCCATGCTCCCTCCTGTCGCAGCGAGGCCGCGGCCGCGGCAGCCGCCACCTGCACGTCGCCGTCGTAGTCGCTGTCGGCCATCGCCCCGAGGGCCTCGACGAGCTCGTCACGCAGACCGGACGAGATCTCCTGAGGTGGGACCGCACCCAGCAGGTCGGCGGCCGCCTCTCGCACGGTCCACCGAGGGTCGTCGAGGGCCATCAGGGCGCGACGACACACGGCCTCGGCCTCGACCCCTCGAAGCCCACGACCACGGAGTCGCGCGGCCTCCCGGGACAGCTCCCGGTCGTCGTCGGCGAGGGGCAGGGCCCGGCCCAACGCCAAGCCGAGGGAGGTGTCGGCCGCCCACACGTCGCGGAGCGCCTGCGCGCGAGCCGCTGGCTCGAACCGTGCCGCGGGCAACGCCACCACCCGCACCTGCTCACCGATGGCGCGTGGTGCCCACGCGGGTGTCGCATCCGCCCCCGCGAGCCTGCGCACGTCGGCGTCGGGGTCGTGAGCGGCTTGCCAGGCAAGCAGTGACCGGAAGGGCTCGGCCTCCGGGCCGAGGGCTCGCAGCGCTCGCAGCGCCGCGGCACGCACCGGGGCATCGCCATCGGTAAACGCGATGCGCGCCAGGCGGGCGCCCTCGCCGACCAGCCGCTTGGGTTGGGGCAGCTCCCCTTCCCCGTGGCCGAGGAGCAGGCGAAGCCGCACGGCGGCCTCTCCCGGGACGTGCCCCGCCAGCAGCGTCGCCGCAGCAGCAGCCCGTCGCACCTCCAGCGGCACTCGGCGCGCCTCGTCGGCGGCGAGGGCCCCCATCAGCGGCCCGAAGGCCTCCGGAAGCGCCTGCGCCAGTAGGAGACAGGCGACCCCGCGGAGCCGATCGTCTCCAGGAGCCAAGGCAAGGGAGAGCAGGTTCGCGTCGGGCGGGCATCGACCCGTGAGAGCGTCGACCGGCCCCAAGGTGGCGCCAGTGGCCATCGCGCGGGCGAGAAAGCGCCCCTCGCGAGTGACGGAGCGCAGCAGCATGGCCTGCGCGAGGTCGACGGAGTGCCCGACGGACAGCAGGGCGAGCGCCGCCTCGCGCTGCACATCGGGGTCGTCGTCGTCGAGGCAGCGCTCGAGGGCCCCGACGGCGTCTTCGGCATGGGGACCCGCCTGCCCCAGGGCCATGGCGCCACACTGGCGCAGCGCCCACGCCTCGTCGCCGAGCAGCGACACCGCGAGCTCCACGCCTTCCTCGCCGGCAGCGGCCAGGGCCAGGATGGCACCGCGCTGGCTGTCGACGCCGGGGGCGGCCCGAATGGCCGCCAGCACCTGCTCTGCCGCCTCCGCGGCCGCCCCCGGCACCGCCGCCAGACACACACCTGCTGCGTGGCGAAGCGGCTCGACGTCGTGCTGCAGCCAGGCAGCCAGGCCGTCTACGGCCCCGTCTGCGGCCCGCACCGCGGCCTCCAGCAGCTGCCGGCCTGGCCCGTCGGGCACGTCGCCCACCCAGCGACGGACCGACGCGAGGTGCGGGGCGAGGGCCTCCAGCCGGGCCCCGTCGACCGTCGGGTCGACATCCCACGGACGGGTCGCCAGCGCACGCACGACCTCGGGCGTCGCGTGGCGCCCCAGCCCCCAGGCCGACGCGCGGCGCACATCGTTGTCAGCGTCGTCGAGGAGCGGAAGCAAGGCATCGGAGGCCGGATGGCTT
>Ga0209578_10004157_pt1 | contig 10550 bp, 8 predicted proteins | sample tdAd472_FD_187127 | JGI IMG/M metagenome (GOLD analysis project Ga0209578, IMG submission 187127) | Marine sediment microbial communities from the Atlantic coast under amendment with organic carbon and nitrate - tdAd47.2 (SPAdes)... | ecosystem: Environmental > Aquatic > Marine > Coastal >...
CCGTTTCGATCGGGTAAGTGACCAGCGTCTCAACCTCTTCAGACGACAGGCCGGGGCACTCGGTCAGGATCACGACACGCGGACGGTCCAGATCCGGAAACACGTCGATCGGCAGTGTGGTCGACAGGTACCCGCCATAAACGAGCACCACCACGCAGGCAGCCAGCACCAGCGTCCGATGGGTCAGTGAGAGGCGAATGATGGAATTGAGCACGGTGATGCTTCCTGTTCTATTCGTCTTCGTTCTTGTGGAGGCTGCCGTCTGCGTGGATGTGGTAGCCTTCCGGAAGGCCGTCACCCGACTGTGACTTTGTCATGCGGTTCAGCTGGTCGGCGGCACTCTGGACGACGAAAGAACCGGGGAGCAGCGATCCATCATTGGCGAGGACTGTGTGGCGGCGGTCCTCAGCGACAATCCGAACAGGCCTGCGTTCGAAGGTGTTGACGTTCTGCGTGAATACAAACGCTTCCGCGAGATCGCGTGTGACCGCATCTGCCGGCAGAACGAAGACGTCATCGAGTTTCTCGACCGGGACCATGATCCGCACTCGCTGGCCGGGCCGGAATCGCCACAGCATCTGCGTGTTGCCATCCAGGACGACGCTGCGTGACTCGTTTTTCAACGGGATACGGAAGCCAAACGTGCGGTTTGCAGGGTCGATCGTGTTGGCGATATGACGGATGCGGAATGTCTGCTCAATGGCCGGCCAGTCAGCCCCGGCCTTTTCCTGAAAGTCCACTTCCACAGGCCAACCCTGCTCGACACTCCGTTCCAGCATCAGCGTCTCATCACGAAACGCCCGACCTTCAATTGCCAGTATCCGATGATTGGCCAGCGTGCAGAGCGTCTGCCCGGCCTGTACCTGATGGCCCACATCAACGTTCAGGTCCTGAAATTCAAACATCGCCGGTGACGATACGTCCGGCTCGCCGGCAGTCTGAATCGCTTTCGGAGCGGTCGTCAGGGAGATGGAGTTCTCAGACGGTGCGGGGGCGTTAACTGTGATCTGGTTGACGAAGTTGCCAGTAGCAGCCTCGTCAATCTGTACTGGCACGAGACCTCGATTGAGCAATTCGCGACGGGCCGATTTCACAGCGATTTCCAGACGTTTGATCTGGCTGTCGACCTCGATGATCCGTGCCTGGGGAATCGCGGCGCCGGCCGCAGCGAGACGTTCGCGCGTTGCCTTCGCCAGAGCAATGTCCTGAGTGCTCTTGAAGAGTTCGGATTGCGTGACGTGCAGCAGTTCGCTGAGAAGGCGAATCGTGAACAGCTGCTGGCCAGGCCTCACTGTTTCTCCGGGAAAGAAGTTGATCCGCGTCACGACACCGGTGACAGGCGTGATAATGCCCAGATCACTGCGTCCAGGCTGGTCGACGACCATGCCGGGAACCTGGATTGACCTCCAGTACGTCTGCGGCCTGATCGGTCTCGCGCTGAGGCTCAGATTGTCGATGGCCTGGTCAGTGAGAATGATCTTGCTGACCGATTCATCAGGTTCGGCGCTAACCGCTGGCGCATCGCTCGCTGCAGTTGCATCCTCGTTCTTGAGCAGCGGCAGCCAGCGGTCACGGGAAACAAATGCCGCCGCACCGATTGCCGCAATGACGGCAGGTACGGCCAGAACGCGGAGCGCTTTCAGGATGCGCATAGCGTCACCTTTGAAGGGAAGAGTCGCGGAGTTTCCGGAACGAACGGCGCAGCCTGCGACCAGCAGAAATCAAACACGGTTCCGGATCAGAGATGCCTGAAGGCGGCACGATGGCAGCAGGCAGAGCGGACGGAACAGAAGCAGCGGTCTAGATCAGCAGCACACCAGACCGTTTAAAGCGCGCACTGTCCCCCAGACAGACGCGATCAGCCCTTTGGGCACGTCGCCAGAAAGCATTGGCGACCAAAGAGTCCCCGGAATCAGCGACCGGGACCGACCAGACGAACGAAACATCGATCGCAGTGTCTGGTTTCACTCGGGAGACCGTCACCGAATCCCCGGACAGCCGGACCAGCTCGCACCCATCGTCATCATCAAGCGGATTCAGAGGGAAACTCGATTCCGCTGGCTCTGGCGTCGGGACAGAAAGGGTTAGCCCAAGAACCGTGACGTGAAGGTGCCGGGCGGCAACTCGAATCCCGTCGGACGTGTCGGGACGTCGAACCGCATCCGATTCACTCTCGCGGACCTCCGAATGCTGGTGTGAATGGCCATTCTCGTCGTCATGGCCGTGATCGCGACCGTGGGGATGATGCTCACGCTCAGCGGAGTTGTGATCGTGCGATGCGTACCCTGCCGTATGCGCATGAAGAACAGCCGGCGGCAGCAGCCCTGTGACGAGCACAGAGCAACTCAGCAACAACACCAGCAGTCTGTGACACCAGCGTCCCATCGAAATCCCTGACACAGGCCATTTCCGGGCGACAACACCCACGACCGGAAGTCTAGCAGCGAGTTCGCCAGCCGAGAATCGACGTTCCACAAATGGGGACGGGGGCTCGACCGACAACGGGCAACGGGCAACGCCTACGCGAGTTCGTCATACAGCATTGGCAGGAACTGAAGACGCAAATAGTCATTAGGTGATGTCGTCACCTTGTGGCGATAACACAATTCCCTCAAAGTCTGGTTGTTCTGATACCACGTCGCGAGTTGTGACCCTGCATTTCTGTTTCTTCCGGACGCAGAACAAGTCCGACAGCGGCCCGTCTGATCGGTATTGACCCGGTTTCTGAGGTCTGCGAGAGTCCGCGCGGAATCGTCGAGAGTGGCCGTGGAATGGTCGGTCGGCGATGGTGAAATGGAATTCCCATTACAGGTGCGCCTCCCCACGATCCCGCCGCCGGGTCGCGTGCTGGTCCTGCAAAGGAGTGCAGAAACCGTGAAGAAAATCGCTCTGTTTGTTACCGCTCTGGCCTGCTCTCTGGCGGTCGCGTCACCCGCGCTGGCTCAGCAGGCTGCTCCCGCCGCCGCTGCAAAAGACGGCGCGGCCAGAATTGGCCTGATCGACATGGCCAAGGTCTTTCAGAACTACGAAAAGTTCAAAGACCTCACCGAAGGCCTGAACGCCGAAGGCAAGACGCGCGCCGAAGGCCGCAAGCAACTCGCCGAGCAGGCGAAGAAGATTGCCGAGGAAATCAAGGAGTACAAACAAGGGACTCCGGAGTACATCGAACTGGAAGCCAAGTTCGCTCAGCTGCAGTCGCAGTTCGCCGCTCAGGAAAAGCTGGACGGCGTGAACTTCAACCGCAAGCAGGCTGAGATTTTCGAGAAGACCTACGTCGAAGTCACAAACGTCGTCGGCATTTACGCCAAGCACTTTGGTTTCTCGCTGGTCGTCCGTTTCAACAGTGAAGCACTGGAAGCCGGCAACCCGCAGAAACTCACCAGCGGTCTGAACAAGCTGGTCATCTACCACCGACCGCAGGATGACATCACCGACGCCGTTGTCGAGTACCTCAACCGTCAGTACGGCAAGACGGCGACTGCCGGCAAGCCCGCTCCCGGCGGTGCTGTCCGCAAGTAATCGCGATCGATTGAATCGGAATTCCCGCCGGAGCATCGATCCACGGTGCTCCGGCTTTTTGCAGTTACACAGTTCTGAAATCAACGGTGCGGAGAACGCACCATCGCAGCCTGTGGCAGAGCGTCGGTCGCTCTGAGATCCAGGCTGCAGCGGGGGGTGGCCATGTCACAACGCTGTCAGCGAACGATCCGTCGCGAAGCGACTGCCGGCGGCGTTGGCTTTCTGACCGGAGCCGATGTCACGCTGCGTTTTCTCCCCGCTCCAGAGAATCATGGCATCGTCTTTCAGCGAGTTGATCTTCCTGGACAGCCCAGTGTTCCAGCGAACCTCGACCATCTGACGACACGGCAGCGCCGCACGGGCATCCAGAAAGACGGCACGTCGGTCGACCTGGTCGAGCATGTGATGTCCGCCCTGGCCGGACTGCAGGTCGACAACTGCGTCGTGCAGCTCGATGCCCCGGAAACGCCGGGTTTTGATGGCTCGTGCCGGCCTGTCGTCGACTGCCTGATCGACGCTGATTTTGAAGAACAATCGGCGAAGCGTCCGATTCTCGCCGTGCAGAGCCACGAGCAGTTTGTCGCCGACGATGGCGGAATCATTCGAGCCCAGCCGTTCGGACGACGCGGCATGACGATGACCTACCTGCTCGACTACGGACCCGCATCGCCGATTCCCGCTCAGACCTACACGGTCAATGTGACGCCGGAATCGTTCGTCAATGAAATCTGCTTCGCGCGAACATTCATCCTCGACAGCGAAATCGCCGCGCTGAAGTCGCTCGGCTACGGACCTCGCACGACCGCAAAGGATCTACTGGTCTTCACGGCGGACGGAGTGCTCGACAATGAACTGCGTGCCGCCGAGGAATGTGCCCGGCACAAGATTCTCGACTGCATCGGCGACTTCGCCTTGATCGGCCAGGATCTCCAGGGCTACTTCAACGCCTGGCGAACCGGTCACAATTCCAATCATGAACTGATGCAGAAACTGGCCTCTGCGTCAAAAGCCGGCGGACCAGTTATGGAGGCAGCGTGACGGCGTGCAGAAAGCCGCAGCAGCCACGGAACGAGAACGAGATCGTGCAGTCCCTTCAACTCTCCATTCTGTCTCTCACGATGCTGACGGGGTGTTCAATCTCCATCGGCAACACTGTCCCGTCGTCGTTCAACGTCAACTCGACAGGCATCGGTTCGTCACGAGCAGAAGCAGAACGTGATGCGTGGCACGACGCGGCGGATCGACTGCACGCCATGGGCTATTCATCGTTCAACCTGAAGCAAACCAGCCTCTCGTCGTCCAGCACGTCGCAGGGTGACGAATCCCGCGTTGAACTGAGCGTCGGCTGGAAAGTTGAAGATGCGGAAAAGTCTCCCGGAGGCGAGTGTCGCTGCAGTCCGCGACACGGCCATCATCCTTAGAATGTCGCGAAACGGTTTCTGATCAACCCGGACAAGGACGTCCTTATGCCTCAACTGATCTCTCCCCTGTCGCAGGTGCACCCGTCGGCGAAGATTGGCAGCGATGTCGAGATTGGGCCGTTCTGTGTGGTGGGCCCTGACGTTTCGATCGGCAACGGAACAAAGCTCGACAGCCATGTCTCGATCTTCGGGCAGGTCATCATTGGCGAACGGAACCGCTTCTGGCCGAACTGCGTGATCGGCGGCGAACCGCAGGATGTGAGCTTCCGGTCCGATGCGGATACGGGCGTCGAGATCGGCAACGACAACCTGTTCCGGGAAGGCGTCACCGTGAACCGCGGTGCCGAAAAAGAGGACCACTGGACGCGCATCGGCAACAGCAACATGCTGATGGCCAACGCCCATGTCGCTCACAACTGCCGCGTTTACGACCACACCTTCCTGGTCAATGGAGTGCTGCTCGGCGGGCACGTTCATGTGCAGGATCGAGCGATCGTTTCCGGCAACAGCGTCGTGCATCACTTCGCGACAATCGGCACGATGGCTTTCGTCAGTGGCGGCTGCCGCTGCCCTCAGGACGTGCCGCCGTTCATGCTGGCCTGCGGCAGCGACAATCCCGAGATTCGCACGATCAACATTGTCGGCATGCGGCGAGCGGGCATCAGTGAAGACACAATCCGGCTGGTCAAGCGGGCTCACCGGCTGATCTATCGCGAGCACAAACGGCTGCCGGAAGTGAAAGCGATCTTCGAGGACGAGCTGCAGGGCATCTTTCCCGCGGAACTGCAGACGCTGCTGACGGCCTTCGAGAATCAGGCCGCCGGAAAACAGGGGCGGGCTCGCGAGGCCTACCGCAACGTTGATCTGCGGGTCGTCCGCGACGACGAACAACGGGCCAAAGCCGCCTGACGAGACAGGTTGTTTAACGCCCAGCCGCGGGCGCCGGCCACCAGAGACTGTTTATCACTGGTGGCCGGCGCCTGCGGCCGGGCGTTGAACGAGAGGACTGCTTTGATCGCAGCGTCAGGAACAAAGAAGCGTCAGGAACAGAATCGACACGGAACCACGGAACATTGTGATGAGCAACCTGAACCTGATGGTCGTTGGCGTGGGAGCACTCGGTCGGCATCACGCCCGTATTCTCTCGGGACTCGACGGTGTCACGCTGGCTGTCGTCGCCGATCCCCGCGAAGAATTCGGTCGCCCGATCGCCGAGCAGTTCGGGGCTCGCTGGGTCGCCGACTATCGTGACGCACTGGACGAAATCGATGGGGCTTCAATCGTTGTGCCCACGTCGCTGCATGTCCCGGTCGCCAGCGAGTTTCTGCAGCGCGGAGTTCCCGTGCTCGTCGAAAAGCCACTCGCCGCATCCACTCAGGACGCACGGCTGCTGACCGATCTGGCCGCAGAGAACCACTGTGTGCTGCAGGTGGGGCATGTTGAGCGGTTCAATCCGGCGTACGTCACTGCAAAGAAACGAGCGGCCCGCCCGCGTCTGATCCGGACCGAACGTTTCAGCCCGTTCCCGTTCCGCTCGATGGATATCGGCGCCGTTCACGACCTGCTGATCCACGACATTGATCTCGCGCTCGACCTCACTCGATCGGAAGTCGTCAGCGTGCAGGCGTTCGGTGTGAGAGCGATGAGCGATTTCGAGGACGTCGTTAACGCGCGGCTGACGTTCGCCAGCGGCTGCATCGCCGACCTGACCGCCAACCGCCTCAACCCGACGGCCTGCCGACGCATGCAGATCTGGAGCGACTCTGGCCGCGTCGACGTTGATCTCCAGACACGACAGATCGACTCGTTCATTCCGTCACTGGCCCTGCAGTCCGGGCCGTCACCCGTCGAACTGGCTCAACGGCCAGGCGCAGACATCGAGCAACTCAAGGCCGACGTGTTCGGGCGCTTTCTCGAGACCGACTCTCCTGAGGTTTCCGACGCCGACGCGTTGACCGCTGAACTGAGCGAGTTCATCGACTGCGTCCGCACGGGAAATCGTCCAGCGTGCTCCGGTGAAGAAGCCACGAGTGCCCTGCAGGTCGCAGACCGGATTCTCGCCGAACTGTCACTCTGCAACTGGCGGGGCAGCGAGCAGCCATCGCGCCGCGCGGCGTAGTCCACGCCGAAACTCTGCGCGAGTTTCCCAACGACAACACGTTCCATTGAGCCGCGACACAACGCTCATTTCCGCCGCTCGGCGAGAGCGGTTTCCAGCCGGCCCAGCACCGAATTCAGGCGGGTGGCCTCGTCGATCGACAGAGGCTCGCGACCGAAGCGGACGCGGTAAAACAGGGCGGCAAGGTTGTCCGGGATTCCGTCGAGTTCTGCCGCCGTCAGACGAGCCGCCAGTTCCTGCGAGGCAATCTCTGCGAACTCGCCAGGCGTCTGCGCCGCTTGTCGAACGAGCCCCTGCCGGGCGAGCAGCTTCGCAAACCGTTCGTAGAATTCGATCCGGATCGCGGATTCATCTGGCGACAATATTCGTCGGAACGCTCGACGCAGAACGGCGAACCAGTCCCGCAGGCTGCGGCTTTCCGGGAACAGTTTTCGCCACAGCCTGCGAACAAGAAAGATCATCCCGAGAACAACGGCGGTCCCGACGAACATCGGCACGCTGAACCAGCGCCGCGGGTCGGAGAGAATTTCTGTCAACCGCCGACTGTCTCCGCCAAACAGGTTCGATACGTTGCGGGCCATCTGCCGCAGAACTTCACTGAGCGGCGAATAGATCTGCTGCTGCTGTTCGTCGATCGACAGTCGGACGATGCGCTGCTGCCACAGCGCCGTGAAGAATGTGCTGGCCGAACTGATCACGCTGCGTCCGCTGCCGACATCCTTGACGCTCTCCGCGCGAGCGGCAGGCGTCGGGTCGAACGTGCGCCAGCGGCCATTGATGAAGGCTTCGACCCACGCGTGAGCATGCCGCTCCTCAACAACGTACGCTCCCGAATACGTGTCCTGCTCGCCGCCCTTGAAGCCGCTGACCAGCCGCGACGGAATCCCCACCGCTCGCAGCAGCAGTGCCATCGCCGATGCGTAGTATTCGCAGTGTCCGGATTTCCGATTGAACAGGAAATCTTCGACCGGGTCGATCGAGCCGTCGACGACTGCGGCTCGCAACGAGTAAGTGAACTCGGGATTGTGTCCGAGATAATCTTCGATGCGGTGTGCGATCCGCTGGTCAACCGGTTCGGCGGATTGTGCGAAACGATCGACTTGAGAATCCAGTTCCGTCGCGAGCTGTCGTAACCGCGGAAGCTCGCCGGGCAGCTCCAGAAACTTCGGAAGAATTCTCCGGCGGATCTGCATTGCTGTGACGTCACGGTACTCGAAGAGCCACGGGCCGGTACGACGTCGCCCGGCGTAGGCGTACAGCGAGTACTCAACATCGCCGTCACCTTCCGCTGCCTGCTCCTGGTCGTCGCGCATCAGAATCATCGTCGCGACGTCGATCCGTGGCCGAATCAGACCTTTATCGATGGACGCGCCAACAATCGGGTGCATGCCGAACAGCGTTCGCGTGTCGGAGTCGTGCAGGATGATCCGCTGCTGAATCCGGTTGCGATGATCGCGCGGCGGAACCAGCGCCGCGGCCGTCTGACTTTCCTCGAGCACATGCCAGCGACCGTTCTCGTAGCGTCCCATGACAGAACCGCGGAACAGCGGCTCGCTGAAACCCATCATCCGCCCCGCCTGCTCGACGGAAATCTCTTCGCCCGTATCGGCTCGTGAGCAGCGAACCTGCATGACGGGGCGGTTGCTTTCGAGAATCTGGCCGAGTTCTCCGAGCTGCACTTCGTTGGTGAATCCGGTGTAACTCCGCAACGGAGCGTCGAACTCGTTTTCAAATTCGTGCTGGCGTCCCACCCAGACGCGCGGGATGAGCACGAAGAAGACCATGCCGACGCCCAGCGACATCAGGGACGTCGACAGCACTCCCAGAACGAACCGGCTGTTGACCCAGTGCTCGTCCGGATCCAGCTGGATCGCTCCCTGAAACTCGTCCGGCCGATGATGAGCCAGCTGCACGACGGATGCGGATTCGCGGTCCGATGGCCGGGCTGCTGTCGTGTCCGGCAGCGTGATCCCGTCGGACTCGGCGTCCGCTCGCTCGAAGCCAAACCGCGCCTGGTACAGTGAGAAGACAGACAACGTCCATAACGCCAGGAACACATACACGGTGATGAGAGCGCCGAACGCACCGTCCTGCGTCAGAATCGAGCCGACGGCCACATGCATCACGCTGAGCGCCAGCAGCCACCAGTACTGCCGGCCCTGCTTTGCCTGGAAGAGAGCGATCCACGTCAGGTAGCTCAACAGGTGCGCACCCGCCAGAACCTGCCGCTCTCTGACGAATCCGGTTTCCTCCAGCTGCGAGTACAACAGTTCGGCACCCGCCAGCGCGAACGCTCCGAGACCCAGCATGTTGGCCGTCAGCGTACGGAGTCGCACCGTGCGGCGTTTTTCGTTCAGGTACAGAGCGAGCAGCGCCGCAGGCACAGTCAGTCCGGTCGGAAACGCCCGTCCCTCAGCCATGCTGAGCATCATCGCCGCGATGGCAACGAGTGCGTAAAGACTCAGATGGAAGATGCCGGTCATCGCACGGCCTCCGCTGCTGGTCGGGCAGTCGAGCTTTCGGGACGCGCTGATCGCTCGGCATTCGCTGCGGACTCAAGTCGGAAGAGCCGCGAGACGGAGTTCGGATTCGCCGGGTAGTACTCGATCCCCGGCAGCCGATCGGCGAGATAGGGCGCGTCGTCCGATGAATCCGCACCAGCTTCCGGCACGCGCAGCTCGATCAGATCCTCTTCCGGACGCGAGGAAATCAGGACGGTCCGATGAATCGCGGACTGCTCGCGAGCGGCGATGGCAACGATGTCGGACAGCCCGCTGGACGTTCCCGCTTGAGCAAGGGCCAGGGCATCGAGCAACGCTTCGATCGCCGCGCTGCCGGATTCCGCCCGTACGTCCGCCGTGTCTCTGCCCGAGATCAGCAGGTGCTGTTCGACGCCGCGAGTCTGCCGCAAATGGTCGACGCAGACAGTGGCCGCGAAGCTGACCGCGAACTCCACCCGGTCCAGATCCTCAGCCCACGGGCGATCGGGCTGCCAGAGATCCAGAAGCAGAATCAGACCGCGATCCCGGCTCTGATGAAACTCGCGAACCATCAGGTCGTTCATGCGGGCCGACGTTCGCCAGTGAATGTCTCGCGGGTTGTCACCGGCACGGTAATCCCGCAGGTGGTGAAACTCGTCCTCAAACATACCTCGCTGTGTCTGCTGCCGCGTGACCATCTCAGCAGCCAGCCGCGCGTCGCGCCGCCAGGCGGGCGTCAAATGGCCAACCTGCGGATGCACGATCAGCTCGCCCCGCACGTCGGTAATGAAACCTCGCTCGACAAGCCCGAGTGGAAAACGCGTCGAGACTTCCAGCGGCCCGAAGAGGTAACGCCCTCGACGATTTAACTGTAGCCGGTATCTCGCGGTTCGCTCCTGCCCCGGACGGACACTCGCAAAGAGCACCGCTGGTTCGAGCACGGATTCGTCGTTCACCCGCAGCGTCTTCCGGCCCTCGCGACCGACGCGGTCCCGTACCAGCATCAGCCAC
>Ga0209578_10004172_pt1 | contig 10533 bp, 12 predicted proteins | sample tdAd472_FD_187127 | JGI IMG/M metagenome (GOLD analysis project Ga0209578, IMG submission 187127) | Marine sediment microbial communities from the Atlantic coast under amendment with organic carbon and nitrate - tdAd47.2 (SPAdes)... | ecosystem: Environmental > Aquatic > Marine > Coastal >...
CTGCGGGTAGCCCTGCTGCGGGTAGCCCTGCTGCGGGTAGCCCTGCTGCGGGTAGCCCTGCTGCGGGTAGCCCTGCTGCGGGTAGCCCTGCGGCGGGTAGGCCTCGGCGGGCGGGTAGCCCTGCGGCGGGTAGGCCTCGGCGGGCGGGTAGCCCTGCTGCGGGTAGCCCTGCTGCGGGTAGGCTTCGGCGGGCGGGTAGCCCTGCTGCGGGTAGGCTTCGGCGGGCGGGTAGCCCTGCTGCGGGTAAGCGCCAGGCGCCTCGACCTGGCCGGACGCCGCGGGATCGCCGAGGAGCCCCTGCGGAGCCTGGAGCGCCCCGCTGTTCGAGGGCGAGAGCCACCCCTCGGGGGCGGGGAGCTCAGCGGAGGCCGAGCTGTTGAACAGCCCTTCGGGGACCGGCAGGGCCGCTCCGGGGTCGCTGCTCAACAACCCCTGGGGAACGGCGAGCGCTCCTCCCAAGTCGGCCTGGGGCACGGGCAGGGCCCCGCCCGACTCGGGCACGACCTCCACCGGGACCACCTCGACCGGGACCACCTCGACCACCCCTGGGGCCGGGGACGGCCCCAGGTCGAGCTCGTGGGGGCCGTCGTGGTCGGAGACGCTCCTGCTGCTCCCCGACGCCGACTTGCCCTTCTTGCCCTTGCCCTTCACCCAGCCCTTCTTGCGGGCGACCTTCAACAGGTGGGTGTAGATCTGCTTGGCGTGGGTCTCGTTCTCCTTCGCCAGCTCGAAGCAGAGCTGCTGCGCGTCCTTCGGCTTGCCGGCCTTGAACGCGGAGAACACCTTGGACTTGAAGTCCTCGGTGAGCAGCACCTTCTCGCGGTCGCTCACGAGTGCTGAGCGGACTCCCGCGCCGCCTCTTCGTTGGGCACGATCTTGAGGATCGGGCCGACCCCCGCCAGGCTGAGCACGTCGACCACGCAGTCGGCGGGAGCCGCGATCACGATCTGCTTGGTGGCCGTGAGCTTGACCAGCGCGGCCACCCCGCTGCTCGAGAGGTAGTCCACGGCCGAGAGGTTCACCACGTAGGGGGGCTGTCGCTCGTGGAGCAACGACTCCAGCGCCTCCCCCGCGTCACGGTCGAGCTTTCCGCTCAGCCGCGCGACGAAGGTCCCTTCGACGGTCTCGGACTCCAGGGCGTAACTGGTCACGGCGGTCCCCTTACTCGTACTCGATCCCGCAGAAGCTCTCGCGGAAGATCGCGTAGACCTCCTCCCAGGCCGCGCGGGCCGGGGCGGGGAAGTCTTGAATGCTCTCGCGCAGGGCGGTCCCGCACGAGGCGTAGATCATGTAGGTCTCGGCGAGGAATTCGTTGAACACGAACTTCTGGTAGAGCTTGCGCGTGTGGCCGTCGACGAGGAACTCGACGCCCAGGAACGCGTCGTGCTCGCTGAGCACCGTGTAGTGCTTGGCCAGCAGGTCCTTGGTCGGCTCGCTCAGCGCCACCTCGTGCGCGTGGCCCAGCTCGTGCAGGAACAGCCCGAGGAACGTGCGCTTCGCCCCGCGGCAGGCGAAGTCGTACATCATGACCGTGCCGTCCACGTAGGCGCTGGCCTTGGCCGCGTCCGGGCCCCACCCGCCGAACTGGATCCGCTGCAGCTCGGGTCGGCTGAGGTGCTCGGCGGGCAGCGCGCTGAGCATGCCGTAGACCTCGCGGTAGATCATGCCGTAGCCCGTGTAGGGCTCCGGGTCGGGGCGGCTGCGCCGACTGTGGGCCTTGCGGCAGGTCACGATCTCGACCCCGTGCTCCTCGACGAGGGCGAACAGGTTCTCGTAGGCCTCGTCGTCGCGGCCCTCGCGAATCCCCTCGGCGTCTTGCCAGCGGCGGAAGGCGCGGTAGTCGTCCTTGGTGGACGGGTACCACATGGACGAGGACCCGCCCTTCATCGTCCCGCCCATGAAGAAGCCCTGGTCGGTGCGGGTCACCTGCTGGCCAAAGCGGAACTCCTGCTCGAGGTCCGAGGTCAGGCCCTTGACCCGGGACACCTGACTCGGCCATGCGTTGCGCAGCGCGCGCACCTGCTCGGGCATTTGCAGCAAAGTTCGGCCCTCCAACCTCGTCCCGCTCCTGCTTCGGCCCTGGAAGCGGGACACCTCTCCGGTAGCATTCTGACGTGGAAGCCCCGGAGTCGCCAGCACGTCGCCCTCGAACCCCGCCGCCCGGGATCCCGGACCTGCGGGGCCAGACCTGGGTCCGCGCCGTGACGCGGTTCGTGGTCTGCCATTACCTCCGCTGCGAATACGTGGGGGTCGAGCGGATCCCCGGCGCGGGGCGGCTGGTGGTGATCTCCAACCACCCCAGCTACCTCGACCCGTTCACGATCGGGTGGGCGTTCCGCGAGCGCTGGGTGACGTGGATGGCCTGGCAGGACGCCTTCGGCTGGCCCGTGGTCGGGAGCCTGATCGACTGGATGGGCGCCTTCCCCGTCGACCCCGAGCGCCCCAAGGCCTCGACCTTCAAGCAGGCCCTCGCGGTGCTCAAGGCCGAGCGCCCGCTGGGGATCTTCTTCGAGGGCAAGCGCTCCTCGAGCTGCACCAAGGTCGACGAGCCCTTCCTCGGCGCGGCGCGGATCGCGCTGATGGCCAAGGCGCCGGTGATGCCGGTCACGATCTCGGGCATGCGCCGGCTGTGGGACCCCAAGGACCCCTTCCCCAAACCCGGCAAGGTCCGGGTGACCTGTCACCCGCTGATCGACGCCGCGGAGGTCGCACGCCGGGAGCCTCGCGAAGCCCGCGAGCGCGTGCTCACCGAGCAGGTGGCCGCGGCGATCGAGAGCGCGCTGCCCCCCGATGGGCGGCACCGCTTCCCCGACTGCACGCTGCGCCCGGACCTGCGGCTGCCCAAGCTCGGCCGGGACGCTACTTGACGGTGTAGCTGAGGACCGTGCGCTGGTTGTTGCGCTCGATCAGCACCGAGAAGCGGGACTCGTTGCGCAGCTGGTCGTAGAGGGCCTTGCCGCTCGCGATGTCATTGCCGATCGGGTAGCCGTTGATCGAGATCACCTTGTCGCCAGGCTGCAGCTTGAGCAGCTTGGCCATCCGGCTGCGGGGGTCGAAGCCCTTGACCTCGTAGGCGGGCTCGCCGTTGGAGGTGGTGGTCATTTCGCCCCACCCCGACTGGGCCTCGGACCAGGCGTTCTCGAAGTTCTGGTACTTCTTGTAGACCACTGGGGCGATCCGCCTGGGCTCGACGTACATCACGCCGGGCTGCTTCTTGATCCAGGGGTGGTCCGGGAACACGATCTCGTCCTGCGGAGGCGGCGGGTCGTTGGCGCCGCGGGGCTCGAAGTACTTGACCTCCTCGGCCGGCGGCAGCTGGGGCTTGCCGTCGGGTCGCAGCGCCACCTCACCGCCGGGCTGGATCGGCTCGGGCTTCACGTAGATCTGCTTGGGGGCGGACCGCCCGCCGTTGACCCGGGTGCGCTCGGCCTCGAGCCACTCGATGGTCCCCATCAGCGCGTCCTCGGTGTGGGTCGGGACCACGCTCCGCAGGCCGACGTTGACCATCAGGAACGCGACCACGCCCGCCACCGCGATCACGGCGAGCACCGTCAACAGCAGGACCAGCTTTTCGAGGAGCGAAATGCGCATGCGACCTCTGGGACAGGATAGCGAATGGGCCTCACCCAGTATACGAGCCAACCCCGCCGGGGTTTAGCGATTCCGGCCAGGGGAACGCTCATGGGGTAGATTGGCGACCATGGGTGACGCGGCGCTGCGTAATCTCGAGCGGGCCTGGCGGGGTGGGGACCCCTTGGCACGCCAGCACTTGGCCGAAGGCTACCTCCGCCGTGGGGACGCCCGCGCGGTGCTCGACGTGTTCGCCGAGGCGCCCCCCTCGACCTCCGGTGAGGCCGAGCTGCATGCGCGCGCGCTGGGTCAGGTGCTGGCCCGCTTTCAGCCGCTGCAGCGGATCGACGGGCTGCGCGCCTACGGGCAGCTCGTCGGCTGGTGCGGACCCGGCGCGCGCTACGGGGCGCTGTGGAATCGGGCGCGACACGAGCTGCGCGTGCTCGACCGCCAGCGGGGCGTGCTGCTCGCCGACGGGCTGCCCCTGCGCGGGGTCGCGCGCGCGGTGGTCCACGAGGGCGACCTGCACGTGGAGTACGCCCTCGGGCTCCGCGCCTGGGGGCGCTGGAACGTCGAGCCCGGCACCAGCCCTGACGCCGTGAGCCACGTGCCCTTCGCGGCGCGCTGGGAGCGCGTGGAGATCCCCTCGTTCAGCGCCTTCTGCGTCCCCGGCGGCTCGCTCTCACCCGAGGGGCTGGGGGCGCTCCTCGAGGGGTCGAAGCTGAAGGTCCTCGACGGCTTCGAGCCCTTCGGCACCTACGACCTCGCCGCGAGCTGGCGTCGGGTCGACCCGGTCGCCGCGGCGTCCCGCGGCTGGGCGACCGCGGAGTGCGGGTTCCTCGAAGGCCGGGTGCTCCTCGCCGGCCCTGCGCTGGTCGACCTGACCGCCGATCGGGTCTCCTTCGCGCGGGGGCGGATCGAGTTCGGCGGGCTCGTTCCCCGTTGGGACCGCGCCCACCACGCCCTCCTGGGGCTGGTCGACGGCAAGCTGCGGCGGACCGACCTCAGCTCGCCGACCCCGCTGATCCGGACCCCGTCGGACACCGGGTTGGACCAGAGCATCGTCTTCCCCGTCCCCGCCTCCGCCCGCGGCTGGTGGCACCCCGAGGGCGACGTGGCCGCGGTGACCGAGCCCCACGGCAGCTGGGTCGGGCTCCCCGAGCAGCGCCCGAGCCTGCGACTACCCCTCGGCACCGCGCCCCTGGGGTGGACGCCGAGTGGAGAGCTGCTGGTCGCCCGCGGCGGCGGCGACGCCGTGGCCCTCGAGCTGTGGGGTGCCCCGTGAGCGCAGACGCGCCCCCGACCGACGCGCGGGTGCTCCTCGTCGAGGACGAGGCGCCGCTGCGGGAGCTGCTCACGCGTCAACTGCAGAAGCGCGGCTATCGGGTCGACGCGGTGGGCAGCGCCGAGCAGGCGCTGGCCTTGGAGCACGGGGGCTGGGGGGTCGCGCTCTGCGATATCTCGCTGCCTGGCATGTCGGGGATCGAGCTCCTGCGCCTGCTGCAGACGCGCTCGCCGCTGACCCAGGCGATCGTGCTCACCGGGCAGGGCTCGGTGCAGACCGCGATCGAGGCGATGAAGCTCGGGGCCTACCACTACTTCGAGAAGCCGGTCAAGTTCAAGGAGCTCGAGCTCTATCTCCAGGGCGCGCTGGAGAAGCGCCGGCTCGCCGAGGAGAACCTCGCGCTCAAGGATCAGCTCGCGCGCCGCGATCGTCCGGCGCAGCTGGTGGGTGACGCGCCGGTGATGCGCGAGGTGCGCCAGCTGATCGCGCGGGTCGGCCCCAACGACTCGGCGGTGCTGGTCGAGGGCGAGACCGGCACCGGCAAGGACCTCGTGGCGCGCGCGCTGCACGCTGCTCGCCGCGCAGCGAGCGCGCCTTCGTCGCGATCAACTGCGGCGCGCTGAGCGAGGGCCTGCTCGAGAACGAGCTCTTCGGGCACGCGGCGGGGGCCTACACCGGGGCTGGCAAGGAGCAGCGCGGGCTGTTCGAGGTCGCCCACGGCGGGACCTTGTTCATCGACGAGGTCGCGGAGATGTCCCTCGAGACGCAGAAGAAGTTCCTCCGCGTGCTCGAGAACGGGGAGTTCCGCCGACTGGGGGAGACCCGGCTGCGGGTCGCCGACGTGCGCGTGATCGCGGCCACCAACCGCCGCCTGCGCGAGCAGGTGCGCGCCGGCGCCTTCCGCGAGGACCTCTACTACCGCCTGGCCGTGCTCTCGATCTCGACCCCGCCCCTCCGCGAACACAAGCAAGACCTCCCGCTGCTGGTCGAGGAGCTCCTCGCCCGCGCGCGCGCAGCGGGGGCACGCCAGGTCAAGGTCAGCCCCGAGGCGCTGGAGGCATTCATGGCCTACGGCTGGCCGGGGAACGTGCGCGAGCTGCGCAACGTGCTCGAGCGGGCGCTGGTCTTGACTCCCGGCGACACGATCCGCCCCAGCGACTGTCGGGGCCTGGATGGCGTCGCGCCGGAGTCCGCGCCGGTATCCGCGAGCCCTCCCCAGACCCGCCGCCCCAGCGGGACCCTGGCCGAGGTCGAGCGCGAGCACATTCAGCGCGTGCTCGCCGAGAGCGGGGGCAACAAGACCCAGGCCGCCAAGCGCCTGGGGGTCAGCCTCCGCAGCCTCTATCGCAAGCTGGAGAAGCTCGGCCTCAAGGGGGAGGGAGAGGACGCGTGAGCGAGCAGACCCAGCCCGAGCCGCCGCGCCCCGAGCGCGAAGAGGCCGCCGGCGTCGAGGGCGCCGCGGGCAAGGGCGAGCCGACCCACGTGCTCGTGCGGACGGCGGTCCTCGCCGGACTGACCCGGTTGGTCCCCGTCCCGTTCCTCGACGACTTCCTCCTCCGTCGCGCGCGCAAGCACCAGGTCGACTCGCTGCTCGAGCTCCACGAGCGCAGCTTCCCCAAGGGCGAGGTCGCCGCGCTCAGCTCCGACAGCGGGAGCTGCCTGTGCGGGATCGTGGGCTTCGTCGTCATGCTCCCGATCACGCTGCTGCTCAAGCTGCTGAAGATCGTGTTTCGCACCGTGTTCTTCGTGCTCGCGATCCGCTCGGCGGCGCTGGTGGTCGCCTCGACCTACATGCTCGGGCGCACGGTGCACCAGGAGCTGCGGGGCGGTTCCTTCGCCGACGCGGCGCAGCCGCCGGAGCGCGTGAAGGAGGCGCAGCGCGTGCGCGAGGCCTTCGAGACGACCTTCACGGGCAGCGACTGGCGGCTGCTGGTGCACGCGATCGGCGGCGCCTGGAGCGGGGCGCGGAGCATGCTCCGGCGCGGGGGGAGCGTGGCCCAGGCTGGGCTCGAGGAGGACCACGAGGGGGAGCTCTCGGGAGCGGACCAGGCCCAGGTCGAGGCGCTGACCGCCAAGGTCGAAGAGGCGCTGCAGGACGAGAAGGTCGTCGGCTACCTCGCCGACTTCGACCGCCGGTTCCAGGCCAAGCTGGCCGAGCTGCGCGCGGCGCCCTGAGCCAAGTCCCGCGTGGGCAAAGGTTTGACAAAATTCTCGAGCTGCCCTAGACGAATTCTCCGAGCCAGCGGGTCGTGCAGGTGATGCCACCGCTGACCACCGATCCTCAAGCCCCCGCCGAGCTCGACCTGGCCGCGCTCTACGACGCCCACGGCGTCGACTTGTTCGCCTACGCGCGGCTCTTGACCCGCTCCGGGCAGGGGGCCGAGGACGCGGTCCACGACGCGTTCCTCCGCCTGGCCCGGCGCGGCGAGCTGGAGGGGATCCACGACGTGAGGAGCTACCTGTTCCGCACGGTGCGCAACGAGGCGCTGCGTCAGCTGGGGCGCTGGGAGCGCTGGCGGCGGCGCCACGAGCTGGTGGGCGAGTTCCGCCTGGCCGAGAGCGCCGACGGCGACGCCCAGCGCAAGGAGCGCGCAGCCCAGATCGAGGCGGCGATGGCGGCGCTGCCCGGGCCGCAGCGCGAGGTGGTGGCGCTGAAGGTGTGGCACGACCTGACCTTCGAGGCGATCGGCGAGGTGCTGGGGATCAGCCCCAACACCGCCGCCAGCCGCTACCGCTACGGCGCGGCCAAGCTGCGCGAGGCGTTGGGCCATGACGCCTGACGGGCACGACGAGCTGGAGGCCGAGCTGCGCGGGTTCACGCCCGCGGGCCCGCCCCCGGGCGCGCGGGAGCGCGTGCTCGGTGAAAGGGCCGAGGTCGCGGAGGGCGGGCTCGAGGCCGAGCTGCGCGGCTTCGCGCTGGAGGCTCCGCCGAGCGAGCTGCGCGAGCGGATCCTGCGCTCGGCGGATGACCTGCGCCGCTGGGGGCCGATCCCGCTCTGCCTGGCTGTGCTCCTGGCTTTGGCGCTGATCGCTGGCGCGCTGAACGCGGCGATCGCCGACCACACCCGCGCGGCCCTCCGCGCGACCCAAGGCACCGGGGAGCGCGCGCGCGACGCGCGGTCTCCGCTGCGGCTTCCGTCGGCGACCGAAGGGTTGCAGCGGCGGGCGTTGCAGCACCTCAACGCTACGCCACGAAAGGGCTGAGCCTCATGAGCCTCCAACGTCTGTATCGCACCTCCCGCCCCGCGCGCTGGGTCTTCGACGCGCTGATCGTCGGCGCGATGGTCGGCGCCCTCGCCGCCTTCCACGTCCTGCCTTCGCTGGGGATCCTCAGCGACGACGTCCTGGGGAGGCTGTAGCCATGCGCTCGATTCGCCTGCGCCCCTGGTTTCGCTGGGTGCTCCCGCGCCTGGTGTGCGCGACCCTGATCTACGTGGGCGGCTACACCGCCCTCAACGCTGGGCTCAGCGCCGGGCTGGCCGCCGAAGTCGCGGCGATCCGCGAGCGCGGTGAACCCGTGAACGCGGAGGAGCTCGTGCACCCCGAGGTGCCGGCGGAGCTCGACGCGGGGCCCTACTTTCGCGGCGCCTGCGCGCTGATGGAGGGGCTGGCGGACCCGCTCAACGAGGAGCTGGGAGACTTTTGGCCCCAGGTCGTGGAGATCCCCGACGCGGATCCCGTGGTGAACCACTTCGGCTGGGTCGACCACGACTCCACCCCGCGAGAGGTCGAGTCCGTCGACGCCTGGCTGCAACGGACTCCTGGGTTGCAGACGCTGCTCGACGAGCTCGCCCGGCGCCCGCGCTGCAGGAGCAACGTCCACTTCGAGGAGGACGGGCCCTACACCCTGCTCCCGCACCTGATGCCCGCCAAGCAGTTGACCCTGGTCATGCTCGCCAGCTCCAGCGCCGCCGCGCAGCGCGGGGACGCTCAGCGCGCGGTCGCGCAACACGAGCTGAGCTACGAGCTGGCTCGCTGCGTCTACGCCGACCGCTTCTGCTTGATCTCAGCGCTCGTGGGGGTCTCACTGGAAGGTCTCAGCCACGCGCATCTCCAGCTCCTGCTCAGCCGGGACACCCTCGGCGAAGCGGAGCTGTCCCAGCTCGACACGGCGCTGGCTGGGCTGCCCGACCTCGAGCAGGTCTACCGCGAGAGCATGCACGGGGAGCGCGCGGGCCTGGGCACCTTCATGTTCGAGGCGCTGCTCGAGGGGCGGCGCGTGTCGTTCATGGGTGAGGTCCCCGCGGCGACGGGGGCCATGCGCCTGCTGCTGCTGGCCGACTTCCGCCACTACCTGGAGGTGCTGAGCAAGGGCGCGAGCGTCCCGTGGGACGCGCCCTTCGACGAGGAATTCCACAGGAGCATGCCGAGCTACGCGGTGCTCTCGGGCCTGTTCATGCCGGCGCTGGGCAGGTTCCGCGATCGGCTCAAGCGCGCCGAGGTCCGACGCGAGGTCGACCGCTGCGCCCTGGCCCTCGAGCGCGAGCGCCTGGTGAGCGGGAGCTACCCCGAGTCCTTACCCTCGAGGTTCGCGACGCAGGGCTTCTCCTACGAGCGGGTCGGCGCGGGCTACACGCTCACCGCGCCTCACGCCGAGGACGCGCTGCCCGACGAGATCGTGCGCTTCCGCCTCGTGCGTTAGTGCACCTGGGCTTCGAGCACCCGCGCCAGCTTGGCGCGGGCGCGGGCCATCAGGCTGGCGACGTGCTTGGGGGGGATCCCGAGCACGGCGGCCACGTCGCGGTAGCTCTTGCCCGACTCGTAGTAGAGCAAGAGCGCGAGGCGGTCACGGGGCTTGAGCTCGTCGAGCCCCGCGCGCACCGAGCGCTCCATCTCCTGCCCCGAGGCGACCTCGGACGGAGTGGACTGCTGCCCGTCGACGGGCTGCAGGGAGGACTCCATGCGGTTGGGGGTGCGGGCTTCGCTGCGCAGCAGCTTGCCGGCGCGTCGGCGGGTGAGCACGCCGAGCCAGGTCGCGAGGCTGCAGCGCCACTGGAAGCGCGCCAGCGCCAGGTGGTCCTTGCCCAGCAGCTCGGCGAGGACCTCCGACACGGCGTCGTCGGCCAGGCTCTTGGGGTCGTTGGCGCCGGCGCGGAGGAGGTACTGCTCGGCGACGCGGGTGAGCAGCGGGCGATAGCGGGACACGAGGGTGTCCCAGGCCTCGGGGTCGCTCCCCAGGCAGCGCGCTACGAGCTCTCGATCGCTGAGTTCCACCGTTCCGTTCCGTTCGTCCTGGCCCAGGCTAGCTGGGCGCCTGTCGGCTCGCCGCTAGCGCCTCCTTTGCAAGGGTCGCGAGCCTGAAGAGGGGCCTCCCTGTTGGCCCCCCCGTTGTCCGTCTCGTGCGCCGCCGCCGCCGCGACGTCCGCCGCCGTCGGGTCCGCTGCGTTGACCGTCGCCGCGCTGGCCGCCGCGCTGGCCACCGTCGGGTCCGCTGCGTTGCCCGTCGCCGCGCTGCCCGCCGCGCTGGCCACCGTCGGGTCCGCTGCGTTGACCGTCGCCGCGCTGCCCGCCGCGCTGGCCACCGTCGGGCCCGCTGCGTTGACCGTCGCCGCGCTGGCCGTCGCCGCGCCGGCCGTCCCGGCCGCCGCGCTGGCCGCCGTCGGGTCCGCTGCGCGGATCGTCACCGCGCTGGCCGTCGCCTTGGCCGCCGCGCTGGCCGCCGTCCGGCCCGCTGCCCC
>Ga0209578_10004174_pt1 | contig 10531 bp, 12 predicted proteins | sample tdAd472_FD_187127 | JGI IMG/M metagenome (GOLD analysis project Ga0209578, IMG submission 187127) | Marine sediment microbial communities from the Atlantic coast under amendment with organic carbon and nitrate - tdAd47.2 (SPAdes)... | ecosystem: Environmental > Aquatic > Marine > Coastal >...
AGGGTGGAGTTTGCCATGTACATCGGTTCGATCATGCGGCTCACCATTACCGTTGGAGATCAAACCGTATATGTAGACGAATCCGATCCCCAACACAAAGGAATCTTTGAGGCGGGCCAACAAGTAAAACTGGTCTTGAAAAAACGAATCCACATGCTGATGGAAACTCCTGACTAATCGTTTACCTGCCAAATGTAAAGGAGTGGTGATGGACGAGAAGGATAGACTCAAGTGGATCTACTCCTCGAAAGACAACAGGGAACTGTGCGAGCGTTACAACCAGTGGGCCAAGGATTACGAAAGTGAACTGGAGGAAGACTACGGCTGGCTGGCCCCCCAGATAGCTACGGTTTTCGTAACGAAGTATGTGCCTAAAGAAGCCAGGATTCTCGATGCGGGGGCTGGAACTGGCCTGGTGGGACAGTGTTTGTACCATGAGGGGTACCGAAACCTGGTGGCCATCGACCTATCAGAAGGGATGCTTGAGAAAGCCCGTGACAAAAAGGTATACGGGGAACTCTATCAGATGGTTCTGGGTGAGTCCCTGGCGTTTCCCGATGATTCGTTTGAAGCGGTGGTCTGTGTGGGGGTTTTTACCTTTGGTCATGCGCCGGCCAGTTCCCTTGACGAACTGGTTCGTATCACCAAGCCAAAGGGACACATCATATTCTCGCAACGGTCTGATGCGCATGCAGCCCTGGGATTCAAGGAAAGGCAGGCAGAACTGGAATCTGCCGGGAGATGGAAGTTAGTTGAAAGTGATTCTCACCGAGCATTTTCCAAGCAGGAGTCGGATGTGCCCCGTCAGGTCTGGGTGTATCAGGTGATGTAAGCAGGGGAGGAGGCTGATTCTAACAGTTCCAGTCAAGGGTTTAGCTTCGGCCAGTGCTACATCATGTGTGCTTAACATCAATCCAAAGAGTTAGCATCTCTGCTATAGATGTGAAATCTTGGATGTGTCCAAAAGTTTGAGATATGCAAATCATATCTACAAAACTGCAGAAGTTTAGGTATTCGCAAGAGATGCAAACTCTCAGATCACAGCTCCGACACCCACTATGTGGGAGCCCTTTCCCTTATCCCCATCTGGATAAGACCCGTCACCTGATCTTGGCACCTTGCCACCTCAAAAAAGAGAAAAAGAACACTTATCACCCAAATGGGGGATTCCATAATTTCAGATAATGGTAAACATATAATGACTTGTTGGCGTTTCAAAAGATTCAAAAAGGAGAGCTAAATATGGATTATTTTCAAATGACCGCCCCATGCGGTTTGGACTGCTTCAATTGTCACTTCTTCTTAGCCCATGAGGACCAGGAGGCAATGAACACAGTTGAAAAACTATCTGAGGAATACGACATTCCTGTTGAAATAATGCTTTGTAATGGATGTCGCAACCATAATGGCCAAATACCCCTGCAAAAGCATGTCTTCGGTGAAGCGCATCGTTGTGCGGCCTACGAATGCTCGCAGGACAAGGGCGTGAAATTTTGTGGAGATTGCGACCAGTTTCCCTGCGACAACCTCCATCCCTACGCCGACAAGGCTGGTGAACTACCACATAATATCAAGATCTTTAATCTGTGCTTAATCAATAAAATGGGTTTGGAAAAATGGGCCGAGTCAAAAGCGTCTGAGGTTCGCGAAATTTACTTTAACAAACCGTGGACTCTGACGTAATCAACTGTGCCAATTAGGATATAGTGGATAAATGGCTAAATCAACCGACAGCCGCAACCCGCGTTGCGAGTTTAGCGGGACAGGTGAACTCAGCCATTAGACGGCGGTAACAGAGGATAGGGGAACTTTGTCAACGGCCAAATGAACGGAGGGTGACATTACCATGATAGACCTCGATCACCTTGACCCATTCGTGCTTCGCCCAGTTGGAATCGTGCGCTCGAACCTAAAGCGGCTGGCAGATTGCCCACTTCAGGGCTGGGAAGGAGCGCCCGAGGCGTGGGTAGAAATTGATCCGGCTTTTGTGGAAGGCCTTGACGGCATCACTCCAGGCTGCGAGGTGATCTTACTAACTTGGTTCCACAAGGCAAGACGCAACGTCCTGAAGCTCCATCCTCGCGACAACCCGGAGAACCCTCTGCGCGGAGTTTTTACAACGCGTTCGTCTAACCGACCAAACCCTGTAGGCTTGCATCGCGTTGAGGTTCTAGAAATTGACATGCAGGGGCGGCTCCGGGTGCGTCCACTGGAGGCGCTGGACGGCACGCCGATCATCGACATCAAACCGATCCTCCAGAAATCTCTCGACGTGTAGCGAGGAATCCAGTAGACAAATGTAACGCCGTCTGACCACTCGCTGCAGTCGGACGGCGCAAACAGCTCCTTTCGTTTTTCAGTGCTGAGTGAACATTACATACATCTAAACTCTTGATACGTCAGAGCATATCCCTCATTTTGTATTGAGATTTCTGGTGGGGATAGTGTGAATTAAGGGAGGTAATATAAACTTTCGCTTGTGGGCTGGTGCGAGTTCAAACAACTCATTTAGAAAAAGCCTACTGATCAAAAGGTTATCGTCATTGCGGGATCTTGCAATTCTGCCCTTCTTTTAAACGGGCTGGTTGGGAGCAATGAAGGGGAGGGCACACCTGAGCATGTAGTCAGACTCCGGTCCTGATTACACAAGAACCGTTCCAGTCGGTTTTGGAACTTCCCGGTGGACCCTATTCAAGTCCAGATAATTTAAGCATCAGGGCCAAGAACTTATCGGGTTTCCCAAAAGCACCTAATTTGGAATAAAAGACCTGAGAACTTCCGTCCTTATCGGTCTTGACACCAATGAAATATGGAGCCCTCGGCTTGCCGAGTGCGGTATAGAGAGACTTATCCTCGTCCGGAAAGAGCGGGAAGGGGACTTTGTATTTCTCCTCGAAGTACTGCACATCCGCGGGAGTGTTCCCAATGCCAATGCCGATTATTTTCATTTTGCCTTTGAGATCTTCTCGCTGCTCGATGGCCTGGTAAAATTCGTTCACCCGGAACGCTTCCTTTCGGCAAGTCGGTCAGTACCTGCTTAAAATCTGAATGACAACAACCTGCGCCTTGATCTCAGGGATGGTGAATCCGCCGCTGCCGGATAGTCCCAGATAGCCTTTAGCCTCTGAATCTTCGGGTACGACAAGCTGGAATTGCGGCAGGGCGGTGCCCTGCGCAGGAGGCTTGCTTGCGGCCAGGGTTGGATACCCAACCAAAACAAACCATGCAGGAATGAAAAGAAACAGGATGAGCAGCCCCTTCATGCGTTTCGTCATATTCGGTTCCCTCCATTGCCAATATTAAGGCGATAGGATATCCAAGACAGCTGTCCTACCTTAGTATTCTCTCTTCTTCATAAAGAGGTGGCGGTGTGTTTCATGGCAAGGCTCCACCACTCTGATCAAGATAAAAAAGTATAACATATGCTGTCTGCAATTCCATGAGATAGACAGAGATAAGGGGATTTTGGTTCATCTAAGGGCACTTGCTACTGCAGCGCTGGGATGTGAGTTGTGAGCCTCTCATACGTCACCATATTGTCCGGCTGCCGCCTCGTTTTTCTGGCCGAATCTTAAGCCAGACATACGTTTTGGTTCACCATGTTTACTTTAGTTGAAATCGAATTATATTTTTATTGAAAATATATATACCTAATATAATTATCTTTTATAAATATTTTTTATTTAATAAAAAATTTTCTTGACATGATATTTTCTTGGCCGCTAATATTATTCATAGTATGAACGATCAAAGGACCAACTCACCTGATGTTTTGCTTGGTTATCAGAGCCAGAGATTGCAGGATCTGATCGAAGAAATCCTCCACTGCTGCAAAGAGCGGACTTCACATTTGTCGAAAAAATTCGATATTCCCGAAGCAGAATTGCGGTGTTTAATGCTGTTCGGGGAAGAAAGGTATCTTACCGCCAAAGGCATTTCTCAGAAACTGGATGTGGCCAAAAGCCGTGTGACCAAGATTATTAACGGTCTGATTCACAAGAACCTGGTTGCAAGCATTGACGATCCCAAAGACGCCAGGATTAAGCTCATCGGCCTCACTCCTCAGGGGCAGAGAAGGTCGAAGGAGTTGAGTGCAATCATGACTGATCTTCATCAAAAATTACTGCTTGAATTCGAGCCTGAACAGCGAAAAATGGTGATTTCCTGTCTCGAAGTACTCCGATCGAGCATGGAAGCCGTCAAGAATCAGATGGTATAACGATTTGATTTGTATAAAATTTGTCTCATGGGGGGAGTTCATAGATAAGAAAACATTGCTACGAGAGTTTCGCTGCTGAGGTACTTCTAGCTGGCTTCTACATTTCCTGTTCGTTGCCGTTCGCTGAAATCTGAAAAAACCGATTTATCACTTGCTCCACCCGCATAGTTGACACCTTAGATCCCAGGTGGAATACACAAGCTTTCTTGGAAGGGCTTGTGCAAACATCGTTCTTCTTGAGACTAAAGCTAATAGTATGAACCTTTATTTCCTGATTCAGGTTCATGACAGGGCAAGGTTCCTGTGTTTCTGATGGCACGAAACAACTTCCAGGCGTCCTATGCCCTTTGGCTGATGCAGGGAGTCTGTATTGGATGATTAACCCGGATATTTTATGAGTTGCTGTCGCGAGATTACGAAACTGGGAACCCGCTTGCGGGACTGAGCGGAGCGAGCGCGAAGAAGATGGGCGTGCCACGCGCAGCGCAGGCGCTTGCGCCGCGTGCCTGGCAACCGCAGGGTGTAGGTTCCGAGGCGTACCTGAACGGTACGTCGCAGGGGCCGACACCTGAGGACGCTAGGAAGGACGGCCATATCTGTGGTCGCAGCAAGTCATTCATGAAATATCTGGGTTAAGGGAATAACGAGACTGTAAAGGGGGTGAGAGAGGTCATTGAGAGTTGCTAGATAGAACTGATGAATGTGGTGAAAACGAAGAAAGGAGTGATTTATGAGAAAGCTATTTACGGTATTGGTAGTCGTAGCCCTAGTTGCCACTCTGTCGCCTGCTGCTTTTGCGACGAATGGTACTCAGCTGATCGGCATTGGCCCTACTTCCAGGGCAATGGGTGGCGTCGGCATAGCTGCCCCCCAAGATGCCATCAGTGCCGTTTTTGCCAACCCGGCGGGCATGTGCTTTGGTCCCTACTGCCCCAGTTCGCAGTTCGACTTCGCCGGAACAATTTTTATGCCTGAGCCAAAAGCTGAAATAACGGCTTCAGGACAGACTCACAAGGCGAATAGTCGTGAAAATAACTATGCTATACCTGCAATAGGTTTTTCCGTTCCCATCGGTGAGGCTGAGTCGAGATGGAGATTCGGCCTTTCGGCTTATGGCGTGTCCGGTCTCGGGGTGGATTATAGGGACACCGCTATCGATAAACCGAACTTTTTCCCTGGCCCAGGAGGAACTTCAGCTCCTCTTGCCTCAGGAACGTACACTAATACACAGTTAATGAAATTCGCTCCCACCATTGCTTACCAAGCTCTTCCGAACTTGTCAGTGGGTACGTCTTTTCAGATCAACTACTCAGCTCTCGACCTTGGGGATGGCAATGTTTCCGCCTATTCCTATGGGGTCAAACTTGGCGGCATCTACAAACCCATCGATCAATTATCAATTGGCCTGGTCTACACCTCCCCACAGAAGGCAACATATAATCATGTTTTCGACTTCAATAATAATGGTCGTAGATCGAATCTAAGCTTGGAACAGCCACAGGAGGTTGGATTGGGTGTTGCCTACGAGTTTTTCGAGGCCAGACTGTTGCTGGAGACCAACGCGAAATGGATAAACTGGTCGGATGCGGAAGGCTTCGAGGATTTCGGCTGGGACGACCAGTATGTTTTCGCCGTTGGTGCTCAATGGGAAGCCATCGACCACCTGTTCTTCAGGGTAGGGTATAATTATGCGGAAAGTCCCGTGGATGAGAATGATGGTTGGGATGGCGCTTTCGGCTTTTTCGGGCCCAATGATAGCGTGGACGTCCAGGGTAAAAGCCTCCCTCGTTACTACTATGAAAGCTTCAGAGTCGTAGGGCTCCCAGCCGTCGTGGAACATCATATTACTGCCGGTATAGGCTATGAGTTCGGTGAGAGTCTAAAACTCGATTTCTCTTATGTACATGCCTTCGAGAACGACATTTCGGAAAGCGGTACCGCCCCGGATGGCTCACCTGCAAAGATAAAATCGGAGCTCTACGAAGACAGTCTCAGTTTCGCGTTCACCTGGAGATTCTAGTGGAAGCGGCTGAACTCCCTTTTGGCTCAGTTCCAGAGGTCTTTCGTGTTACAATTTTCAGAGCCGAAGGGGTTTTCGAGATAAAATCCTACCCGAGGAACTGTTATTGCGGTCCCCGATATTAATATTAGCTTGCTGTAGGTAAAAGGAGAAAGATCAATGGCTGAAGAAAAAGAAAAAGCTGGATTTATTTGCGTGAAGGAAACCCTAGATGGAGCTTACCCCTCGCTGGTGCTGGGGATCAATGCCGCGCGCCAGGGTATGGAGAGTAAGATTTTCTACTCATTTATGGGGCTAAACCTCGTGCTCAAAGGTGGCGCTGAGAGGGCCAAGTTCATTCCGCCAGGTGTGATGGGAGCCATCCCGGGGATGTCAACTGTTGCCACTGGGATGATGAAAAAGAAGATTGACAAGGCGAACATCCCGAGTCTGCAGGAACTCCAGGAAGTGGCCCAGTTGGAAGGGGTGCAGTTGATCGCCTGCAAGATGACCATTGACATGATGGAAATCGACGAGGATAAGCTTATTGACGGCGCAATTGTTTGGAATGCGGAAGAGTTTCTGGTCTACGCCAAGGATTGCAAAGTCTGCCTGTTCACCTAGTAAGGTAATTTGCTCAAGGGCAGGCGCAACGAATTCTGGCACCTGTAGGTGCATCGCACAAGACCTGTTGGACGCCCACCGAAAAATGGTGCGCAGGTAAAATTGCCGGACGCTGGAAGACTCACGCCGGTCCATCTAATGGATCATCATGAGGCTGGTGAAGGCGGGCGCTCGGATCGTCTATTACGCCAGGTATTGGTATGTGCATGTGGCGGTCAGCCTTTCCATTGGGCCACCATTACCGGGCCGTGCTTGCCTGGCAGCACTGAGGTGGCTGCCGATGAAAATCCTTGTAAATATAGGACAGGAGAGCTATTTTCAAATCTTAGGTGCAAATGGAGTTTTCGCTGGGCTTTGGCTTAGAAAGGCGATTATGGGGGCAACTCCAATCCATTTAGCAACCCAAACAAGGCAGGGCTACTGGAAACGGTTTTCAGGCTTTCGGAACCACCTCTTGGAGGCGGTTGCCGCTTAATTCGGATTAATGCCCAGCCTTATGACCGGTTACAAAGGACGAATTATGAAACAGCTAAAGGTATTTTTAGACGAGAGTGAGATTCCCAGGCAGTGGTACAATATCTTGGCCGATATGCCCTCACCAATGAGTCCACCACTTCATCCAGGGACAGGGCAACCAGTTGGTCCCGACGATCTGGCACCGATTTTTCCGATGAATCTCATCGAACAAGAAGTGACAACTGAGCGCTGGATCGATATTCCAGAGGAAGTATTGGAAAAGTATCTCCTGTGGCGTCCCACCCCTTTATACCGGGCGCGTAATTTGGAGAAACTGCTGGATGCCCCGGTGCAAATCTACTACAAGAATGAAGGGGTGAGCCCGCCGGGATCGCACAAGCCCAACACCGCAGTGCCCCAGGCCTATTACAACAAAGTATTTGGCATAGAGCGGCTGTCCACCGAGACCGGTGCCGGCCAGTGGGGAAGTGCACTGAGCATGGCGTGTCAGATGTTCGGCCTTGAATGTAGGGTGTTCATGGTGAGAGTAAGCTATGAGCAGAAGCCTTACCGGAGGATGATGATGATGACCTGGGGCGCCAACTGCATTCCCAGCCCCAGCGACCTGACTCAGGCGGGAAAAAAGATATTGGCTGAAGATCCCGATTCTCCTGGAAGCCTCGGCATAGCCATTAGCGAGGCCATTGAAGATGCCGTTGCCGATGAGAAGGCGCGCTATTCTCTCGGGAGCGTTTTGAATCATGTACTCCTGCATCAGACGATTGTGGGATTGGAAGCCCAGAAGCAACTGGAAAAAATAGGGGTGTATCCTGACGTGGTTATGGGATGCGCCGGTGGGGGCAGCAACTTTGCGGGAATCTGTCTCCCTTATGTGCGGGACAAGATTCATGGCAAGGATATCTCTATTGTCGCGGCCGAGCCCACCTCGTGTCCAACCATGACCCGCGGGCCTTTTGCCTACGATTTCGGGGATACGGCCATGACCACACCTTTTTTGGCCATGCATACCCTGGGACACGATTTCGTACCTGCACCCATCCACGCGGGTGGCCTCAGGTATCATGGGATGGCGCCTATCGTCAGCCACCTGGTCAAAGAAGAAATCATTGAGGCCAGGGCATTTGACCAGATCGAAACTTTTTCGGCCGGGATTCAATGGGCCCGAGCCGAAGGATTCATTTCGGCACCTGAGACCAATCATGCCATCGCAGCAGTTGTTCAGGAAGCCGAGCGAGCCAAACAGGAAGGCAAGGAGAAAGTAATACTATTTAACTGGAGCGGCCACGGACTGGTGGACCTTGCAGCCTATGATGCTTTTCTTTCCGGCAAACTCACTCAATATGAACTGCCTGAAGAGGAGATTCAGAGAGCCCTGCGGGCCATCGAGCAGTTTCCTAAGCCATAAGACGGGAAGTTCGCAAAAAGATCAAGTAGCTGATGTGGGATATGGGATGTGAGATATGAGATCTTTGCTTGACCAATTTTATCGAGTATTCATCCCACATCGCACATCCACCGACTAGCTTCGTTTCGGAGTTCGGATTTTATTTGAAGGGCCGGTGATGCAGGACCACCTGGAAATCAGATGTCCCAAGCTTGGCGGTGAGGTTACCTTCGCCTATTGCCTCGTAGAGGGTGGAGATCTCCCCTGTTCGCGCACAATTGTGTGCTGGCAGCAATATTTTCCAGTGGAGACCCATCTTCGGGCAAAGCTTACGCCGGAGCAGTGGGATAGATGTTTCATTCAGGCACCCAAAGAAAAGATGGTCTCTCTAGTCGAACTGATCGAAGCGGCCAAGAAACGGCAATAAACAGACAGCTGAAAGGCTGAAATCTCAGAAAGCTTAGGTTAACGTTAACCATAGAGGCACAGAGGACACAGAGGAGGGTGATCTTTCCCTGGCCGTCGTCTCCCCGCCAGGGAAAAGAGCCTACGCCGAAAGCTCTTTAGCCTGTTTTCAAACGTTGACATGAAGCCACCGGTGTACTAGATCGTGTCCGAAGGGCTGCTATCTTTTCTGCGTGCTTCGCTTGGAGTCTCACCCTACGGATGGTTCGCTTGCGCTCGTCTCTCTGACTCACAACTGATCCCTCATGCAGGACCTTTTCCTCAACGCTCACCACAACGGCTCTTTACCGATGCAGCTTGAGGTGCTTTGGAGCCTGCTCCTGCAAGCCGACTCCGAGGGGCCAAACCCTCATCCCCCGTGCAGCCTCGTGGCGCACTCTCTGCTGATTATGTTGAATCTCGATTAGTTTCAAATAATTAACATATACTCAACATACTTGAATGCTACAAGTGTTGGTGTAGGCGTGATGACCTGAAGTCCAGATTGGTCCTCTAGACTGTGCATTACATACATCTACACTCTACCCCTCGAGAGTCCGTTACCAAATATAGTAGTCGTCCCGGCAAGGTCGGATATAAACAGTTCTGCTATAGATGTAAGGTCTTGGCTGTCTCCTAGTACTTAAGGTATTCACATCATATCGAAATTTTTCGGGAATGAAACACCTCGCAAGACATCTTGCCCGGATATCTACCCCCACATATAGAAGTAAGATATGCACATACGGAGGAAAAGAAATCGAATCGTAACTATTTTTCTCTTTGACAGAAGCTTGCCATTGAGCGTAGCATGATCATAGTATGTATTCTCTTCTGACTTTTCTAGATACAGTAAGCTCTTGGGGGTCAAATGAACCTTAAATTGTGCCCTCCAATCTCCCAGTGAAACATTCTCTGTTCCATTGGGAGTCCAAAAATGCAAGCTGATGGTGAGATCTGGATTCGAACCAGCTGTGAACGTTAGCTCGCAAAGTTCTCTCGATAGCACTTTTCACTACAGCGACCTTCGCAAGCCTTTCAACTGAACTTGTCCTGGATGTGTCATCTCATGCTCTGCCTGGTTTGAAGTTTGGCCCAGACATAGCTTCTGCTCTTCTGACTTTTCATCTCTCGCCTGCAGTCTAGACCTCCTATCCAAGCCAGGAGAGCATGGAAGCAATCCGCTGGGCTCACCAGAGGATAAAGTGATGAAAGGAGAAAATTATGAAGAGAAAGGACAAATATTTACTTCGAGTAACCAAAATAGAAGAGCTTCAGGTTCATGACACGCCTGGTCACACCCTGACACTCACTGAGATGGAGGGCGAACCCATTGAATACGAACCGGGTTTGGCCGGCGAGTTTGTCACCCGCCGCAGTGTTA
>Ga0209578_10004176_pt1 | contig 10529 bp, 6 predicted proteins | sample tdAd472_FD_187127 | JGI IMG/M metagenome (GOLD analysis project Ga0209578, IMG submission 187127) | Marine sediment microbial communities from the Atlantic coast under amendment with organic carbon and nitrate - tdAd47.2 (SPAdes)... | ecosystem: Environmental > Aquatic > Marine > Coastal >...
GACTTCAAAGGTTTGTACACGGTTGAAAAAGGTACCGCTCGGACCCTTGCCGTAAGGGTTCATATCGGCCAGGTAACCCGCGGTACCGGACGTATTCCACTCCTTGCAGCTGGTGACACAGGCGTGACAACCCACGCAGACGTTCAGATCGATGACTAAGGCAAGTTGCGTCATGGTGAAGACCTTTTGCCGGCGAAATACGTCAACCAGCGGCCACGTTTGTTTTCCTGTGACTGACCGGGCAGGGCGTGCAGGGGGTCGAACCGTGGCGAGGTGGTGGCCGGTTCGCTGCTGTCCGCCGGGTAGATCCGTACATGCACATCGTACCAGCCGGCCTGGCCGGTAACCGGGTCCGAGTTGGATAAATGCTCACCGGCTTCACCGGCGGGCAGTTCCTCGCTGAGGATATGATTGAGCAGGAAGCCCCGCTGCGACTCGTCGGCGTCGCTGTCCAGGCCCCAGGCACCGGAGGCCTTGCCAATTGCATTCCAGGTCCACACGGTTCCGGGTTCAACGGTTTCGGAATACCGGCACAGGCAGCGTACCTTGCCGTGCATGGACTCCACCCACATCCAGCCGCCGTCTTCGATACCGGCGGTACTGGCGGTTTTCGAATTGACGTAGAGGAAATTGTAGGGATGAATCTGTCGCAGCCAGGCGTTCTGTGAATCCCAGGAGTGATACATGGCCATGGGGCGCTGGGTGATCGCGTTCAGCGGGTATTTGTGCAGATCAGAGACCTCCGCTTCCAGCGGCTGGGAATAGAACGGCAGCGGGTCAAAGTGAGTTTCCACCCGTTTGCGCAGGCGATCGGGCGGCTGTTTGCCGTCCGATCTGCCTTGTGCGGCGAGACGGAATTTCTGCAGTATCTCGGAATAGATGTGGATATTGATCGGTTCGGCATAGCGCGTCAGGCTGTGGCGTTTAGCCCATTCCAGATAACCCTGGTTCCAGTTGCGCATGTACTGGTAGGATTTGGGTAACTGGTAATGGAACACGCAGTTGTTGTTCTCGTACATTTCCCATTGCCTGGGATTGGGTTCGCCCCGCATGAACTTCTCGCCGCCCTTGCCGCGCCAGCCGGCCAGGAAACCGATACCGGATCCCGGTGCGGTCTCGTAGTTAATGACAAAGTCGGGGTAGTCGCGGTATTTGCGGCTGCCGTCCGGCCGGCTGAAGGCCGGTAATTTCAGGCGTGAACCAAGTTCGATGAGGACTTCCTGAAACGGTTTGCAGTCACCTTTGGGCGCTACCACCGGCAGGCGCACCGAATCGACCGGGCCGTCGTATTCCGAAATCGGGCGGTCCAGCATGGACATGCAGTCGTGACGTTCCAGGTAACTGGTATCCGGTAATACCAGATCCGCATAGGCCGTCATTTCCGACTGAAAAGCATCGGCGACGATCAGGAAGGGGATTTTGTATTCACCGTCCTCATCCCTGTCGTTGAGCATGTTGCGCACTTCGGTGCTGTTCATGGATGAATTCCATGCCATATTCGCCATGAATATCAAAAGGGTATCGATCTTGTAGGGATCGCCGCGCCAGGCGTTGGTGATGCAGTTGTGCATCAGGCCGTGTACCGACAGCGGGTATTCCCAGGAAAAAGCCTTGTCGATCCGTACCGCTTCACCCTCCTCGTCAACGAACAGGTCATCCGGGTCAGCGGGCCAGCCCAGCGGCATGCCGTTCAAGGGTGTATTGGGTTGTACATCCTGTGGACTGGTGGGGGGTTTTGCACAAGGCGGAATCGGGCGCGGAAAAGGTGCCTTGTGGCGGAAGCCGCCGGGCCGATCGATGGTGCCGAGAATACTCATCAGGATCGACAGGGCGCGTATAGTATGAAAGCCATTGGAGTGGGCCGCCAGTCCGCGCATGGCGTGGAAGGCCACCGGGTTGCCGGTCACCGACTCGTGTTCCTTGCCCCAGGTGTCGGTCCAGGGAATCGGCAGTTCGATCTTCTCGTCGCGGGCTGTGATGGCCAGTTCGTGGGCCAGGCGCTTGATGGTTGCTTCGGGAATGCCGGTGATGGTGGCTGCCCACGCGGCGGTGTAGTCCTTGACCCGGTCCGCCAGTAACTGGAAAGCCGGTTTAACCGGCGTGCCATCATCCAGAGTGAATGCGCCCAGCAGGTAGGGATCCGCACCTTCCGTGTGTGTCGATATCGGCCGGTTCAATTCGCGGTCCCACCAGAGTTTGTTCTGGGGATCGAAGCAGCCCTCTTCCGGCGGTACTTCAAAGCGCACAAACATGCCGTACTCGCTGGAGGCCGGGGCCATGTTGACCAGCTCGGGGGAATTGGAATAGTTGATCAGGAATTCACGGTCGTAGAGTCCCTGCTTGATGATTTCGTTGGTCAGTGCCAGAAACAGCGCACCATCGGTGCCAGGTTTAATCGGGATCCATTCGTCGGCAATGGCCGAGTAGCCGGTACGTACCGGGTTAATGGAAATGAATTTCCCGCCCTGGCGCTTGAATTTGGACAGCGCCATTTTCATCGGGTTGGAGTGGTGGTCTTCGGCGGTGCCAACCATCACGAACAGCTTGGCACGGTCCAGGTCCGGGCCGCCGAATTCCCAGAATGACCCGCCAATGGTGTAAATCATGCCTGCCGCCATGTTCACCGAACAGAACCCCCCGTGGGCGGCATAGTTGGGGGTACCGAACTGCTTGGCGAACAGGCCGGTCAGCGCCTGCATCTGGTCGCGGCCGGTGAACAGGGCAAATTTCTTTGGATCGCTGGCACGGATTTCAGCCAGGCGTTCTTCAATCATGTCGAAGGCCTTGTCCCAGGAGATTGCCTCGAACTGGTTGTCACCGCGGTCACTGCCCGCTTTACGCAGCAGCGGTCTGGTCAGGCGCGCCGGTGAATACTGCTTCATGATGCCGGAGGAACCCTTGGCGCAGATCACGCCTTTGTTCAGGGGGTGATCGGGGTTGCCCTGGATATACCGGACTTCACCATCACGCAGGGTGACGCGGATACCGCAACGACAGGCGCACATGTAACAGGTGGTATTCCTGACCTCGATACGACTGTTGCGGTCGAGATGTTGCGACAATGGATCATGAATCGGCTTGCCCATAAATACGATCCCGGGTGAAAGAAGTGTGCGATCGAGTCAAAGCCCTATTAATTTACTAAACTATTGTGGCTGTTGGCTAATCAGCATTACTGAAACACCTATAAAGTGTCATAATATTCTAATACACAAAAAAATATAAATAATAACAATAGCTTATTGCGGCGACGGCCGATAAATCCAAGAATAAGGTGGGTTTATGGTTGAGTAAATTTAAATTGCTGGATTTCCCCGGTCACATCATTAAGGTAACACCCCCTGCCGGGAGCCCGGTAGGGGTGAATACGCCTCATAACCTTCTATCTATTTAGAACCCAGGTTGGTAAGGAGTCTCATGTCCAGTTTAGTGAAGCCACACGGTGGTGGTGATCTCAAGCCGCTGCTTCTCGAGGGCGATGCGCTAGCATCCGAAAAGGATCGCGCAGCCTCACTGCCGAAAGTTAACATTTCGTCGCGCGAAGCGGGCGACATCATCATGATGGGTATTGGCGGCTTTACACCACTGGACGGGTTTATGACCCATGCTGACTGGGAAGGTGTTTGCGACGGCATGAAGATGGCCAGTGGCTTGTTCTGGCCGATTCCGGTGACGCTATCCACCGACCAGGCAACGGCTGATACCATTAATATAGGTGACGACGTAGCGTTGTTTGACGCGGAACGCGACGAAATTCTCGCCACCATGACGGTTACTGAGAAGTACGGTATCGATAAGAAGCACGAGTGCATGATGGTCTACAAGACCACCGATATGGAGCACCCGGGTGTGAAGATGGTGATGGATCAGGGCGAGGTCAACCTGGCCGGAACCATCAAGGTACTGTCCCAGGGCGGTTTCCCGGAACAGTACGGTGACCAGTTCATGACCCCGGCGCAGACTCGCGCCGAATTCGAAAAACGCGGCTGGAAAACCGTCGCGGCGTTTCAGACGCGTAACCCGATGCACCGTTCTCACGAGTACCTGGCCAAGATCGCTGTCGAAACCCTCGATGGTGTGCTGATTCATTCCCTGCTGGGCAAGCTGAAGCCCGGTGATATCCCGGCGGATGTGCGCAGTAATGCCATCGGCACCCTGATCGAGAAATATTTTTCCGACAACACGGTGATCCAGGCGGGATATCCGCTGGATATGCGCTATGCCGGTCCACGTGAAGCCCTGTTGCACGCCCTGTTCCGACAGAACTATGGCTGTTCGCATCAGATTGTCGGCCGTGATCACGCCGGTGTAGGCGACTACTACGGTCCGTTCGACGCACATCATATCTTTGACGAAATTTCCGCCGACGCGCTGGAAACCCAGCCGCTCAAGATTGACTGGACGTTCTGGTGCAACAAGTGTGACGGTATGGCTTCCATGAAAACCTGTCCGCACGAAGGTTCGGACCGCATCCTGCTGTCGGGCACCAAGCTGCGCAAGGCGCTGTCCGAAGGCGAAGAAGTCTCAGATAAGTTCTCCCGTCCTGAAGTACTGGAAATCCTGCGCGCCTATTACGGCGGATTGAAGGACGAAGACAAGGTCGAGATCAAGATGTCCGGTCATTCGGCCAAGTAAAGGCTCTAGAGACCGTCGCCGGCCAGCCGGTAACGGATGATATATCACTGAAGTAAAGTAAAACGGAGATAACACCATGCCTACATTTGTACGTACCGATAAGTGCGACGGCTGCAAAGGTCAGGACAAGACGGCCTGCATGTACATCTGCCCGCACGACCTGATGATGCTGGACAAGGACGGTTCTGAAACCGGTCACGCCATGCGCGCTTTCAACCAGGAGCCGGAGCAGTGCTGGGAGTGCTACTCCTGCGTCAAGATCTGTCCCCAGCAGGCCATCGAAGCCCGCCACTATGCTGACATCGTGCCCCTGGGTGGTTCGGTACAGCCGTTGCGCGGTACCGATTCCATCATGTGGACCATCAAGTTCCGCAACGGCACCATGAAGCGCTTCAAATTCCCGATCCGCACCACTCCTGAAGGTTCCATCGATCCATACGCCGGCAAGCCGGCTGCCGACATGGCCAAGATCGAAGATATCGGATTCTTCAACGAGGAGAACGGCTTCCGTGCAGGCGATCGCAGCGAGCTGATTAACCTGTAAGGGTTCGGACAACAGATTTAAATTTAGCTTAAAGAACTTAGAGGTAACTACAAATGGCAGGAGAATTCGGAAATCCCGAAGTCGTCGAAGAAGAAGTTGATATTCTTCTCATCGGCGGTGGTATGGCTTGCTGCGGCGCCGGTTTTGAAATCATGCGCTGGGCAGAAGGCACTGACCTTAAAATCAAGCTGGTCGACAAGGCCGCCATGGACCGTTCCGGTGCCGTGGCGCAGGGTCTGTCCGCCATCAACACCTACATCGGTACCGAGCAGGATCCGGCGGACTATGCGCGCATGGTCTCCAACGACCTGATGGGTATCACCCGTGACGATCTGGCCTACGATCTGGGCCGTCACGTTGACGAGTCGGTACACCTGTTCGAAGAATGGGGACTGCCGATCTGGAAGCTGGACGAAAACGGCGAACGTCATGACGGTTCCAAGGGCATGACTCCGCTGAAGGACGGCGGCAAGCCGGTGCGTTCCGGTAAGTGGCAGATCATGATCAACGGCGAATCCTACAAGTGGATCGTTGCTGAAGCCGCCAAGAAGGCCCTGGGTATCGATAACATCGCCGAGCGTATCTTCATCGTCAAGCTGGTCAACGACAAGAACGATCCTAACCGTATTGCCGGTGCGGTCGGTTTCTCGACTCGCGATCACAAAGTCGTTGTGTACAAATTCAAGGCTTGTCTGCTGGCTGCCGGTGGTTGCGTCAACCTGTTCCGTCCCCGTTCCGTGGGTGAAGGCCAGGGCCGCGCCTGGTACCCGGTCTGGAACGCCGGTTCCACTTACGCCATGGCTGCCCAGGCGGGTGCCGAGCTGACCATGATGGAAAATCGCTTCGTGCCGACCCGTTTCAAAGACGGTTACGGTCCGGTAGGCGCCTGGTTCCTGCTGTTCAAGTCGCAGGCTACCAACGCTTTCGGTGAAGTCTACATGCAGCGCAACAAGGAGATGCTGAACGACTATCCGCCTTACGGTCAGGCTGCTGTGCCGGCTTCCTGCCTGCGTAACCACCTGATGCTGAAGGAAATGAAGGAAGGTCGTGGTCCTATCTATATGGACACCGTGACCGCCCTTGCCAACTTGCGCGAAACCCTGTCTCCACGTGAAGTGAAACACCTGGAAGCCGAAGCCTGGGAAGACTTCCTCGACATGTGCATCGGCCAGTGTGGTATCTGGGTGGGTGAGAATATCGAGCCGGAGAAGAAAAACTCCGAACTGATGCCGACCGAACCCTACCTGCTGGGTTCCCACTCCGGTTGCTGCGGCATCTGGGTGTCCGGTCCGACTGACGTCGGTGCGCCGACTGACGAAGAGTACGGTGATATCCCCGAGCACTTGCCGAAAGGCTGGAGCTGGGGCTACCGTTCCATGACCACGGTCAAGGGTCTGTTCACCGCCGGTGACGGCGTGGGCGCATCCGGCCACAAGTTCTCTTCCGGTTCTCACGCCGAGGGTCGTATGTGTGCCAAGTCCATGGTCAAGTACTGCCTGGACAACCCTGACCTGAAGCCTGAGCTGGATACGCCGGTCGAAGACCTGGTGGCTGCCATCTACCAGCCGGTGAAGACCTATCTGGAACACAAGGACTACACCACGGCGATCGACATCAACCCGCACTACATCACGCCGAAGATGCTGCAGTTCCGTCTGCAGAAGATCATGGACGAATATGTAGCGGGTGTGGCGACTTACTACACGACCAACAACAAGATGCTGGAAGTGGCCAGTGAGAAGCTGGACATGCTGAAGGAAGACGCCATGAAGATGCGCGCCAAGGACCTGCATGAACTGCTGCGTGCCTGGGAGAACTACCATCGCATCCTGACGGCTGAAGCTCACATGAAACACATCCAGTTCCGTGAAGAATCCCGTTATCCGGGCTTCTACTACCGCATGGACAAGAACTTCGTTGATGAAGAAAACTGGAAGTGCTTCGTAAACTCGGTCTATGACAACAAGACCCAGAACTGGACCTGCTTCAAGCGTAAGCACGTTGACCTCGTCGACAAGAGCAAGCTGTTCAAGTAAGTCCAAGTTAACAGCAGCTTGAGTATCAAAGTCCGGGCACCGTAAGGTGCCCGGACTTTTTATTGGCTTAAACCAGGCAACGTAAAGACCACCTGTAGGAGCGCCGTCCCGCGGCGCGAATCGCGGCCGGGAGGCCGCTCCTACAGGTCAATCTGGCTACGCTTAATCCTTGTTTTTCGTGGTTTATTACTACGTGACCGCTCGTGGTATCATCACCACCCCGTCTCAAACAACCACGGATTGATGGCAAAGGATTCGTGTTTCCATGCCTCTCGTGTTTTTCCGTGGCTGATGCCGCTTTTTTACTGAGGATACCGCAATGGCTGATATTGACCTTTCTATCGAAGACTCCCCGATTCCGGCCAGCCCGGTAACACCGCAAACATTTGACGAAAATCATGTCATCAAGTTTCGTTGCTACAAGGGTATCGAGTGCTTCAATGCCTGTTGCAGCAATATCGATATCATGCTGACTCCGTACGATATTCTGCGGCTCAAACAGCGCCTGGGTATCACCTCAACGGAGTTTCTCGCCAAGTACACCTATCCCTTCGAGTTCAATAAAAACAGTATTGCCGGCGTCAAATACAAACCGGTAGAAGGCGGAACTGCCTGTCAATTCATGGTCGAGGAAGGTTGCAGTGTCTACGAGGACCGGCCAACCGCCTGTCGCTACTACCCGGTGGGCTTGCTGTCCCTGCGCCGTGCGGACGAAAATTTCGATACCGCTTCTTATGCGCTGGTTCAGGAAGATCACTGTAAGGGGCATCTGGAAGAGCGTGAGATCACCATCAAGGATTACCGCAAAGAGCAGGAAATTGAGGATTATGACGAACACGGGCGTGGCTGGCGCCAGCTGATTCTGAAAATGAAATCGGCGGGCCCGTCTATTGGCAGCCTGTCCAAGAAAAGTCTGCAGCTCTTTTTCATGGCCTGTTATGACCTCGACCGTTTTCGTGAATTTGTCAAAAGTGGAGGATTTTCAGCAACTTTTGATATCGATGAGACAACCCGCAAGACCCTGTACGAGGATGACCTGGCGCTACTCAAGTTTTCTGATCGATTCATTCGCCAGGTGATGTTCGGCGAAGAAAGCATTCCGCGCAAAGCGGATGCTTACGATCAGCTCGTCAGCCGGCGCAGTGAACAGGCGAAGATCCGGCAGGAACTGGAAGCCGAGCCAAACGATCAGCCCGGTGACAGCGCAGCGGATAGCTAGTTTTTTAGAGTCCCCGATAGGGGATCCGTAAACCCCTCGCCTTTAGGCGATGGATTTGTCTGTATGGAAGTGATTTGTAGTCGGGTATTAACACGATTTTCAAATAAGGGTTCCTTCTCCCTCCGGAGGGTGTCGCAAAAGGTTGTAGCTCCTTCTCCCTCCGGGAGAAGGCTGGGATGAGGGGGCATAAAAATCAAAGCGTTAACTTTTCTGATCCCCTCTCCCTAACCCTCTCCCGGGGGGGAGAGGGGACTTTTACAACACCCTCCTGAGGGGGAGGGAGTTAATCGGCCGAATGGCCGATCGATCCGGCTTTTAGCCGTAACTGGAAGCCACTGGCTTTAGACGGTGGAGTATTCACCAGCCTGGGGAATGACAGCGGTGTGCGGCCTGTCTATACTGGCTACACGTAAACGGTTTTATCCGCGGCCACTGCGGCAAAGTGGCAAGCAAGGCACCTGCCGGACCGTGTAACAGGTGCATAGGCGCAAGCCGCGGTCCATCTTCCACATCTCACGCATTGCGTGAACAGGCCAGCGCCCGACCAGGGCGTGGCTTCAAACCTCGTGAACTGAAGACGAACGGGTAGTTTCCCCGGCTGTCGCCAATTCACGTTTCTCAAACCCGCGGAAATTGTTCGCATCACTCAAAGGAGGTCTTATTGACATACTTTAATGCAGCCCCGTTAAGGGCAGGTTGGATAAGGCGGGCAGATTCCCCACAGGGATAACCCGCGTTGCCTGAGATCAGGCACATTCAGGTTGTAGGGATTGGTGTCCCACGGCAATTACCTCGCAAGCGGACCGTTATGGTCACTGCCATACGGTTGCCATAAACACTTACCAGCGTTATCAACACCGGAAAGGCCTGAATCCCAACCTTCACCAAAGCAGCATGAGTGATTTGCATGGGGTGTTCATGTGCGTCACCGCCCATTATCATCAGAGCCAGATTACTATTACCCATGCGTCGAATGAACATATGAAACTCCACATCCTCAACGACCTGCATATCGAGTTCGAGGACTTCGCGCCGCCGGCAACTGATGCCGACGTCGAAGTACTGGCGGGTGATATCGGTGTGGGTGTGGAAGGCCTGCGCTGGGCGGAATACCGATTCCCGGAGAGGCCGGTCATCTACGTACCAGGCAACCACGAGTTCTACCATCACGACATTGCCTTGGTCGATGAACTGAAGGCCAAGGCACCGGACCACATCCATATACTGAACGATGACCAGGTGATCATCGACGGTGTGCGGTTCCTGGGTAGCATCCTGTGGACCGACTTCGCCCTGTTCGGCGAGGCGGACAGGTTCTTCGCCATGCAGCAAGCACGGCTGCAGATGACGGATTTCTCCATCATCCAGAACAACAGCCAACGGTTCACGCCCGAGGATGCCATCCGGCTCCACACAGCGAGCCGGGACTGGCTGACGGACATGCTGGCGGAACCCTTCGACGGCAAGACGGTGGTGGTCACCCACCATGCCCCCTCGTCACAGTCGGTTCACCCGCGGTATGCCAATGACCTGCTGACCCCGGCCTTCGCTAGCAAACTGGAGAATCTGATGGAGGGCGATCGGGCTGCTCTCTGGATTCACGGCCATATGCATGAATCGTATGACTATGAGATCTATGGCACCCGAGTGGCCTGCAATCCTCGTGGATATGCGCCAAATGCGCTGAATCCGGATTTCAGACCGGATTGGCTTATTGTGATCTGAACTCTACGAGATGCCAGGGCGAGTGTTGAGTGAGCGGGCTTACGGGTGCTGTTTAAAGTATTTTTCGATGTTGTATCCAAATGTATTGCGTTATTCGACAATAACGAGTGTTTTTCGACCAATTGAATCCACAGTACGTACCTGACCTTTAATCAAGAATTCTGAACTTCCAGGTTGAGGCCGACACCGGTCATCCGAGTGAATTACTGGGGTATTTGTCAGTGAAGGGCAGAAAAGCGACCAGAACTTGCCGTTCCCCAACATGCATGTGTAGGTCACGAATGCCGCAAAAGCTGCCGTTCCCGTCCTGCCATCGTATCTCGCTAAACGGCCAACTGACGTCTTCCGTGGAATCGTCTGTGAATGGCAG
>Ga0209578_10004178_pt1 | contig 10527 bp, 17 predicted proteins | sample tdAd472_FD_187127 | JGI IMG/M metagenome (GOLD analysis project Ga0209578, IMG submission 187127) | Marine sediment microbial communities from the Atlantic coast under amendment with organic carbon and nitrate - tdAd47.2 (SPAdes)... | ecosystem: Environmental > Aquatic > Marine > Coastal >...
CCGGACTGTGCTGACGCCATGACTGGTGTAACAAGGAAAAGGTAGACAAGCGCAAAAACTCTAATCATAGCATCAAGGGTTCAATTCTTTCCTGTCCAGATAACGGCTGGCGGATTTGCGGCGAGCTGATGCAAGCCTGCCTGAAATGTAGGAGATCTGGCCGGCACTAATTCAACCAACCCACGTGGAGTAGTAGAACTACGTACTCCTGACAGATCAGGCCAAGGCTATCCAGCACCTCTCTCCTCTCGGCCAGATCGATGACATTTCCGGATCACAAGCACACCAGAACTGCGAGTCCGCAAAATGCGCTTGTTATGTGTCCAGCCACCCTGCAGACAATCCCTTTCAATCTTCCATCGCTGGAGGCTGTCTGCGCCAATTCGAGGATCCGATCACAATTCCAACAATCGTCCAAATCAAAATGAATGCAACTGGATTGGGGTGTTCAAGCGGGTTGTGGACTTCGAACGGGAAGAAATCAAATGTTGCCACAAACAATGCCAGTGGCCAAGCGATGAACACCACAGACTTGATCACATAGACAATACCATTGCTACGTCTGTCGCGTGGTTGAGGGTAACTCGAGCCTGGGTTACTCATTCTCGTCTCCTTCCTGGACACATAACGGCTGGCGGATTTGCGGCGAGCTAACGCCCACCTGCCAGAAAGTAACTGGTATCAGATGGGCACGCCAGAACTGCGAGTCCGCAAAATGCGCTTGTTATGTTGCGAAAGACAAAATGTTAGCCTGCCTGTTGACATACCTATTACCCATAGGTATTATGCCTATAACCAATAGGTATACTAATGCTGAACAAAGAACTCACAGCCGCAACCGTCAAGCCGGCAGTCCTCGCGATCCTGGCCGAACGGGAGAGCTACGGGTACGAAATCATCAAGAAGGTACAGGAGCTTTCAGATGACGAGATCAAGTGGGCCGAAGGAGCCCTCTACCCTATGCTCCACCGCTTGGAAAGACAGAGGCTGATCAAAGCGGTTTGGAAGACCGCCGAAAACGGTCGAAAGCGGAAGTACTACCGCTTGAACGTGAAAGGAAAGCGAGAATTGGACTTGCTTCGAGACCAGTGGAGTGCTGCCTCAAACTTGCTTGATAAACTGTGGGGGCCAAAGCCATGTTTGAATTAGACAATGCTCTCCATAGCTGGCGCCAACCTTTTCAGTTGGGTAAATACTATTCTCGTTCAGCCATCGATGAGCTAGAGACCCATCTCTTGGACGCGTACTCCGAAGAGGTATCAAATGGACTTGCAGATTCGGAGGCTTTCAAGGAAGCAGTACGACGTATTGGTCGTGAGTCTGACCTTAGAGACGAATTCAGACGGGAATGGCGTGACAAATACTGGCTTGGAAGGTATGTGAACCGCTTCCGGTGGGAAACAAATTGGATTCAAAATCCAGCGGGGCGTATCGGGTTTATGGTTCTTCGAACGTATTCCCTGTTGGTTGCAGGGTTAGGAGTTGCTGGACTACCGGATTTGGTTTACTTCGTCTCAAAGAGCCCAACCAATTGGTATATCATGCCCGACACATGGTTTCCATTCTTCGGCAGAACAATGATGACGGTTTTTGCATTGGCAGCGATATTCAATCTAATGCCGTTCACACAGTGGCGAGGTTTCCGAAATGAACTCTTTCGATTGTCCTATGCTCAGTTGGCCCTGTGCGGCTTGATCATAAACATTTACTTCGCGTTTACCGCTGATCCCAATGGAGGGATAGGCACTGGAATTGTGTTTACATCCGCAGTCATTGTTGGACCTGTTTTGTGGATGGCCCAGATGTACGGACGTCGCCGCTCCAAACTTGATGCAAGTCTGGCTATTGCCTAGCAACGAGGCACTCTGAGCAACATAACGGCTGGCGGATTTGCGGCGAGCTGATGCAAGCCTACCGGAAATGTAGGAGATCTGGCCGGCACTAGTTCAACCAGCCCACCTCAATAGTGCTATTGTACTAATCATGACAGACTTGGCCCAGGTTCGATCGGCAACTCCCTCCTTTCGGCCAGATCGATGACATTCTCGGATCACGAGTACAACAGAACCGCGAGTCCGCAAAATGCGCTTGTTATACCGCCATGAGATCAATCATCTCCGCACTCATCGTTCGTTTCACGAATAGTATCGGTTCGCTTGAGAACCCGACCATCTGGACACTTCCAAACCGTGTCCTGACGAAGGCTCCAATAGACCAAGTCACAATGCCAGTAGGTTGAAGATGAAACTATGACTGCACCTTTGCACGGGGGATCTGGCTCCTTGATGCCACCTTCTAGAAGTAGTTGACCAAGCTGTTGGAGTAGTTTGCCGTAAGCGCTGGGACTGCCCTTGATCTCCAAATTGACAGGTTTGGCTAGTGCATTCATTTCAAATTGGGACATGGCGGTATAACGGCTGGCGGATTTGCGGCGAGCTGACGCCCACCTTCCAGAAAGTAACTGGTAACAGATGGGCACGCCAGAACTGCGAGCCCGCAAAATGCGCTTGTTATGTAGCGCAATAAATCTGGCACCAAAATTGTTGTTTCACATCAAAGCACCAAATTCTAATAGTCCAATCTCAACAAAGGTTTACTACGCCCTTATTCTGCGAGAATTAAGATCTGCCCACTGGTACACAACGGGTCTGCCATTCCTATAGGCCAGATTTCGATATAGAAGTTTCCAACTTCCTGCGACTGAGCGTCAGGCGGCACGTGAATCTGAAGCTCAAGTTTGTAGTCTCCCGGACCGACTAGTGTTGGCTGGCCCAAGAAGCCTCCCCCGCTATCCAGCCAATTAAATGATACCGATGGTGTGAACATCACATTTGACGTGAAATCTAGAAAATTAACAACTGGCTCAACTTCACTACTGAAGTTCACATCTATCCACGGATTTGGAGATACATAATCTAGCGGACGTGCGGAGTACATTTGCATCTGCTCTACAGAAATAGAACACGTAGGTGCGGGTTGCGAAGTCCCACCATTACCACTGTTTGTGTCTTCTGGTTTTGGCTTGTCTCCATCACATCCTACCGTAAAGAGAAATAGTGAAAATACTAGAACGCCATGAAGCGACAGAAAGGTATAAGGGTTCGCAGGAATGGCCATGACAGATATTAGACTGGCAATGGAGAGAAGTTGTTTGTTTAGAGTAGAGAAAAACAGCGAAGAATGGCAAGTGTAACTGCATATCTATAGAAAGATTTTCTTGCGCTACATAACGGCTGGCGGATTTGCGGCGAGCTAACGCCCACTTTCCAGAAAGTAACTGGTAACAGATGGGCACGCCAGAACTGCGAGCCCGCAAAATGCGCTTGTTATGCGGTTTCCTCCAAACAGAAATCAATCCACTCGGCGGCTGGAGCACCGGAGTTGGTGATTGGGGTACGTGCGCTCAGGCGGGGTACTAGGCTTGCGTCGGCTTCACGCACCTGCGGCAACCACCAGGCACGCGATGAAGCGTAATAGATGCGGCGAACCTACCCTCCCAATACGAGCAGCCACTTTGTGTGAGTCCGCATTATTCCGCGCGCGGGCCTGACGGCACACCGGTGACAGACGTTGCAGACTACTTCCCAAGACCCAAATGGCGTCCTGGACGGTGACTCCAGCGAAACGGAGGACCTTCGAGACAAGGCTGGGCGGCAACTACACCGGGACGCTGGAAGTGCATGACCGCAGGGCACCAGAGGAAATCCGCATAACGGCTGGGCAATTTACGGCGAGCTAATGCCCACCTCTCAGAAAGTAACTGGTAGCAGATAAGCACACCAAAACTGCGAGTCCGTAAAATTGCCTTGTTCTACGTCCCCCCTTTTCCCCAAATCCCCATCAATGCAACGCTTCGGCCACCGTTACCCTCAATACGATTCAATGCGCTGTGGCCAGGGATAAGGCTGACTTGAGCGAAGTCGACCAGGCCGGCAACCATTCGCAGATCGACTGAGGGTGATATGCGGCGGCCGGATTCATCGGTCATCATGGCTCGGGGCCGACCGCATATGACACGAGGGAGAGCTGCTCCCGAGACTCCGCTGACAAACGATTGGGAATCCCTCTACGACTGGGCGACCTCGTGCCTCCGCGCACCGTGGCCAGGACTTGCGACTGCTGGCAGTTGGTGAAAGGATGGCAGACGTACCAGCGAATCCGGTGGGTCCTCAGCGATTGCGCGAAGCCTAATGGCCGTGTCTACTTCAACGGTTCAGTGTCAGGACTGCTTGCGAAACCAGACGAAAGGCACAGCGCCAAGAGGCGGTGGCAGCAGCGAGACATTCACAGGGCCACAAGTGACCGCCCGAAGGAAAGGGGACGTAGAACGGCTGGCGGATTTGCGGCGAGCTAACGCCCTCCTCCAAGAAAGTAACTGGTCTCAGACCGGCACGCCAGAACTGCGAGCCCGCAAAATGCGCTTGTTATGCGGTTTCCTCCAAACAAAAATCAATCCACTCGGCGGCTGAGATACCCGAGTCGGCGATCTGACCTCGGTCGTTCGGGCCAGGCGTAAGGCTTGCAAAAGCGTTACGCTACTACGGCAACCACCAGGCACGCGATGAAGCGTAATAGATGCGGCGAACCTGCCTTCCCAATACGAGCAGCCACTTTGTGTGAGTCCGCATTATTCCGCGCGCGGGCCTGACGGCACACCGGTGACAAACGTGGCAGACTACTTGCCACGACCCGAATAGCGTCGTGGACGGTGACTCCAGTGAAACGGAGGGCCTTCAAGACGAAGCTGGGCGGCAACTACACCGGGACGCTGGAAGAGCATGACCGCAGGGCACCAGAGGAAATCCGCATAACGGCTGGCGGATTTGCGGCGAGCTGACGCCCACCTGCCAGAAAGTAACTGGTCCTAGACCGGCACGCCAGAACTGCGAGCCCGCAAAATGCGCTTGTTATGCTGTCATTTCCAGTCCAGAAATCTGCATTGGCGTCAATGGCGTTAATCGCGGTACAAAAACAAGAATGCTTTCTCGAGTCTGGTCGTCTCGAATGAGGTAGGCGATGTTGTTCTAATCCAGACGCTCAGAGTGATTTCTTCCTCGGGAAACCTATCCAGAATATTGCCCGACTCTACCACGATGTTGAAATGATTGCTCGTCTCAATACTCGAGAGCACGATATCGTTGGTTGAATCCCGCAACTCTGCGACAGCGGCATTACTCGGATCGGTCGTCCACATTTTGGCGACAAACACGACCGAATCAACGCCGGGATAATAACCAACGTTGAATTTCAGCACTTCGTCGACGAACTGGCCAGTGGAGCTACTGGTTTGATGGTTGGACTCCCCGTCGTAGAGCACCACGCGAACTTGCGTATCAAAAGCACCAGGCGCTCCATCATCTCCCGTGTCTCCTTGCTCTCCCTGCTCTCCTTGGGGGCCTTCAGGACCGATCGGGCCAACAGGCCCCTCACAAGCGCTACACACCATTGAGATCAGCAGTAATAGTGTAACTAAGCGCATGAGGTTCGATGTCTTCGAAATGACAGCATAACGGCTGGCGGATTTGCGGCGAGCTGATCCCCACCTCCCAGAAAGTAACTGGTCCTAGACCGGCACGCCAGAACTGCGAGTCCGCAAAATGCGCTTGTTATGCAGACTCCGAAACAATCAATCAGATTCTCGACGCGACAGCCACCTCTTCCCTGCTACAGCTTTCCGTCGTGATGGCTAGGGACCACGTCCAGGAAACCTCCTTGTTGGTATGCCACCAATCTGGCAGGCGAGGACAGTCGGAATAGATGCGGCGAACCTGCCTTCCTTCTATCAGCAATTGCTCGTGTGAGTCCGCATTATTCCGCTGCGACTGCCTTCAGGCATGTGGCTGACATCCGACTATCGAACCATCGAATGGTCCAGGCCAACCACTTGAGGGACGCTGGAATCAAGAAGGCGAATCGAAAAGGCAAGCCTGAGCGGCCGCGACAGCATGAGCCTCGGTGCGGCTCAATTCGCCGGGCAGAGAGGAGTCTGCATAACGGCTGGCGGATTTGCGGCGAGCTAGTGCCCACCTCCCAGAAAGTAACTGGTCCTAGACCGGCACGCCAGAACTGCGAGCCCGCAAAATGCGCTTGTTATGCTGACTTTCCTGAGCGTTCAAGACGAGACAAACCCGATTGATTAATTCGGAACAGCTTCTCTGCTGAATCGGAATTGAACTCATCCACCAAACCTTCGCTGCTGAGTTTCGACAAGCCATCAAGCACATCCAGAAAATCATATTTGGATCCCGAGGAAAGGGCGTCGCAAAGATTCTCGGCTGAAACTCGCTCGCTTTGCCCTGTAGCCACAAGCGCAGCCAACAATTCCTGGGCGGGTGGAGTTGATTGAACAAACTGCAAGGACGGACTGTTCAGCATCTGACGGCACTTTATGGCCTGGCGAGAAAGTGTCCGAGCCGAATTCAGAATAATGGAAGAGTGACTGAAGTTTGCGCCGCTTTGTCCAGAACCTGAGGATGAAAAGACTGATGACAGTGACTGCTTGGAAAAGAAATCGAATGTCTCAATGTGACCCTGCAGCTTTACCAATTCCGTCACCATTGTAGGGTCTTCCTCCTCTGCGAGTAACTGATTAATCAGCTCTGTGTTGATGTATGGAATAGTGATATTTCCTGGTCTAAACTTAGTTGGGACGTTCGCTATGAGATAATCCATATAGTCCGATAGGACCTGACGATTCTTATCTCTTTCAGTCCTGAGCTGCTTTGCGTACAGCCAAAGTCCCGTGCCTCCCGCGAGAACGGCAGCCAAGAGTACGGCACTAAACTGCATAAACCATTCATCAAATCGACCCATCTTTATAAACAGAAGGAACGTCACCAGGGCTGCTATGGCCCCTATTCCTAGAATAAGCTGGGCGCTCTTGTTTACAACATGCGATTGTGTCTGTCTCATATGAAAGTCAGCATAACGGCTGGCGGATTTGCGGCGAGCTAACGCCCACCTCTCTGAAAGTAACTGGTCCTAGACCGGCACGCCAGAAATGCGAGACCGCAAAATGCGCTTGTTATGCTGACTTGAATGATTAGAGCTCACCATGCTCGATCAGGTAAGTGCGAACGGACTCTGTAAGGTCCTCCAAATCTGTTGCGTACTCCGACAGCACGTCCAAATACCATTTATTCCATTCCGAGAGTCTCATAACCTGGTTTCTAAAAATCCTCAAATCATCCGCCTGGAGCGCCCGGAATGAACTTGAGTCCAGGTTTCTGAATCGAGGAATGGCCTCAAATTGAAGACGTGAAAACTCGAGATCGTATTGGCGACTCGATTCCACAATGCGCTCTTGATAGAACTGATAGTGCTCCCCAAGGTCGAGGACTAACTCCCTATCTCCCAATAGACTCAGTTGGTTGGCAGACACCATCGAGGACCAGGCATAATTGCGCGGCCACATTGACAACGGAGTGTCATAATCGCGAAGGGCTTGATTCAGCGAATCGATCGAAGACATATCTGGAGCGCTCAACCAACCCATTATCATGCGCTCGGGCGAGTCAAGATCGCGCTGACTCTTGGAAACCCTTTCCAAAAAGGCCCGATCCGCCTCAAGCTCGTTGAGGACCTCAACCAATGAGGCCCGCGCGTTTATCCTGTTTTGCCTTGCCTGCCATGCACTCTCAAGAGAAATGGCGACGAGTACGGATGCGACTATTAGCGACCCTTCGGCAAGGATGCGACGCCAAGGAATATTCTTTCGGGTCATAGATAAATCAAGTCAGCATAACGGCTGGCGGATTTGCGGCGAGCTAACGCCCACCTGCCAGAAAGTAACTGGTCTCAGACCGGCACGCCAGAAATGCGAGTCCGCAAAATGCGCTTGTTATGTGTACTTGTGCGCGTCGTTGGGCCTGATTTAGTTCTGTCGGATTGCCGCCGATACTTGATACCGAGTAAACAAATCAACTAGGCATCATGCTTTCTCCCAAACTCATTGTCGCCCTTGCTATGACTGGCCTTCTGGGCGTGGCAGCTTTCAATCCAAGCGAGACCTATCGGCTTGTGACAAACAAGACAGTTCATGAGGCCGTCGACCACTTCGAAGCCGCAAAGGATAAACAAGTCAAGTATTGGGCAGAGGTTGCGACAAAAGCTGACTCGGGTGACCCCGAAAGCCTGTTTCTGATGGCGAATCGGGCGCTACACCGTTGGCAAGCACATGGTGACGCGCTCATCCCTCCCGACAGCGTGGAAGCTGAGAGGCTATTCAGAGAAGCGGCAGCCAGGGGACATGTGAAGTCTGTTGTGGCAGTTTGGAAGATCGAAGGATCAGACCCGAATCAACTGATAGAAATCGCCAACTCAGCTTTGGAAAACGAAGCGCCGATCGATGCACTCGGAGAGGTCTCCTTCCACCTCATTTACCAAGGAATCGAGAGTTGTCAAGCCGATTTGCTGGAAATGGCAGAACGGGTTCACAGCGCCGTTCAATCTCATGGAGGAGAAGACCTGTTTGCCGAAATCACTGCCAGAATGCGGGCTGAAGTGCCAAGCAAGTGCGCCCCGACCGCCGGCTGATTAGCCAAGACGTGCAATGAGCCGTCTTCACAAGTACACATAACGGCTGGCGGATTTGCGGCGAGCTAACGCAAGCCTCTGCCGGAAATGTAGGAGATCGAGTGGTAGGACGATAGGTGGTAGACGTACGCAGCGAGATACTGGTGGACGCTACATAACCCAACCTCAGAGTACCTCTTCTCCCCTTTGGGCGGCGGCACTCCCCAAACCACCGATCTCCAACATTTTCGGGGCATTCCAGCACAAGCCCATCGCGAGCCCGCAAAATGCGCTTGTTCTACACCGTACTAGAACGGCCACTCAACCTTGTCGTCACCAATAAATTCCAATCCATCCTGACTTTTCAGTTTGCGGTACTTGTAGTAGTTCGACACCGTGTAGATGACTCCCAATGCGAAAATCCCTGCACCATACTCGACCTCTCCAACAATCCAGCGGTCCCAAAGGACAACAAACACTGCAATGGCCAGGGATGCGACGGCGCCCCTTTTTGCCAGCACGAGGTTTCGATGAGATGGTGAATCCTTCACAGTTGTGATTTAGGTGTAGAACGGCTGGCGGATTTGCGGCGAGCTGATGCAAGCCTGCCGGAAATGTAGGAGATCTGGGCGGCACTAGTCCAACCTACCCACGCAGAGTAGTAGATCCACGCACTTCTGACAGATCAGGCCAGGACTATCCAGCACCTCTCTCCTTTCGGCCAGATCGATGACATTTTCGGATCCCGAGCACCACAGACACGCGAGCCCGCAAAATGCGCTTGTTATCCTGCGTAAGACTACGTCTGAGGATTGCCTTTCTTGACCAGAATCCATGCAGAGATCCATGCAGTCAAGTATCCAATTGCGAATGTACCGACGAATGTCATGAATGCCGCGGACCAAACCATTCGCCAAGGTCTTGCCTCGAAGTAATAGAAAGCGTAGCCGGATGCAATCGGGATCATGAGGACAGCAACGAACAGCACTACTATTGATACGTGGTGAACAATTTGCGACGCGCGTGTCGAGCCCAATCTGTTCATGTAGTGTTTGGTGATCCAAACAACGCCTGTTCCCAAAACCAGCAGACTAATCAATGACGGAAAGGTACTGACAGTGTTTTCCGATCCTCCCGCTTCATTGCCGACGACAAACAAGACCGACAACAATGCCCACAACAGCAGAGCGTGCGATAGTTGGCGAGACCAAGTGACCATGGCATTGCTTGATTAGCAGGATAACGGCTGGCGGATTTGCGGCGAGCTTACGCCCACCTGCCAGAAAGTAACTGGTTTCAGATCAGCACGCACCCAGAGCGAGTCCGCAAAATGCGCTTGTTCTGCGACGAACTATGGACTTTCCTGCTCGCGGTCGATAAAGTGAGGACAACAACACTACAAGTCTCCATGAGAATCGTACTCCTCGCACTTGCAGTCGCGCTTACCTCCACCTGCGTAGCGCAAGAAAGGGTATCACGACCTGGCACTTTTCACCTGGTAGATGGCACAACCCTTCGTTTTGACTACGTTGGCTTTATTGAGAGCCCAAACCAGAAGACCTTTGGAATAGAGCTAGTAGAAAACTCTGATACCACACTCGTTCCGCTATGGCATTTCAGCCGAGTCGAGTTTCAAGGACCTTCTGGTTCGACCGCTAGTGTCACCACCATGGATGGGGGGACTCGGCGGGTGGACAGTTTTGTCGTTGGCACACCTCCTTGTCCAAGAAGTGTGATGTATATGCCCTTTAATCATGTGGCCAACAAGCAGCCCTTTGGTTGCCTTGAATCTTTCAGGGACATCCGATCGATTGAATTTGACGACGTGTTCGGATGGATAGCCGTAGATCCCAAAACTAACTTGCAATTTCCTGCTCAATACAGATTCAATCCCGCTTCCGGTGACTCATTGATCCTTCGACTTGAAATCAGCAAGCCTGATTGGTGGCCAACGCCAACACTGAAACCAATTAAATGAGGAGCAGAACGGCTGGCGGATTTGCGGCGAGCTAA
>Ga0209578_10004180_pt1 | contig 10523 bp, 7 predicted proteins | sample tdAd472_FD_187127 | JGI IMG/M metagenome (GOLD analysis project Ga0209578, IMG submission 187127) | Marine sediment microbial communities from the Atlantic coast under amendment with organic carbon and nitrate - tdAd47.2 (SPAdes)... | ecosystem: Environmental > Aquatic > Marine > Coastal >...
CAGGACCCAAGCGCCGTAGCCGACGACCCGGCCTTTGTCGCCCGCCGTATCGCCGGAATTGCAAAAGCCCACGGTCGAAATGTCCATGCCGCGCTGTTTGGCCAGTTCCAGCATGCCTTTGACCGGATAGCGGCCGCAGGCGTCGTGGTCGCCAATGGCGTCGCCGTCCATGCGCTCAATGGCTTCCTTGGTCCGGGTGTCGGTGCGTACCGCCGTTTCGTAATCGAGAAAATGGCTCAAATCGGTGCTGATGACGATCAGGGTTTCCGGCCCGCCCCAAACGGCGTCCAAGACCTCGGCAACCTGCTTGGGCGTCGCCAGCCCAACGACCAGTGGCACCAGCAGGAAATCGCCAAGCGTTACTTGCAGGAACGGCAGATGGACTTCAAGACTGTGTTCCTGGGCGTGGGTGGCGTCGAGCGTGGTGACCTGGGGCAACGCCGAGATGAATTTTTCGGTCTTTTTGTCCAAGGGAATGTCGCCCAATGGCGTACGGAAGGCGTCGGCGCTCGATAAAGCCAACCCCTGGACGGCGACCCGGTGGCAGGGGCCTAGCAAGATTACTCGCTCGATCTTGCCTTTTAGCGGCAAGAGGCGCGCATAGGCTGCCGCCGCGGTGGAGCCGGAATAGATATAGCCTGCATGGGGCACGATCAGGGCTTTTGGGCGAGGACCTTCCTGTTTGCCGTTTTTGACCGCTTCGGCCAGCAAGCCGCGCACGTCGTTCTCCAGCGCCTGGGGATTGTCGGTGTAGAACATACCGGCGACGGCGGGCGGGCGGATAATGGACATGGCAGACAAGCCTCCTCACTTTCCTGCTTAAAAGCTTGGACCCTTCACGGGCAAGTTTCAAGGGGAGATGGTAGGTTGTGAATTGCAACTATTGCGATTCGGAGTTCGTTAAGCAGTGCCGTGGTAGCTTTGATTACGAGAATAAAAACAACCATTGAGAATGTCGATGATTACACTGGCCGGTTTCCTCACTGGAGGTGCCGATCATATTGCGACTCCCTTGGAAGAAAGGGTCTACCTGAAACGGGCAGAACTCTTCTTTGGGCACGCGATTGGTAATATGATAATGGCGCTCGTCGGCGCGTCTCTTCTTATGCTTGTTCTTTATACCGGCGGCGTTCCGGCGGAGCGGTTGATTGTTTGGTTCGTCGGCATTCTTGCCGCCTCGGCCTTTGTGGCCGTCATTGAGAAGCAGTTCAACAGTATTGTCTTGAGCATCGAAAATGCGTCGGTTTGGGTGCGCCGCCGTATGGTTGCCGGCAGTTTGGTTGGGGCGGCTTACGGTATTTCGCCGTTTCTATTTGCGGACTCCGTTTCGATGGAATCCGAGATGTTCATTTTTATTATCCTCTCGGCGATGGTCGCGGTCTCGGGGATCGGCTACTCGGTGATGCCCGGCTACTACGTGTTGCTTAACTCCTTCACCATGATGCCGTTGACGGTCTATTTCCTTTTGAAATCGGACCAAAATCATCTGGTTTTGGCGCTGACCGCGCTTATTTGGCAGGTCGTGATTCTGGCGAAAGCCTTAAAAGTCTCCGCCGCGTCGATCAAAGCCATTGAGCTGAACGAACGGCTGCAGATCGAGTCGGATGAACACCGGCAGACCAAAGAGCAAATGCAGCATCTGGCTTACCACGACACCCTGACCGGCTTGGCCAACCGCCGTTACTTCCAGGAGGCGACCCACAAAAGTCTGTCGCGCGCCGAACGCTCCAAGGGCAACGTCGGTTTTCTGGTGGTCGACCTGGATGAGTTTAAAGCGATTAACGATACCTACGGCCACAGCGTCGGCGACGCGGTCTTGATCAACGTGGCGAAAAAATTGGTGCTCAATGTGCGCGACGGCGATTTCGTCGCCCGGATGGGCGGCGACGAGTTTTGCGTGGTGGTCGAGAACGTTGAAGATAAAGCCGACCTCGATGCCATGGCCGCCAAACTGTTGGCCGCGTTCGAGCCCGAGGTTACGCTGGAAGGGCATAGGCTCGTCATTCGCGCCAGCATCGGCTGCAGCCTCTATCCAGAAGACGGTAACAATCTTGAAGCGGCTTTGATCGCCGCCGACCGCGCCATGTACCGGGTCAAGAACGCCAAAAGCCGGGAGCCCTTGGCCGAGGTTGACTAGGGCGGATTGCTCTCCTTCATTGATGCCCCAACGCTTTGGGCGTAAGCTTTGGTTTAGGTTCCGAGAGCAAGGGAAGCCCATGGATCAACCGTACTTTCCCGAGGCCGCCAAGGGCCGCTACTGGCACCCGCTCGACGACGGGCGCATTCAGTGCGACCTCTGCCCGCGCGATTGCAAAATCAAGGACGGGCAGCGGGGCCTTTGCTTCGTCCGCGCCAATATGGGCGGCGAAATGGTGTTGACCACCTACGGACGCTCCAGCGGCTTTTGCGTCGACCCCATCGAAAAGAAACCGCTTAACCACTTTCTGCCCGGTACGCCGGTCCTGTCGTTCGGCACGGCGGGCTGCAACCTGACCTGCAAGTTCTGCCAAAACTGGGACATTTCGAAATCCCGCGAGTTCGATAGTCTGACCAGTCAGGCGACGCCCGAAACCATCGCCCGCGCCGCCAAGCAACTGGGCTGTAAGTCGGTGGCCTTTACCTACAACGACCCGGTGATTTTCCTCGAATACGCGGTAGACGTGGCCGAGGCCTGCCATGCGCTGGGCATCAAGACCGTAGCCGTCACGGCGGGCTATATCCATGCCGAACCGCGGGTCGAGTTCTACCGCCATATGGATGCGGCCAACATCGACCTCAAATGCTTCACCGAGGATTTTTACCACAGGCTCTGCACCGGCCATTTGCAGGACGTGCTCGACACGCTCAAATACGTCAAACACGAGACCGACTGCTGGTTTGAAACCACCACGTTGATCATCCCCGGCGAAAACGACAGTGCGGCAGAGATCGAGGAAATGACCCAATGGGTGGTTGCCGAACTGGGTCCCGACGTGCCCATGCATTTCTCGGCCTTCCATCCCGATTGGAAGATGATGGATATTCCCCCGACGCCGCCCGAAACCCTGACCATGGCCCGCGACATCGCGATGAAAAACGGCGTGCGTTACGCCTATGTCGGCAACGTCCACAATTTCGAAGCCGACAGCACCTACTGCCACAACTGCGGCGACCTGATCATCGGCCGCGACTGGTACGAACTCTCCACCTGGAAACTCGACGACACGGGGCATTGCAAGAACTGCGGCACCCCATGCGGCGGCGTCTTCGACGGCCCACCGGGGACTTGGGGACGGCAGCGGAAGCCGGTGCGGCTTGTAAATGGCTAAGTCCGTCGAGCTGCAATCTGAGATTGCCTGTCCGCACTGTGGGCACCGGAAGGTGGAACGGATGCCGACAAATGCCTGTCAGTTCTTTTATCAATGCGAAGGGTGCGACACCCTGTTGAAGCCGAAACCGGGTGATTGCTGCGTTTTTTGCTCCTATGGCTCGGTTCCGTGCCCACCCATCCAGCTTGAGCGCACCGGCAAAAAAGGGAGTTGCTGCTGATGCGAGCGTTCCACCTGGAAACTCGATACACCGGACGCCGCCGAGCCGGTAGTACCCGATGCGGCGGGGTCTTCGACGGCCCGCCGGGGGCTAGGGGCGGCAGGGGAAACTGGTTTGGTTGGTAGGGTGAGGGGGAGTAGGTAACGTTACGTGGTCTTAATGCTATCTGAAATTGGAAATCTGACGACACCTCCCGCAGTTGTTTCAAGTGCTTCACGGCACTTTTCTTTAAAGGCGACATCTTTCGGGTTGTCGAGAATATGCAAAACGACATGATAAAGATCGGTCGTTCTTACAAGGGCGGTACCTAGTCTCTTTGCATTTGTAAGGCATTTACTCGTGAATTCATCTTTTCGGTTATCGGGCTTACTAAGACGGAAGCCATTGCCGAACAACACTCCTTTAGCAGGAGTATTTACATCATCTCTGCTAAAATCCTCATTGATGTTTGATTCTAGTTGCCTGAATTTTGAGATATCTATAGCAGAATTGTCTTTGCCTTCAGACTCGCCAATCATTCTCAGTCCGCTTGGTCCGACTATCATATGGTCAATTTCGATATCGCCTGCCTGGTAATTTTCGACGTCATACTCAAGTAATTTCAAGCTATCTTCAATAATGTTCTCTAGTGCTTTTCCGTTTTCATATAGTAGTCCTGTATATCTCTCAAATTTATTCCTCTTCTCAATCTCTCTTTCTTTTTGCTGTTTAAATTTTGCAATTTTTGTATCTATTTTCCTAATTTCCTCATCAAGGTCCGTGATCTTTTTGGGTAAATCAACTGAGCCAATCCAGTCGGGCTTGGGTGTTTTGTCGCACTTGGACCGAAGAGCTTTATCGATGGCAACAAACTGACTGATCACCTTCTTCGAAGTGCGGATGGCGTCATCTGTCCAATGTAGTTCATCGCCGACCTCTTTTGTCATATTGGAGAAATCAAAATGGGGAAGGAGTACTAAATGACCCGGAGCACCCTTGATAGTACATACTCCGCCTAACACTCCACTTTCGTCATTAGTTGTGAAAACATCTTTCCCGAACTTGGATTCAAGTACGACCTTGTATTCTGCGACATCCTTGATTGCCTCGAACATCCCCTTAAATAGACTGTCCTTTACCTTGATACGGCGGCCTTTCGCATTCCGTAGGTCTATATGGATGGGTAGTACCCTGTAATTCTCAACCTTATAGGTGTTATAATTATGGCTGCTCGCTCTGGGAGAAGTAACGCTGGATACAAGTGAATCTGTTTTATGACTATTCATCAGGACAAAAACGGTTTTGCCAGTTTCAAGGGCTCCCCGTAACTCTTTGGACCAGTGCCCAATTGCTTTCTCTAAAGCTTGACTCCCCTCAATCGAAACGCAAGAACCTCCAGCACTAAATGCAACTCTTGGCAAATATGGGAATTCAGGATCAAAAACCACTATATCGAAGTCCAACAACGAGTCTTCAGAGCGATACTCGATGTAGTTTTTAATTGTCGGTATTTCTGTGTTAACGGTGGCTATACTTTTCATATCAACCTCGTCTTATCGATATGAGCATTTTAGATTGATAGGGAGCAGAAGCGGCAAATTTCTTTTGAGTTTATTGCTAGTGTGTCAATCTCATCTTCTAAGAAAAAAGATAACGCTTGCAAGTGTTCGCTATGGTTTGCCTTCCCTTCCCTAACCAACCTTAACAGGCTCGCCAATTCCTGCCGTTATCAACCGATCCCGCACCTCGTGCAGTCTCGCCATCAGGGCCGGTTCGGCGCGGGTGTAGGCGTCTTCGTCTTCGGATCGTGAAACGACAATGCCGAGCAATTCGGTGATGGCGTTGCCGATGGAGTTTTGGCTGATGGTGACGATGTAGCGGCCTTCGTCGTCGCGGTAGATGATCTGCTTATAGGCCGGTCGCCAGCGGATTTCGTTGGCGAACTGGGGGTCGGCTTTGATGCGGTCGCGGATTTCCTTGGCGACCCGGTGGAAATGGTTGTCGAACAGCAGGACGTTTTCCACCTGATCGGGGAAGTAGAGATCGCTCGGCATGCCGCCCTCGGGCGAGGCGACCAGGGTGAAGAAGGCCCGGTAGAAATCGAGAAAGCCTTTTAGAACATCATCGTATTCATGCCAGAAACGGGCTTTTTTGACACCCTCGATGCCGCCTTTGACGACCCAACTCGGTAGCCCCTGTGGGTATCCGGTGACATGGAGCATGCCGGTTTTGGACGCCATGGGACTGAGGATTTGCAGATCCAGCACGTCGAGGAAATCGTGATAGACGTCGCTCAAGTGATAGAGGAACAGGCTGTGGTGTCCGCCGTCGGTGAGGTTCGGGTTGTCCGGGTCGGCCGCGGGGGCGTCCCTCAGTTGCGCCTGGGGGAAGGCGATGAAGTGGTTGTGGATCATGCGGATGGACGGCACGCCCGGCTTGCATAGGGGCCAGGTGGCGTCGAGGCTGGCTTCGCCGCACATGATCAGCGTTTCGCCCGGGTCGGGATATGCCTCGGCCATATAGTCGACGATGGTGCGGCTCATCCGGCTGAACACCTTGCTTTCGCGTTCGGAAAGCTGATCGCGGCGGACCGGCCGTCCCAATGGATCGAGTATGCGTTGCGAGGTGTCGAGAATGACCGAGGTATCGAACTCCAGGCTGTGGCCGATGGCCTTGCGGTACAGCAGGAAGTCTTCGGGCGTCCGCAACAGCCCATTGTCGTCGGCCAGGTTGCGCAGATTGGCCGCACTATTGAAGAACTCGACCGCCGTCATGCCGTCGGGAACGGTCAGTGGAATCTTGCGGTGCGGAGTGATGACTTGGCGAGGAAAACCGGTCGTCATAGGGCTTCACTGCTCCGGGCAATTCTGTCGGTGCCGTGAAGCTTAAAGCCTTATCCAGCCTCGGCAAGATATTTATAAGAAAAACTTAATATAAAAGGCTGTGTAAGGGATTTTGAGGTCAAAACCAACCCTTGTGGGGGAGCTTACCCTACCTTGCGCCAGAGCAAATGATGTTCGTAGACCTTGCCCGACTTGCTGGTTTCCGGCGCGGTTTTGAGTAGCAGTTGATTGTCGCCGATCGGCTCCATGGTCCGCACCAGCGGATGACCGATCCAGTGGGGGATGGTGGCGAATTTGACGTCGTGGGTGACTTGATCGCCGTCGATCCGCCAATCGGCGCTATAGGCGATGCAGTCGTCTGGCGTCGGCAGGGCGCCGGGCTTTTGGCTCTCGAACCCGGCGCGGATCATGAAGGCGGACATATGGCCGTTGGCCGTATAGATGATCCGCCCCGTGGCCTGTTCGCCCATGGGGAAACCGTTTTCCGCTCCGTCTTTCAGTGATGTCCAGCGGACCAGTTCCCAGGTGCCGACGACGTCCATTCATTTTCCTCCGCTAAATAGGCTTTCAGTATAGGGGTGATCTGTGCGGCTCTTAACCAGATTCTGTCATTCCGGGGCCCCGCAGGGGAACCCGGAATCCAGATATGGTGCCGAATTTTTAGACTTCTGGATTCCGGGTTCCGCCTAACGGCAGCCCCGGAATGACATCCTGTGGGTACCCAAATATTAAACCGGATCGTAATGGCTCCGTATGACGATGGAGGGTGATGTCGCGGGCATCAATAAATTGCCGTTTCTCCCAGCGTCATCCAGCGGAAGGCCCCCTCGGGGAGATTGGCTTGCTTGACCGCCTCTTCAAGCCGGTCGACCGGCTCCGTGGGCGGCTCTGCGGTCAGCGGATAGGTGCCCCAGTGCATGCCGACGGATTGTTTTGCGCCGATGTCGAGGTGGATTTGCACCGCTTCCTCCGGGTTGACGTGGCTGATCTTCATGAAGTGCCGGGGCGCGTACCCGCCGATGGGGATCAGGCCCAGATCGATGGTCTTGACCGCCTTGCCGATTTCCTTGAACTGGACGTCGTTGTAGCCGGTGTCGCCGGCGAACCAGATCGTCCTGCCGCCGAAGGTCAGCCTCCAGGTGGCCCAAAGGGTGGCGTTGCGGTTCCACAGGCCTCGGCCCGACCAGTGCTGCGAGGGCATGGCCTGGACGTCCAAATCGGCGTAGGTGCGCGTATCCCACCAGTCGAGTTCTTCAACTCGGTCGGTGCTGACGCCTTGGTCGATAAACCATCGCTTGAGACGTAGCGGCACCAGATAACGCGGTCCGTCGCCCAGAATTTTGACCGCCGTTTCGTCCAGGTGGTCGTAATGGTCGTGGCTGATCACCACGTAATCGATCTTCGGCAGTTTGGCGTAGTCGATGACGTGGGGCGTGTAGCGCTTCGGACCGGCGAAGCTCAGTGGCGACGCCCGGTTGGCGAAGATCGGGTCGGTCAGGACGTTGACGCCGCCCGCTTGTAGCAAGAAGGTCGAATGGCCGATCCAGGTGACTTGCAGCCGGTCGGTGGGCGGATCGGCGATTTTGTCCAGGTCCACTTGGCGGCGTGGGACGCCGTCGGACAACGCCTCGTGATCGGCCCATCGGTCGTCGCCGAACCAGCGCATGCGGAGGAAGCTGAAGAAGGTTTTGTTGAGCGGCGGTGCATAGAGATTGCGGAATCCGGTTTTGGTGTGATGCGCCGGTCCGCCGGGCAGGGGGTCGCTGTCGGGGATCATCGTACAGGATAGCAAAAAGCCGCCCGCCAGCAAAAGCAGGGCCGCGATCAAAGACTTGGGGAAGGGAAAGCGGCGCATGGTCTCCGTCGCAAAAGTTCGGGGTGGATCAAAGGTGGTGAGGATCAGGGGGCGCTGTCAAGTCCGGCATTGTTGACAATCTAACCAAAATAGGATAATAATCACACATCTTGTCTGATAGTAAAATATTGAAAGATAACGGAAATATCCAAAAATGCTAAAAAATGATAAGGATTTTTCCCTAACATTACCGGCTTTTCAATGAAATCAATGTGTTAGGCCGCTTCTAGTAGGGGAAAACGTGCAGAAAATACCCTTTTTTCTGCTTTGACCGGCCTTTTTTAGGTGTTTTGCGCCGTTGGTTCGCTACGCGGGTGTTGTGATCGGTTGCGGCTGCGATTACCATCCTTTTCAAATGATTCTTCCGGCCCATATCAAGAGGGCCGTTAATATTTGAGACGTTCTGGAGGCTCCATGAAGTTCACGTTCGCCAAGCCCTTCGTTCCCGAAAAAGGCACCCTCGTCATCACCGCCACCGAAGGCCCCGAGTTGTTGGCGACCGGCAAGGAACTCGACAAGAAGTCCGGCTTCGCGCTGACCAAGGCGATGAAAGCCGGCAAGTTCAAGGGCAAGAGCGGGCAAATGGTCTCGATTTATGCGCCGCATAACCTGGGCGTCGACCGGTTGGTCATTGCAGGGCTTGGCAAGGCGGACGAGTTGAAGACCAAAAGCTATGAGACCTTGGGCGGCAAGCTTTACGCCACGCTGGCGAAGGGCCATGACAGCACGGTTGCTCTGATTCTCGATGAGGTAGAAGGCTGCGGGGTTGATGTGGCGGAACGCTCGGCCCGTGTGGCGCTCGGCGCCAAGCTGCGCTCCTTCCGGTTCGACAAGTACCGGACCAAGGAGAAGAAGGACGCAAAGCCGACTCTTAAAGCTCTGCGGCTGTTGGCCGAAGAGGGGACGAAGGCGCGCGACCTGTTCAACGAATACGACAAGGTGGCCGAAGGGGTGTTCTTCACCCGCAATCTGGTCAGCGAACCGGCCAACGTGATTTATCCGGCCTCGCTCGCCAAGGAAGCCAAAGGCTTAAAAGAGCTTGGCGTTGAGGTGACCGTGCTCGGCGAGAAGGAAATGAAGAAGCTCGGCATGGGCGCGCTGCTGGGCGTCGGCCAGGGCTCGGAGCGCGAATCCAAACTGGTTGTGATGGAATGGAACGGCCTGCCCAAGGGCAAGAAACAGGACGGCGGTCCGGTAGCCTTCGTTGGTAAAGGCGTTACCTTTGATTCCGGTGGTATCTCGATCAAACCGTCTGCCGGTATGGAAGACATGAAATGGGACATGGGCGGTTCGGGCGTGGTGCTGGGCCTGATGAAGGCGCTGGCCGGGCGCAAGGCCAAGGCCCATGTGGTCGGCATCGTCGGGTTGGTTGAAAATATGCCGTCGGGGTCGGCGCAACGGCCGGGCGATATCGTCACTTCCATGTCGGGCCAGACCATCGAAGTGCTCAACACCGATGCCGAGGGCCGGTTGGTATTGGCCGATGCGTTGTGGTACTGCCAGGAAACCTACAAGCCGAAGATCGTTGTCGATCTGGCGACCCTGACCGGCGCGATCATGGTGTCGCTCGGCAACACAATCGCCGGGCTGTTTTCCAACGACGATGAGCTGGCCGACGATTTGTTTGCTTGTGGCGAAGCGGTTAACGAGAAGCTCTGGCGGATGCCGATGGGCGACGACTTCGACAAGATGATCAACTCGGACGCCGCGGATATGAAGAATATCGGCGGGCGCTGGGGCGGCTCGATCACCGCGGCCCAGTTCCTCAAGCGGTTCGTCCAGGAGAAAGTCAAGTGGGCGCACCTGGATATCGCAGGCGTGACCTGGTCGTCGGCCGACAAGCCGACGGTGCCCAAGGGTGGGACAGGGTTCGGCGTTCGCTTGTTGGACCGCTACATCGCCGACCATCACGAAAGTTAGGGGTAAGGCGGGACAATGACCGACGTCTCGTTCTACCACCTGCAACAGGCGACCCTGGAGATCGCCTTGCCCAAGCTACTGGAGAAGACCCTGGCGGCGGGCAAGCGGGCGGTGGTGCGGGTCGGTTCAGCTCAAAGGGCCGAAGCCTTGAACGCTTTGCTTTGGACCTATCGGCCCGATACCTGGCTACCGCACGGCAACCGCAAGGACGGCCACGCCGAGGCGCAGCCCATCTGGCTGACCGATGAAGACGAAAACCCCAACCAGGCGTCATTTCTGTTTCTTGCCGATGGTGCTGCGTCAGAGCATGTAGGCGACTTCGAGCGTTGCTTCGAGTTGTTCGACGGTCACGACGATGGAGCCGTGCAGGCGGCGCGGGAGCGGTGGAAAGCCTACAA
>Ga0209578_10004183_pt1 | contig 10514 bp, 8 predicted proteins | sample tdAd472_FD_187127 | JGI IMG/M metagenome (GOLD analysis project Ga0209578, IMG submission 187127) | Marine sediment microbial communities from the Atlantic coast under amendment with organic carbon and nitrate - tdAd47.2 (SPAdes)... | ecosystem: Environmental > Aquatic > Marine > Coastal >...
GCTCGCAGCCCTTCAGCAGTTCGTCCAGTAATTCCTTGGAAATCGTCATCGTCCTTGCTCCTCTCAGGAAGCATGAACCAAATCACAGATACACAGAAGATCGGACACTCTCAGCCAGAGCCGCCCCTTTTTCTTCTGCTTCTGAGGAACCTTCAGCCCTTCGCGCCGCCAGATACGTTCGACCCGCTTGTGGTTCACGTGCCAGCCCGCATTGTTGAGCAAACCTGTGACCATCCGATATCCGTAGCGGCCATATTGATCTGCCAGCTCGATGATATCGTCGGTCAGCCGGTTTTCGTCGACACGTCCTTGCGGAGCTTTGCGCTGTGTGGATCGATGCTGCCCAAGTGTGCGGCAGGCCCGGCGCTCGGAAACGCCAAGCTCCTGCCGCACACGGTCGATGCATTTGCGACGACGCGAAGGGCTTAGAAGTTTCCCCGTGCGGCCTCAGTCAAGATCAGCTTGTCCAGCGTCAGGTCTGATACTGCACGCCTGAGCCGTTGGTTCTCCTTCTCAAGCTCCTTAAGCCTCTTGAGCTGAACGCGCCCCATCCCGCCGTACAACTTTCGCCATCGATAAAACGTCTGCTGCGTCACGCCGATCTGACGCACCGCCTCCGCTATCGTCGCGCCCTGTCCCTGCAGCACTTCAACTTGCCGTAGCTTCGATACAATCTCTTCCGGCTTCTCTCGTTTCCCAGCCATCTCTGTTCCTACAATATACGGGACAAATCTATCCCAGTTGGTGGACCACTTTCAGGAGGCTACTCCAATAAAGGGAAACCAATCTGGCGGATTCTCAGTAAAGATAGAAAGGAGTCGGGTCTCAGGTAAGCGACAATTACCTTGATCTTGATTTTGATTCATGCATATCATCTAGCTAATAATTAATTAGACTCTTTTGGGGAAAAATTATGAAAAAGCCTGCCATCTTATTTATATGTGTTGGTTTCATTAGTGGATGTGCATCGATCTCTCCGAAAGAGCTAGTTCCACCAGGAGAAGTCACAGTTGAAAACGCGATTGAAGACGTCGCCAGAGGTCTGGCGGGGTTTAATCATATAAATCAACGCAATAACATCAATAGTGGTCTCTTGGTTGACGAATTAAAAATCGACCTGAAGCTCGCTGCTTCTGCCGCTGACAGCAGTAAGCTTGTAGTCGATCTTTCTGGGACAAGCGCCGGCGTAACAGGCGCCGCTAATGCAGAGGCAGGCGCAGAAAGTGCCGCCAACGTCGGGAGCACAGTCGAGCTCAAGTTCAAGAACATCTACACTGCTGCTTTGAACCAGCCGGGGAAAACTGTTGTAGAAGCCGGTGGTGGTGGCACTACGACTTTTGGCGGTGATGGCAGTAGTGGTGGCAGTAGTGGTGGCAGTAGTGGTGGCGTTACGACTTTTGGCGGAGTTGGCAATAGTGGTGGGAAGATTCAGATTAATTGCAATAATCCACCGACCGACGCCGCCCGAGTTGCCTGTCTCCGGTTATCTGGTGGATGAATCGCTACGCTGAGCATGATTATTGCAATGCAGCATCAATCGGAACCAAGTGGCTTAAAATAGTGTCTGAACGGACTTGAACCGTCCCAAATTCCAGGGAGCGGAGAAAATTCGGGGGTAAAGTGATTTGTCTTGCTCGCGCTTCGGCATTGTGCACCGTTCTCGCAACAATTGCCTTTCCGGCGCTCGCGCAAACCCGTGACATCGTCTGGGAAAAGCGCGTCGTCAATCGAGATCAGGCGCAACTTGCGCAGCAGGACTTTCTCCTGACGCTTTACAACACGGGACGCCTGCCGTTTCGCGAAGTTCCAATGGGCGATCATACGACGCCCGAAGAGGTGATGCGCGCGAACGGCGCCTGGGTCGGCCCGATGACCGAACAGATCGCGACCCTTCTATGCCAATTGAACGAATCCAGGTGCGATCTTGTGCCGTCGGAATCAAACCGGAACGCTGATGTGCAAAGCGTTGCCGGGGTCTTCGCCAAACCGGAACGCTGGACCGTGAGGCCCACCGATACGATCACGATACCCGATCTGCGGATCATCCAGATTTCCCGCCCCGAACCTGCCAAAAGCGATGCAACCGTAGAGGTGTTCGATTTCAGGATCGAGCGCATCTGCCTGACCGACTCGCTTTGCTTTGATGATTACGTCGCCGACCCTGACGCGCCTCTCGGACGCTTGCGCGACATCGTCGTGGCTACGCGCGAGTCGAGTCAGGCGCCGTTTCCCATTCAGCTTGTGCCGCACCTTGCCGCTAGTGTGAATGTACCAGAGCGCCCGACCGAAGACTACGAGGCTCTCCGCTCCGCCAGCCCGACCAACCACGATTTTTCTGACACAGCGTTTCAGGAGTTCAATCAACGTCTGTCGAAAGACCTCATCGCGCCAATCGAATTCCAGTTCGAATCCAGTCACGGCGATGGCCCCTTCGCCAGTTTCGCGCACGAGCCGCTTGCCTCACATCAAAAGAACATCCTCGACTCGTTTTGCAACGTTGCAGTCCACGGCAAATGCCCGGAGATTGAAATCAACGCGATCCCCCCCTTCGTCATAGGCGTGATCGATCAGACACCTGAGATACACTGTGACTTTGGCGACAACATCCGCTTCCTCGATCTCAGCATCGTCGATGGCGGCGGCGATGGCGAGACCCAGGGCGCCAACATTGACTGCGACAGCGACGTGCGGCATCCCAGCCTCGTGCAACGCAAGCACCACGGCACGCACGTTTTGGGCCTCCTCGCTGCCAAGCAGAACGCGCGCGGCGTCGGCGGACTGTTAGGCGATGTGCCGAATTTCTCATACCTGGTCATCCCATACGACGAAGAGGCCGACCTTCAGGGTAGTCCGAACTTCCCGGTACATCTGGCGGATTCAATTAACCGCGCGGTGATCGACGGCGTGAAGATCTTCAACTTCAGTTCGTCGTATCGCCTTGTCGATGTGGCCGAGAAGGATCCGGTTCTAACAGTGATTGAAAACCTCGCCGATCACATTCTGTTCGTCGCAGCCGCCGGCAAGCACGGCGTTGATGCCGAAAAGGGCACATGCCCCGCCAAACCGGCTTGCTACGCCCGTTCGCTGCCGAATGTCATTGCGGTCGTTGGGCTGGAAGACGCCCTGGAGGGCATCGAGCTTCTGAAGCAGGAAGACGACCCCAACAAGTTTGCCACGAACTACGGCGCCAGCACCTTTGCTCTCGGCGCGCCGGCGCGCAACATTGTCTCGACTATCGAAAAAAGCGCATTCGGCCCGATGACAGGTACCTCGCAAGCCGCACCTCAAGTGACCGCAGCCGCCGCACTCCTAATGCAACGCGGCAACCTGTCCCCAACGGAAACACGCCAACGGCTGATTTATTCCTCCCGGCTGTCGACCGACGCCGTCGAGCAGCTTCAGGGCGGCGCGCTCGACGCTAGCGCGGCATTGCTGGAAGAGGACTGGATACGGCTAGACAACGGTTGCGTGCTGTCCGGCGATGTCCGAAACTTCAAAAGGCACGTGAACCAGCAGTGGGAAGACGCGAATTTCAAATTGAAAATGCTGTCGAACGATGCCGTTCTCACCCGACCGATCGGCGACATTCGCCGCCTTCATTGGGAAGACGACGAAGGCATCTTCTTCTATGCCAACGGCGAAGAGATCGGGCGCGCCTACGCCAGCTTCGATGACAACCCGCAAACTTATCGCATCCATTTCGACGTGAAAGCCTTCTCGGATGCCTGCAACGGCGAATTCGACGAAAGCGTGCACGAAGTGCAGCTTTCCCGCGTTGTGGACTTCATCGCGAGCGCGAGATGACCCTTCGCACGGCCTGCGCGGCGGCGCTCATCACCTCGCAGCTTGTCGGGACCGGCTTGGCCCAACCGCACCGTAGTGGCGCGATCATGGAGGAGGAGCGCGTTTTCGATCCTCCTGGCGATGTTGTCAGTGACAGCGGCCTTGTCTGGGTCGGTCCAGTCCCGGCCCCTGCGCAAGCCGCAGGGGGAGCCGAGCCGGAGATGAACCTGCGCCTGACTATAAGCGCTCTGCCCGACAACCGCGATTTTGTCATCGAGATCACCAACGCCTTTGGCAACGTCTTCGAGACCATTCGCGGCGAAGATCTGACCGTTGGCGAGATATACTGGACGCTTACCGTACCCGCGAACTTTGCAGAGGTCAGCGTCTATGGTGCCGCCGCCCTCAACGGACTTGACTTCGAGATTGACCGTGTGGCCTTTACTGTACCCGGCGGCGCGCTGGAGTCGATCTTCGGTGACAACGAAATGATCAGCGTCGACCACTACGACGGCGATCACGCCGACGTCGTCGCGAATGTCGAGAGTGCGGTTGGTCGCCTGACATTCTTCGTCGACGACATAGCACGTGACTATTGCACAGCCTTCCGTGTCGGCCCCGACCTCGTCCAGACTAGCCGCCACTGCATCCGCGACGATGCCACCTGCGACGGCGCCAAGATATTGTTCGGCTACAAGAAAAACGCCTTTAACGCGACGCTGCGCGGGCAGGAGGTGGCGTGCGCGGAGGTAATCGCAGCCGACGTTCAAAGCGCCGCCGATACTGTATTGCTGCGCGTCGTCCCCGCGCCGGATGACGAATACGCCATAGTCGCCTTCCGGGATACCGACCCAGCCGTTGGCGAGCCTTTGTTCATCGTGCAGCACCCCGGCGGCACAGCCAAGCAGGTGTCAATCGTCGGCTGCGGACGCAAGGACGACTCCATCACCATGGCTGAACACCACGCTTTTGGCCACACCTGCGACACCAAGGGCGGCTCTTCCGGCTCTCCGGTGTTCAGCCTCGATGGCCTCGTCGTCGGGCAGCAGCGCGCAGGCCACGGCAACCCCAACATCACCGACAAGCTGAACCTTGCCACTTTCGGCACGCTGTTGGCCAGCGTCGACGCGCCCGGAGCCGCCGAACCGGTCAGTGCACCGGCAACTTCCACGAACCACAGCACCTCAACCGAAAACGCCACACCGCTGCCACTGCCGACCGCATCCGAAGGTGCCATAGCGAACGAAAGTGACGGCGACGCGGGCGGCCCGACAATTGTATCGCCGGGCTTGGGCGGTGGCGGCGTCGCGCCGGACACAAGCAATTGACACAAGCAATCGACCCAAGGAAGTAGAACCCATGTTCTTAACACGGATTTCAACATTACTGGCCCTGTCCTTCATCGCCGCCACCGCTCACGCGCAGGACGGGCCAATCTTCGCCACGAACCCAGACGCGGGCTTGGACCTCAGCGGCGATGATGGCTTCTGGAACCGCGAAACGCTGGGCAACGCCGAGGATCAGGCGCTCCCGATCCCAGAAGGCGGCTTTGACAGCGTCGCGCTTGGCAACGTGCACGACGATATCAATCAGGACATCGTAAACGGCCGCTACGCCACAGAGGACGCCCAAATCGAGGCCGATCTCGGCAACGAGATCGTCAAACCGCGCGATTTCGACGAAACCGGGCCCTTCGTGCAAGAGGCCGTCGGCTCCTCGGGCGCCTACTTCTCCAGTTCGCGTCTCGTGCCCGAAGACGCCCGCCTGCACTACCCCTATCGCGTGAACGGAAAAATCTTTTTCACGAAGCCCGATGTCGGCAATTTCATCTGCTCCGGCACAGTCATCAAACCACGGTTAGTGCTGACCGCCGGGCACTGCGTACATAAAGGATCTGACGGCGGCGACGGATTTTACACCAACATCATCTTCGTACCCGCCTACCACCGCGGCAACGCTCCCTATCAGCAATGGACCCACACCTGGGTCGCTACGACAGCCGCATGGTCAACCTCTAACGGCTCCGTACCGAACTCGGGCGATTTCGCGATCATTGAGGTCGCCGACCGCGAGTTTGATGGCGAGATGAAGCGAATCGGCGATGTCGTCGGCTGGGTTGGCTACCGCACTGGCGCCCTCAGCCCGAACCATACCAAAAAAATTGGCTATCCCGGCAACCACGATCATGGCGAAGTCATGCACCAGGTCGATAGCGCTTGGCACGAGGATGCTTCGCAGAACACCGTCCTCTATGGCTCCGATATGCGCGACGGCTCGTCGGGGGGCGGCATGATTGAGAACTTCGGCGTGAAAGCCGAAGGCCAGATCGGCGCGACGTATGACAGCCCGAACCGGCTTGTTGGCGTTATCTCCTATGGTTTCATCGACGAAGACCCAAAGGTTCAGGGCAGCTCTCGGCTTGGGCAGGAATTTGTCGATCTGGTCAACCTCGGGTGCAACAACCAATTGGGCAACTGTTAGGCCACGGCGGCCCAGGCCGCCAGTTTCCGCCAGTAAGCACAACTCGCCCGGATCCGCACCTTCAACCGAGCGGCCGAGCAACAGCTTGATGTGCGCGGCCTCAACAGCGTCTCCGTGCGGCAGGAGGGTTTCCTTTGCTGCCCCAGCAGGCTTCAAACGTTTTCGCTTAAGGCCAGTATGCAGAGCTTGATCTGCCGGCTCGATGCACTCAGATCAGCTGTTTTCTGTAAACGGAGCCTCAAGCTCTTTACTTCCAGGACATCAGCAGCTTTGAAATTTGAAGGGGCCGAAGGACCGTTTGAACGAAGGGTCGGTTCATTGATGTTTGTGTTTTAACTTCTCAGACACGAATTCACATTTCCGTCTGAAATGCTTTTCGTTGCTGTAACAATGGCGTAAAGCGGCCGTACGCGGCGAAATTGCCACTGTCAGTTTTGTCCGCACAGCGGCCGTCCGCACAAGACGCGGCTAAGGTCCGGTTCGAGCCCTATGTGACCGATGCTGCGTGATGAACCGATGGCGGCTCTGCGCAGTTAGCGATCTTTGTGAAGTTACGCGGAAAGCACTAACCTGCCTTTCAATAGTTTATCGAATATTGCGCTGTGGCATCCCTAAACCGGTTCACGGTACATCATGCTGTCCCTTCAAAGTTTGGAGGTCCCGAACTTCAACATTCCAAAAGCGGGTGGCCTGAAAAACGTCGCTCAGCGAATTGCCGCACGCAGCGGTACACAGGCAGCAATCTCTCCGCTTTGACGCGTTGACAAGTCGTTGAACCTAATCTCGAAAACGAAGTGCTGACAGCTGAAGTCATGACTCGTTTCCCCGTTCGAGTCTTTCGTTTTGATCGTATGGCACCTTCGGATTTACTCGAAATGTAGGCTAAAGTCGCTCGTTCAAGTCATTTTCGTGCCCGTTGAAAAGATTACCGGTACAGCTAAATTGTACAAAACAAACAAAAAAGAAATCACAACAGCAAAAAAGTACCAGTTTAACCCCTGTTCTGCTGTAGTCTGCCAGAATACAGGTCGCTAACGTCAAAGTGGAGAAGCAGCCGATGTGCTACTCAATCGAACTGCGAGGAGCGGTTTGATAGAAAGGGGGAGAGAATGATGCAACCGGATCTAGAAGTTGTCCAAATAGGGCGCGGTGAGACATTTAGAGCTTATGAACACGGCTATCCGTTTTCAACGGTGCGCTGGCATTTTCACCCTGAGTATGAGCTGCATCACGTCGTTGCGACGACGGGGCGTTACTTCGTTGGCGACTTTATCGGCACGTTTGAACCTGGCAATCTTGTGCTGACCGGCCCGAATTTGCCGCACAATTGGGTAAGTGATGTTGAGGCCGACGAAATAGTTCCGTTGCGCAATCGGGGAATACAATTCACGGATGAGGCCATCCGTGGCGCGATGGGCATCCTTCCCGAGCTTCAATGCCTTTCAGAAATGCTGGACAAAAGCCGCAGTGGCCTGTTGTTTTCGAATGCCACATCTGAAGTCGTAGCACCAAATTTGGCCGAACTGATGCATGCGCATGGTATCCGCCGGATCGAACTTTTCATTGGGATAGTTGGTGCTCTTAGTCAGGACAGCCAAACTCATCAACTGACCGGTACTGAGTACCTGCCTGACCCTTCGGGCTACATGTCCACTGGGCTGAACAGGGCCCTAGCTTTCATTGACGCTAACCTGACTGAACCATTTAACGAAGGTGACTTGGCCGAGATCGCTGGCATAAGTCGATCAACCTTTTCACGCAGCTTCCGGAAGCACACAGGCATGTCCCTTGTGCGCTATGTCAATCGACTGCGCATCGGTCTGGCCTGTCAAATGCTCGTCTCTGATCATGGCGAGAAGATCACCGATATCTGCTTTGGATGTGGGTTTAACAACCTGTCGAACTTCAATCGTCAATTTGCAGCACAGAAAGGGATGTCACCTTCGCGATTCCGATCCCGAATGCTTGACCATGCGACCACGAACTTCGACCCAGATCGAAGTATCCAAGCGGCGTAAACGCCGCGCTAGGAAAGGGCAGTCCCGACAGGAACGTCCGCTACTATTGACAAAGAATGTATCTGCAACCTGCTGGGCTCTTCCAGCGGGGCGGTACCCTGCCGCCGGCTTACAGAACAAAGCCGGTCAACCAAGAGAGAAACCAACAGAGGAGACTCCAATGAAACTTAAGTTAACAACAGTTGCCGCGACGCTTACGGCGCTCTTTCTAAGCAGCACCGCAAGCTATGCTCAAACAACAGGAACCGTCGCGTTCTTGATGCCTGATCAAGGCTCGACCCGCTACGACGAGCATGATTGGCCCGGCTTCCAGGCGGAATTGAAAAAGATCTGCCCGGATTGCACAGCCATTTATCAAAATGGCAATAACGACGTCGCGCTACAGCAGCAGCAGTTCAACTCAGTGATTGCGCAAGGCGCAACCGTTGTCGTGCTTGATCCCGTGGATTCGGGCGCAGCAGCTGCCATGGTCGAGTTGGGACAAGCACAAGGTATCAAAATTGTGGCCTATGACCGGCCAATCCCCGATCGCGCTCCAGACTTCTATGTCTCCTTTGACAATGAAGGGATTGGTTATGCCATCGCGCAAAGCCTCATTGAGCATCTGCGTATTACGGGTGTCTCACCCGAAGGCGTCGGCATTCTTCAAGTTAATGGATCTCCAACCGATGCAGCCGCCGGCTTGATCGCTGATGGCTCGCGCAGAGCGGTTGAAGAGTCTGAATATGAGCATCTTGCTGAGTTTGACACGCCGGGCTGGGCGCCGCCAAAAGCACAAGAATGGGTTGCGGGCCAGATTACGCGATTTGGAGACCAAATCGTAGGTGTGGTTGCGGCCAATGATGGCACCGGAGGCGGTTCAGTTGCGGCTTTGAAGGCGGCTGGCGTTGATCCAATCCCACCAGTCACTGGCAACGACGCCGAGATAGCTGCACTTCAGCTCATCATCGCCGGCGATCAGTTCAATACGATCTCCAAGCCTAGCGAGATTGTGGGCGCGGCTGCGGCCAATATCGCATTCACATTCTTGAACGGTGGCACTCCTGAAGCCACAACAACGCTTTACGATGCACCGTCGCAACTCTTCGTGCCGGCCGTCGTGACACGTGGCAACCTCAAGGAAATCGTGATCGACACAGGCATCGTGACTGCAGAGCAGCTTTGTACCGATGATTTTGCAGCATATTGTGCTGAACTCGGCATCAAGTGATCGAGAACGCGGCGTCGGGCCTCCCTCCGACGCCGCAGTATAAGGGTGCTGGCGGGCGAGTGTGCCGCCAGCACCAAACCAAACTAGAGGGGACCACCGTATGACACAGACACAAACAACGCGGAAACACGGGGACTTACTCTTGAAAATGAGCGGAGTTTCCAAACAATTCGGCGCTGTCACAGCATTGGGCGACATTGAGTTGGAAGTCCACGCTGGCGAAGTCGTCGCTCTGGTCGGAGACAATGGCGCGGGCAAGACGACACTGGTTAAAGTGCTTGCCGGGGTGCATCAACCGACGTCCGGCATGATCGAATATCTCGGTGAGGAAGTTACGATCGACAACCCCCGCAAAGCACTTGAAATGGGAATTGCGACTGTTTTTCAAGATCTTGCACTTTGTGAAAATCTGGATGTCGTTGCAAATCTGTTCCTTGGTCAAGAGATTTCACCATGGCGGCTGAACGAAGTAGAAATGGAAGTCCGCGCGTGGAAGTTGCTCCAAGAACTGGCGGCCCGTATCCCGTCGGTCCGCGAGCCCATCGCATCACTTTCCGGCGGGCAGCGTCAAACTGTTGCAATCGCGCGTTCGCTTGTCATGGAACCTGACATAGTCATGCTCGATGAGCCGACGGCAGCTCTTGGTGTCGCCCAAACCGCGGAGGTTCTGAACCTCATTGAGCGGGTAAGTGGCCGAGGACACGGGGTGATCCTGATTTCTCATAACATGGAAGACGTACGTGCAGTCGCTGACCGAATTGTCGTGCTGCGTCTTGGCCGAAACAATGGCGTGTTTACGACCGAAAATTCGCATGAGGAACTTGTCGCTGCGATCACCGGCGCCTCTGACAACTCTGTTTCCCGGCGCGAGGCACGCAAACTCGAAACGACGACGGATTGAGCGAAGGACTGAAAATGACCGACGGCAACAATAGCCAACAACTTGATCGCGCAGATACGCGTGTACGTCACGACGAGGGAATTTCCGGCGCAATCCGAGAGTTTATAGACCGGACAAGGTC
>Ga0209578_10004186_pt1 | contig 10509 bp, 4 predicted proteins | sample tdAd472_FD_187127 | JGI IMG/M metagenome (GOLD analysis project Ga0209578, IMG submission 187127) | Marine sediment microbial communities from the Atlantic coast under amendment with organic carbon and nitrate - tdAd47.2 (SPAdes)... | ecosystem: Environmental > Aquatic > Marine > Coastal >...
TCGCGGATCAGGGTCTGGCGGGTGAGGTCCCACACCCGCAGCTGGTGGGAGCCCCCTTCGCTCCCGCCTCCGGGGGAGCGGCTGAGGGTCACCAGCCGTCGCCCCGGGATCTCGAGGATCCCCCGCAAGCTTCCCTCGTGGGCGCGAGGGCGGAAGAGGCTCGCCCCGGGAGCGCGGGTGAGCGCGAAGCGCAGCTCCGCGGACCGAGGGTCGCGGACTTCGACGACCCCGGTGCTGCCGCCCACGTAGAGCGCGTCCCCGGTGGGGGCGAAGGCCAGCACCCGGGCGCGGTAGCGGAGGGAGATCGACACCAGCCGCTCGCCGCTACGCAGGTCCCAGATGACGAGGGTCGATGCGTCGGCCTCGCGCATGTCCGCCGCGAGGCGCTGGCCGCACGCCACGATGATCTCCTCCGCGGGGTCGATGGCGATGACCGCAGGGGGCTCGCTGAGGCCAGCCAGGGGGGGCTCGGCCGCCAGGGACGCGCGACGGAAGCGGAGGACCTTCCCATCGACGGCGCCGGCGGCCAACCAGCCCGGGCTGACGGTGAGGCTGGCGGAGATGACCCGCCTGCGGTCGACGTCACGGGGCTCGGTGTCGGACCAAAGCACGAGGGTGGCCACGGCAGCGCCCGCGGGGTTGAGGAAGAGCGTCCCCGGTCCAGCCGGGCAGGCGAACTGCAGACCGTAGGGCAGCTCTACGCGCTCGCCGCCTCGACCGCTGGCCAGGTCCCAACGGGTCACACCGCCGGCGCGGTCGACGCCGACCAGAGTCTCGCCCTCGAACCAGGCCCAGGTGTCGGCGGAGCCTCGCTCCGAGGGGGACTCGAGCTCAGCGAGTGCCGTCGGACTCGAGCGGAGGCGCTCGAGGGCCTCGGTCACCTCCGCTGCAGCGGGGTGCTCAGGGTACTCACGGAGGAGCAGCTGGCCCTGGACGTAGCGCGGGAGCGGGTCGCGCAGTTGGCGCCAGGCCTCGTAGCTCCCGCCCCCCATGTTGGCCGGGTCTGGGCATGCCTCGGGCGGCGGCCGCGGGGGAGGGTCGCGCCGCTGAAGCGAGTCGCCAGGGCTCGCCTCGGCGTAGCAGAGCGCTACCCCACCCAGGCCGGCGACGAGCAGCCCCAGCCCGACCAGCCAGCGAGCCGACGTCGCGGCTCGGGGAGCGCTGGCGAGGTAGGCGTCCAGGTCCGCGGCGAGGGCGGCCGCGGTGGGGTAGCGGTCGCTCGGGTCCTTGCGCAGCGCGCGCAGGCAGATCGTCGCCAGGCGACGGTCGACGTGCGGGGCCACGGCGCTCGGGGACGACGGGGTGGAGTGCGCGATCGCGTAGCCCAGTTCGCCGAAGGTCTCGCCCTCGAAGGGCAGCTTGCCGGTCAGCGCGAGGTAGAGCACGACCCCCAGGCTCCACACGTCGCTCGCGGGACCCTGCTGGTCGCGGCGGCCCTCCACCTGCTCAGGCGACATGAAGTGAGGGGTCCCGAGCATGGCGCCGGTCTGGGTCAGCCGCTGTTCACCCTCGATCTTGGCCACGCCAAAGTCGGTGACGAACAATCGACCTTGCGAGTCGACGAGCAGGTTCTCGGGCTTCACGTCGCGGTGTACCACCCCGACCTCGTGAGCCACGCCCAGCGCCGATGCCGCGTCGCGCACCAGGGCGATCCGCTCGCGCAGGTCGCGCTCGCCGAGCACGGTGTCGAGGGCGCGGGCTCCCTCCACGAGCTCGCACACCAGGAAGTGCTGCCCCGCGTACTCCGCGTGCTCGTGGACCCGGAGGATCCCCGGGTGGTGCAGGGCTGCCACCGCCTGACCCTCGCGCTGCAGCCGCTGCAGCCTGCTGTCCGAGGACCGCAGCAGCGCCTTGAGGGCGACCTCGCGCCCAAGGTGACGGTCGAAGGCCCGGTAGACGACCCCCATCCCGCCCCGGCCGAGCTCGCCGCGGAGCTCGAACCGGGGACCGAAGTCGGGGTGGCTCGGCACTAGCGTTCCCGCGGCGGGAGCGGGTAGAGCGCCGCCCCCTCGGGGGTCCCCACCGCGATCAGCTCCAGCGCTTCGTCGACGCTCAGGCTGTAGGGGTAGCTCGGCAGCGGGCGCAGCTCCCAGAGCATGGCGCCGCTCTCGAGGTCCCAGAGGCGGAGTTGGTGGCCGTCCGGACTCCCGGGCGCGACCCCGGCGATGCTCACCGCGCGGCCATCGTCGAGGAACACGATCTGGCGCACCATGCCGAAGTGCCCGCGCCGCTTGAGCAAGCGCTCGGAGGAGCTCGAGGTCAGCTCCCCGGCCGGCAATCCCGTGGCCGGGTCGAAGGCTCGCAGCTCCCCCGAGGGGCTGCCGACGAACACCCGCGCACCGTCGGGGGTGAAGCAGGCCGTGCGTGCCCGGTGCAAGACCTCCGTTTGCAGGCGGAGGGTGCACGCGGGCACGTCCCACACCACGAACTCGCCGAGCACGATCTCGGAGATCTTCTCATCGGGGGAGGTCTCACCGACGAAGGCCACCACCCGTGTCCCGTCGGGGCTGATCGCGAAGGAGAGGGGCGGGTCGTAGTCGCCGGGCAGGATCCCCAGCGACCTGCGTTTGGCGACGTCGAACAGCTCGAGCCGCCCGTCCGGGCGGGCGGTGACGAGCAAGGTGCCCCGAGCGTCGGCGCTCGATCCCTCGAGTCGTCGGCGACCCGCCACGACCTGCGGCTCAGCGTCCCGCGAGAGCCACGTCAGCTCGGGGCCCCCGACCACCGCCTCACCGCTGGGCAGGGCGCACACCCGCTCTCGCGCCGCGCCTGGGGTCAGGGTCAGGCGCAGGAGCTCTTCGCCGCTGCGCGCGTCCCAGGCGAGCAGCTCCTCCCCCGCGACGCACCACAGTCGTGCGCCTGGACCGAACGCGACCCAGGTCTCTCCTCCGAGGCTGTCTCCCCGGAGCACCATCAGCGGCTTGCGCTTGGCGCGAGCCTCGAGCAGCGCCGCCCGCACCGGGGCCAGCTCGGCGGCGTCGGGCCAACGGCGGTCGAGGTCCACCCCCTCCACGTAACGCCCCAGTGGGCTCTGCAGGCGGCGCCAGGCATCGAGGGCAGCGGCGCGTTGCCGCGCCGGGCTGTCGACCTGCGGCGGGTCGGCCGGCTCCTGCTCGCGGTCACCGACGCCCTCGCTGGGCGGCGGGGCCGAGTCGCCGCCGAGGTTGGCGACCAGCAGCGCCGCGGCGCCCGCCACCAGGGCCAGGCCGGCCAACGCCACCACGTGCCGCAGGCGTGGACCCGCCACAGCGCTCGCGCGGCCGGAGAGCCAGGCGTCGAGGGCCTTGGCGAGGGCGGCGCCGTCGGCATAGCGTCGAGTCGGGTCAGCGGAGAGAGCCCGCAAGCAGATGCGCTCCAGGACGGGGTCGACGTCGGAGGCGAACGCGCTGGGGGGCGAGGGCGTGGCCTGGGCGATGGCCATCCCCAGCTCACCGATGCTCCCGCCGCCGAAGGGCAGCTCCTCGGTCATCGCCTGGTAGAGCAGCACCCCCAGGGACCACACGTCGCTGTGGGGCCCCACCTCGTCGCGCTGGCCGCGGAACTGCTCGGGGGCCATGTAGTGGGGGGTGCCGAGCAAGCTCCCGGTCTGGGTGAGGCGCGCCGTGCCGGCCACCCGCGCGAGGCCGAAGTCGGTGAGCCGCGCGCGGTCCGCGGCGTCGACGAGCACGTTGTCGGGTTTGACATCCCGGTGCACGACCCCCTTGGCGTGGGCTGCGCCGAGGGCCTGGGCCACGTCGCGCAGCCAGACCACACGCCCCCGGAGGTCGACCCCCTCCCAGGCCACCTGCAGCGGGCGGGCGCCCTCGATGAGCTCGAAGACCATGTAGGGGTGCCCGGCGTGCTCGCCCAGGCCGTGGACCTGCACGATCCCGGCGTGGGTCAGCTGGGCCATGGCTTGCCCTTCGCGCTCGAGCCGCGCCTTGAGCCGGGGGTTCGTCGCCCCCGAGATCTGCTTGACCGCGACGTGCCGGCCGAGGTCGTGGTCGAAGGCGCGGTAGACGACGCCCATGCCGCCGCGGCCGAGGATCCCCTCGACGCGAAAGCGTGGTCCGAGGGCATCGGGGTTCACGGAGTCGCTGGGCATGTGCCCAGCCTAGCGGGTGGGGCCCTCCGCGTGAGGAAGTGCGTGACACGGACCCCCCCGGTTGGCGACCATGGCGCTCGTGAACTCCGTCGTGCTCGCTGCGGTAGGCCTCATCGCGTTCGCGATCGCCTACCGCTTCTATTCCCGCTTCCTGGCCACTCGGATCTTCGGGCTCGACCCGCACCGCAAGACGCCGGCGCACGAGAAGCGCGACGGCGTCGACTACGTGCCGACTTCACGGCACGTCCTGTTCGGGCACCACTTCACCTCCATCGCTGGCGCCGCGCCGATCCTCGGCCCGGCCATCGCCGTGATCTGGGGCTGGGTCCCCGCGTTGATCTGGGTCGTGTGCGGCTCGATCTTCATCGGGGCGGTCCACGACTTTGGCTGCTTGTTCGTCAGCACCCGCAACGGGGGCAACACCATCGCCGACCTCACCGGTCGGATCATCGGCCCCCGGGCGCGGCTGCTGTTCTTGATGTTCGTGCTGTTCCTGACCTGGGTCGTGATCGCCGTGTTCGCGTTCGTGATCGGGACGCTCTTCGTTCAATACCCGGCGAGTGTGCTCCCGGTGAACTTCGAGATCGTGGTGGCCGCGTGCATCGGCTACCTGGTCCACAAGCGCAACAGCAAGCTCTTGGTCCCATCCCTGGCCGCGCTGGCCTCGCTCTACTTCATGGTGTGGGTGGGGGTGAACTACGCCTCCGACTGGGCGATCCCGGCGGTGGTTGGCAGCAGCGCCCAGACGTGGGTCGTGCTGCTGCTGGCATACGCGTTCGTGGCCTCCGTCCTCCCGGTGTGGCTGCTGCTCCAGCCGCGGGACTTCATCAACTCGCATCAACTGTTCGTCGGCCTCGGCGCGCTCTACCTCGGCCTGGTGCTCGTCCACCCCCAGGTCCAGGCGCCGGCCTTCGACCCCAGCCCGGAGGGCGCGGGGCCATGGTTCCCACTCTTGTTCATCACCATCGCCTGCGGCGCGATCTCCGGGTTCCACGGACTCGTCGGCTCGGGCACGACCTCCAAGCAAGTCGACAACGAGCGCGACACGCGGGCGATCGGCTACGGGGCGATGCTCGGCGAGGGCGCCCTGGCGTTGATGGCGCTCCTCGCCTGCGCGGCTGGGTTCGCTAGCCAGGAAGCCTGGACCGCCCACTACCACGACTGGGGCTCGGCCAACAAACTCGGGCTCAAGCTCTCCGCCTTCGTCGACGGGGGGGCTTCGTTCTTGATGGGGCTGCCCCTCGTCAGTCAGGAGCTCTGCCAGGCGGTTCTGGCAGTGATCGTGATCAGCTTCGCGGCCACCACCCTCGACACCGCGACCCGGATCCAGCGGTTGATCGTGCAGGAGCTGGCGGCGGGCTACAAGGTCAAGGTCCTGGGGAACACCTACGTCGCGTCGGGGATCGCGGCCTTCTCTCCGCTGATCCTAGTGTTCGGTGGCACGACCGGAGCCGACGGGGTCAAGCGACCCTACTGGACCGAGCTGTGGCCGATCTTCGGCGCGAGCAACCAGCTCCTCGGCGCGCTCTCGCTGCTGGTCCTGAGCTTCTACCTCGTGCGCCGCGGCAAGAACCCGTGGTTCGTGCTGATCCCCACCGCGCTGATCTCGTGCATCACGATCCTGGCCCTGGTCGTCAACCTGCGCGGGTTCGTGGACCGGGGCCAGTGGATGCTGGTGGCGTTGTCGGTCGTCCTGCTCAGCCTGGCGGGGTGGCTGCTGGCCGAGGGGTTGTTGAAACTAAGGGCCTTACGACGAGGGGAAGACGACGAGGACGGCTTAGCCTGATTACTAAGTGGTTTTTGTGTCGTTGCTTACGCCGCGTGGCGCCCTCGAAGGCACCCAGATCACGCCCCGTCGATTAGACTTGGCCTCACACCGCCTCGTTCCCGGCGTAGAAGCCGGAGACCGAAACCCTGTTGCCGCAGAGGTCCTCATGCGCCTGCGAATCCTGCTTACTCTCTGCGTCGTGACGTCCGTGGGCGTCGCCCTCGCGCCCTTTGCCCCCGCCCAGGACACCCCCAGCGACGCCGCCCGGGCTCAGGACGTCCTGTCCCGGATGGCCACCGCCCAGGGCGAGGCGGTCTGGAACCTGTCCCTCGAGCTCGAGGAGATCGGGGAGGCCGCCGCGAACCCGGTGGCTGACGCGCTCAAGCAGACGCGCGGCGAGCAGCGCCTGGCGCTGGCCAAGACCCTGCTCAGCATTGGCGACGACGGGAAGCAGAGCCTCGCGATCCAGACCCTGCGCGACATGGTCCGCGGTGATGGCCCGCGCGAGCTGCGCGTGCGGGCCTGCGACCTGCTGATGGCCCACGCTCGACGCAACGACGTTCGCGCGCTCAAGCGCGAGCTCGACAACGTCCGCGACCCCTACGTCAAGGTGGCGCTGTTGAAGCTGCTCAAGGCCAAGCGCATCGACCGCGCCGCCGACAGCAGCCTGCGCGAATACCTCCGCTCCGAAGACCCCGGCGTGCGCTACGAGGCCGCCCTGGCGCTGGCCGAGACCGGCAACGTGAGCGTCGCCAAGCCCGTCCTGCATCAGCTCAAGCACGAGCCGACCCCCCGCGGTCGCCGGGCCGCGGCCTACCTCGAGCAGGAGAAGCTCCTCGCTCAGGTCGAGGAATACAGTGGCGTCGAGGGCGAGAGCGCGATCGTGCGTCAGCTGAAGCGACAGCTCGCCGACCTGGAAGGCCAGAACGAGGAGCTGGTGGCCAAGCTGCGCTCCGGGATCCCCGAGGAGGGCACCGGCGGCGAGGGACCCAGCTTCGAAGGGGCCGCCCTGCTCCGCGAGCTGCTGCAGCGGGTCAAGGGCGAATACGTCGACGGCGAGAAAGTCGACGGACGCAAGCTGCTCAACGCCGCGGCCAGCGGCCTGATCGACTCCCTCGACCCGTTCTCGCAGTACATGAGCAAGGAGTCCCTCGCCGACTTCAGCCAGGACATGAACCAGGAGTACGGCGGCATCGGGGCCGTGGTGCAGATCGACCCCAAGTCGCAGTACCTCACGATCCAGCGCCCCTTCCCTGGCGCCCCGGCCTACGAGAACGGCCTGCGGACCCTCGACCAGATCCAAAAGATCGGGGACATGGAGACCAAGGGGCACACCGTCAGCGACCTGGTCGACGTGCTCAAGGGCAAGCCCAAGACCCCGGTCAAGATCACGGTCAAGACCTTCCTCACCGGCGAGGTGAAAGAGCTAGAGATCCTGCGTGAGCAGGTGACCGTCAACAGCGTGCGGCACGACATGCTCCCGGGGAACATCGGCTACCTGCAGCTGACCACCTTCGGGCAGTATGCGTCCAAGGATGTGGAGGAGGCGCTGCAGGACCTCGAGGGCCGTGGCATGCAGGGCCTGATCTTCGACCTCCGGGGCAACGGCGGCGGCTACTTGAACCAGGCGGTGTTGATCGCCGACAAGTTCCTCGAGGACGACCAGCTCGTCGTCTACCAGAAGGGCCGCAAGGGGACCCCGCACGAGCGCCGCAAGGAAGACGGTGGTCCGCGGATCGCCCCCCTGCGCCGGGCGCAGCCCAAGCACCCCGACTACCCGCTCGTGTTCCTCGTCGACGGCAACACGGCCAGCGCGAGCGAGATCGTCTCGGGCGCGCTGCAGCACCACCAGCGCGCGCTGCTCGTCGGTCAGACCACCTTTGGCAAGGGCAGCGTGCAGAACGTGATGCCCCTCGATTCCGAGAACCAGGAGAGCGCTCTGCGCCTGACCATCGCCTACTACTACCTCCCCGACGGGCGCTGCATTCACCGCCCGCGCGACGTGGAGACCTGGCGCTTCAACACCCAGATGCGGTTCGAGATCGAGCGCTGGAAGCGCGACGGCAAGATCAACGATGCCGTTGCCGACGAGCTGCTCGAGCGCTACAAGCCCGCCGCTGGCGGGATCGAGCCCGACTACAAGGTGGAGCTCCCCGAGCTCGAGCAGGGCGCCTTGCGCGCGCTGGGCGTGGTCTACGAGATGCAGATGCTCGAGGGCTACGTGCGCGAGCAGTACGCGGAGCACCAGGAGCTGTTCCACAAGCTGGCGATGGGCGACGCGTTCGACGCCCACGCCTACCCGCACTTCGATGCGCTGTGGGAGAAGGTCACCAGCAAGCTGGACGACGACGGCAAGGAAGCGCTCAAGCCCGAGCATCTGCGTCGGGCTCTGCGCGCGATGATCCGTCGCTTCGCCCAGGACGACTTCCAGCGCGAGCTGACCAGCGACTACCAGGAAGACCGCCAGCTGCAGGCGGCGATCGTGGTCCTCAGTGAGCAGCTGGGCCTCGAGCTCGGCGGCGTCGAGGAGCTGAAGTTCATCCCCGAGATGTTCCCCGATGGCGTCGAGCGCACTGCGCGCGTCGAGGTCGAGAACCCCGACGACGACAACGAGGGCGACGGCGGCGCCGAGGGCGAGCAAGACGGCGAGGGCGAAGAGGACGGCGACGGCGACGAAGACGGGCGCAAGTTCAAGTAGCCCTTCGCCCAGCGGCTTCCCCTGTCCGGGGGGATCTGCCATGATCCCATCGATGACCGAGGACTCTCCGCTGCCCCAGCCCGCCCTCGCTCCCCCGGCTCCCGGGGAGCTATTGGCCCTCGCTGCGCGGGTGATCCGTGGGCTCCGGGCCGCCATCGGCGAGGAGAACGGGCTGCTGCAGCAGGCAAGCGTGGCTGAAGTCACCCAGGCCCTGGGCGCGCTCTGTGTCGGGCTCGTGAGGTTGAAGGAGGCGCCGCGAGGCGAGGCCGCCGCCGCCGAGCTGGAAGAGCTGCGCGCCACGCTCCAGGAGGCGCACCGCGAGTTGGGGCGGCTCGAGGAGCGAGGGCGAGTCGAGACCGAGCTCCGCGAGCAGCTGCGCCGGGCACGCGCCGACAGCGCTCGCCTGAAGGCAGAGGGGCGCGGGCATTTGACCCGGACCCTCGAGCTGGAACGCACGCGGGCGCAGCTGGCGGAAGCTCGCGGAGAGCTCGAGGCCCAGCGCGGTGAGCTCGAGCGCCTGCGCGCGCGGATCGAGGAGCGGGCGGCCGAGGCGGGCTCGCGGGAAGAGGCGGTCAAGCAGCTCAACGCGCTGCGGCTCGCTCACGACGAACAGGGAGCGCGCCTGCGCTGCGCGGAGTTCCTCAACGCCGAGCTCCGCCAGGAGCTGGAGTCGGTGCGCGAGGAGCGCGATCGCTTGCTCAAGCGCACATCCGATGAGGAGGGATCTTCGGGGGTGGACGCGGGCCTGCTCGCGGAGCGAACGCGGCTGGAGGCGGAGCGTGATCAGCTGCGCGCGGACCTGCGCGTGCTCGAGGAGAGCCGCAGCGCACAAGGCCGACGGCTGACCCTCTACCAGCAGCGGATTCAAGACCAGGAGCTGCAGCTGAGCGAGTTGACCGCGGAGCTGCGCGCGCTGCACCAGGGGACGCCCCTCGAGGAGCTGCCCGAGGCGCTGCGGCACACCGACGCGCTCAGTCGTGCGCAGCTGCGGGCCGTCCTGGAGAACCCGATTCATCGCCCCGCCCTGCGCGCAGAGCCAGAGGGCGCCGACCCCGACGCCCCCGACGCCCCGCTGCGCGAAGCGCTGCCTTCGCTGGCGCAGGATGAGGACGCCGCGGGCTGAAGCCCGCTACTGGAACACCTGCTCCAGAGGGCTCACGTCGCCGAAGCGCTGGGCGTAGAGCCGGGCGAAGCTCGCGGGGAGCCGCAGCTCCGGGTCGACCTCACGCGCTCGAGACCAGGTGTCGAGCACCTGGTCGGCGCTGCCGCGGGCGAGGAGCCGCGCACCCTGGAGGAGGTAGATCTGGCCGCGACTGGGCTCGCTGCGCAGCGCCTCGGCCAACCAGCTCCCTGCGAGCGCCTGGGCGTCCGGGGAGGCCAGCGCGATCCGCGACGCCTCGACCCGGGCGAAGGCGCCGTCGCTGCCGCGGAGGATCGTGTTCAGGCGAGGGCTGAGCCCGGCGAGGTTCTGACCCAGGTCTCCCCCCGCGACGGCGTGAGAGCCCGCGCTCGCGACCACGGCGGCCAGCAGCGAGTCGCTGTAGCCTTGCTCGCGGCGCACCCGCGCCGCGGCCGCGAGAGCGACCAGCGAGTCCCCGTGGGCCGCGTCGACGAGCGCCAACAGCAGGCGGCTGGCGTGGTCGTGGCTATCGAGGCCCAGCGCCTCCTTGGCTTCGCGGCGAGCCTCGAGGGGCTGGTCGCGCAGGTAGGCGGTCAGCGCGCGGGCCCAGCGCGAGGCGGCGCCTGCGTTGGAGCCGCCGAGTGACTTTAACGCGCGGAGGGCAGCGACCTCTCGCCCGCTGCGCCAGAGCAGCTCGGCCTCCAGCCGCGCCACCTCGAACCGCGGGGCCGAGAGCTCGCGAGCCGCGCGGAGGGAGTCCTCCGCGGCGTCGTAGATGTCACGGCGGACGAGGAGGCGCGCGGCCTCGAGCGCGACCCGAGGGTCGCGGGGCGCGGCCT
>Ga0209578_10004194_pt1 | contig 10502 bp, 8 predicted proteins | sample tdAd472_FD_187127 | JGI IMG/M metagenome (GOLD analysis project Ga0209578, IMG submission 187127) | Marine sediment microbial communities from the Atlantic coast under amendment with organic carbon and nitrate - tdAd47.2 (SPAdes)... | ecosystem: Environmental > Aquatic > Marine > Coastal >...
ATTTTCTCGCCCTATAACCTAACAGATGAAGAAAAGATTTGGCAAAGAAACGGGCAATTCGTTGATCTACAACCAAGGTGTCTTTTTTATCGTCTGCCCATTGCACACCGGGCAATTTCACTAAAACATGGTCTACCTTGTACCTTCTGAGTTTCTTGGACAACCACAAAACTATTTTGGGGATTGGTCTGATAAAGTAGAACCCCTCATTCCCCTGCTTTTGATACAAGGGCATAAAAATCTGCCTCTTTTTGGTTGTTTTCAGTCCTACACCATCAATTATGGCCAGTTGTTCCCCTTTTGGTATAATTTCAAAATTGGTGAACCCAGGGCACATCTCAAAGGTTGTTTCCGAGCCAATATCGTGCTGATGGTATATTTCGTAAAATGTATGGGTGTCCCGCCCCCCATCGAAAATCTTTTTTCTCAGTGATTCCCTTTCCTTTTCGGAAGCATCCACGGATTCCGTCAAAACCAAAGAATATCGTATAAATTCCACGCAGTTTTGCACGGCCTTGTCATCATCATGTTGACCACTCTCAAAACCAAGGGAAACATAACCCAGTTCGTTGATATAGCTCAACAGAGCCCCTTTCAAATATTCCTCGATCCCTAAAATAATGGGCAAGGGGTAATTGGAAGCATACTTTCGGTTGAGCAAGCTATCGTTGAGCACCATAAATGGTGAAGTATTGCTGGATGTAGTATGAAGGTCCAAAAAATAAAAAGGTGGGGTTCCCTTGCCCAGAATGTCCTCAAGTAGCAGGTACACTTCATGGAGTTCCTTCTCTTCGTGATTATGAATTGTTTTTTTCTTGACAATCCTTTCTATACGATCGGGAAGCCAAATCCTGTTCAAGTCTTCTATTTGAAAACGTTGTTTGCTTTCCAGGGCACCCAAGTTTCCGGATACTGCATACACCTGTCCAATTATTGGTGTTTTCTTGGATTTTATTTCATCAAAAACCTTCTTAAGTGCAAAAACACCCGCCGTTTCATTTCCATGTATACCGCCAAAAAAAACCACCGTGGGCCCTCCTTTTTTTCCATGGATATGGTCAATGATTCTTTCAACTTTTACTGTTTCATTAAGCGCTGTGCTATGAACTATTGGCATAATTTTATAAATCAACTTTACTGATTATACCCACAATATGGGTATCCACACATATCGGCAAACAACCTATTTTGTGTTTCTCCATCATTTCCTTTGCCTCCTCGATCTTTGTTTTGGGCTTCACGCTTATTACATCCTTCACCATAATATCGGATACCCTGGCCTCTTTCTTATCCAACTGCTCAAACTTTTCGATATGGCTCCAAGTAAGTAAGCCCACGAGTTCTCCCCTTCCATTTTCCACAGGGAGGTGGTGAATGTTGTTCCATTGCATTATGGCCAAGGCCAAATTGGCATAATCGTCTTCGTAGAGCTTCATGAGCTTTGTGGACATAATCTGGCTCACCCATTCAAAGGATTCCTTTGTCTCGGACATTTTATCAATCGGCCGCCATTGGTGAACAGGCTTGCCGGTTTGCTGGTTTTTGTACATGGACCTAGTCAACTGCACAATGGCACTGTCCAACTTCATTTGTTTTCTCAACTCCCTAAAATTGTTTATCTGCCACTCGGCACCCGTTCCACCTTTGGTGCGTTTCTCTATAACGCCCAGCAGCCTTAAGATGTCTTTCTCATCAATATTGAATTTCCGTAATCCCTTGTAAGCAATGGGCAACAATTCTTCCCTGACTATTTTTTTGGCGGTCATGGCTTTGCCCATCCAAGAAAACATAGCGTGCCTGCCACTCGTGGCCGCCCGTAAAAAATTGAGTTTCGCCGTTCTAAAGTCCATTAAACTGGGCATGTCGTCGTACTTTTTGGGTCTTCCTGCCATTAATCCAACCCAAAAGGCAAAATTGGCCATTTCGTCCAATACTGTGGGGCCCGCCGGTATATACCTGTTCTCAATTCTTAAATGGGGTTTTCCGTTACCGACGCCGTAACAGGGACGATTCCACCGATACACCGTACTATTGAACAAGCTCAGCGCCTCCAATTTTGGTGTTTCACCTTTTTGAAGCTGCTCCAAAGCGTTTTTTTTAATTGGTTTAGTCAATAAAATACGGTGGGTAGAAATGTCCTGCTTAAAAGTTTCGGCTACCGATTTCTGCTGCCATCGCTGACCGAAACCAACCCTGGCGACCTCCTCCCTTAAGGCCTTGGTCCAAATCCGGGTATCCAAACTTTGTTGAAACAATGCAATTCGGGTCTCTCGCCATAGTTCTTTCCCCAAAAGTAAGGGCGAGTTACAGCAAACCCCCAAAACGGGACCGGAAATGGCCTGGGCCCAATTATAGCTTTTGATAAAATCTTGTGGTGGTATTTGCAGATGCAGTTGAAAACTGGTATTGCAAGCTTCAAAAAGAACGGAATCGTGATGGAGCGATAGTTCGTCCGCACCTTTTATTCGCACGGTGAAATCATCTCCCCGCCAAGTTTTTAAAATACTGTTTATCCTATAATATCTGGGGATTGGGGTCATATAATCCATACCCAGTTCATCTTTACTGATGGTGGGAAGGATTCCGGTCAACAAAATTCTTGTATCATGTTTTGAAGCTGCTCTTGCTACTTTTTCCACTAATTCCCGCAATTGATTCTCCATGGAAGTGAAACAATCTTTCTCCAAGGTATAGGGGTCAAGATTGGCTTCCACATTATAGCTTGCCAGTTCGGTGGTAAAGTGAGGGTCATCCACGGTTTTGATGATATCCAAGGACTTGGGAGCGGGCCTATAGTCCGGGTATATCAGGCACATTTCCTGCTCGGCACCGATGCGGACGATATCGTCCTCGATCATACCCTGATCGATCATTTGCTCCAAAGCTTGAATATCATCAATAAGATGTTGGACAAAGGCCTTACGCTCCTGTTCATTAAATATGCTTTCTTGGATATGTTCTCCCATCAAAATAAAGTTTAGTCATACTACATCATTCTATAAAAATACGATGTACAAGTATGCCAAAATATGATAGACGTCAGGGTATAAATGGGAGTCTTTTTCTTTTTAGATGGCCATACTGACAATTATCATGTTTTTTGCAAACCATCAAAAGTACTTTTGAAATATAATGTAAAGTTATATAGTTTATGTGCGGATTAGTCCAAAAATATAATATCCCAGGCCCCCGGTATACGAGTTATCCCACAGTGCCCTATTGGGACATTGAAAGTTTTTCAGGTAAAAAATGGAATTCCAGTTTGCTCAAAGCATTCCAGGAAAGTCAGGAAGAAGGTATCAGTATTTATATACATCTTCCCTTTTGTGAAAACATGTGTACTTTTTGTGGATGCCACAAAAGAATTACAAAACGACATGAGGTAGAAAAACCGTATATCAAAGCCGTTTTAAGGGAATGGGAATTATATGTTGACCTGATGGGATTCAAACCTATGATAAAAGAACTCCATTTGGGTGGTGGAACCCCTACCTTCTTTTCTCCGGAAAACCTTAAAATTTTGATTGAGGGCATTGTTCGCCTCAGTAAAAAAACAGATGAAATAGAGTTCAGTTTTGAAGGTCATCCCAACAATACCCAAAGAGAGCATTTGCAAGCGCTTTACGAGGTTGGGTTTAGAAGGGTGTCCTTTGGTGTACAGGATTACAACCTCACTGTTCAGCGTGCAATCCATAGAATTCAGCCCTTTGAAAACGTGAAAAACGTTACCGAATGGGCCAGGGAAATTGGATATACTTCTGTGGGGCATGATATTATTTATGGTCTTCCGTTTCAAAAATATTCGGATGTAGAGGAAACTATTTTCAAGACCAATGCCATAAAACCCGACAGAATTGCTTTTTATAGTTATGCACATGTTCCATGGTTAAAAGGAAATGGCCAAAGAGGCTATAGTGATTCGGACTTACCATCTTCCGTTGAGAAAAAAGCCCAATACGAAATGGGCAAAAAAATGCTAACAGAATTTGGTTACAAAGATGTTGGAATGGACCATTTTTCGCTACCAACGGACAGTTTGTACCAAGCGTTGGAAAATGGAACCCTACACAGAAATTTTATGGGCTATACACCATCAAAAACCAAACTCATGGTCGGTCTGGGAGCGTCGAGCATAAGTGACAGTTGGTATGGTTTCGCCCAGAATGTAAAAAACGTGGAGGAATATCAGAATTTGGTTTCGCAGGGCGTTATCCCTATTTTTAGGGGACACATCTTGAATGAAGAGGATGAAATATTGAGAAAGCACATCCTTAATATTATGTGTCAGTTCAAGACCACTTGGAACGCCGCCGAGAAGGAAGTAATCGATTTTGAAAATATTTTGGCCCACCTATCTGAACTAGAAGCGGATGGGTTGGTGGAAATAAATGACAAAAACATAAAGGTTACAGACAAAGGAAGACCCTTTGTTAGAAACATTAGTATGGCCTTTGACCTAAAAATGCACAGAAAAAAACCAAATACCCGAATATTTTCCATGACCGTTTAACCTAAAAAAGTAAAAAATGAAAAGTATAATTGTACCTGTTGATTTTTCAAATCAATCTGAAAAAGCCCTTAAAGTTGCTGCTTCCTTGGCAAAGGAACACAAGGCAGAATTATTAGTGCTCCATATGTTGGAGCTTTCTCCTTCCATCATGGGAGAATCAGGATATATTTCACAAGAACAGGTGGTCCACCTTATTAAATTAGGCGAAAAAAGGTTTTCCGACTTTTTGGACAAACCCTATTTGAAAGATGTCCCAGTTGTCCCCGTGATTAAGCACTATAAGGTCTTTAGCGAAATTTCCGAGGTGGCTGAAAAACATAAGGCAGACCTAATTGTTATGGGCTCCCACGGTGCCGACGGCTTACAGGAGATTTTTATTGGTTCCAATACGGAAAGAGTAGTAAGAACTTCCGATATCCCCGTTTTGGTAATCAAAGGGAACGAGGTTGATGATTTTAACCCCAAGAATTTTGTGTTCGCCTGTGATTTTGAGAAAGAAAGTATCCCTGCCCTCAAAAGAGCCAAACAAATGGCCGAGCTCTTGGGTTCCAAGCTACACTTGGTCTATATAAACACGCCTGGGGATGAGTTTATGAGCACCAATGATGCACATAAAAAAATATCCGAATTCCTGAACGAAGCCAAAGTTGGCATGGAAGTCAAAATATTTAACGATTATACCGTTGAAAAAGGAGTTCTCAATTATAGTGATAACGTATCGGCCGACCTTATCGGGATTCCAACACATGGAAGAAGAGGCCTATCGCACTTCTTTATGGGAAGTATTGGTGAAGATATTGCCAATCATTCCGAAGCACCAGTGATTACCTTTAAAATTTAGTGAATTGCATTTTTGATTGGTTTCATGTAATTCAAAAAAAAGAGGGGCAGTTTAAAAATTGCCCCTTTTTTATTGCTTTTGACAAACATGACTAGCCATGGAACCTTTCGTATGCAGCTTTCTCTAGATCTTCCCTATGGTCAGGGTGTGCTATGGAAATCAAAGCTTTGGCTCGCTGTTGAAGGTTTTTCCCAAAAAGATTCACCACACCATATTCAGTGGCTACGTAGTGCATATGGGCCCGTGTAGTGGTTACCCCGGCGCCTTGCTTTAAAAATGGTGTTATTTTGGAAACGCCTTTTTTGGTAGTGGCCGACATAGCAATAATGGGCTTCCCGCCTTTAGAAAGCGAAGCTCCTCGCATAAAATCCATTTGTCCACCTACTCCGGAGAATTGGTATCCGCCAATGGTATCTGCACAAACTTGTCCAGTTAAATCAATTTCTATGGCGCTGTTAATTGCCGTTGCTTTGGGATTTCTACGGATTCTGGCCGTATCGTTGGTATACCCGGAGTCTCTAAAATCACATATTGGGTTATCATCTATAAAATCATATAGTTTTTGCGAACCCACAGCAAAACAACTAACAATTTTACCTCGTTTTACCGCTTTTTCTTTTCCATTGATGACACCACTTTCCAACAAAGGCAATACCCCATCAGAGAACATCTCGGTATGGATCCCAAGGTTTTTATGGTTTCCCAAATTGGACAAAACCGCATTGGGTATGTTGCCTATTCCCATTTGTAAGGTTGCACCATCCTCAATCAAGGATGCCACATGCCTGCCGATTTTATGTTCCACTTCGGATGGTTCGGTAGGTAGATGTGCATGAATCGGTCTATCTACTTCAGTAGCAAAGACTATCTCATCGATATGAACAATTCCTGTGCCGTGGGTTCTGGGCACTTGTGGATTGATCTGTGCCACAATTTTTTTGGCCGTTCGAATTGCTGGCAATGCCACATCCACCGATACTCCCAAAGAACAATAACCATGCTTGTCCGGCGGGGATACTTGTACCAAGGCCACATCCAAGGGCAAATATTCATCGGCGAACAACCAAGGTATCTCGCTTAAAAAAACAGGGATATAGTCGCCCATATAAGTATTCACAAAGGTTCTTACATTGCCCCCGACAAAACATGCGTTCAGGGTAAAGGCATCGCAATACGGTTTTCTGGTGTACTTTGCATCCCCTTCCGTATGGATCGAAACAATTTCGACATTTTCAATTTCTTTATGCCTATCACATAGAGCATCGATTAATTCGTTTGGAGTCATAGCGGCCCCTTGAAAAAAGACGCGGTCTCCAGATTTTACGATTCCTACCGCTTCTTCTGCTGATGTTATTTTCATTATGGATTTGATTTTTTAAGGTTGATGGCATTCAATGGCGGCCGATACTGTATCTGTAGGTGCAGCTTTTGGGGAAACATAGGGGATTCCTAATCCTAGCCCACGTACAATGAACAAAACACCAATGATGACCACGAACACCGGTATCAATTTTTGTATTTTGGATTTAATGGAAGTACTGAACATTCCTTTGGAATAGACCACCAATGACATTAAAGGTACGGTACCCAAGCCAAAAATCATCATATAAAGACCACCTTCCAAAGGACTCCCCATGGCAATGGCTCCCAAAAGGGCCATGTACACCAGACCACAGGGCAAGAAACCGTTCAAAAAACCAATGGTCAAAAAAGTGTCGGGTGTCTTCTTTTTGAGTTCGGCCCCCAGTTTGGACTTCACCTTGCCGATGATCGAGTAAATGGGAGACAACATTTTATGTCCGTTAAGGTACTTTCCCGGAATCAATACAAGAGCTATCATAAGCACCCCTATTCCGATAGACAGTTTTTGCTGAATGCCGAACAATGACAATCCCTTGCCCAAAAGTCCAAACAACAAGCCAATCATCCCGTATGCCAATAGTCTCCCAAAGTGGTAGATGGACAATTGTGCTGTCTTTTTTACACCATTGTTTTGGTCCAAGGGCAGCATAAAGGCTATTGGCCCACACATGCCCAAGCAGTGCAGGCTTCCAAGTAGTCCAAGAACCAATGCAGAGGTCAACATGATCAGTATACCAATTTTTGTTTATGCAAAAAGGAATTACCTTCGTATTCCCAGTTTATGGAAATGTCCCAGCGACCGTCTACCAAGCGATTGTCAGGTATGAGCAAATGTGTTTTGGACAAACTTATAGGAAAGTCTGTGTCCAAATGCTTGTTAGACGGTCTATATAGGGACACTGTTCCACTTATTTTTTTTGGGTCGAAACGTTCTGGAAAATAAATCATCAAACCTTTATCCGTTTTTTCAACCTTTAGGTTGGCATCCATTTCCGTTGCCGTTTTTGATGCATCTATCTCTTGCTGATAAGACAATTCTTTTTTATAGTATTCCTCCGTCACCAAATCGTGATTGGCGCTATCATCCGTGCTCATCCTAACTACAAAGTATAGGATAAAGCTGATGAAGCCAATAAAAGCCAACACGATTCCAGTTCCCCAATTAATTTTCATATCAATCCTTTTTAGTTATAACTCCTTGGTGCCAAAAATTGGGTCACCGTAGTTTCTATGAGCTTATCCCCGCTATACACACCTATCTTCAATTTATCCTTGTCGCCGTTCAATGCCGAAGCGTTTATTTCTATAAACAATGTCCCTTCTGCCATTTCTTCCGCAGAAACGGTAAATTCATCTTGGGAAACCATTTTGATTTCTCCGTTGTGCGACATCAGTTCGAAAGATACATTTTCGATATCCTTGGTGGTCTTGTTCACCAATTTATAAGTGTATACATTACTGATAATGTTGTTCTCCTTACGTTCGTAAAGTTGGCCGGGCAAACGCAGTATGTTTGCTTCAACCTCGTTTCGCATAAACAACATTCCAATCAGGATGCCTATCAATACCACTAGTACAGCGGTATATCCTTTCATACGGGAAGTAAACTTAAACTTGTTCTTCTTGGTTATCTCATCTTCACTGGCGTACCTGATCAAACCTTTAGGTTTGTCAATGCTTTCCATAATGTGATCGCACTCATCAATACAGGCCGTACAGTTTACGCACTCCAACTGTGTTCCGTTACGAATGTCTATTCCGGTTGGGCAAACATTGACACATTGAAAACAGTCAATACAATCACCATGTCCCAGTGCTTCCCTATCCTCATTTTTTCGAAACTTTTTGCGTCCGTTCTCACCTTCCCCACGTTTGTGGTCATAGGCCACAACAATGGATTTATTATCCAAAAGCACCCCTTGTAATCTACCATAAGGGCAAGCAATGATACATACCTGCTCCCTGAACCAAGCAAAGATGAAGTAAAACACCGCTGTAAAGATCAGCAATGGAATCATAGTGCTCAGGTGCGCCATGGGACCATCTGTTATATATGACAATAGCTGATCACTCCCGATCAAGTATGCCAAGAACACATTGGCAATAAAAAAGGAGATGATGAAGAAAATAAGCCACTTCAATACTCTTTTCCTGATTTTTTTACCCGTCCAAGGCGCTTTGGCCAAGCGCATTTGAGCACCTCGGTCACCATCTATCCAATATTCGATACGGCGGAAGACCATTTCCAAAAATATGGTCTGGGGGCACATCCATCCGCAGAAAATACGACCATAAGCGACCGTAAACAGCGCAATGAAAATTACCCCTATGATCATGGACACGACCATTAAGTGAAAATCTTGAGGCCAAAATGGAAGTCCGAATATATTGAAACGTCGGTCCAACACATTGAACAATAAGAACTGATGCCCATTGATTTTGACAAAAGGAGCTGCAATCAAGAAAATTAGCAGAAAATAACTAACATACTTACGGTAGTTGTAGTACCGTCCACTGGGTTTCTTCGGAAAAATAAAATTCCGTTTTCCATCTTCTGTGATTGTGCCTATGGAATCCCTAAAGTTCTCTTCCATCGTTTTTATTTGTCAATTCATACTACCATAGACGTCCCCAAAAGGGTTAATTCATGGCTACGTCTGTTGAATCAGTGGCCTGCTCCATTGCTTCTGGTGCAGCTTCTTTCGTTTCAGATTCCGTTCCATTGGACTCTTCGGGAGCATTGGGGTCTACCCATATTTCCCCCTCGGGTTCCTTTGGATTGGCGGGTGTGGTGCCGCCCAGGGTCATTACATAACTGGATACCTGAGCCATTTCTACAGGCTTTAAGGTTTGTTTCCAAGCAATCATCCCTTTGCCGTCGCGACCACCTTCGGAAATTGTGGTAAAGATGTTTTTGATGCCTCCTCCCAATATCCAGTATTTGTCGGTAAGGTTTGGACCAATTCCACCCCCACCGTCGGCCATATGACAGGCTACACAATTGGCCTGAAATATTTTCTCTCCCGCAGCCAAATCCGATTCATCGGATAGGAACTCAACGGTACTGGCATCCACCAAGTCTTTGGCAGTTCTTTTGTACTCTTCAATGGCAATTTGCGCAGCAGCAACTTCTTGTTCGTATTCAAGTTCTTGATCGTATTCACCGATAACATGGAAACGAACTAAATAAACCACTGCAAAAACAATGGTCGCATAGAAAAGATATACCCACCATGGTGGCAGCACGTTGTCCAGCTCACGGATGCCATCATAGTTATGATCCAGAACAATCTCACCTTCTCGTTCTATGGAGCGGCTTTTGGTAAGTCGTTTCATTAAGTTCTTGGCCCAAGTCCATTCAAACTTTTTGTCTTTAGCTTCCAAGTAGCGCTCCTTTCCTTCTTCTGAAAGGGTTTGGAACATGATATTCTCAATGGAAGCTAAAATCAGTTCTATGGCAATAAGGATCATCAATACCAACAGCATAAAAAACTGTGTGATGGGATATTCAAGTATTGCGGGTTTGTCACCGGAGTCTATAAAGAATTCCATCAATCCGAAGATCAAAAAGAATAAAACGGGGACTCGTATCCACCAAGGTGTTCTTGTGCTCATAATGTTATAGTTTGTTTTGTTGATCATCGTTATCCAATGGCAGTTCGGACATCTCCCTTATGTGTTCTTTGGTAGCGGTAAACACCCACCAGAACAATAGAACAAAAAACACAAAGAAGATGAGCAGGGAAACCATGGGATAGTTCGCTATCCCATCGATGGTTTCCATATGTT
>Ga0209578_10004200_pt1 | contig 10492 bp, 7 predicted proteins | sample tdAd472_FD_187127 | JGI IMG/M metagenome (GOLD analysis project Ga0209578, IMG submission 187127) | Marine sediment microbial communities from the Atlantic coast under amendment with organic carbon and nitrate - tdAd47.2 (SPAdes)... | ecosystem: Environmental > Aquatic > Marine > Coastal >...
GGCCCCCCCTCCTAGCGGGCGTCCCCCCCCTCCCTACCCCTCCCGATCCCCCCTTTCCGACGCCCCAACGCACCCCGGACCGCCCAACCCCCATTCCCGTCAACACGAGAGACGGAAACGGCCGATGCAACCTCCGAAGAACTCTCACAGCCCCGCTCGATTCTCTCCACGGAGCTCCCCATGCGATTCTCCGACCGCTTCGCGCTCGCCACGGCCCCGCTCATCCTCAGGGTCCTCCTCTGCGCCACCTTCCTCTGGGCCGGGCTCGGCAAGATCCTCACCGATACCACCCTCTCACCCTCCGAGGCCGCCACCCTCGCCGAGATGGGCATCGCCGTCCGAGCCAACCCGCCCGCGCAGCCGGACGCCACGGACCAGCTCCCCAGCTTCGCCGTCCCCGACCCCGAAACCACCACTGAATCCACTCCCGAGACCCCCGCCGAGGATCCGCCGGCCTCCGAGCAGACCGACCCTGCCGAATCCTCTTCCGACCCGGCCACGCCCGAGGAATCACCCGCCGAGGACACCGGCGACGCCCCCCGCCTCTCCTTCGAGGAGATCGCCCTCCTCCCCGTCGCCTTCACCCCCGCCGGCACACAGCCCCCCGCCACCCCGCACACCGCCAGGCCCATCAACTTCCCCCACGGCGGGACCGTCAAGTCCGTCCACCGCCTCTCCCTGCTCATCCACCGCGCCGGCAACCCCGGACTCGACAGCGAGTCCAACCCCATCCGCCCCATCTGGCCCAAGGCCATCTCCGACGGCGCCTGGCCCCCCACCCTCGCCTGGGCCGCCGCCGTCTCCGAGGTCCTCTTCGCCCTCACCCTCCTCGTCGGCCTCCTCACACGCCTCTCCGCCCTCGCCATCGCCGGCGTCATGGGCACCGCGATGTGGCTCACCCAGATCGGGCCCGCCATCCAGGACGGCACCGCACAACTCGGCTTCCTCCCCGGACACGACGTCTTCAACGCCGCCGCCTGGCAGACCTTCGGCTGGCAGCTCTCCCTCTTCGTCGTCGCACTCGCGCTCGTCTGCACCGGCTCCGGCGCCGTCGGCTTCGACCGCCTCATGTTCCGATCCGCACCACCACGCGACGCAGCCGACGACGACAACATCCCCTACGCCCAGGACGTCAACCCCCCACGCGGCCCCTTCGACCGCTCCACCGACGACTCCTGACCCCCCCCACGCGCCCCCCCCAGCCCCCCACGCCCTCCCACGCGTCCCCACAGCCCCGCACCAATACCATGCGTCGTGCGCCCACTCGCCCGACTCATCCCGCAACGCCCCTCGCGTGAGACCACACGCCGCGCCCTGCCCCCGGCCGTCTCAATCGGCGTGCACACGCTCCTGCTCGCACTCATCGTGGTGATCGGCGTCGCCGACCCCCTCCCGATCGCCCAGCGCCCACGACTCGCCGAGATCGCCACCCCCAGCCGCGCCGCGCCAGCGGAGACGCGCCCCGACACGCCCGTCACACCGCCCGACACCACGGACCGCCCCACGCGCCCCGCCTCGCGAACCGCCCCCACGCCCGGCTCGCTCCTCCCGTCGCCGGACCCGGTCGAACGCGCCCGCGCCGACGCCCCCGAGTTCGGCCTGCTCCCCAGCACGCCCGCGCTCGCCTGGACGTCCGACCTCACACGACCCGAGGCCTCCGAAACCCCCACCCTCACCTTCGCCGGCCTGACCGCCCACGCGGCCGAACGCATCGTCTACGTCGTGGACGCCTCCGGCGCCGTCGTCCCCACCCTCACCTACATCAAGCGCAACCTCGCCCGCTCCGTGGACCGCCTCGCACCCTCGCAACGCTTCGACATCATCTTCTTCCGCGAGCCCACCCCGGGAGCCGACCTCGACCCACGCCCGCGCTTCGCCGGCGAACTCGTCAGCGCGACCCCGGGCACACGCGACAGGGCCGCCGCGTGGGTCGAACGACAGACCGCCGCCGGACGCTCCGACCCCGCCGCCGCGCTCGAGGACGCCATCGCACTCGACCCCGACCTCATCTTCCTCCTCTCCACCTCCATCCGACGCACCCAGACCGGCGACCCCGACGACACGCCCGACCTGCTCGACCGACTCGACGCCCTCAACCCCATCGACCCCCGCACCGGGCACCGCCCCGTCGTCATCAAGACCCTCCAGTTCCTCCGCCCCGACCCCGCCAACCTCCTCCGAGACGTCGCCCTCATCCACGGCGACGGCGAGGGCTCCTACCGCCTCCTCACCGCCGACCAGCTCGACAGCCCCCTCACCGTCGAACCCACACCCGACTCCGACAGCCCCGCCCTCGACCTCGCGGCCAACCGCCTCCAGACCATCGACACCGACGCCTGGACCACCCTGCTCGCCCTTCCCAGCGCCGCGCAGCGACAGGCCGTCCACGACGCCGCCGCAGACGCCCTGTCACGACTCGAATCCGTCCCCGACGACGCACGCACCCCGCGCTGGGCCCTGCTGCACCAGCGCGCCTCCCTGTTCTACAGCGGTGCCAGCGACGCCTCGCCCTCGATCCCCCCCCTCCGTGACACGCTCCGCCTCGCACGCACACCCCCGCTGACCGACCCCGACGCCGACCTGGAGCGACGCCTCGTCCGAGCCATCGTCCGCGCCATCCTCGACCAGCCCAGCGAACTCGCGGAACTGTGCGCACAAACCGGCGCACCCTCCGTCGCCCTCCGGGCCACGCTCGCCTCGCGCCTCTACGAGCAGGCCGACGCGCCGACGCCGGACGACCTCGACCACACCGCCCTCCTGCTCGACGCCCAGAACCACGCCCGCGCACGCCTCTCGCGCTCGCCCGCCGATCCCGACGCCTTCGCCCGCCTGCTCGCACTCGTGCGCGACGAGCGCCTGCACCCCGAGGCCATGCTCCGCGAGCGATTCGTGCACGCCGCCATCAGCGCGGCCGACGACACCTTCGAGATCGACTGGGACGCGATGGACCCCCACGCCGCCCTCGCCCGGTCCACCCACCGATCGCTCAACCCCGAGACCCGCGCCGGGGCCCTGCAAGAGCTCGCACACCTCGCCGAGCGACCCGACGCCCCCGAGCCCGTCCGGGCCCTCGCCCTGTGGCGCAGCGCCATCGCCGAGCGCGACCGCGCCGAGACCGACCCCGACGCACGCGAACGCGTCCGCTCCCGCCTCATGACGCTGGTTCAACGCTTCCCGCGGGACCCCAACGCACCCGCGGCCGCCGCGGCCGCCATCGCCCTCGGCTCAACCGACGACGCCACCCTCCACCCCGACCTGCCCACACCGTTCGTCAGCGCCGCCCTCGACACCTACCCCGATCACCCCGGCGCCGACCGCTGGCGCCTCGGCCTCGCCCGACGCGCACGCGCCACGACCCGCCTCGACCTGCTCGACCGCATCCCCCCCGACTCCCCCGAGACCGACCTCGCCCTGGACCTCTACGTCGAGACCGCCGAGGCCCTCTCCACGCCGGATGCCCTCGAGCGGGCCCTCGACTACACCCATGCGCGCGCACACCGGGCCTGGTACCGCATCGCCCTCCGACTCGCCGAGACGCTCGCCCCGCCCGGGCACACCGGCGCCGCGGCCCACATCTCGCCCGAAGACGCGACCCGGAGCGCGGACCTGTACCTCGCCCTGGCCCGGCGTCCCGAGCGGATCGGGAGCCCGGGCGAGCACGAACTCGGCTTCCGCGCGGGGCAGGCCCTCGCCCGCGCCTGTGCCTCCGACCCCTCCCTCGCGCCGCGTGCCGTGCGCGTCCTGACCGAGCTGGCCGACGAGACGGAGGGCGATCGCCCGCCCCTGTTCTGGCACGCCTGGGCCGTGGCGCTCGAGACCATCGCCGCCCACGCACCGCCCAGGGACCCCGCTCGCGACGACGCGCGGGCCCATCTGGCGCGTCTGCGGCTGCTGGATGCGGAACTCGGGCGTGATCCGTGGCAAACCCGCCTCCGTCGCGCCGCCGAGTCACTAGACTCGCCCACATGAGCACGATGCCCACCCCCCTTCGCACGGACGCGAGACCCGCACGCATGCCCGACCACGCCCACACGCTGCCCGACGACCTCGCCAAGGCCCTCGCCGGGCGGTTCGTGGTCTTCGAGGGCCCGGACGGCTCGGGCAAGTCCACCCAGCTGTCCCGCTTTCTGGACGCCACCGCCGCCGCGGGGCTCAACCCGCTGGAGGTTCGCGAGCCGGGCGGCACCGAGGTCGGCGAGCGCATCCGCAAGGCCCTGCTCGAGCACCTCGAACGCGAGGAGATGAGCCTGCGCTGCGAGATGCTGCTCTACATGGCCTCGCGCGCCCAGCTCTGCGAGCAGAAGATCCGCCCCGCCCTCGACGCCGGACGCCTCGTCGTCGCCGACCGCTTCGTGCAGTCCACCCTCGCCTACCAGGGTGCCGCGGGCGGGCTGCCCGAGGACGAGATCCTCGCCGCCGCCGCGATCGCCACGCACGGCGTCACCCCCGACGCCGTGCTCATCTTCGACGTGGACGAGCACACCGCCGCCCAGCGCATGAACCCGCTGCTCCGTGGCGACGACCTGGACCGCATGGAAGCCAAGGGCGCCGCCTTCCACCGCAAGGTCCGCCAGGGCTACCTGAGCCAGATCGAGCGCGACCCGACGACCAACCTCCGCATCGACGCCGCGGGCTGCGAGGACACCGTCTGGGACGAGACCGTCCGGGTATTATCAGGTCGATTTCTGAGTCGGTAAGGCCCAAAACGAAGCCGACGCCCCGCAATGGAGGCGTCGGAACCGAGGACGAAACCTCGGCGTCATCGCATGGATAATACGAACTGCCAAGGAGATCGTCAATAGAGACTCCAGGGGATCAACAAAAACGCAGGATTTGCGGCTATATCGACGGCTACAACCTCTATCACGGGATCCGGCATGCTTCCCGATCTGGCCGATGGGGAAAAGCATGCTATTGGCTCAACGTCTATTCATTGGTCCGGGGCAGATTGCATCGAGACGAAGAACTGCATGTCGTCAAGTACTACACAGCAATCAGACCGCTACCTAAGAAAATCTACTCCGACAAGGAAGACCAACGACAACGCCAAGAAAGCCTCGACAGACAGCGTGCGTATATCACTGCTCTCCGGGCCACCCCAGGCACCGAAGTGAACGAACACCACTTCGTAGAAAAAGACCCGTGGGTGTGCGACCGGTGCTGCAGAAAGCGCTCACGATTCGAGGAAAAACAAACAGACGTTCACATCGCCACCGACCTGGTTGCGGACGCGGCGGTGAACAGGTTTGACCGAGCATGGATCATCAGCGCCGACACCGACCTGGTGCCGGCGATCGAATGCGTAAAACGCAACTGGCCCGAAAAGGAACTGCGAATCCTGTTCCCACCGGGCCAGCACCAAGCCGATGCCCTAATTGCTGCCGCTCATTTCTCTGCGAGAATACAGAAGAAACACCTGATGAAGAACTTGCTCCCTGAGAGCGTGCCGCTGAAATCCGGCGGCTCGATCAGCAGACCAACAGACTGGAACTAACACATGTCCTGGCCCATCGCCATCCTCGCCGCCGCCGTCGCGGGCTCGATCCCCTTCAGCTGGATCCTGGGCCTGCTCAACGGCACCGACATCCGCAAGCACGGCTCGGGCAACGTGGGCGCGACCAACCTCGGGCGCGTCCTCGGACGACCCTGGTTCTTCGCCGGCTTCCTGCTCGACGCCGCGAAGGGCTTCGCCCCCGTCTACTTCGCCGGGCGGGCGATGGGCGTGACCGGCACCTTCGAGATCCCGCCCACGGACGCCTGGCTCTGGCTCGCGACCATGGTCGCGGCGGTGCTCGGGCACATGTACTCCCCCGTCGTCGGCTTCAAGGGTGGCAAGGGCGTCGCGACCGGGCTGGGGTGCGTGCTGGGCTTCTGGCCCGTGCTCACCATCCCCGGCGTCGCCGCCTTCGCCGTCTTCGTCGCGACCCTGGCCCTGTGGCGGTACGTCTCGGTCGCCTCCACCGTCGCCGCGGCCTCGCTTCCCGTCTTCGCCTACGTCGCGTTCGGCTACGCCAGGCGGTTCGCGCAGGAGCGTGCCCTCGGGAACCTGCAGCCCGAGGACATCCTGCCCGAGGCCGCCGAGCAGCTCCGCACGCAGGCCAGCGCCGCCATCGACGCCTTCCCCTTTGTCCTGGTCACCGCCGGGATCGCGATCCTGGTCGCGTGGAAGCACCGGTCGAACTTCACCCGTATCTCGCAGGGGCTGGAGCCCAAGATCGGCTCCCCGAAGGCCCCCCACGAGAACATGCCGGCCGGCGACCCCGACTGACCCGAGAAACCAACGCCCGCTCGGTTATCGCTCGGGCCGGGCCCCTCGATCGACCGATAGCAACCTCACCGGCACGCTCGACAGGCGAGCGGCGCCGTTTCTGCACCTTTTCTCAAGGACCCCGCCGATCGTGCTCAACCACCCCCCCCATCAGGCCGATCGAGACGATTCCGCCCATGTTCGAGGGGGTATCTATGCCTGACCGCACCGACTCCGATTTCCCGCGTCTCGCCGTTGAGCTCGAAGAGCCCCCGGCGCCGCTGCGCTTCCCCGGTCGCGACGCCGAGCGCGACCCGGCCCAGGGCGCCGACCGGCCCGACGCCATCGCGATGGCCCAGGACGCGCTCGACCGCGCCCAGACCGCGATCGATCAGCTCGACGAGATCGCCGACGAGCTCGTGATCCCCTTCCCGGGTCGCGACGCCGAGGGCGACCCCGACGACGACGGCCCCCGCGCCGCGTAACCATCGCCCACCACACCCGGTTTTCCTGTTTCGTGCGCCGCGTGCGATCGCTCAGTCGTTGTGCACCCGCACCACGACCATCGTCTCGTCGTCGGTCTGCTTGGCCAGCCCCACGTACTGGCGCAGGCTCCAGAAGACGCGCCGCCGGATCCACTCCGCCGAGTCCGCGTCCGACGCCTCCGTCACCGCCTCCCGGATCGTCTCGAGCAGGCGCGAGCGCCCCCAGCGGTCGCCGCCGAAGTTCTGCGCGTCCATCAGCCCGTCGGTGTACGCCACCAGCGTGTCGCCGGGCTCGAGCTGCGTGCGGATCTGCTCGTAGTGCTGGTCCGGCAGCACGCCCGCGACCAGCCCCCCGGTCGGCAGCTCGATCAGCTCCCCATCGCGCACGATCACCGGCGGCTCGTGCCCCGCCGACACCGAGCACAGCTCCAGCGTCTCCGGGTCGATGCGCCCCGCCCACAGCGTCGCGAACTCGCTCACCGTCGTGTCGCGACACAGCCCCTCGTTCACGCGGCTCATCACCTCGCCCAGCTCCCCCACCACGTCGGCGTGGGCCCGGAACGACGCCTTCACCGCGCTCATCAGCAGCGCCGCGGGCACCCCCTTGCCCACCACATCGCCGATCACCACCCCCAGCCCGCCGCGCAGCTCGAACAGGTCGTAGAAGTCGCCCCCCAGCTCCTTGCTGGGCACGCACGCGCCGTGCACGTCCAGCGCCCCCATCGCGGGCACCGCACGCGGCATCATCCGCTGCTGCACCGTCCCCGCCAGCTTCAACGCGCGCTGCGTCCGACGCTCGCGCGCCCGCAGCTTCAGCAGCCGACCCTGCTGCACCGCCGCCGCCGCCTGCTGCCCGATCGCGCGGATCATCCGACGATCACGCTTGGTGAACTTGCGCGGGCGACGCCCGTACAGGCGCATCACCCCGATCGGGCGACCACGCGACACCATCCCCGCGTTGATGAAACTCCCCAGCCCCTCGTGCAGGCACCGCTCGGGCGCCAGCACGTCCGGGTCGTGCACCAGGTCCTCCACCGTCACGATCTCGCCCTTGAGCGCCATCGCGTCGAACACACGGTCGCGGCTCAGCGGCTGCGGGTCGCGCAGCCAGCGCTCCGACAGCCCGCTCGACACCGACTGCTCCAGGTCCCGCTCGCTCTCGCCCGACGACAGCGCGTCGGCGTCCTCGGGCAACAAAACCACGCTCCCGCAGTCCAGCCCCAGTATCTCCAGCGCCGAGTCCAGCGCCACCTGCAGAGTGTCCCGCACACGCCCGCCCTCGGACAGCAGCGCGCTCAGCCGGTGGTGCACCCGGATCTCCTGCACGCGGCTCGACAGCTCCACCACGTCCGCGCACAGCTCCGTCGCCGTGGACGCCAGCAGACGCAGCATCCGACGCACGCGATCGCGCCCGTCCCCCTCCGGGCCCGGCCCGAGCGTGAGCGCACCGATCCGCTGGCCCTCGATCAGGATCGGGAACCACTCCGTGCCCGGCAGGATCGGCTCGTCCCGCCCCGCCTCCTCCGGCCCGCCCATCGGGCTGAGCACCAGCCCACGCTCATCGTGCATGCGGACCGACAGCCCGAACTCCTCGCCCAGCTCGGCGCACAGGCCCGCCAGCTGCCCGTCTGTCACAAACGAGCGGACACTCAGCCCCTCGGGCGACGGGCCGGCACGGAACACGCTCTCGCCGGGGGCGTCCTCAGCCGTCGTCACCCGCGCCACCCTCTTCCCCGCCCGGGGCACCGTCTCCCTCGCCGGCGTCTGCGTCGGGCTCGGGGGTCGCCTCCAGCCAGAGCTGACGCAGATACGCGATCAAGCGAACGTCCGCGCCGACGTCCTCGACCTCCACATCGCTCAGCGTCGATTCCGACGCGTCCAGCGCCACCCCGATGCCGCGCTCGCCCCGCTGGTACCGCAGGTAGGCCAGCAGCAGCCCGGTCTCGCGCTGCAGCATGATGTTGTCGATGACGCGGTCGTCGGCCAGCCCCGCGCGCTGGCGGAGCAGCTCGATCACCTCGGCCGCCCGCTCGTCGCTCGGGAGCAGGCCCGGCGCGAACCGGGTCGCCGCGATCTCGGGCGAGGTCATCACCAGCTCGCGCAGGTTCAGCCCCGCGCTGACGAACAGCCCGGCCCCGAGCTGCGCGTGCAGACGCCCCACCTGCGCCGCCACGTCACCCGGGCGGATGTCGATCGCCTTCGTGAATCGCTCCTCGGCGTCGAAGTACCGGCCCTGACGGAGCAGCTCCTGCCCAGCCTCCATGTGCCCCACGTACACCGAATCGACGACCGACCCCTCCTCCACCAGACGCTCCACCGGATCGCCGTCCGGACGCAGCAGCTCCAGCGTCACCGGGTCGAACCGCACGCCCCGCGGGCCGTCATCGTTCGCGGGCGCCGGCACAATCTCCGGGCCCGTCTCGTCGGTCTGGGGCTCGCCCTCGTCGGTCCCCGTGTCGGGGTCGCCCTGCGCCCCCTGATCCTCGGTCCGACCCAGCAGCAACTGCCGACGCAGCGCCGTGAGACGGTCCTCCCAGTCCTCCACACGCTGCGCGTCGTCCGGCTGCTGCGTCGCGTCCAGGTCCACGCGGCTCTTGGCCCGCACCGAGTCCAGCACACGCTCGTACGCCGTCGTCAGACGCTGCGACCCCGCCAGCGCACTCCCGGTGCGTTCCTCCTCGTCGCCCCGCTCGTCCCCGAGCCCCGTGATCCGGATCCCCCGGAGCGACGACGCCGACACCGCCATCTGCTCGACCTCGCCCGACATGTTCGCGATGTTGCCCAGGAACACCGGACGCAGCGGACGCGTCGTGACGTACGTGCTCGCCGAGCGCAGCAGACCCGTCAGGCGCTCGCTCTCCAGCCGCTCCTCGATCGTCGGCGCACGCAGCGGGGACTCCGGCTCCAGCCCGGCCCCGAACTGACGCCCCGTGCGCGAGGCGTCGCGACTCACGAACCCCGTCCCCACCACGTTCTCGGGCAGCTGCGAGCCCGTGGTCAGCGCGAACTGGTACTGCACCGCCTCCGTCCCACGGATCCCCATCCCCGCCAGGCCCGAGTACAGCGAGTCCCGCCGGAAGCTGAACAGGTCGTCCGACCCCAGCTCGCCCCGGAACTCGAACGGCGACCGGTACCCCACGTCCGCCCGCAGGCTCAGCCCGCCAGGCGCGTTGCCCGTCGCGACCGCGTTGCGGAAGCGGTACTCCGCCGAGGGATCGACCCGCTGGGCGTTGTACCGGGTCCGGGTGGACAGGCTGTTGTCGAGGGCCCGCCCGTCGCCCAGGGCGTCCTGAGCCGACGCGGGCGCCGCGAGCCCGCAGACCGCGAGCAGCGCCGCCACCCCGATCGCCCCGCCCAACGACCCGCCGAACGCCCGAATCTCACGCTTGCCGCGCACCATATCTCGTCCTTCCGTGAGGCCTCCGCACAAGTCTATTCGACACAACGCCGCGCACGCCCCCGAAGTTCATCACAAGCGCGCAACCGACCCATTATCCGGACCCCCCCCCCCCCTCCCCCCCCCCCCCCCCGCCCCCCGCAAGCCCTGTCGCCCGCAAGCCAGCCCTCGGCGCAAGCCGAGGGACCCGGGAACCATTCAACCCCGAGCAAGACAGCACGAACGAACACGCTCGCGAAGCCCGCCGTTCACCACACCGTTCTCCGAAACCGATCCGGCACTCGAATCCCACACCGGCTCCCTCGGCTCGCGCCGAGGGCTTGTAAGCCTCCCCACACAAGCCCAGCCGCCCCATGCCAGCCC
>Ga0209578_10004206_pt1 | contig 10476 bp, 8 predicted proteins | sample tdAd472_FD_187127 | JGI IMG/M metagenome (GOLD analysis project Ga0209578, IMG submission 187127) | Marine sediment microbial communities from the Atlantic coast under amendment with organic carbon and nitrate - tdAd47.2 (SPAdes)... | ecosystem: Environmental > Aquatic > Marine > Coastal >...
GTCGATACGGCCTACGGCGGCGATAGCTTTGTAGTAGTTGATGCGGCCGCATTGGGATTCGAACTCGTGCCCGGAGAAGCGCGGCATCTTGCATCTCTCGGCGTCGCAATCGCCGATGCAGCGACTTCAAGCCTCGGCTTCGAACACCCGGAGAATCCTGACTGGACACACATCTCGTTTTGTCTGTTTGCAGCGCCGATCACCCGACGTGGTGACGTGCTCGAGACGCGTCACGCCGTCGCAATCCGGCCCGGGAAGATCGATCGCTCACCGACAGGCACTGGTGTATCGGCGCGACTGGCACTGCTGCATGCGCGCCAGGCGATCGCTCCCGGCGAGTCGCTGCTGGCACGCTCGATCATCGATTCCCAGTTCGTCGGCCGCATCGAGGCCGAGACGACAGTCGGAGAACTGGCAGCGATCATCCCGAGCATTGAGGGCCGCGCCTGGCGCACCGGAACGCGGCAGCTGACTGTGGATTCCGGTGATCCCTGGCCTGCAGGCTACCGTGTCTCGGATACCTGGCCCGGCGCTTAGTGAGCCACTAGGGCCTGTTAACACTAAGTTGATACGCCCTAGATCGGCAAGACAGTCGTGTGCTTGATCTCCGATAGGGAGATGCTCGAATTGATCTCCTGGATACCCGGCAGCTGCGACAGCCGTTCGAAGAAAAACTGCTCGTACGACTTGATGTCTTCGGTCACGATGCGCAACAGAAAATCGACGTTGCCGAGCAGTACGTAGCAATCGAGCACCTCCGGGTAACTCTTCACCGCCTGTGCAAAAGCCGCCAGGTTACTGCGCCCGTGCGAGGTCAGTTTGACGTGTGCAAACACCATCGTATCGAGCCCGACTTTTTCGCGATCGATTTTCACGGGCTGGTCGCGAATGATGCCTTCGTCGCGCAATCCCTGGATGCGGCGCCAGACTGCGGACTGCGACAGCCCTATTTTCTCGCCTATCGCGGATGCATTTATGCCCGGTTCTTCCTGCAATAAACCGAGAATCTTTCGATCGACGGAATCGATCTTAACGGGAAGCATAATTCATTCTCTATTTTCGATATTTGCGCATTGATCATGCTCTTTATAATCTTTTATAACAACAAAATGCAAAAAATATAGAGCTTTTTAGAGATATATTGTGTAAGCAATTCCATGCTGCCGGAGACGATTGTGAGCGTATTTGACCATCCAGAATTCGATCATCACGAATCAATTAACTTCTTCGATGACCCTCAATCCGGTCTCAGCACAATCATCGCCGTCCACTCCACGGCACTCGGCCCGGCAGCCGGCGGATGCCGCCGCTGGACCTACGCGAGCGACGACATTGCCCTGACTGACGTGCTGCGGCTGTCTCGTGGCATGACCTACAAGAACGCGGTTGCGGGCCTGCCTTTCGGCGGCGGCAAGGCTGTCATCCTCGCCAACGAACAAACGCCCAAATCAACGCAGCTGTTCGAGGCCTTCGGTCGCGCAGTGGAATCTCTCAACGGTCGCTACATCACAGCTGAAGATGTCGGCATCTCCGTCGACGACATGCGCACTGTGCGCGGTGTGACGCGTTTCGTTTCGGGTCTGCCCCAGGCTGGTGACGGTGCGGGTGGCGATCCTTCGCCATGGACCGCACTCGGCGTGTTCCAGGGCATCAAAGCCGCCGCCGTCGCGCGACTCGGCACCGAATCCCTCGAGGGCCTGAGAGTTGCGGTCCAGGGTGTCGGCCACGTTGGCGTATACCTTTGCCGGATGCTGCACGAAGCCGGCGCCAGTCTGGTCATTGCCGACGTCAGTAACCCCAGCTTGCGGTCCGTCTGCGAAACGATGCCGGCAGAACTCGCATCGCCCCAGGAAATCCTGTTCAGCGACGTCGACGTGCTCGCGCCCTGCGCCCTCGGCAACGTGCTCAACTCGGAGACGATCCCGCGCATTCGGGCGAAGATTGTCGCGGGTGCGGCCAACAACCAGCTCGCCACCACCGAAGACGGTATGCGTTTGATGGAACTCGGGATCCTGTACGCGCCTGACTACGTGATCAATGCCGGCGGCGTCATCAGCGTCGCACACGAGTACCTCGGTCAAAGTTCGGAGCAGCAGGTTCGTGCGGAAGTCAGCCGTATCCCCCTGCGTTTGCGCGACATTTTCGCCGAAGCGGCGGAACGTGGTCTGCCGACCAACGTCCTGGCCGATGACCTGGCGCGTCGAATTGTCGAAAACGGCCGCAAAAACAATGAGATGACCGAATCCGCAGACGCCCGCCTTATCGCGTAAAATAGCGCGGCTGCCGCCGCCACAAAAATATAGGGACCCTACATGGCGACCAAGAAGTCACGCCTTCATATTCCGCGCCCGTCTGCACGTCCGGGCGACGAGCCCGACTTCGCTTACCTCGAGTTGTCGGATGCCGGCAGCGTCGACAAACCCTCAATCAATGCGCGCACCCGCGACATCGAATTTTTGAGCAGCGGTCTCGTGCGCATCCTCGATGACGAGCATCATGCAGTCGGACCGTGGAAGCCCGACATCGAACCGGAAAAACTCCAGGTCGCATTACGCTGGATGATGTTGAATCGCCAGTTCGACAAGCGCATGTGGCAGATCCAGAGACAGGGCCGTATTTCCTTTTACATGGAAGCCGCTGGCGAAGAAGCCGTCTCGATCGGCGCGGCAATGGCGCTGCGCTCCGGCGACATGTGCTTCCCGTCATACCGCAACCAGGGACTGTACATGTACCGCGGCGTCAACCTCGTCGACATGATGTGTCAATGCCTGTCCAACACGCGCGATATGTGCAAGGGCCGCCAATTGCCGGTCATGTATCACTCCCGCAGTGGCAACGTATTTTCGATCTCGGGAAATCTCGCCACTCAATACCCTCACGCGGTCGGCTGGGCGATGGCTTCAGCCATCAAGGGCGAAGATCACATAGCTGCGGCCTGGCTCGGTGATGGCAGTACGGCCGAAGCCGACTTCCATCACGCGCTGACGTTCGCCGCGGTCTACCAGGCGCCGGTGATTCTCAACGTCGTGAACAATCAATGGGCAATCTCGTCGTTCCAGGGAACCGCAGGGGGCGAGCGCCGTCCATTCGCAGCCCGAGGGCTCGGTCTCGGCATTCCGGGGATCCGTGTGGACGGAAACGATCTGCTGGCCGTCTATGCGGTGACGCTGTGGGCTGCCGACCGGGCACGTCGAGGTGGCGGCCCGACGCTGATCGAAAAAGTGACCTACCGTGCCGGCGCGCACTCGACCAGTGACGACCCGACCAAGTACCGACCGAAGGACGAAGGGGCTTCGTTCCCCCTGGGCGACCCCATCGAGCGCCTCAAGCAACACCTGATTACCGAGGGCCATTGGTCCGAGAAAAAACACGAGGCACTCGATACAGAACTCAAGGCCTCTGTCCTCGCAGCGTGGAAGGATGCACAGCAGTACGGGACGATGACCGAAGGGCCGTTTCTCGATCCGTCATCGATGTTCGACGATGTGTATGCAGAGACTCCTCACCACCTGAGGTCGCAGCGACGACGGATGCTTGAGGTAGAAGAGTCCAATAACGCAACTACCTCGGATGCGCGAGGTGATCACGCAGCGAAAGGTACTCTGTCTGGGCGAGGTACTCCGTAGTGGCCCAGATGAACATGATCGAGGCGATCCGTTCGGCGCTGGATATCGTCATGGACAAGGACCCGAACGTCGTCGTGCTCGGCGAGGACGTCGGTTATTTTGGCGGCGTTTTTCGGTGTACGGACGGGTTGCAACGCAAATACGGCGATCACCGCGTGATCGATGCACCGATTGCCGAGGGTGGCATCGTCGGCGCGGCCATCGGTATGGGCGTGAACGGCCTGCGTCCGGTCGCCGAAATCCAGTTCGCCGACTACATTTACCCCGGATTTGACCAGATCGTCAGCGAGCTGGCGCGCCTGCGGTATCGTTCGTGCGGTGAGTTCTTTTCGCCCGTGACGATTCGCACGCCATGCGGCGGCGGTATTCGCGGTGGCCAGACGCACTCACAGAGCCCGGAAGCCATTTTCGCGCATGTCAGCGGCATCCATACCGTGATGCCATCGAATCCTTATGACGCAAAGGGATTATTGATCGCGGCCGTCGAATCCGACGACCCGGTCGTGTTCTTCGAGCCGAAACGCATCTACAACGGACCCTTCGACGGTGACCCCGAAAAGCCGGCTGTGGGCTGGAGTTCGCACCCCAAAGGCGAAGTTCCCGAGGGCCATTACACGGTACCGCTCGGCACTGCAGAAATCGCTCGCGAGGGCAGCGAACTGACGATCGTTACCTATGGCACACTGGTGCACGTCGCGATCGCTGCGGCCGAAGCGACGGGTGTTGATGTCGAGGTCGTCGACATTCGTTCGATCGCGCCGCTTGACGTAGACACGCTCGTGGCGTCCGTCAATAAAACCGGCCGCTGTATAGTGGCGCACGAGGCAACCCGGTTCGGGGGATACGGCGGCGAACTCGTTGCACGAATCCAGAAAGATTGCTTCTGGAACCTCGAGACCCCGATCCGACGCATCGCAGGCTGGGATACGCCCTACCCGCACGCTTTCGAGTGGCAGTACTTCCCGGGCAAAAAGCGCATGATCGCCGGAATTCGCAACATGATGGACATCGAATGAGCGAATACATTTTCAAGCTGCCCGACCTTGGCGAAGGCACGGTCGAATCCGAGATTGCCGAGTGGTTCATCGCCGTCGGCGACCAGGTAACCGAGGAGGACGTCGTCGGCACAATGATGACGGACAAGGCGGCTGTTGAACTGTCGTCCCCCGTGTCGGGCAAAGTTGTCAAGCTTGCCGGCGAACCGGGCGATATCGTCGCCGTGGGCGCTGCCCTGGTCGTGTTCGAGACCGACGCAAGCGTCGAAACAACGCTGCCGAGCGCAGAGGTGACGGCAGGCAACGGCGCCGCGGCGCCAGTCGCGACAACCGAGATCGCCGAGGTCGTGGCCGAGCCGGTTGCGCAAGCGCCAGTCTCGCAAACGCGAGTCATGACGTCGCCCGCGAACCGGCGCAGAGCCAGGGAACTCGGTATCGACCTGTCCCTGGTACCGGGTTCCGGCCCGGGTGGCCGCATTACGCGCAAGGATTTCGACCAGTACGTCAAGCGCCAGGCGGTCGCGGGCACACCCGCGGCTGCGCCCGCTGCCGCGACACCGACGCCGGAATCGACCGAGGTCAAGGTCATCGGCCTCCGGCGGATCATTGCGGAGCGCATGTCGGCATCAAAGCGCGAGATTCCGCACTTCGCCTATGTCGAGGAAATCGACATCACTGAACTCGAGGATTTGCGCAAGCACCTCAATAGCAAGCATGACGACCCCGCACAACGGCTCACACTGCTGCCGTTCCTGGGCCTCGCCCTGATGCGTGCGCTACGGGAATTTCCGCAGTGCAATACGACCTACGACAGCGCGCGCAATGTGCTGGTCCGGCACGGTCCCGTGCATCTTGGCGTCGCCACGCAAACGCCCGATGGCCTGAAAGTCCCGGTCGTGCACAACGCGCAGTCACTGTCGCTCGACAGCTTGTCAGCCGCGATCAAGCGCGTCTCGCTGGCCGCCCGCGACAACAGCGCGAAGAAAGAAGAGCTCAGCGGCTCGACGATCACGGTCACCAGCCTCGGCAAACTCGGCGGCATTGTCTCGACGCCGGTCATCAATCAGCCCGAGGTTGCTATTATCGGCGTCAACCGCGCCGTGGAACGACCGGTTGTCATCCACGGCCAGGTTACGGTGCGCCTGATGATGAACCTTTCGTCTTCATTTGATCATCGCTTCGTGGACGGCTACGATGCCGCAGCCATGATCCAGAGCATCAAGGAGATGCTCGAACATCCGGCGACTATTTTCCTCCCCTGAAACCAACAGGACACCAATAATGAGAATGAGCAAAACCCTGATCCTGCTGCTGTGCGCAGCCGTAGCCCCCGTCATCGCCATCGCCGAAGAGCAGGAACTCGACCGCCCGTCGTTTCATGCCAGCCAGTCGATGATGGTCAATGCTGTCGTCGAGGCGATAAATCACGAAACCCGGGAAGTCACCCTGAAACGCTCGGACGGCGAAATCATTTCCTTCGTCGCAAGCGAGGAAGCGCGCAATCTTCCGCAGGTATCCGTCGGCGATATCGTCAACGCAGAGTATGTGGAGTCGATTTCGATTGAAGTCGTCGCCAACGAAGGGTACGAGCCTGAGGCAGCCCAAATGGACGCGCTCGCGCGCACCAAGGAAGGCGAGATGCCGGGTGTTGCTGCAATTGAGACGCAAGTCGCCACGGCAACCGTCGAGGAGATCAATATCGAGGCCAACACCTTCAAGCTGAAAGGCGTGGACGGCACGGTCAACGAATATGTCGCGCGCAATCCCGAGAACCTGAAACGTGCGAAAGTCGGTGATCTCGTCATCATGACGGTAACCAACGCCGTTGCTATTACTGTCGAGAAAACCCCGACAGAGTGACGAACTATCTGTTCGAACCGGTGCCGGTGGTCTCCGTCGAGATCGCCGGCACTGATTCGCACCCCCCGCTGCAATTCCCGGTCCGGCGTGTGTTCTGCGTCGGCCGCAACTACGCCGCGCACGTTCGCGAGATGGGATTTGACCCGGATCGCGAAGAACCCTGCTACTTTACGAAGTCAAACCTGAGCGTGGTGTCCTCGGGTGCCGAGATCCCCTACCCGCCGGGCACTGACAATTACCACCATGAAATCGAGCTTGTCGTCGCTATCGACAAGCCGGGTTTCGAACTGTCCGTCGAAAACGCATTGTCGGTCGTGTTCGGTTACGCCGTCGGGCTCGACATGACACGCCGCGACCTGCAGATTGCCTCGCGGCAAAACCAGGGCCCCTGGGACATTGGCAAGGACTTCGAAAACGCGGCTGTGATCGGTCCGATCAGGCCCGCGAACGAGATCGGCCACCCGGACAATGGCCGCATCTGCCTGTCGGTCAACGACGAGCTTCGGCAGGACTCCGATCTCAGTCAGCTAATCTGGTCCGTAGCGGAAATCATTGCCCACCTGTCGCGATTCTACCGGCTCGGGCCCGGCGACCTTGTCTACACGGGGACGCCTGACGGCGTGGGGCCGGTGCACCCTGGAGACACCCTCGCTGGCGAGATTGCGGGAGTGGGTTCCGTGCAGCTTCGCGTCACCTAAAACCGCTGCCGAGGACCGCTGCGGCGCTTTCTTTCTGCCCGCAGTGAGGCACAATTAGCGTCTGCCTCCCGCAAGTCGAGTCCGACATGAAAACCACAGCCGCCGCGCTGGTCCGACATGCCCTCGAGCAGGTCGGCGTTCGCTATACGTTCGGCATACCGGGCGTCCACAACATCGAGCTTTACGACGAGCTCAAAGGCTCCAGGAGCATTTTGCCCGTCCTTGTGACGCACGAAGGTGGCGGTGCATTCATGGCCGACGCCATCAGTCGCGCGACTGATTCCATCGGCGTCCTCGCCATCGTCCCGGCGGCCGGCATTACGCACGCCATGAGCGGCATTGGAGAGGCGTTCCTCGACGGCGTGCCGATGCTCATTATTTCAGGCGGCATCCGGACCGATATGGAACAGTCATTCCAGCTGCATGATGTCGATCAGCAGGCCCTGATGGCGCCGTTGACCAAAGCGACGTACAAGATCGAACGTTACGAAGATGCCATTCCCACTGTGTACGAGGCTTACACGATGGCCGTGTCCGGCGAACCGGGTCCGGTGTTCATTGAGCTCCCGGCCAATCTGCAGCTGCTGACCGGCGAGGTCGACGCGATGCCGGATGCCGACATCGAGATTCCGCGGCCACCGCTCGATAGCGAGGCGATTAACCGGGCCGCCGAACTCCTGGTCGCTGCCGAACGACCCGGCCTGTTTGTCGGTTGGGGCGCGCGACACGTGAGCGACGACCTCATACGCATTGCCGAACGGCTTGGCGCGCCCGTATCGACAACCTTGCAGGGCCTCGGCGTTTTCCCGGGCGAGCATCCTCTGCATACCGGTATGACGTTTGGCCCGTCCGCCGTCCCAGCGTCCGAGAACGCATTTTGGGACTGCGACGTCATGCTCGCTGTCGGTACGCGATTCGCGGAAATCTGCACCGGCAGCTACGGCGCGATTCCGCCGACCAATCTTATCCACGTCGATATCAATGCAGACACCATCGGCGCCAATTACAAAGCGGTCATCGGTATTCACGCAGACGCGCGTGATGCGATCCCGGCCCTCGCAACGCGGCTCGAAGACGTGCTCGACGAGCGCGACTATTCCAGCGTCGCGGGAAAAATCTCACGGGACAAGGCCGCGTATCGCAAGGACTGGCTGCATCATAACTCCCAGGATCGTGTGAACCCGTGCCGGTTCTTCGACGGGCTTCGAGCACAACTGGACGACGACGCGATCATCATCGCGGACGATGGCAACCACACTTTCCTGACTGCGGAATTGCTCCCGATTCACAAGGGCGGGATGTTCCTGTCACCAACCGACTTCAACTGCATGGGCTATTGCGTGCCGGCGACGATCGCCACCAAGCTGGCGCTCCCGGACCGACAGGTCATCGGTATCGTCGGCGACGGCGCTTTCCTGATGACCGGTCTCGAATCGGTGACCGCGACATCGAATGACGTCGGCGTCGTGTGGTTCGTGTTCAACGACGGTGAACTCGCACAGATTGCGCAAGCGCAGGAAGTGCCCTACCAGCGTACTACCTGCACGGCGATCGGCGCATTGAACTACGAAGCATTCGCGACCGCGACCGGCTGCGAGTACGTTCCGATACACGTGGATGGCGCCATCGAGGCAGGCATCGGCGATGCGCTGCGAGCGGCAGCGGACGGCAAGCCCGTCCTCGTTGACGTGCGTATCGACTACTCGAAGAAGACCCGGTTTACGACCGGAACGCTGAAAACCAACCTCAGGCGATTCGACACGAAAAACAAGATCCGCATCGTCGGTCGCGCGCTGACTCGCAAGATTTTCGGGACGAGTGACTGAGCCCTGTGACCAGGTTCAACGCAACTTTCGCAGCAAACTGAATTTCTTTGCCGTGAAAGGCGCATAACGCAGCGCAAAATCCGGCCACCAGCTGCGCTTCATTACGGCTTTCATGTGACTGAATGTGCGAAAGCCGTGTTCACCGGAGTAGGCGCCCATGCCGCTGGCACCGACGCCACCGAAGGGCAGCTCGTCGACCGTCATGAACATCATCGTGTCGTTGACGCAGGCATTACCGCTGCTCACCAACTCGAGAAACCGGGACTCCGCTGCACTGTCCTTCGTGAAGATATAGGCCGCAAGTGGTTTGTCGCCGGCTCGGATAAACCGGATTGCCTCGTCGAGCGTCTCGGCCCTCACGATCGGCAGCACCGGTCCGAAGATCTCTTCCTGCATGATGGCACTGTCCGGCGACACGTCCGTGAGAACAGTCGGCGCAATATGCAATGCGCCCGGATTGGTCTGACCTCCGATCGCCACGTGGCCGGAATCCATCAATGACGACAACCGTTCGAAGTGGCGCTGGTTTACGATCCGCCCGTACGAATCGGATGCTTCGGCGTTCGCGCCGAACATCTCCTCGATTGACTTCGCGAGCAATGGCACGAGCAGCGCCTCGGTATCGGCATCTGTCAGGATGTAGTCCGGCGCTATGCAGGTCTGCCCGGCATTCGTGAACTTCCCCCAGGCGATACGCCGCGCAGTCGTCTCGAGATCGGCATCCGGCAGCACGACGCAGGGGGACTTGCCACCCAGTTCCAGCGTCACCGGCGTCAGGTGTTTCGCCGCCGCGGCCATGACAATCCGCCCGACGTTGCCGTTGCCCGTGTACAGGATGTGATCGAACGGCATTTCCAGCAACGCGGTCGTCTCCGGAACACCGCCCTCGACGACACGAATGCAGGCGGCATCGAGGTACTCCGGTACAAGCCTGGCGATAAGTGCCGAGGTCGCTGGCGCTAATTCCGAAGGCTTGATGACCGCGCAGTTGCCAGCCGAAATTGCCGCTGCGAGCACCGACAATGTAAGTTGCAGCGGATAATTCCAGGCGCCGATGATCAGGACGACCCCCAATGGTTCGGGTTGAATCCAGCTGCGGCCCGGCTGACCGATAGCCGGCGTCCTGACCCGGCGCCGTTTCGACCAGCGCCTGAGATTCTTTCGGTCATGGGCGGCTGATGCCGCAACGTAGGAGATCTCTGTCGTCCACGACTCCTGTGGTGCCTTGCCAAGATCTGCGGCGAGCGCCTCAATAATGTCCTGTTCGCGGTCCGCCATCATGCGTTCGAGAGCTGCCAGCTGCTCGTCGCGCCATGCGAGACCCCTGCTGCGGTCGTGGGCAAATGACCCCTGCAGTTCCTCGAACATGCCGGCGTAATCAGGCGTGGCGTCCATTGTTCTGTCGAGGGCGGTTTCAGTCATTGGCTCGTCCCGGCTGGAATCGACAATCTCTATTAGGATAGCCCTGAAT
>Ga0209578_10004208_pt1 | contig 10469 bp, 17 predicted proteins | sample tdAd472_FD_187127 | JGI IMG/M metagenome (GOLD analysis project Ga0209578, IMG submission 187127) | Marine sediment microbial communities from the Atlantic coast under amendment with organic carbon and nitrate - tdAd47.2 (SPAdes)... | ecosystem: Environmental > Aquatic > Marine > Coastal >...
AGCTGCACAAGCTGGCGGCCTAGCTGCCTCAAAAGCTGAGACGCCCATGCTTTCCAGTCTGAACCTGTTGGCTGCGGTAGGTTCATCGCCTGCCAGCCTCAGTTACATCAACGCGGGGAACGCCAAACCGCCAAGCGCTTAGGGTGTTGCCCGTGACGCGCATTCTGGCCTGGCGACCAGTGAACCGAACGCTGGTCGGATTTGCCATGGTATAAGGACCAAACGTGCTTTCTGGTGAGTTTGGATAGAGCCGCGTTTTGAACGTCACCGTCACCTCGCCCTGAGTTGCCTCGTCAGGGATTAGCTTGTGCACGTTTACCAACCGGTCGCCGTTGCCGATGCTGGCAGGTCCACTTTCCGCGTAGACCTCCGCCCCACCATAGTTAAAGCCGGTTTCATGGTCATAAACGTCGCCGCCGTCGTCAGCGTAGATCGGCGTCCTGAAAACACCGCGATCCACGCCGCTCGTTCGCGCAAGTTTGCCAAGAAGCCAGTGACCCTCTTTGAAGTCATAGGCCACATAACTGTCGATTTCGTTTGAATCCGACGAGCAGTAGAACCACCAGACCTCGCCGTTCTGACCATTCAAAACGGCCCACGTCTTGCTGATCTGAGCGGTGTTTAGGTCAAGGAAAACGGCGTCACTGACCTCGCACGGGATTTCTTGAACGGTTTGGCCATCAAAACGGAAGAACCCTTTGGTCCCCATCCAGAAGACACCTGCATCCGTGGACGCCGATGCCTTGCGGGCGATTATGCCGCAAGACGACCCGACGCGCTCGAATTGATAGACAAAAGGCGGCCCAACATATACCGCACGGTGCGCGTCTGTGTCAGTAAGGATTAGCGACTGACCGCTTGTGCGTTGTGCGCACATGATCCGGCCCGGCGTTTGCAGGATTTGACTGCCAGCCTGATTGGTCGCCGCAGCCGTCCATGTCGTGTTATCTTCCTGATCAGACCACGCGACCTTGCGGTTGTCGCCACCAGCGCCAAGCGCGAACAGAAACCGCTCTTCTGTCGAGAACACTCCGGAGCATCCGGTCGGAGCATTGCTGATAACAGCCGCAGGTGTTCCGGTGTTCAATTGCCACTCGTACAACTTCCCGTCGGAACTGCTGCACGCGACCAAATACTGACCCCATGTATCCATCTGCCAAGTGGTCGCCTCTGAGAAGTTGCCGGTATCCGGTCGGATCGTTCCGTAGAAACTTGATCCGAACGTGCCGCCACCATAACCGGTATTCACCGCAGCGTCTTCAAGGCCAGCCGTCAAGCCGACTGGCGTGATATCCGACGCGCTGCTGGCGCTGCCGAGCATGGCGTAGAGTTTGTTATACGTCCCCGCCGCGATCCAGCGATCCGCGTTGTTATCCTCCCACGCCAGCATCCCGCGTGGCGCGGCGGCATAGGCCGAGGCAACACGATCTCGCCAGCCGCCAATCGGGCGCAGGCTACCCTCTTTCCATCGCACAAGGCTGCCATCACGCCAGCGGCCCGCGCCCTCAAGGTCGGTGCCGTTGCGAAAGAAACCAGGCGGGATTTTTATGGGGACGTAGGTCATCAGTAACCAATGGCAATGTATGTCTGATCATAACCGCTTGTGTTGTGCGAAATTTCACACCCGCTAGTGGTTATGTTTTGGACCGATGGCGTGTATTGGTCTGCACGGCTGCCGATTTGACCAGCCACGACTGTGAAGCACGCGGTGGGGAACGTCGTTGGGAACGTCGCGGCGACAAACGTGCCAGCGGCACCGTCCCCCGCAATTGTCCCCCATTGGACAATCAAGCCGTTTGATAACTCAACATATCCGTCAGATGCCAAAGAGTCTGAAACAACAGCCAACGCCTCAACCGCAGCCTTCACTTTTGCAGGTGAGACAAGGCTTTCTGTCGTGCTAGTGCCAGCCTCCCAAGTCGCCTCAGACTGCGTGGTAATGTCTACGCCAATAACGTCGCCGTCCGCGTTCCATTGGGCATACTGCCCATCCGTCCCAGCCGTCCCCGTGACGATAGTCGTATCAGCCCCAGAGACCGCCGTCAGGCCGTCCAGCAGGTTCAGCTCAGCAGCAGTGGCCGTCAGCGTGTTGTAGTCGGTCAGCGCCCACGTCACGCCGTCCAGCGCGTTCAATTCGTCGGTCGTGAGCGTTGCCCCGTCCAGAATGGCAAACTCAGTCGCATTGACGCCGCCGAGAAGCGTATCAAGCGCAGTCCAGTTGCCGTTTAGTTTTGTCCCCCAGGTGTCCTCGTCGCCACCGACGGTGGGCAAGTCCCAGGTGTAATTGGTTGTGGTGGCCATGATATAACCCCTTTCGTTGCCTTAGATATAGCACAGGCAGAGGCTACCTGCACGTACCTGTCATCCTGTCATCCAGATCAGCTATCCACGACGCCCAAGCTTCTGGCACCTCGGTAATCGTTTCCACAGGCGGTAGAGACAGGCGCGCTTCCTGATAAGAGACGCAGCCCGCCCCGCCCTCACTGCCAGCTGCCCTCGTTAGACCGCAGCCGGTCAACAGGATCATCGGAGCGGCCAGCAGAGACCGCCTCACGGCCCCTTTCCACTCGCTCGGTAGTGTCACGCATCGCAGCATCTTCTGCCTCCTGACGGCCCTCTCTGCGCCCGCTGGCGCGGCCTAGCCATTGCCCAAGGAACAACGACATTGCGCTAATCAGCAGAGCACCGAAGCCAATGATGATCTCACTCATCGTCAAACACCCGAGACAGCTTGTCACGAATGCCAATCAAGCCAGTGCCAAGCGCCATGAGTGCAGCGGGAGAAGCATCCTGACCGCCTGCCAGAATAGTAACAAAGCGGCCAAGCTCATTTGCCCAACCGCCTGCACCAGACAACATCAATATGCCAATCGCGATGGAACTCAGGCCAGCCCACCACGTCAGGCTTGTCGGTCGAATGTACCTCATGCCGGTCCACCTTTGCTGAGGAAGGAAAACAGTCTGTTGATGAGCTTAACCAGCGGACCCTCTTTGACAGGGCGAGGCGGTTGAGCATCAATGACAGGAACGCGGGTTTGCGGAACATGATCTTCATCGGCAGGCATCCGTCGCACAGAAAGAAGGCGGCTCACAGGGTATCGCTGGACATTCACTGCATCTGACTGATTGCCACCAAGAACTTCAAGGTGAGTGCCAGCTCGATTGACGAAAAACCCCACATGACCCCGCCAATCGTCGGGACTATTGCGCCAGAAAACAAGAACGTCTCCAACTTTCGCATCCTCCAAGCTGATTTCTTGGCCCCATTCAAGATAAGACCGCGCATTCAATGCCCGAGTGGATCGAAGACCGGCACGCTCCAGCATGGCACCTACGAAAGCTGCGCACCACGCAGTCTCATCGTCCTTAACCCAACCATGCCCCACGTCAGCAAAGAATTGAACGACGCTTGGATTGTTCTCAGGGCCGCGCAGCTCGCGCAGGCCCTTCTCTTCCGAGGCCATGATGTAGGCCTGCCGCTGTAGCTGGTGCATCTTCATGTTCCGACCTTTGCGATAAGCGCCTTAATGTCGTCCCGGATTTCACCAAGCATCTTGTTGGTTTCTTCGCGCGCCTCCTTAGAGGCATCAAGGTCTTCTTTACGCTGGTTCCAAAGCCGCTTGATCTCTTTGGTGTTCTCCACAGAGCGTCCTTCCAGCCTAATAAGCCACACAAGAAAACCCACGAAGCCCATCATAATCGGCCAGTATTGAAGGACAGTTTCCATTTTTGTGATTTTCCTTATGCAGCTATTTTCGACCAGTCGCCCGACGACGGATCAACTTCCTGCCAAATGGTCGCGGCGGCTGGAGCATCTTCCCAATCAACGCCAGCGGACACAACCTTGCCCCAGACGGTGACCTGACCGACCCTTCCGGTGGCGAAGACGCCAGTGACGGGGATACCAGTCGTGGTTGCTATGCTGACGGAACCGACTGCGCCAGAAGCGGAGACGCCAGTCAAGGCCGCATAGGTGATCGCGCTTGCGGAAACCGAGCCAACCTCACCAGTGGCGGACACGCCGGTGACAGTAATCGAGGCGCCACCCGCTGCTACTGCAGAGCCAACCTCACCGGTAGCGAATACACCGGTGACATTTATGCCCGCACGGACCGTGACGGAGCCAACCTCTCCCGTGGTGGAAACGCCCGTGGGAGTAGCCGAGGCACCCCCCGTTGCTATTACAGAGCCAACCTCGCCAGTGGCGGACACACCTGACGGAGAGACGTTGACATTGGCGACAACGGAAACAGAGACGGAACCGACCGCGCCAGTGGCGGACACGCCGCTAACGACAACGGGGACGGATACCAGCACGTCCCCCACCGCGCCCGTGGCGGACACACCAGTGACGAGAACCGTGACGTTCGGGCTTACGACCCCGGCGTCATCCGCTAGGGGCGCGCTCGCGAGGGGTGAAAAGCCGAGCATCTACTTACTCCGGTTCAGTGGGCCATGTCACATTGTACGGGAAATCAGCCTGCGAGGGAACATCCCGCAGCGCTTGGCGGTACGTTGCCCATGTGGCCTGATCCACCGGGGCATCAGCGACCTGTGTCCAGTCCGATTGAGCAAGCAGCACATCCCGTTTGCTACGTACATTTCGCTCGGCGTCTTCCGGCGAAAGGTTCTCGACGGTCCAGCTTTGAAGCCACGCGCCGCTGACCTGCTCGAAAGGTGCCGCGATGATCTTCTGCACGAGCGCGTCGCAAGTCGGCTGCGGCAGGACTGTGTAGGGATACACGTCCCAGTCGGCCAACAGTGCATCGCTGGGCTGCTTTGGAAAGCTGACGTTAGAGTTGTCACGACGCAGTTGCCCGATTGAGTAGGTCTCGGGGACGCCGTTTGTGAGTTTGAGGTAGGGCATGGTGTTCACTTCCCGTGCTTGTAGATAGTGTCGCTGCCAAAGCTGCAACTTATGAGGTTCTCACCATCGAAAGCTAGACCTGACGGATCAGAGGCGGGGGAGGCAAAGTTCGAAAGGATTGTCGAGGATACCCCATCGTGCACATATATCCTATCTCTTATATGGTCACAGCTTATAAGGTTGGTGCCGTCAAATGCCAACCCTCGAGGACTACCGGTAGAGCCCCCCGGTGACGCAAAAGAGGTTAGTATTGTCGAAGATATACCGTCGTGGACATAGATTGTTTCGGCATTCAAGTCGCAACTTACTAAGTTTCCGTCTGCGATTGTCAGTCCCGCCGGAGTGTTGGAGGGGCTTAAGAAAGAAGATGTTATCGAACTGGTCAAACCGGAATGCACGTAAATCCTATCAGACGTGTAATCAGTGCTGATCAGGTTTGTACCATCAAATGCCAAACCGGAAGGGTTTGACGACGGGCTTGAAAACGAAGATGATATGGTGCTTGAAAACCCGTCATGGATATAAATAGTATCAGTGCCATTGTCGCAACTTATCAGATTGCCGTTTGCCCAAGTTAAGCCGTTCGGATTTACAGACGGGGAAGAAAAAGAGGCCAGAATAGTGGAGTTTGGCGGAAGATAACCTCCTCCACCACCACCAAGCGTTCCACCCGCTCCTGCCACCTTGCTCCACAACATCAGCTGCCATCCCCCACAAGTGCGCCGTAAAGCGTCGTGGATACTTTCCAGAGAGCAATGACCGTGTATCCCGTCGTGGCGAGCGTCGGGGCAGAGCCGCCGTTGTTGACCCATGTGACCGACATGCTAGTGGCCCAGTTAATCGTGTAAGCCGTCCCGTCGTCGATCATCAGCGTGATCGCTTCACCGGCGGAGAGGCTTTCAGACGGCGCGGAGTTTCCCGACAGGGTCCATGTTTGGATAGACCCGTTGTCTGGGTCCAGCGCCGGGGTGGTGCCGCTGAGCGCGTACACGTCTTCAAGGATTGTCCCCGTCATCGTCGGGCTGCTGATCGCTGGAGCGGTGAGCGTCTTGTTGGTCAGGGTCTGTGTGTCAGTCGTGCCGACGACAGCTCCGGTCGGAGCGGTTTTCGCAGACCATGTATCGAGGTCAGCGTCATACGCCTGAACAGTAGACCCAATGTCGGTATCCACCAGCACGTTGCTGCCGCCGTTCTGAAGCGTTCCGGTGAAGTTGGCCGTCCCGGCATCATATTTTGCAGTGTCCGCGTCATAGCCCTGCACCGTGACGCCAATATCCGAAGACTGCAGATAAGCGCTCGTGTCGATGACGTAGCCGAGGCTCGTCCAAACCGTAGAGCCGTCTCCGATCTTCACCTTATCGGTGTCGGTCTCGTAACCGATCTCGCCCTGCGCAAGCGTGGGGTCCGCGCTGGTCCAGTTGGCAGCCGTGTCCCGGCGAACTTGAATACGGTCAGCCATTATGCCGATCCCCCGTCAATAGTCTGTTCAGCCGTATAGGTCGAGTTGGCGAAGCCGCCATCCGCCGACTTGGCAAAATCCGCCGCAGCGGCGCTCACAAACACAACCGCAGAGCCGGTCAGGTTCAGAAGCGACCCCGTGCTGCTCTCTTCAAGCGTACGCGTCATCGTCGGCCCGCTCGCCGAGTAGACGCCGGAGCCGATCTCCCAAGCGCTGCCGTCCTCAATGACGTAGCGGACCGTGTCGCCGCCCGACACGCCGCCAGCGGCAAAGGTCTGGTAGCCCGTCTGCGCGGCTCCGAGCGTCACCGTTCCGGTGCCCGTGGTGGCCGTGGCCACCTTCACGCGGTTGACAAGCTTCACCATGGCTTACTCGATCCGAATGATCGCGTTCGACGCATCCGCCGTGGGCATGGTAACCACGAAGTCACCAGCCGTGGAGGTCTTGTCAGAGCCGAAGTCCAGAACCGCAACGGCCTTGTTGGCCTGCGAGGAGTTATAGATCAATGCACCGCGTGCTGTGATCGTCGCGGTGGACCACGTCACGTCAGAGAAGTCGACGTAGGCGGTCGTGCCGCTCGTGCTCACCGAGCCACCGGTTACGGTGAGGGTTTCACCGCCAGCTGTGTAGCCGGTCCCGCTGACCTCGTTGGTCGCGGAGTAGGCGGTGGTCGCTGCGCTCAAGGTGGCGCTGCTGGTGTAGAGCGCGATCTTGAAAGTGTCGGTCGTGAAGTCGTGCACGCCCTGCAAGGCTTCGGATTTGAAGCTGGTGCACATTGCTTGGGTGATGGCCATTTGTCAGGTTTCCTTACGCCATTGGCTTTGCGCGCATACGGATTGAAGATGAACCGACCTTAGCACGATCAGACTCAATTTGCAGCGCGTTAAGCGATTGTTCCAGCAAACTACCCCAAACTTGAAGCTTGTTGTCATCGTCAAGATACGGTGCCGCCTCAAGAAGCGACCCGTAGAGATACACGTCGGGCGAGTTGGTCAGAAGCCAGTTTGTCGTGTTGCTATCAGACAGAGCCGGGATTTTTGAATAATACGTCAACTCGACAGTATAAGACGCATCAGGCGTCGGAACCAATTGGAAAGTGTCCCCAATCATCGAAAAGAACTGCGGCCTGGCACTACCGCTGCCAGCAAGCCTCTGCTCTTCCGCCGCCTGATCTGGCGTGACGTATTCCAGCGTTGTAATCGGCGACGTATTAAGTTGAAACCGGACATTTTCCAGCCAATCCGCCGGAACGGTCAAATATCCCTCAGATGCAGTCGCGTCAGACCGCGTCACCATCCGGTAATCCCGAATTCGCCGGTTGAACTTGGCCTCGGCCAGATCAATGAACGACGGAATAACCGAGGTCAGATCGGTGCGCAGAAGCCAATCAGCTATGGCCGACTGCAACTCGCTATAGGTCGTGATGGCCATCAGACTGTCCCTTCGCGCGTCCTGAACACCCGGTTGTCCCCGTCATTCAGCCATTTCCTGAGCGCAACGGGATCGTCAGCGATGCCGCGCCGCTTGAGGTCATAATACACGCTCAACGGAATAGATGCGACCCTGCTCATGTCACCCCATTTCGTGCGCTTGTCGGTCATGTTGCGATGGCGCGTGTTGCTGTCGTCAAGGTCAAGCTTCTGCTCGGTCTCGATGACATACTCGCCGTTAGCCTTCACATGCCAATACCGGCGAATGCCGGTCACAGGGTCTTCGTCAAACAGTCGTTTGGTCATGCCAGCCTCATAGGTGATGGGGCGACCGAAGCCGCCCCATTGTCAGATCAAGGTTAGCTCGTGGTCAGGTCGAAGACCCCACCATGCGCAGCCTCGTTCATGACCTTCAGGCCGAACTCGCCAATCAGCATACCCTTTTCGGCGTCACCGGTTTTCGCCAGTTCGACGCGCTGGATCGGGCGCAGGTAGCAGACCGACGCATACTCGGGGTCAAGAACCCAAGCATCACGGGCGCGCTGGAAGCGGTTGGGAACCACTTGCAGGGTGCCGAAGTCCGACATGTAAACATCGGCGGCACCGATGATCGTGGTCGGGCTGTCGGACGGTGCCTGATAGCGCTGGGCCGCGATACCGGCGAAGGCCGAAACCGCCTGCTTGTTGAACGCACCAACCATCAGGATCGACGGGTTGCCGCCCGAGGTCCAGGTCTGCTGCATCACGTCCTTCAGCATCGCCTCGGTAAAGGCGCGCTGAGTGCCGTCGGTGCGGGCATCGGTGCCGTCGCCGGTCGGGGCCGCGCCGCCAGAGCCAACGCTGTCGTTGGTGGCAATCCATGCGCCCAGACCAGCGGTCTCAGGGGCGGTGGAGGTGTTGCCAGCAACGCGGGCGTTGTTGTCCAGCAGGACGGCCTCGATATCGCGCTTCAGTTCCTTGCCGCGCTTGGCGACTTGGTAAGCGACTTCATCAGCGCGACCGGCCTTGTCAACAGCGCCGAGGTTGTCAGCGATGACATAGGTGCGGCGACGAATGTGGGTATAGTTGCCCAGGCGGGTCGTCGCGGAGGTCGCATCAAACGAAGACACGTCATCGCCATTGATGACGGCAGTGGTCGAGGTCGATGCCAGCGAGTCGGTTTGCCACTCGAAGAAGGTGTTCGACACGCTCTCGGAACCCACGTTCGACTGGAACGGGGTCTCTTCGGGCGAGATATTCGAGATGACGTTGGAGAGTTCTTCACGGATGCCCTTGGCATCATAGCTGGTGAAGGTGTTGGTAACGATAGCCATTTTCTAGCCTCACAGAAGTGATTTGATGACAGCAGCCGCGTCATTGACACGACCAGTTTGACGTAGGCGGGTCTGCGCCTCTTTCACTGCAGAGCGTTTCTGGGGCTGCGTTCCTTTTGATCCCGCTCGGATTGTCTTTGGCCCCTGTTGCCGGTTGCCCGACTTGGCCTCAGAAATCTTGCGCTGACCGCGCTCAAAAAGCATGGCGTTCCGTGCCAAAGCGACCACACCGGCATGAGTGATGTTGTTTACATCCTCTTCCGCGAAGCCTTTGCCGATCAGGAAATCCCGAATTTCAGCAGCCTCTTTCTGAGCCACCTCGGGTTTTTTCCAGTCGGGTATAAGCGATTGTAGCCGCTCTTGCTCCGCCTGTAGCTGCTTCTGACGTTGCTCGTTAAGCTGTCTCTGCTGAATTTGCGTCATACGCTGTTGTTCAGCTTCAACGGCTTGAATTTGAGCCTGCCGCTGCTCTTTGGCTTTACGCCATTCCCGCTCCAGCCTCGTCGCTTCAATTGGGTTCTTTTCGTAAAGTTTGTCCCAATCTGGCTCCGCTTGCATTTGCTGCTCTAGCTGCTGCTTCATTGCAGGCAAGAGTTGCGAATACTGCTGGCGCTCCGCTGCAATCTCTTGCTCCATTTGCTGCACCAGCTTGCGCTGTTCAGCCAGGTCTTGAGATTTGCGCGTGTAATCCGATTGGCGCGAATAGCCCGACAGAAGCTCGTCAAACGTGACCTCGATCTCTTCGCCGTTTACTTTTACGGTGTATAGATCGGGTTGTTCATCCGTCTCTTCCTCGGCACCGTCTTCGGCGTCCTCGGTCGGTTCGATCTCGGCTTCCACCTCGATCTCGCCTTCGGTCTCGAATTGCACATTCTCAACCGGCGCATCATCGCTTTCGGCATTGTCCTCAACGGGTGCCATCATAGCTTTGACTGCTTCTTGTGCCGCTTGCAGGTCGCGTGCTGCGTTATCTGCCATTGCTGCTTACCTCTAAGTATGTCACTTATTGCCCTTTTCTGCAATCACCCCAGAATCAACCAGGATGCGCAGGCGGCGGCGCAGTGACTCTAAACCATGTTGTTCCGCCTGCACTCTCATCATGTCGTCAACGTCGCCAAGTTGCACAGATCGAAACTGATCCCAAATTTCCTGCTGCAGCTCGTCAAGGATTGCCTGAAGCGCCGGGTCTTCAAGAAGGCGCTTGGCCTCCCGCGCTTCCCGCAGGATTTGCTCCTTGCTTTTCTTCGCCACGGACAGTCTCCTTCACCATATCAGCCTGCGCTTTCATCACTTCCTTAGCGATGGCAGCCGATTTCTTGATCTGTTCGGCGCTGAGTTGCGTGCCATACTTGGCCTCAATCTCAGCCGCCTTCATGTAGACTTCGATTTCCAACTCATCG
>Ga0209578_10004210_pt1 | contig 10465 bp, 10 predicted proteins | sample tdAd472_FD_187127 | JGI IMG/M metagenome (GOLD analysis project Ga0209578, IMG submission 187127) | Marine sediment microbial communities from the Atlantic coast under amendment with organic carbon and nitrate - tdAd47.2 (SPAdes)... | ecosystem: Environmental > Aquatic > Marine > Coastal >...
CGTACGTTGCGTGTCATGCTTTGTTTGCAAGCTTGGCGATGCCGCCGAGCACAAGCTCCGTCGCGAAACGGGCCGCTTCTTCGGGATCAGGGTCGTTGCGGCTGACAATGCGATCGGCCATTTCAAAGGCAATCCCGATCAGCGATGCTGTGAGGTATTCAGGGTTAACTTGGGGGATCACACCGCGTTCTATACCTTCGTCAATATCCACACGCAGTTCGTCAAACCCCGCGATCACTTCCGGTGTATCCATCCGCACACGGATGGCGCCGGTGTTTGCTCGCATCATTTCATATTCTCGATTGTCTTCAAGGACGTATGTAAAAAACGCTGAGAACATGCCGCGTAAAAAGTCTTCGAAGGTCTGCGCTTTAAGGCGCTCTTCTTTAAGGCGCGGACGGATGCGAAGGGCGCTTTCGTCCATGATCGCTTGAAAGACTTCTTCCTTGGAGCGGAAATAGTTGTAAAAAGTTCCCGAGGCGAGCCCTGTACGCCGGATGATATCGCGCACCGTGGTGGCGCCATAGCCGAGCTCTGCGAAAACCGCGCGCGCAGCGTTCAAAATCGCTTCGCGGTTCGCGGCTTTTGTTTGCTCGCGCTTGCCCAAAGAGACAGGCACCACTGTCGTATCACTCATTAAGTTCCCCATTGCCCTCCCAATTTGCGGAAGGATCATCGTACCAACCATGCGAGTCTAACGAAACCCGGCGATCCGTCAATTTCAACGGATTCAATGCCCGCTTGACAGAGCGTGAGCCACTTCGCCCAATAGCCCCATGACAACCAAATCAGACCCCGCGCCCCTTAAGGACCTTCTTGGCGACGAGAATAAGCATCTGCTCGTTGACGGTGTTCCCCATGCCAAAGCCCTTGGGCTCAAATTGATTTCCATGACCCGCGCTAATGCGACGGTTCTCTTGCCCTATGATGCGCGCCTTATCGGCAACCCGGAGACCGGGGTCATCCACGGCGGCGCGGTGACATCGCTTCTCGACAATGTTTCGGGGCTCGCAGTTTTTGCGGCCATGGAGGAACTCACCTCAATTGCGACGCTTGATCTGCGCATCGACTACATGCGCGCGGCAACACCGGGAGCCGATGTGACCGCTCACGCCCACTGCTACAAAGTCACCCGCACCATCGCTTTTGTGCGCGGCACCGCCTTTGAGAAAAATGAAAACGATCCCATCGCCACCTGCACCGGTGCCTTCATGCTGGGCTCGAATGCAGGCCGCAAGCCCGGCGCAAACACAACAGGGCAAGGTGCATTGGGCGAGGCCGGAGGTGATAAATGAGCGCGTTTCTCGATCGCGAAACGATCCGCACCGAAGCGGAACTGCAAGCGTTTGTTGATTCAATTCCCTATGCCAGCTTCATTGGTGTGGGCGTGCGCAAAGTGGGCGGCGAGCTCACTTGCGTTCTTCCTTTTAAGGAAGACAATGTGGGTAACCCCATGTTGCCCGCGCTCCACGGCGGTGTTCTGAGCGCGCTACTAGAGACAGCAGCTATTCTTCAAATCACTCACGAGGTTGATTCCGAACATTTGACCAAACCGGTCAACGTCAACATCGATTACTTGCGGTCTGCAAAACCTGTTGAGACCTTCGCTCGCGCCTATATCACCAAGCAAGGACGGCGCGTGGCCAACGTGCGCGCCGAAGCGTGGCAGGACGACCGAAACCGGCCCGTCGCTGCACTGCATGGGCACTTTCTCCTTGCGCCACGGAAAAACTCCGACGGCTGAGGAATGCGCGCGCGCCAGGGCTGACTTGCGCGGAAATCAGATGACAGCGTGGCCCCATTCGCTTACGTATCGCCCATGACAACGTCCATCACACACGGTCAGGTGTTTCGCATCGCCTGGCCGATCATTTTGGCAAACGCCGCGGTGCCTCTTCTCGGCATCGTGGATACTGCCGTCATCGGGCACCTGGGAAGCGCCGCCGCCTTGGGTGCGATCGCCATCGGCGCGCTTATCATGAATTTCATCTACTGGGGTTTTGGTTTTTTGCGCATGGGCACCACGGGCATATCAGCCCAGGCGCTGGGCGCGCAGAACAATGCGGAACTTGGCGCCACGGTCGGGCGCGCCATCATCATCGCCGGTATTGTGGGCTCGCTGCTGCTTTTGCTTCAGGTGCCGCTTAGCTTGATGATCTTCAATATCTTTCAAGGGACGGAGGAAGTCGAGACCGCGGCGAGGACGTACTTCGAAATCCGCATCTGGGGGGCGCCCGCGGCGCTCTTTGGTTTTGCGGCCCTTGGCTGGTTCATTGGCGTTCAGCACTCAGGCTACGTGCTCGCCCTCCAGCTTCTTCTGAACGGCCTTAATGCAGCATTGGATATTTGGTTCGTTGCGGGCCTCGATCTGGGCGTCGCCGGGGTCGCCTATGGCACCGTGATCGCTGAATGGACCATGGCATGCGCCGCGTCCTTCTTGATCTTGCGAGAGTTTCGCAAGCGGGGACTAAAACTTGACATAACGCGTCTTAAGGCCGCCGCGCCGATGATCAAAATGGTGGCGATCAATCGCGACATCTTTATTCGCACCCTTGCGCTGGTCGGCGGCTTTGCGCTTTTCAATTGGGAAAGCACGCGCATGGGCGATGTAACACTCGCCGGGAACTTTATTCTTCTTCAGTTCATCAGCTTCGGCGCGTTTTTTCTCGATGGCTTTGCCTTTGCGGTGGAAGCGCTTGTGGGTGAGGCCGTCGGCGCGCGGAACCCCGCCCGCTTGCGTGAGGCGGTTATCAAATCCACTCAATGGGCGCTGGGCACTTCGATGATGCTTGCGCTGCTGACCTGGACGTTAGGGCCTTTTGTGATTGTTGCGCTCACCAACGTGCCCGAGGTTCAAGCCGCGGCGATCGCATTTCTCGCCTTTGCGGCGATCTACCCCTTAATCGGCGTATGGCCGTTTCAGTTTGATGGAATTTTCATCGGCGCAACGCGCGGCGCGGACATGCGCAATGCAATGCTGATGTCCTTTGGGGCATTCGTTATCGCCTGGTACGTGCTGACACCGCTCTACGGCAACACCGGGCTTTGGATCGCGTTCTTAATCTTCCTATCCGCGCGAGCGATTACCTTGGGCCTAAGATACCCTCGCCTTGCGCGTGAAGCAGCAGCCTAAAGAATATCGAGCACACTCTCGGGCGGGCGACCAACGGCAGCCTTATCACCATTTACAACGATTGGCCGCTCAATCAGGATTGGGTTTTCCACCATCGCCTTGATCAACGCGGCACGGCTGAGCCCTTCGGTGTTGAGCCCCAGGGCGGTATACGGATCTTCACCCTTGCGCATTAATTCGAGCGGGCCTTTGCCTAGGGCCGTCAGGATCTGATCAAGCTCAGCTTCGCTTGGCGGCGCATCCAGATAGGTCACGATGTTGAGCTCAACGTCGCGATCCTCAAGCAGCGCCAGCGTGGCGCGCGATTTTGAGCACCGCGGGTTATGATAAATCGTAACCGTCATGACCTTCTTTCCTTAGTCAACATCCGCGCCCACCGCATCGGCCACTGTGGCAAACCCGTCAGCTTTGAGCCGCGCAGCAAGGCCCTGCTTAACCCGCCGAATAAGAGCAGGGCCTTGATACGCAAGCGCCGTATAAAGCTGCACCAGGGACGCGCCTGCGCGGATTTTGGCATATGCGCTTGCGCCATCGGAAACCCCGCCTGCGCCGATGAGTGTCACTTCGCCTTTTGTCGCGCGCCGCATCTGGCGAAGCACATCCGTTGAAGGCTCAAAAAGCGGCTTACCGGAAAGCCCGCCTGCTTCGCCCGCGTATTTTCCGCTAAGGCCATCAGGCCGGGCGATGGTCGTGTTTGAAATGATCATCCCCTCAATGCCGCTCTTAAGCACCACATCCGCGATGTCGGTTAAATCTTCATCGTCAAGATCCGGCGCGATCTTGAGCACCAAGGGCTTTCGTGCCGCGCCCCCGGCTACCAGGTCTTCGCGCACACGGGTCAAGCGGCTGAGCAATTCCTCCAACGCGGATTTGGTTTGCAAATCACGCAAGCCGGGCGTGTTGGGGGATGAAATGTTGGCGGTAAAATAATCCGCGTGGGGATAAAGCACACGCAAGCCAACCTCGTAGTCCGACATGCGGTCCGGCGCGTCCTTGTTCGCGCCAATATTTGCGCCAACGATACCGCCGCGTCTTGTGAGCGTCTGCAGGCGCACTTTGGCAACCGCCAGGCCGTCATTGTTGAACCCAAGACGGTTGATCACTGCTTCATCTTCTTTGAGGCGAAAAATGCGCGGGCGCGGATTACCGGGCTGGGGCAGCGGCGTCACCGTGCCCACTTCCGCAAATCCCATCCCGAGCCGCAACAGGGCGTGCGGCACTTCGGCATTTTTGTCGAACCCGGCTGCAAGCCCGACGGGATTTGAGAAAATATGCCCCATGGCGCGCGTTTCCAACGCCGGATCGTTCGTATCTGGATCGCTTCCCCCAAGGCCCATCCTGAGTGCAAAGATCGTCGCCTTGTGGGCGGTCTCGGGGTTCAGCGCGAAGAGCCCCGCGCGTGCGATAGGAAAAAGGTCAACCATCAGCGAACTCCACATCCACTGGAAAAACCCTCAATCCATCCGCCGCCAGGGGGAGATCCCACTCGCGGGTCACAGCTGAGAGCGGCAATTCGCCATAGAGATGGGGGAAAAGATCACCGCCGCGCGAAGGCTCCCATTTAAGGGCGATGCCAAGGGTGCCCGAAGCCACCTCCACGAGCACCAAATCACCGATTTCCGCGAAATAGCGCCGCACGGTTTCGCGTAATTGTTGTGGTGCGGAGAAGTGGATAAACCCATCTTCGAGGTCCACCGGGGCGCCTTCATAGCAGCCCAAAGCCTTGGCGGCCCGCCATTCGGCGGCAGCGCAGACTTTGTAGATCAAGGGAGAATCGCCGGGGTTCATGCCCGATTGGATACAGAATTTAGCGCCCAAACGCTAGGACTGGACGCGTGGCCCCAATAAGGTATAATTCCTATCGTTAGGAACGAATACCAATGCTCAGAACTTTTCGGGCGGCCCGACGCCATGCTGACGCATAAGCAGATCTGGAATGCGATCGACCGGCTTGCGGACAAGCGGGGGCTAACGCCGTCTGGCCTGTCCCGTGCGGCGGGGCTCGATCCCACTACCTTCAATCGCTCAAAACGTGAGGGACCGAATGGCAAACTCAGGTGGCCCTCCACCGAGAGCATTGCCAAGGTCCTCGAAGCCACCGGCATTTCCATGGACGTTTTCGTGGGGCTCATGGACCCAAGCGGCAACCGGCGGTATTCGACGCGCTATGTGCCACTCATCGGATTTGCGCAAGCGGGCGACCGTGGCTTTTTTGACGATGGCGGTTTTCCCGCCGGCGCGGGGTGGGACGAAGTGGCCTTTCCCGAAATCGGCGATGAAAACGCCTATGCGCTCGAGATCAGCGGCGATTCCATGTTGCCGGTTTATCGCGATGGTGACGTGATTATTGTCGCGCCCAGCTCAAGCGTCCGACGTGGCGACAGGGTCGTGGTGAAAACCAACGACGGTGAAGTCATGGCAAAAGTTATGGCGCGGCAATCGGCCCGGCGCATTGAATTGCATTCGCTCAATCCGGAATATGACAACCGCACACTAGAATTGGGCGAGGTTGCCTGGATCGCGCGTATCCTCTGGGCCAGCCAATAGAGCGCCAGCCAATAGGCCGTTAGGATGAAAGCTCGCCATCCAATGCGCGGCCGATAAGCGCCACTATCTCTTCAAGTCCATAGATTTCGACGAATGATCCGAAACGTGGGCCTTGGGTCTGGCCGAGCAGCGTCTCATAAAGCACCCCGAACCAAGCCCTAAGGGGATCGAACGCGTGGTTCTTTCCCACTTCATAAACGATGGTTTGGATCGCCTCACCATTCGCTGCAGCGTCCGACTTCAACAAGTCTTCAAACCGCGTTTTGAGATCCGTCAGCGCTGTACGCTCTTGCTCCGTAGGCGGACGGTAATTCTTCGCCGGCTTTACAAAGTCATGGTAATAGTTGATCGCATACCCGACGAGCCGATCAAGGAATGGGTGGTTCTCCGGGTTCGCATCAGGATCATACCGATTGATAAAGCCCCAAAGGATATCCCGGTCTTCGGCATTGCTGGCGCTCACGAGATTGAGCAGCAAACTAAAACTCACCGGGATGAATTCGGCCGGCGGCTCGCCGTTGTGGATGTGCCACACGGGGTTTGACAGCCGGGCCGCGGCTTCCTGTTCGGGATACTTGCCCAGAAAGGTCACATACTCTTCGACCGCCTTCGGGATCACATCGAAATAAAGCCGTTTTGCCTGCTTGGGCTTTTGAAACATATAGTAGGAAAGGCTTTCTTCCGGCGCGTAGCGGAGCCAATCGTCCACATTGATCGAGAGGTTTCCCTTGCTCTTTGAGATCTTGGCGCCGTGCTCGTCAAGGAACAGCTCGAAGTTGAAACCTTCGGGCGGCGTTCCGCCCATGGCCCGAAGAATGCGGCTCGAGAGCTTCACTGACTCGATTAGATCCTTGCCCGCCATTTCATAATCGACACCCAGCGCAAACCACCTGAGCGCCCAATCGGCTTTCCATTGCATCTTGCAATGACCGTCGGTGACAGGCGTTTCGAATTCTTCCCCATCTTCGCTGCAATAGCGGATGGTGCCCTCAGTGACATTTGTCTCAAGCACGGGCACCTGCTGAACCACGCCGCTTTCAGGGTGGATCGGCAAGAACGGGCTATACGTCGCGCGGCGTTCCTCGCCCAATGTGGGAAGCACGATCTCCATAACTTGATCGTAGACTTCCAGCATGCGTAGGAGTGCTGGATTGAAACGGCCCGATTTGTAGCACTCGGTCGAACTCAAGAACTCATACTCAAATCCAAATTGATCGAGAAATGCCTTGAGCCGCGCATTGTTGTGTTGGGCAAAACTTTCGTGCGTGCCAAACGGGTCGGGCACTGACGTGAGCGATCGGCCAAGATGTTGAGCGAGCATTTCAGGGTTGGGAACCCCGCCCGGCACTTTGCGCATGCCGTCCAAGTCATCGGAAAAGCATATGAGCTTCGTTTCGCGGCCCGAGATGGTTTCAAAGGCATGGCGCACCATAGACGTGCGCGCCACTTCGCCAAAGGTTCCCATATGCGGCAAACCCGACGGGCCATAGCCGGTTTGAAAGACAACCGGACCATCGCGGTCCACGCGTTCACACCGCGCCAAAAGCTTGCGCGCCTCCTCAAAAGGCCACGTCTTATTCGCAAGGGCTAGGTCGTGAAGCGGATCGTCGCTCATTCCGGGTCCATTTATGGTGAAGGAAGTCTTACACGCATTTACGCGATGTTTGCGAAGGAAAGCTAGGGTCGCATCGTGGTTGCGTCAATCTTGCCGCGACCATTCGGATTTTAGGAACGCTAGCGGGCATGTTCGACGGACTTCGAAAATGGGCCGAGACAATTGAGGTGTCGCCCCTCGTGTGCGCGCCCGGCGCCGATATGGATGCGAGCTGCGAGGCCACCGCCCTTCCAGCGGAAACCATCCGCGAAATCAAAGCCGACCAGATAGAGCTTTTATACGTCATGGATCGGGGCTCGGGCATTCGGCCCATCATCGCCTTTTTCGTGACCACATGGGTTCTTGCCGGATTTACGAGCGCCATGCCGTGGGCCGCCATGGGGCTCTATTGCGCCTCGTGGACCTGGTACCACAGCCTGCAAGTGACGTTCGAGAAAACGGAAACCCGAAACAAGAACCCAGAATACTGGGCCTGGCAATTCACGCTTGCCTCCCTATGCACCGGTCTTGCGTGGGGTCTTGGGGCAGCCTCTTGGTTTGAGACAGGTGGGCTGGGGACCCAGGCGATCGTCTCGGTCGTTGTTTTGGGTATTGTTGCGTCGAGCGTTATTACCCGCGCGCTGCACAAACCGGCAACACTCGCCTTCCTCCTTCCATCCGTATTGCCCCTTGCGGCATCGCTCCTTCTGACCGGCACCAACTTCGGGTTCCTCATGACCGCTTTTGGGTTTGTCTTCGTTAGCGGTCTTTTCCAGTGGGGCAAGACCTTGCAGCGCTCGCAGCTCGATGCCATTGCGCTCAAGTTTCAGAATAAGGCGCTGGTCACATCGCTCTCCGAAGAACGCCGCGTTGCTGAAGAGGCCAAAGATGCCGCCGAAGCAGGCAGCCGGGCCAAAACAGAATTCCTTGCCACTATGAGCCATGAGGTTCGCACGCCTCTTAATGGTATTCTTGGGATGGCGCGGATCCTTGAAAATTCACGGCTCGATGAAGAACAAAAAGAACAGCTGGGCGTCATCTTGGATTCAGGCGAGATGCTCAACACTGTCCTCAACGACATTCTCGATCTTTCAAAGCTTGAGGCGGGTCAACTCAATGTGGACCCTGAACCCTTCAAGGTGCGCGCTGTCGCTGAAAGCGTTGTGCGCCTGCTCCATCCCGGCGCGCGCCATAAGGGCATCAACGTGGAAGTGTCCGCCGACACTTCGGTAGAGGTCATGGCCAGAGGTGACGCGCACCGCGTCCGCCAAGTGCTGCTCAATCTCATCGGCAATGCCATTAAGTTCACTGAGGATGGCGAAGTGACGATAACGATCGCCGCAGCCCACTCGCCCCTTTTGCCGCGCGGCGCGGGGAACGATGTGCCGCAAGATCATGTGGTTGTCGCTATCAACGATACAGGTATCGGGATCGCGCCCAACGTGCTGCCGGAACTTTTCCAACCCTTCCGTCAGGCCGATCAGACCACCACCCGGAAATACGGCGGTAGCGGACTGGGGCTTGCTATTTGTAAGCGCCTTATCGACCTCATGGGCGGCGAGATCGGTGCGGAGAGCGAATGCCGCGTTGGCAGTACATTCTGGTTCAGCCTTCCAGCCGCCCCATCGTCCGTTGCAGCCGCGCCAATGCCAGAGGCCGCGCCGGTTAGCGCTGTTCCCCAATCTGCCGGCCGCCTGATCCTTCTTGCAGAAGACAATGACCTGAATGCCAAAGTGGCGTCAGTGCTATTAGGTAAAGCTGGCCACGAAGTTGTGCGTACAAGAGACGGCGCTGAAGCGGTCGCTTGGATTCGCGGCGTTGCTGATGGCCACAATCCGATGCCCGATCTCATCTTCATGGATGTGCGGATGCCGCGCATGTCGGGGCCTGAAGCCGCACAGCTCATTCGCGAGATGAACGGCAGCATCGCGCGTATCCCCATCATCGCGCTGACCGCCGACGTTTCTGTCGCAGATATGAAAAACGGATCGCTTTCACAGCTGCCGCGCGATTACGAAGGCCGCTTCGACGGCGTCTTGCCAAAGCCGATCACGCCGGACCATCTGACGCGAGCCATCAACACATATACTGGCGTTGCCATTCATCCTGGGCGGCTCAACATTGCAAACCCCGGCTTCGATCGCACTCAGCTTGATGAACTCATCGACACGCTGGGCTCGGGCACAGTGGACGAATTAATTGAGTCATTTGTTTTGGACATCGGCGATCTCGCAAAAGGCATTGAAGTTGCCGCGGCTGACGGCAATGCAGAGGAGCTGCGCTCACGCGCTCACAACCTGGCAGGTGCCGCCGCGAGCCTTGGCTTCGTCGCTCTTGCCGATGCCGCGCGCGAACTAAATGGGCTCGCCCGTGCGCACCGCATGGATGAGGTTGCAGCCGAGGTGTCGCGCGTAAGTACTGCCATCTCAAATGCTCAGGAAATTGTGACGCAACTCAAAAGCGCCTGACAACAATTCGTGCAAGCCATGCTAGGCTTGCCGCCATGGTCAGTCCCCCTTCTCCGCATTCCTCCGATCTAACTGAGCTTCGTAGCCTTGTGGTCAAGGCAGGACGCATCGTATCGGCGCGCGCCACAGGCGAGGTTGAGGAACAGACCGCGCGCGAGGCGGCGAACCTTTTGGAAAGCGGCGCCATCCTTGTCTGCCACGCAGGCTTTACCGCCCGGCGATTGGGCCTCAAGCGTCCACCGCGCCGATCTGACCTTTTCGATGTCCTTGAGCTTTTCGCCTTTGCCTACCCGGCGCGCCAAGCGGTTCCAACTCCCGCGGGGCTTGCCCGCGGGCTCGGCCTACGCGTGCCTGCTGACACTGATGAAGAAGCAGGCTACCTCCACATACTCGCGGGCGCGATTCTCGATCATCTGAAAAAAGGCCAGGTGCCCTACCCCGAACACGCCGCCGCCTTGGCCGCAAATCTTGGCAAAGCGGGTTGGGCTTGGGGCCCGGCGGTCGAAACGGCGCTCGCTGGTCAGGAACGGGGATTTTATGACCGTAGTTCCGGGTTTGATGTTTGGCACCGCTTGCCTGAATGGGAAGACCGCGCGCCAGAGCCGCCAGCCGGTACTTCATTGGTGGGCGAAGCAGAAACCGATGCGCGGCTTATAGACCTTGTGGGTGCCGACGGCGAGGACCGCCGCAAGCAATTGGAATATGCCCACCTTGGCGCCGCGT
>Ga0209578_10004215_pt1 | contig 10461 bp, 6 predicted proteins | sample tdAd472_FD_187127 | JGI IMG/M metagenome (GOLD analysis project Ga0209578, IMG submission 187127) | Marine sediment microbial communities from the Atlantic coast under amendment with organic carbon and nitrate - tdAd47.2 (SPAdes)... | ecosystem: Environmental > Aquatic > Marine > Coastal >...
CGAGATAAATACATCCATGCTCTTACGGCTAAATTCATCGGTAGCCCCCCATATCTGCTGTAAGGCTTTTTTCCTTTCCAATAGTTTTCCTTGATTTTCACATAATAGGCGCAAGAGCTCGGCTTCTCGTTTAGTGAGGTGAATACTTTCCGTGGGATGATGCAGTTTTTGTAGGCTGACTTGAAATTGGTAAGCACCGATTGGGTATAAATCGACGACCGATTCTACCGCTTGGGTTCGCTTGATCAGGGCTTTGACTTTGGCGAGAAAAAGCTCTTCATCAATAGGTTTGGTGACGTAGTCATCGGCCCCTATCTTAAAGCCTTTGAGTTTATCTATTTTCAGCGATTTTGCACTCAGAAAAATGAAAGGAAGATGGGGGACTTTCTTCTTCACCCATTGCGCTACTTCGAAGCCATTCTGGTCAGGTAGCATAATATCGAATATGCCCAAATTATAGACCTCTTGCTCTATCTTCTGGATGCCTTCTTCTCCGGTCTTTACCCAGTCTACCTCATATTCATGTAAGTTGAGGTATTCGGCAAGAATATAGCCAAAACTCTCATTGTCCTCGATCAAAATAATTCGATTCATACTTTATAGCCTAATGATGAATTCGCAGCCCTCTTTATAGGCCTTGTTTAAAATGATAGTTCCCTGATGTGCTTCTATAATCGTCTTCACATAACTCAAACCAATGCCAAAACCATTGCCCTTATATCGATCGTCTTGCTGTGCCCGATAAAAACGATCGAAGATAGCTTCCTGGTGGATAGTGGGAATGCCAGGGCCATGATCTTTGATACTGATACAGGCTCGACCATTTTCCAGATAGGTAGTGATTTCAATACGTGGTTTTGGTCCACTATATTTAATCGCATTATCGATCAAATTATATAGGCAATTGGAGAGGTGATTGTAATCTCCTATTATTTCACTGTTTACTAATTGTAAATCCACTTTCACTTGTGCTTCTCGTTGCTCTAGCATTAACCGCAAGCGCTCAATTACTTCTTGAATGGCTAGATGTAAATCCATCGGCTCTTTATCCAGGGCATCTTGTTGCACATCCAGAATAGACAATTGCAACATGCGATCGACTTGCTCTTCCAACTTTTTGCTTTCATGAGCAATCAAATTGAGGTAAATCTCTTTCTTTTCTGGCTTGGTATCTTGTCTTAAAACAGAGGAAGCCAAGCGTATGGCCCCAAGGGGTGTTTTGAATTCGTGCGTGAGGTTATTAAAGAAGTCATCCTTCATCTGACTGAGTTGCTTTTGCTGTGCCAAAGAACGTAGGATGTAACTGAAAAGAAAAACCAGTAATCCCATCATCAAAAAACTGAGGACAATTAGGCCGCCGATAGCTCCTTGAGAGAGAATTTCTTGCTGGGGCATATAGAGGCTAAACCAAAGAAATTGTTCATGTGGTAAATATCCCGGTAATCGTTTCATTTCAGATACGGGCCGAATACTAGTCATCTCGGGCGTAACAGCCGCCGTGGAGTCGGACTGAAACCGATAAGTGACAATACAAGAGAGGCAAGTGTTATAGGCCGATTGCTTTAGCTCTGTTTGGTAAGCACTGGTATTGCTAGTATAGAAACGCCCCTGCTCTTTTTGGAAAAACGCAAAATAGACCGGCTTTGAAAAACCGGCGGCCCTCGTCATAGAATCAACGATATGTTCGATGGGTGAAATAGCAATGGGTTGTTCCGCTCTGATGATCTCTTTGGGAATCAAATTCTCTTGAATCTTAACCTGAATCGCAATACTTGGTGCCAGCCGGGACAATTCATGGTGAATTTCTTCCTTTTTCATTTGATAGGCACTCCAAACCCAATTTGCTTGCAGCAACCCCATGCCTAGCAAGGCCAAAGAAGCCAGGACAACGATCACTTGGTGAGAAAGGACGATTCTTTTCATAAGGATGCTAAAATACGCTTTATTAGGCTTTGGCAGATGGTGCTTAAGTTTTCCTTAAGCCTTTTCGTATCTACTTAATCTTCCTTCGTTTTTGCCTAAAAGCGGGGCATGTCATTTCCGACTTTCTTTGTAGCAAATCAAAAATCACAGAACCATGCTTCGTTATTTATTCCTTTCTATTCTATTCCTTTTATTCCTAACTATGCTTCACAGTCAAAGCACTGCCCCATCCTTTACGGCTGCTAATTTTGACCAATTGATCTTGGACTATCACCCCAAACAACAGGAGGGTGTATCACAAAAAGACTATGATCGAGGGCTGTTTTACCTGGAACAAACCCGAAGTGCGACTAAAGGTGACCCTCAGGCACTCAACTACGCCGACTATTGGAATATCACCATGGCCTTTTTCAAATTAAAGGAACCCAAAGCACATAAGGAGATTGCTTTTCAGAAATCGATCGACAAAAATCCAGCTTCATTATGCGCTTTAATAGAGGCTTTTGGAGAAAAAAGTACAGCAAGTCTACAGCGCCATATTCCCGAATTGTTCCAAAGCTTCTATAGTAGCTGTGAAGACTTCCGCGAACCCGAAGAAGTCTTTAACCCTGTAGCTTATGCCAAAGCCGAAAAACTGGATGCAGAACTTGTTACGCTTATTCATGAAATAGCAGAAGACGATCAGCGATATCGAGGTAATGAAATAGTGGATTGGTCGCTGCAAACACCATTAGACAAAAAGAATAGGCAACTGATCGATAGCCTTTACCAAGAATACCAGTGCTATATCGGTGAATCCTTGGTTGGGAAGAAATTAGCCAGTACCATGTGGGCCATTGTTCAACATTCGACCATTGAAGATATGGAGCAATATTTACCCCTTATTCACCAAGCGGTACAGGCTGAAGAATTACATCCTACCCCCTTAAAAATGCTCCTAGATCGGATACATACGATCAAGTATGGCTATCAATTCTTTGGCAGCCAGGGTGGAGACTATGACCTGGCAAGTGCAGCGGAACGAGCGAAAGTGGAGAAAAAATATGGCCTAAAGTAAGGTCTAAAGAGATGCCTAATATTATTTCTACACAGCGGCACTGAGAAGAAATAAATCTCCGTGCCGCTGATCTTCGATAAAAGCAGCGAAAACAGCCTTGTACAACAAAATATTGGTGATGGCAATATTGATCTTGTTGGAGTAAAAAATCTTTTTTAGAAATGAGCTGGCGAGTCATTCCCTCCCCAATCGCACTAAGCGCTACTGGAGGTGCCTTGACAAACTGTTGGATATGCTGTGTAAGTGCCGATTTCATAGTTAGCAATGAGATGGTGGAATGAAAATGTCAATGGGAATTGCAATCAAAATAAGAATTAAACTCAAAAGCCATGACGAACGCCCAGCGACTTTCCGACCTCCTGACCTCCAACTCCCCGACCTACAACTTCCGACTTCCCAACTTCTCGACTTCCCAACTTCCGACTTCCGGACTCCCCTAAGAAAGCCCCCCCTTAAAGTCCTGTCGGTGATTCTTACCAATCGGTAATTGCTGCTTATTCTTCATCACCAAAAAATTGCCTTCGATATAGGCAATCTGCTTTTTGTTGACAATATAAGATTTATGGATGCGATGAAAATCAGTATGCCGTAATTGCGCTTCAAAACTAGATAAAGTTCGAGGGGTAAGGTGAAATTCCTTCTCCAACCAGACCTTCACATAATTCCCATAACTCTCCAAGTAAAATAAATCCTCCAGAGCTACTTGAATCAATCGTTTATCCGATTTAATAAAAAGTTGCTCGGGCTCGGAGGGAGTAGATGGAGGAACGGGGGTAGCAGCGGGAGGGCTTTTTAGCTGCTTTAGCTCCAAAGCGCGATTGACTGCTTTGAGGAAACGGTCGAAACGAAAGGGCTTGAGCAGGTAATCACAGACTTCCAACTCGAAACTTTCCAAAGCATATTCTTCATAGGCGGATGTGATAATCACTAAGGGTTTTACCTTCAAGGTTCTCAGAAAGTCTAACCCTTTTATTTTGGGCATTTGGATATCCAGAAAAATGAGATCTACTTCTTGCTCATGTAAAAAAGCCAGGGCCTCGGTAGCCAAGTAACACTGTCCCACGACCTCAATAAATGGCGTAGCGCTCACATATTCCAAGACTACCTTATGTGCCAATGGCTCATCATCGATTATTAGGGCGCGTAGTTTCATGTCTTTGCTATTTTTAATTGCAAAATCGCCTCGTATTTATTCTCCGATTCTTTTATTTCCAGGCTGTGTTGATCCGGGTAGAGCAGGGCTAGGCGTCGACGCAGATTAGTCAATCCAATCCCCTTTTCTGTCGTCGGTAATTCCTCAACGGAGTTGCTACAAGTGAAAGTCAAGGTATTGCTGGTGGTGGTAAGGGAGAGATGAAGAAAGCACTCCTGCTCTGCCGGTTCGATGCCATGCTTAAAGGCATTCTCTACCAAAACAATAAAAAGTAGGGGTGAAATCGGTAAGTCCTCTTCTCCGAGTTCTTTTTCAAATCGAAAATCCAATTTTTTATGGAGTCTGATCTGCTGCAGCTGAATATAATCCTCAATGTATTTGACTTCTTCGGTCAAGCGGACGGTTTCTTCTTTCCCGCGATAGATCACGTAGCGCATCAATTCGGATAACTGCATGATCACCTCAGGCGTTTGCTTGTCTTTGGTAATGCTAAGCGCATACAGGTTATTGAGTGTGTTAAAGAAAAAGTGAGGATTAATTTGTTGTTTGAGTAAGCTGAGTTCTGTCGCCGATTTCTCTTTGGCTAGGGTAGCCAGAGCTGCATTTTGCCGGAACCACTCGTAGGCAATAATTATCGGTACACTTAAGACCATAATCATAAAGGGAAGGCCTCCCCTATCTTCCGCAAAGATATGGTCTGATGCCGTAAATCTATCCAATTCCAGTTGATCGACAATCGGAAAGTAACGGATGAAACTCACAAAAATGGGGTAGAAAAGTAAGATCAAAGCCGCCAAGCTAAAACCGTAATAAACAGCCCCTTTCTGTTTGAAAATTTTTGGAATCAGCAGATAATGGTTGATATAATAGAAAAAGTAATAGGCCAGATAAATCACAAACAACTGTAAGCTATTAGCGATAAAAGTGCCCCCTAGTAAAAGCAAGGAACCCAAGCCCCATTCGAAGTCCGGCCCCAAGTGAGTAATGGCTGCAATCAAACTCGCCACCAGGGATAGCAAGGCCAACAAGAATAAAATGGTTTTTTCTAAGCCAAATGATTCCAACCAGGGCATTTTGAGCGCACCTTTTAGGAGTTGGTCATTGAATATAACAATGATTTCAGTTAGTAAAAGTAGCCCACCAATCGTAATCAAGAAGTTATCGGGAGAAGCAACAGAAATATCCACTTTAGAAAAGAAGTAGGCCTCCGTAGGCAATTTATAACGGAAAAAAAAGAGTAGTAGTGGATGGCCGATAAAGCTATATCCCCACACGAAGGGGCGAACAAGAGCAAGCGGCTTTTGCTGCCACCATGTCCGAAACCCACTATACACCAGCACCGGGAAATACAATAGACAAAGTGCCCAAAAACTAGAGAAATAGGCGCTCCATCCCTCTCCTACCCCCGACAGCATAAATAGATAACTCAAAAAGAGGAGCAGCGTCAGGTAAATCCAAAGCGTGTTGGAGGTCAGATAGGTCACTAATTTATCCAGCCAGCTTTGCATGCTTTTAAGGCCTTATTTGATTCAATACTCAAGTAACACAAAAAACAGCACTCCATCAAAAATCCTTGATCAAGGTTCGTTTTTGCGTGATAAGAGCACTAAAACACCTTGGCAAGGGAAAAAGGCCCTTTCATCATGGCTTCCTCTCCCCTTCTCATGATTAATTGAATCCCCAAGGAATAGCCAATAGATTTGAAGTGTACCAAAGCATCTACCTGTTCTATGAAAAACTTAAGTATCTCCCATCTCTCCAAGGTATACGATAATGGCGTCAAAGCTGTAGACGATCTCAGTCTAGAGATTGGAAAAGGCATGTTCGGACTACTAGGACCAAATGGCGCTGGCAAGTCTACCTTAATGCGTACCATCGCCACCCTGCAAAGTGCCGATACGGGTAGCATATACTTCAATGGCATCAATGTACTCGAAGACCAGATGAGCCTCCGAAAAGTACTGGGCTATCTCCCTCAGGAATTCGGCGTTTACCCCAAGGTATCGGCGCTGCGCCTCCTCGATTATTTTGCGACCCTAAAAGGTGTTGCCACTAAAAAGGAGCGTAGCCTGCTGATCGAAAAAGTATTGGACATCACCAACCTCTATGAGGTGCGCAAAAAACATGTGAGCTCCTATTCGGGAGGAATGAAACAACGCTTTGGCATCGCCCAACTACTGCTCAACAACCCGCAGTTGATCATCGTCGATGAGCCTACTGCCGGGCTTGACCCCGCTGAGCGACAACGCTTCCTGAATATTTTACGCGAAATTGGCACCGAGCATACCGTCCTATTTTCCACCCATATTGTAGAAGATGTAAAAGATCTCTGCCACGAAATGGCCATCATGAATGGCGGTCGCGTGCTCCAGCAAATCACGCCAGCCGATGCTACAGCAGCCATCTCCGGACAGATTTGGACGCGGCGAATTCTCCGAGATGAATTGGAGGACATGGAGAAACGCTTCTCGATCCTTTCCGCTCACTACAATCACGATAACTCGATCAACATCCGTGTGCACCATTCCAAGCCCCCCGCACCTCAGTTTGAACTGGCAGAGCCAAGCTTGGAGGATGTGTATTTTATGGCGTTGCAGGGGGAGTTGGAAGTCGGAAAGTCGCTTGGCGCTAGTGATGCCTTTTGATTTTAATTTCCATTCACATTTTGATTACCAATGACAGCAGGAGCTGTCGACAGGCTAGGATGGGACAAGGTACACAGCTGGAGCTCGTGTACCAACGGCGGTAGCGGCGATAGCACTGCCTTTTGATTTTGATTTCCATTGACATTTTGATTTTCATTGAGAATGACAGCAGGAGCTGTCGACAGGCTAGGATGGGACAAGGTACACAGCAGGAGCTCGTGTACCAACGGCGGTAGCGGCGATAGCACTGCCTTTTGATTTTAATTTCCATTCACATTTTGATTTTCATTGAGAATGACAGCAGGAGCTGTCGACAGGCTAGGATGGGACAAGGTACACAGCTGGAGCTCGTGTACCAACGGCAGGAGCGGCGATAGCACTCCCTTTTGATTTTGATTTCCATTGACATTTTGATCTTCATTGAGAATGACAGCAGGAGCTGTCGGCAGGCTAGGATGAGGCAAGGTACACAGCAGGAGCTCGTGTACCAACGGCGGCAGCGGCGATAGCACTGCCTTTTGATTTTAATTTCCATTCACATTTTGATCTTCATTGAGAATGACAGCAGGAGCTGTCGGCAGGCTAGGATGGGACAAGGTACACAGCAGGAGCTCGTGTACCAACGGCGGTAGCGGCGATAGCACTGCCTTTTGATTTTAATTTCCATTCACATTTTGATTGACATTTTCATTTTGATTCAACCATTATCCATGTTTTACACCATCTTCAAATACGAATACAAGCATTGGCTACGACAGCCAAGCGTATATATATATGCCTTATTCTTTTTGGTCATCTCATTGGGAACGATGTGGGGAATGGCAGCGGAGAGCAGCTCTGAGTCCGTGCGGATCATCAATTCACCGAGGCAGATCAATGTGATGGCGAATCTCTTTAATACGCTATTACTATTCCTATTGCCATCGATTATTGGGCTCTCCATTTATCGAGATTTTCAGCATAATATGCATACCCTGCTTTATTCTTTTCCCTTTACCAAAAGAGACTATTTACTGGGAAAGTTGCTAAGTTCGGTGGCCAACGTAACCTTCATTGTCGGGATGATTGGACTGGGCTTTATGGTGGGGCCTTATTTACCCGGCGTGAATCCTGCCAATGTCGTTCCTTTCAATATCCAGGCTTATCTACAGTTGTATTTGGTGTTCCTCTTACCTAATATTCTATTGTTTGGGGCGATTATTTTTTCAGTAGTCACTTTTACACGGAATATCTACGCAGGCTTCATTGCGGTCATTTTGATCATCATCCTACAGGCGATCATCGAGGGAATACTAAAGGGGATAGAGTGGCGGTACTTTGCGGCCTTATTCGATCCATTGGGAGACGAGGCAGTCAAGTACTACACCCATCATTGGACCCTGGCCGAACGCAACGAATTGATGATTCCATTGAAGGGCGTTATCATTCATAATCGATTGCTCTGGACCGGCATTGCCTTGGTGATATTTGGCGGTGTGTTTCGCTATTTCCAATTCAGTCAGCAAGGCTTCTCTACAGCGCTAAAAAAGGGGAAGCCAGAACGGATGATCAAAGAAAACTTTGGCCAGTTGATCAAGGTCGAATTACCGAAAGTACGTTTTGACTTTTCATTGCTGCAGCAATTGCGGACGGCTTGGCAACTGTCCCAGATTGATTTCCGGCACATCATTCGCAGCTGGTTGTTCATCTGTATTTTACTGGGTGGTTTTTTGGCGATTTTCTTCCAACAAGCGGAGATGAATCCGCTATATGGTTTCAAATTATTACCCGTCACTTGGAAGATGTTATTTATCCCCAGTTTCATTTATTCCGGTTTAATCAACCTGGTCACCTTTTTATTTGCGGGGATGCTAATCCATCGTGCCCAGTTGGCTCGAATGAATCATTTGGTAGATATCAACCCCTTACCCAATTGGGCCTTCTTGTTGTCGAAGATTTTAGCCTTGGTCAAGATTCAGGTGTTGTTGCTTGGCTTTATTATCCTCGCGGGTTTGGTGGTGCAGCTTTCTAATGGATTTTATGAGGTGAAGCTAGGGCTATATTTATCGGAAGTATATGGGCTGCACCTGATTCACTTCATCATTTGGGCGTGTTTGGCGATTTTTGTGCAAACGCTTTCACCCAATCCTTATTTAGGCTTTTTTGTCCTATTGTTAATTCCATTGGGGACGATTATGATGCCCAGTTTGGCAGATATGATGGGTTTAGATTTCCTCAAACAGGCGGTGTTTCTATACAATCAAGTACCTGGTCATACCCTGGGATTTGAGTATTCAGACCTGAATCAATATGCTTCTTTCCTACCTACTTATTGGGTGTATAAAAGCTACTGGTTACTAGGCGGAATGTGTCTATTACTCCTCGCTTACTTATTTTGGACCAGAGGTATCCCAGCCAATTTTTCGGAACGGCTGGCTATCGCTAAAGCAAGGTTTCGCGGACCAGTTTTGCGGACCTTTGTCCTATTGGCGGGCTGTTTCATCGCCACTGGCACCAGCATTTACTTGGAAGAAAATGTTTGGCATAAAACGAGAATTACTGATAAAGATGAAAAGACCTTTAAGGTTGAAAATGAAAAGCGCTACCAACAATATGAATCACTGATCCAACCGCGAATCAGCGCGGTAAAAGTAGACATGGCGATCTACCCCGACCAGAAAGCTTTCCATGCGAGTGGTAGCTTTACCTTCGTGAATAAAGCCGAGCAAGCGATTGATACTTTACTCGTCGCCTATAGCTTTCGGGAGAAAACCCAATACAGTTTTGATCGAGCGACCACGGTCGTTAGTCAGGACAGTCAAATCAAATTTGATGTCTGGCGTTTGGTTGAAAGCCTGCAAGCGGGAGATAGTATCCAAATGAATTTCCAAATCGCTAACGAAGACAACAGCTTGTTTACTATCAACTCGCGCGTTTTGGCCAATGGCACTTTCATTGGCAGCCAAATCTTCCCTCAACTCGGCTACAGAAAGGTAGAAATAACCGATAATGTGGAGCGTAAAAAACAGGGCTTAGCCGAAAAAGAAAACCGTATTCCTCTACCTTCCGATACAACGGCATTGGGCTATGCTTACTCCGAAAATGATTCCGATTGGATTGACTTTGAAGCTACCGTCTCTACCGCAGCGGATCAACTGGCTTTCGCTCCCGGTGTTTTACAAAAGGAATGGACAGCAGACGGAAGGCGGTTTTTTCACTATAAAACGGCGCATAAAATCGCAGATGTGTTTTGCTTCAATTCTGGGCGTTATGCCGTAAAAAAAGGCCACTGGGAGGACACCGAAATTTCCATTTACTACCACCCTGGCCATGATTATAACCTCAATAGCTTGATGGAAGGCGTAAAGGCTTCCTTGACTTATAATAGTCGTTGGTTTGGGCCTTACAAACATACCGAACTTCGGATTGTAGAATATCCCAAAACAGAAGGCACTTATGCTACCGTGATGGGGAATCTCATGCCTTATTCCGAGCTATATTTAATTGGAGATATCGACCCGACCGCTGAAGGGAGTGTCGACTTACCCTTCTATGTATCAGCGCATGAGGTAGCCCATCATTGGTGGGGCCACCAAGTGAATCCCGCCAATATTTTGGGTGGCAAAATGGTCACGGAAGGGATGGCTGAATATGTAGGCTTAAAGGTCTTGGAAGGACGATATGGTAAAGAAATGATCCGTCGT
>Ga0209578_10004226_pt1 | contig 10450 bp, 8 predicted proteins | sample tdAd472_FD_187127 | JGI IMG/M metagenome (GOLD analysis project Ga0209578, IMG submission 187127) | Marine sediment microbial communities from the Atlantic coast under amendment with organic carbon and nitrate - tdAd47.2 (SPAdes)... | ecosystem: Environmental > Aquatic > Marine > Coastal >...
CGCCCGGCGCGCTGGTCAAGGACGCCGAGGCGCTGGATGCCGTGACGTCCGGCGCCATCGATGCGTATTTCACCGACATGGATGCGCTGGTGGCGCGCGACCCGGCTATGACATTGTTGGCGGGACCGCCGTTCGGCGCCTCTGTCGCATCCTATCTCGGCTGGATGGCGACAGGCGGCGGCGAAAACCTGAACGCCCGGTTGGGTGAGCTCGGGCTTGGGGGACTGATGTGCGGCATCGTGCCGCACGCCGCCGGCGGCTGGTTCCGCAAACCGCTGAAAACGGTCGAGGACATCAAGGGCAAGCGAATCCGCGCCACCGGCCCGCAGGCCGAGCTGTACCGGAAAATGGGCGCCGATGTGGTCGACTTTTCGTTTGCCGAAACCCTGATTGCCATGGAATCCGGGCTTGTCGACGGGGCGCAACTGTCGGCGCCGCATGTCGATCTGGCGCTGGGCGCGGTACGCGACGGCTGGACGTATTACATGCCAGGCTGGCGCACCCCGGCGCGGGTGTTCGTTTTGGTGATGCAAAATGAAAAGTGGGCGGCGCTTTCCGAAGTGCAGCGCGCACAGCTTGCCACCGCATGCGGCGACAACGTCCGCCACGCCATTGCCAACGGCGAAACGCTGCAGTTCGAAGCGCTCAAGGAAATCATCAAGAAAGGCGCCGACGTCCGGCCCTGGCCGGATGAAATCGTCGATGCCATGCAGGACGCATGGAACGAAACCGCGCAGGAAATGCAGAAATCCAGCCGCCCCTATTCGCGTATCCGCAAATCCTGGCGGCAATTCGTCAAGGGCCAGTCGGTGTGGGAAGAACTGGCGCGGCCACGCCAGTGAACTTTCACTCATCCTTCGAGACGCGGCATAGCCGCTCCTCAGGATGAGGTTCAGGTTTCCTCCCTCATCCTGAGGAGGCTCAAAGAGCCGTCTCGTGCGCGAAGCGGGCGGAACGCCAAGGATGAGTACCCCGCCGCGCAACGAAAAACGCCGCACCCAAAGGCGCGGCGTTTCCGTTATCCGTGTGAAGGCAGGTTATGCCGTCGCAGCCTTGTTGCGGCGGCGCTGCATGACGATGATCAGTCCCAGCAGACCGAGCGCCGGCAGCCAGAACACTTCCTTCGGCAGACGGTCCGTCGGCAGTTCGACGATCATGACTTCCCAGTCGAAGTCGATCTTGGCTTTTTCCGCCGGGCTGCCGAATCCGACATCGGCGACGATCATCTTGCCGTCTTTTTCCTCGAGACCGAGGCCCGTCTGCGACATCAGCCGCTCGTGACCGTCGTCCATCTTCTCGCCGAGCGGCAGAACGACGAACTTCTCGACCCGCTGGCCGGTCGCCAGATTCTCGCCGCCGACCTTGATGCGGATATCGGCGCCGGTGGGCATTTCCGCCGCCAGTTCGTCGATCTTCGTGGCATCGACGACATGATACGGCGGCCACACCATATCCAGCCAGAAGCCCGGCCGGAACAGGGTGAAGGCAATCAGGATCAAAAGGATCGATTCATACATCTTGGAGCGGGCGAAGAAGTAGCCCTGTGTGCCCGCCGCGAACACCAGCATCGCTGCCGTGGCGACGATGAAGACGATAATGCCGTCGACCCAGCCGACATCGATCAGCAGCAGATCGGTGTTGAAGATGAACAGGAACGGCAGCATCACGGTGCGAAGGCTGTAGAAGAACGCGACGAACCCGGTCTTGATCGGATCGCCGCCCGACACCGCCGCCGCCGCGAATGACGCTAGCCCCACGGGGGGTGTCACATCCGCCATGATGCCGAAATAGAACACGAACAGGTGCACCGCGATCAGCGGCACGATCAGGCCTTCCTGCGCCCCCAACTGCACCACGACACCGGCCATCAGCGACGACACGACGATGTAGTTCGCCGTCGTCGGCAGACCCATGCCGAGGATCAGGCTGATGATCGCCACCAGCACCAGCATTACCATCAAGTGGCCGCCGGAGAGGAATTCGACCAGTTCCGCCATGACCTGACCGATCCCGGTCAGCGATACCGCACCGACGATGATACCGGCGGTCGCCGTGGCGACACCGATCCCGATCATGTTGCGCGCGCCGTCGGCCATCCCGGCCAGCAGATCGGCAACACCGGATTTGAAGGCGCCGACATAATCGCTTTCGCCGCGGAAGAACGCCTTCAGCGGTTTCTGCGTCAGCACTTGGAAGATCAGCAGCGCCGTCGCCCAGAACGCCGACAGGCCCGGCGATTTACGCTCGATCATCAAGAACCACACCAGCACCACGATCGGCAGCAGATAGTGGAAACCGGTTTTCGCGGTCGGCCCCATCTCCGGCAACTCGACCACTTCGGCATTCGGATCGTCCAGTTCCAGATCCGGGTACTGCGCCGCGAAGCGGACCAGCACCACATAGATCACGACAAGCATCGCCGTCAGCACCATCCCGGCGTTATCGCCGAAAACATCCTTCATCCAGCCGATGCCGAAATAAGTGACGGCGGCCATGACGGCGGTCACGGCAATGCCGATCACGAAGCCGTTGACCTTTTGCATGACCGAGCGCATCGGACCGGATTTCGGCAGACCCTTCATGCCGTTCTTGGCGGCTTCGAGGTCGACCAGATAGAACAGCGCGATATAGGAAATGACGGCGGGCAGGAAGGCATGCTTGACGACTTCCTGATACGAGATGCCGACATATTCGACCATCAGGAACGCCGCCGCGCCCATGACCGGCGGCATGATCTGGCCGTTGACCGAGCTTGCCACCTCGACGGACCCCGCCTTTTCGGCGCTGAACCCGACCCGCTTCATCAGCGGGATCGTGAACGTGCCGGTGGTCACCACGTTGGCGATGGACGAGCCGGAAATCAAGCCGGTCATGGCCGAGGCCAGAACGGCCGCCTTGGCCGGGCCGCCGCGCAGGTGGCCCAGGGCCGCGAAGGCGACCTTGATGAAGTAGTTGCCGGCGCCGGCCTTGTCCAAAAGCGCGCCGAACAGCACGAACAGGAAGACGAAGCTGGTGGACACGCCGAGCGCGATCCCGAACACGCCTTCCTGCGTGATCCACAGATGCGACATCGCCTTGTTAAACGACGCCCCCTGCCAGGCAATGATTTCCGGCGCGTATTCACCGAAGAAAATATAGGACGCAAAGACGATGGCGACGATCATCAGCGGCGGACCGAGCGCCCGGCGCGTGGCTTCCAGAAGGCACACAAGACCGATCGCGGAAACCGTCAGATCGGCGGTGTTCGGCAGCCCCGGCCGGTCGGCCAGAGATGTCGCGAAAATCGCCAGATATGCGGCGCAACAGGTGCCGACAATGGCCAGCACCCAGTCGATGACAGGGATACGGTCCTTGGGTGAGTTGGCGAATGCCGGATACGCCATGAAGGCCAGGAAGATCGCGAAGCTCAGGTGCGTCGGGCGCGTGTGCGAGTTGTTCGGGATCGGAATGATATCCGCAAAAATGTACGGCAACGGCGAAGCGATCCAGAGTTGATAGACAGACCAGGCAATGGCGACGATGGTCAGAAACTTGCCGACACCGCCTTCGGGTTTACGACCGCCGGTATCGGACGATGCAACAAGTTCGTCGAGATCGATTTCCGGCTTCGATGCCGTGGAATTCTGTTCGCTCATTCTTTTTTCCTTCTCGCCCCGACCGGTCTTGCCGGCCCCCGTAATGCACCCCTGTAGCGCCTGTGCGCGGCGGTTATTGCCGCAGTTGTTTTTTTAACGCGCCGGTTTTCCGGCAATTTTAATCATCAAACGAATGTATCGTGCAAAAAAAGAACCGGGGGCGGACCATGGCCCGCCCCCGATCACCGGACTTATTTGATCAGACCGGCTTCCTTGTAGTACTTGGCAGCGCCACCATGAAGCGGTGCGGACAGGGCGTCCTTCACCATTTCTTCTTTCTTCAGATTGGCGAACGCCGGGTGCAGTTTCTTAAACGTGTCGAAGTTCTCGAACACGGCCTTGACGACGGCATACACGGTGTCGTCGTCGGTCTTGGTCGAGCTGACGAACGTGGCACCGACACCATAGGTCGGGGTGTCATTCGGCGTGCCGGTGTACATGCCACCGGGGATCGTCGCCTTACGATAGAACGAGTTGTCGGCGACCAGCTTGTCGATGGCCGGACCGTCGACGACAACCATGTTCGCTTCGCACGACGTGGTCGCTTCCTTGATCGAACCCGACGGGTGACCGACGAGGAAGAAGAAGGCGTCGATCTTGTTATCGCACAGCGCCTGCGACTGTTCCGAGGACTTGAACTCGGTGGCCAGTGCCAGCGCATCGGAACCGAAGCCCAGCGCATCGGCCATGACTTCCCACGATGCGCGGGTCCCGGAACCCGGGTTGCCGATGTTCACGCGCTTGCCCTTGAGGTCCATGACATTGGCGATCTTGGCGTCCTTGCGGGCGACGATCGTCACCGGCTCGGCGTGCACGGAAAACACCGCGCGCAGTTCCTTGAACGGACCCTGATCCTTGAACTTCGACGTGCCGTGATAGGCATGATACTGCCAATCCGACTGGGCGACACCCATGTCCAGTTCGCCGGCGCGAATGGTGTTGATGTTGTAGACGGAACCGCCGGTGGACTCGACCGAGCAACGGATTCCGTGTTCCTTGCGGCTCTTGTTCACCAGACGGCAAATCGCACCACCGGTCGGATAATACACCCCGGTGACACCGCCGGTGCCGATCGAGATGAATTTCTGCGCGGCATCCGCCGAGCCTGCGCCGAGCGAAATACCGATAACGGCAGCGCTCACCGCCAGAGTTTTTTTGAAGTGCATATGTGACTCCTCCTTGAGATTTTGATTTAGTTAAACGTTCCAAATCATTTAAGGCATCGGACCGGCGGCGGGTTGATCCCGAACCGGCTATGCCGAATGACGGACGGCCTTTTTGACCGACCCTTCAACGACCGGGCGCAATGTCCGGCCAATCGTTCGTCGCATGCCCCGCAAAGGGGATCGGCCAACGAGCGAATTCCATTGAATGAGTGATAACGCGGCGCCTCCCAACACCATGGTTCATGATATTATGCACACCATGAGCCATGCTGTCTACGCTATTGCGGGCCGCCTGCGATTTCTGTCTCCCTGACGCGGTCATTTTAATCCCGTCTGTCATTATTGAGAAAAAGTGTAGCACAGCACCCGTTTGGTGCAAGCCGCCGCTTCTGCAACCGAAACCCTATTATTTTCAGCCGTTTATCTCGGCCAGCGAGGTCTCGACCGCGACCGCCAGTTTATCCACCAGTTCGTCCAGTTGCGCGTCCGTGATGATAAACGGCGGTGCGATCAGAATATGGTCGCCGCGTGCGCCGTCCGCCGTGCCGCCACCGGGATAGCAGATCAGCCCGCCCTCGAAGGCGTGCTTTTTGATCCGCGCATGCAGCTTGTGCGCCGGATCGAAGGTTTCCTTGGTCGCCCGGTCCTTGACCAGTTCGACGCCGATGAACAGGCCGCGCCCGCGGATGTCGCCGATATGCGCGTGATTGCCGAAGCGCTCATGCAGCTTGTCGACCAGCGCCGCGCCCTGACGCTTGACCGCTTCCAGCAGATCGAGGCCGTCGATCTTTTTCTGCACCGCCAGCGCGCCGGCGCAGGCCGTCGGGTGGCCCATATAGGTATGACCGTGCTGGAACGCGCCGGACCCGGATACGAAGGCGTCATAGACCTTGTCGGTGACCAGCGTCGCGCCGATCGGCTGATAGCCCGCGCCCAGCCCCTTGGCGATGCAGATGATGTCCGGCACCACGCCGTCTTCTTCACAGGCGAACAGATAGCCGGTCCGGCCCATGCCGCTCATCACCTCGTCGAGGATCATGACGACGCCGTACTGATCGCAAATCTCGCGGATGCGCTTCAGGTAGCCCTTGACCGGCGGCAGCACGCCCGCCGTCGCGCCGCCGACGGTCTCGGCGATGAACGCCGACACATTCTCGGCGCCGAGGCGCAGGATTTCGGTTTCCAGCTCATTGGCGATGCGCAGCCCGTATTCCTCCTCGCTCTCGTCGCTGTCCTGATCGCGATACGGATAGCACGGCGCGATCAGCGAGGTTTCCACCAGGATCGGCGCATACGGTTCGCGCCGCCAGACGTTGCCGCCGACCGCCAGCGCCCCCAGTGTGTTGCCGTGGTAGCTCTGGCGCCGAGCGATGTAGCGCGCCCGCGTCGGCTCGCCCCGTTCCAGATGATACTGCCGGGCCATCTTCAGGGCCGCCTCGACCGCCTCTGAGCCGCCGGATACGAAGTACGCGGCGCGCATGCCACGATGTTCGTCGCGCGGCGCGCGCTCAATCAGAAAGTCGGCCAGATCCTCGGCCGGCGCGGAAGTGAAAAAGCCCGTGTGCGCGAATGGAATCTCATCCAGTTGCGCCTTGATCGCGGCGATCACGTCCGGGTCGGAATGCCCGAGACACGACACCGCCGCGCCGCCCGAGCCGTCCAGATACCGCTTGCCCGCGCTGTCGATCACATAGATGCCGTCGCCCTTGACCGCCGTCGGCAATGCCGATTTCGGCGCGCGGTGAAATACGTGTGTTTCGGATGACATGGCCCAGGCTCCTCTTCCCTGAAATGCAAGCCCAAGCGAACCATGTTTGAACGCGCCGTGCAATGTTGCATACGACACTCAGTAATTGCGCGGCGACCCCGTCATGATAGGATGCGCGCTCAATACATGGAGACGTTGATGGACCTGAAAGAACATATCCGGGGCATTCCGGATTTTCCGAAACCGGGAATCCTTTTTTACGACATTTCGACCCTGCTGGCGCACCCGGATGCGTGGCAGGTCGCACTCGGCCGTCTGGCGCGGCTCGTTTCCGCCTACCAGCCGGACGTGCTGGCCGGCGTGGAATCGCGTGGCTTTCTGGTCGCCGCGCCGCTGGCGTCGAAACTCGGCCTCGGGTTCTGCATGGTGCGCAAGCCGGGTAAGTTGCCGGGCGAGGTCATCAGCCATGACTACGATCTGGAATACGGCTCCGACACCATCCAGATTCAGGCCGACGCCGTGGCGCCGGGACAGCGCGTCGTCGTGCTCGACGATCTGTTGGCGACCGGCGGCACCATGGGGGCGTCGCTGGCGCTGTTCGACAAGGTCGGCGCCAAGGTCGTCGGTGCGGCGTGCATCATCGAACTGACATTCCTCGGCGGACGCGAAAAAGTCGGCGTGCCGTTCGATGCGCTGATAAAATACGACGAATGAGCATGAGCGAAGATACCGCGAAGGATACCACGTGGGACGTTCTCGACCGCCGTACCGTCGACGATCTGGTGGCGAAGGACGGGGCCGATCGCGTGCTCGGCGCGCTGATGAGCGACGATCCCGCGCCCGAGGACCGGGTGCAGTTGATGGTCGAGCTTGCAGTGGCCGGCAATATTCCGGCATTACGCCATGAAACGCAGACGTTTCAGGCGTGGGCCGAACGGCACGGGTTGCGCCGGTTGATCAACGCGCTGGTTGAACTGGACCGCGTGCTCGATCTTTCCCAGCGCGGCCAGGCGGTGCTGCAGGCGCAGGCGCTGACCCGCTTCATCCGCCAGAACCTGAGCCACGATATCGCCGCGTTCAAGCGCGCGGTGAGCAGTTCAAAATAAACCATCGTCGTCCTGAACCTGATTCAGGCCCCATGATTTCAAACAACAATCTTACCGAGGCTTATGGATCCTGAATCAAGTTCAGGACGACGGCTTCGACTTTGTGACCGGATCGCGTACCAGCTTCACCGCCTTCTTGATCACGGTCGGCAGGGCGTGTGCCGCGAACTCGCCGGGCCGCACCCAGAAACCGTCCGTGTTCGCACGCGACGTCGTGCGCGCACGCAGCATGCGGATCGTCAGTCGAAAATGGGTGAAGACATGCACCGCCTCGCCCTCGACGGGCCGCCAATCGAGATCCAGCGGCTGGTGCGCCGCCACCTCCGATGCATCCGGCCAGTCCCCTTCGCGCCTGAACGCAATCCATGGCGTCGACGGCAATTCCGTCATGCCGCCGAGCAGACCGCTTTCCGGGCGTTTTCTCAGCAAAACCTCGCCCGCCTCGTTTTCCAGCCAGAACATGACGCAGCGGCGTTCGGGCCGTTTCGTTTTCGGTGCGCGCACCGGCAGCCGTGCCGGGTCGCCCTTCGCGCGGGCATCGCAGAAATCGGCGAGCGGACACAAAAGGCACTTCGGCGACGTCGGCGTACACACGGTGGCGCCGAGATCCATCATCGCCTGGGCAAAGTCGCCGGGCCGATGGTCGCTGGCGAACGTTTCCGCCCGCGCGGCGATTTCCGTCTTCGCACCCGGCAGCGGCGTTTCGATATTGAACAGTCTCGCCGTGACCCGCTCGATATTGCCGTCGACCGGCATCGCCGCAGCGTCGAAGGCAATGGCGGCAATCGCAGCAGCCGTATACGGCCCGATCCCCGGCAGCTTCAACAAGTCATCACAGGTGTCGGGAAACACGCCGCCGTGATCCGCCGCCACGGCGCGCGCGCACTTGTGCAGGTTCCTGGCCCGCGCGTAATAGCCGAGGCCCTGCCACGCCACCAGAACCTCGTCGAGATCGGCGGCGGCCAGCGCCGAGACATCGGGCCAGCGCGCCTTAAAATCGCCAAAATACGGACCGACCGTCGCCACCGTGGTCTGTTGCAGCATGATTTCCGACAGCCACACATGATACGGATCCGGGCGTTTGCCCGGCAGCGCGCGCCACGGCAGATCGCGGCGGTGCGCGTCATACCAGCGAAGGAGCGCGGCACGGATATCATGAATGCGGGTATGACCGGGGTCGGATGTCATGCGTTCGGTGTTTTCAACTCACGGCGCTCAGGTGTTTCGTCATACTGTGCCGGACGGCCCGGCGCAGGCAAGCGAACACAAGATCGCGAGCCGCCGTCCTGCCTCTTGCTCCGGGCGGGTCGCACCCCTACGATCCGGGAACGGACCCTATAGTATCCATGCAACGGCTTCAGGAACCCGCAACCGCCATGTCGCAATCCGGTTACACCACCGGCCTTCAAGCCACCCGGCGCGCCCGCTCGCAGCCGGTCGGACGCATGATTTCCGGGCTGACGCGCAAGGCGCTGGACAAGCGCGGCTTCGTCGATACCGCCATTATCACCGAATGGCCGAACATCGCCGGCGAACTGATCGGCCGCCACAGCCTGCCCGACCGCATCCGCTTTCCGCGCGACCGTTCGCAGCCCGGCACCTTATACCTGTTGCTCGAAAACGGCGCGCTGGCGACCGAAGTCATCCACTTCCAGCCGGTGTTGCTGGAACGGATCAACCGTTTTTTCGGCTTCAAGGCGGTCGGCGACATCAAGATCATTCACGGGCCGCTGCCGAAACCGCGCGGCGACAAACGCCCGCCGCTGCCGGCGATCCGCCCCGAACGGCGCGCCGAAATCGAACAAAGCCTGGCCGCCGTCGGCGATGACGAGCTTAAGGATGCGCTGATACGCCTGGGCGAACACGTCGCGCGGCGCCGCGCCACGGATAAATAACACACGCATACTACGCCAAGAATGGAGTACCCCTCATGCTGATCTCTCGCCGCACCCTTTTGACGCTCGCCGCAGGTGTCCTTGCGTTCGGCCTTGCCCCTGCGGCACATGCCAAGATCGTCGACACCGAAGCGGCCATGACCGAACTGGTCATCGGCAAGGCGGACGCACCGGTGGAAATCATCGAGTATGCGTCGCTGTCGTGTCCGGCGTGCGAGCATTTTCATGCCAACGTCTATCCGGTGATCAAGAAAGACTACATCGACACCGGCAAGGTGAAGTTCATCTTCCGCGATTTCCCGACCAATACGCCGGGCCTTGCCGCCGCCATGATCGCACGTTGCGCCGGGCCGGAGCGCCACGAAGGCATGATCGACATCTTCTTCGATACGCAACAGCAGTGGGGCCGCGCCGAAAACCCGCTGCAGGCGCTGTCCATGGTCGCACGCATGGCCGGCCTCGGCCCCAATGACGTCGATCAGTGCATCAAGAACTCGGCGCTGATGAACGGCATTCAGGACAAGGCCCGCAAGGCGCATGAGGAAATGGGCGTCGCTGCGACGCCGACGATCTTTGTCGCCGGCAAGATGATCGAACACGCCCAGGAAGTCGACAAGCTGAAGGAAGCCATCGACGCAGCGCTCAAGGCCGCGCAGTAACCCGCAAGGGTCGCACCACAACCGCTAGTTGGCATAAAACCTGCTGGGATATAACCGCCCCCGCTGCAACCGCAGGGGCGGTTTGTGTCTTGGGGGTGAAAAGCATGGATCGGATCGACCGGGATTTGCTTGCGTTGATTCAACGCGACGGCAGGATGCCCTATGCCCGTTTGGGCGAACATGTCGGCCTGATCTGCGGCCCCGCCGGGGCGCGGATCAAGAACTTCCTGGCGATGCTGGAAGAATACATGGCGAGCGCGTCCGGTGGCACTGAATCCAAA
>Ga0209578_10004230_pt1 | contig 10441 bp, 7 predicted proteins | sample tdAd472_FD_187127 | JGI IMG/M metagenome (GOLD analysis project Ga0209578, IMG submission 187127) | Marine sediment microbial communities from the Atlantic coast under amendment with organic carbon and nitrate - tdAd47.2 (SPAdes)... | ecosystem: Environmental > Aquatic > Marine > Coastal >...
CGTTACGTCCCTGTTGTTATGGGTTCCGGTGTGGCTGGTTGCTTTGGTGCTGCGCGAAACCCGCTCACTGGCCATGGCAATGCTGGCGTTAAGTGTGTTGGCCATGGCCGGTATTTTGCTGGTCTTCATCTGGATGGGTGACCCTAGCCAGTGGTGGCTGGAGCGCTTGCAGGGATTGATCAACAGTCTGGCCGAACAGCCGGAGTTGCAGTTAGATACCGGCTTGTTGATGGGGGTTGCCGAGCAGGTGGCACCTTTTATGACCGGCTCACTGGCCGCTGGCCTGAGTTTTGCGGCGCTGACCTGCCTGATGCTTGGGCGCTGGTGGCAGTCGCTGATGGTGAAACCCGGCGCGCTGCGTAAAGAGTTTTATGCGTTGCGCCTGAACAGAATGCTGTCATTGCTGGCGGTCGCCATCTTTGCGGTCGCTGCGCTGAAGCTTGGCAGTGTCAGTGTTCTGGCGTTGCAGTGCTCGTTGGTCGTTATGGTGCCGTTTCTGTTTGTGGGGCTGGCGGTGGTTCACGCCACACTGGCAAACCTGCAAGCAGCGCGAATCTGGCTGATTGCCATTTATATACTGATGAGCCTGTTACCGCAGGTCATGATGCTGGTTATCGTGATCGGCCTGCTGGATCCCTGGCTGGATCTGCGCCGGAGAACTGATAAATCCAAAGCAAATTAAATTGAATCGAAGCTGTGTGCATAGGGTAGGGTCGAACGATGGAAGTCATTCTGCTGGAAAAAGTTGAAAACCTGGGTAGTCTCGGTGATCGGGTGCATGTTAAACCCGGCTACGGGCGTAATTTCTTGATTCCCAGCGGCAAGGCAACGCCTGCAACCGAGGAACACATCAAGGCGTTCGAGGCACGCCGTGCCGAACTGGAAAAGACCGCCGCCGATGCATTGTCAGAGGCCGAGGCACGTCGTGACAAACTTGGCGATATGACCATCACCATCAAGGCCAAGGCCGGTGACGAGGGCAAGCTGTTCGGATCCATCGGGACCGCGGATATCGCTGCGGCCATCGTTGCTGACGGTGTCGAGGTGGAGCGCAGTGAAGTGCGCCTGCCTGAGGGTGCGTTCCGCCAGCTTGGCGAGTACAGGGTTCAGATTCATCTGCACACCGATGTCAATACCGAATTAACGCTTGTCATCGAGGAGGAATAAGCCTCGTTTGGCGCAGGCTGTTACGCTGATAGATTCAGGTGCTTCTCGAGAGCGCTTAGTGTTCTGGTGGGAAAACAGGACTATCAGCGAGCGTAAAATTATCAGGCCCGCAAATTGCGTGCTTGAGCGGTCAGCTCAAGCGATTTAGTATCCCATTCTGTAAATTATTTCTATCCGATTATCAGCAAGGCGGAGGGTCGATGCCGGAACCGGTGCCAGCGGCAAATACTGTTGAATTCAGCAGCGACCGTCAAAAAGTTCCCCCGCATTCCCTGCAGGCTGAACAATCCTTGCTGGGTGGTCTGTTGCTGGATAATCGTGCCTGGGACCAGGTCGCCGACCTGGTCAGTGAAACGGATTTTTACCGGCGTGACCACCGCCTGATCTTTATCGCCACCGGCCGCCTGATCGAGCACGGGGACCCGTGTGATGTCATTACACTGTCAGAATGGCTCGACGCACAGGGGCAGCTCGACGAAGTTGGTGGGCTAGCCTACCTTGGAACGCTGGCAAAGGACACGCCCAGCGCCGCTAATATTCGCGCCTACGCGAATATTGTCCGTGAAAACTCGGTGCTGCGGCAGTTGGCTGAAATCGGAACCGAGATTGCTAACAGCGCCTATTTTACCGAAGGGCGGGATACCTCGGCCCTGCTGGACAATGCCGAACAGCTGGTATTCCAGATCGCCGAACAGGGCAATTCGCGGGGCTCTGGATTTGAAAACATAAAGGATCTGTTGACCAAGGCTGTCGATCGCATCGATACCCTGTTTCACCAGGATAATCCGCTGACCGGTGTGTCTACCGGTTTCAACGATATTGATGATATGACGGCCGGTTTGCAGGCTTCAGACCTTATCATCATTGCCGGCCGGCCCTCGATGGGTAAAACGACTTTCGCCATGAATATTGCCGAGCATGCGGCCATCAAGGATGGCAAGCCGGTGGCCGTGTTCAGTATGGAAATGCCCGGTGAGCAGCTGGCCATGCGCCTGATGTCTTCGCTGGGACGCATTGATCAGACCCGGGTGCGCACCGGTAAGCTGGAAGACGATGACTGGCCACGCCTGACCTCAGCGGTGAGTATTCTTTCCGAAGCGCCTCTGTTTATTGACGATACACCTGCATTGAGTCCAACGGAATTACGTGCCCGTGCCCGGCGGCTGAAACGTGAACACGATTTAGGACTGATCGTAATCGACTATCTGCAGCTCATGCAGGTACCCGGTCACAAGGAAAACCGTACCGGTGAAATCTCCGAGATTTCACGCTCGCTGAAAGCGCTGGCCAAGGAACTCAAGGTGCCGGTGGTGGCGCTGTCACAGCTGAACCGCAGTCTGGAACAACGCCCGAATAAACGCCCGGTGATGTCGGACTTGAGGGAGTCGGGTGCAATCGAGCAGGATGCGGACGTCATCATGTTCATCTATCGTGATGAAGTCTATGACGAAGACAGCCCGGACAAGGGCACGGCTGAAATTATTATCGGTAAACAGCGTAACGGCCCGATCGGCATTCGCCGTCTGACCTTTCTCGGTAAACATACCCGCTTCGAGAACTTCACTGCTGTTGAGTCCTACTCCAGCGAGGATTATGCATGACGCGGCCCGTGCGGGCACGTATCGATCTGCAGGCTGTTACACATAATCTGTCCATTGCACGCCGCGCCGCGCCCCAAAGCCGCGTCATGGCGGTCATCAAGGCCAATGCCTATGGCCATGGCGTGATCCCTGTGACACGCGCATTGATTAAGGCTGACGCCTTTGCCGTTGCCAGTCTCGAAGAAGCCATGCAATTGCGTGAAGCCGGCATCAGCCACGATATTGTCCTGTTGGAAGGCGTTTTTGAAGCAGAAGAACTCGAGCTTGCCATAACGCATCAACTTCAGCTGGTCGTTCATTGTGAAGAGCAGGTGTCCTGGCTGGAAGGATTCAAATCCGGCGCCTCGGTGCATCTTTGGTTGAAGGTCAATACGGGTATGAACCGGCTTGGCTTTTCTCCTCAGACCGCGTTGGCCATGTGGCAGCGTTTACAGCGCTTGAGCTATGTGAAAACCAACGGTTTGCGCTGGCTGTCGCATCTCGCCTGTGCCGACGAGACTGATCATCCAGCCAACAGCACGCAGTTAGCCCGCTTTACCGAGGTCACGCATTTTTCCGAGACACTTCAAGGTACCGGTGCAGAACGCTCTCTGGCGAATTCTGCAGCGTTGCTGACGCGACCGGATATGCACTTTGAATGGGTACGTCCGGGGATTATGCTATACGGTGCGTCCCCCATGGCGCCGGAGCACGCGCTGGAGGCAGAGTTACAGCCGGTGATGACATTGGAATCGCGCTTGATAGCGGTACACCAGCGGGCCAAAGGTGAGACCATTGGTTACGGGCAGGACTGGACCTGTCCGCAGGATATGCCGGTCGGGGTGGTGGCCATCGGCTATGGCGATGGTTATCCTCGCCATGCCCCGAGTGGAACACCAATGCTGATAAATGGAAAAACCGTAACGCTGGCTGGGCGTGTTTCCATGGATATGATCTGTGTCGATCTGCGCGACCAGCCGGAAGCCAAAGCAGGTGATGTTGTAACGCTGTGGGGTGCGGGCATTCCCGTTGAGAAGGTCGCACAGCACGCGGGCACGATAAGTTATGAACTGTTGTGCGGAGTTACGTCGCGCGTACCGCGTTTCTATCAGAGCAACTGAATTCAGTCAGATTGTCCAGGCGCTGCTATGCTCATCAGTGAAGCGGGCCTGAATGGATTGGACTTCCTCAAGTTGACTGATAAGTGCCTGCACACAACGCGGGTCGAAGTGCTGCCCGGATTGTTCATTCAGCATGTTCAGGACGTCATCGTGAGACCAGCCAGGTTTGTAACAGCGTTTTGACGAGAGCGCGTCATAGACATCGGCCACGGCCACAATTCGCGCCACCAGCGGGATATCATCTTCCCGCAATCCTTGCGGGTATCCGCTGCCATTAAATTTTTCATGGTGTCCCAGCGCGATAACGGCGCCCATCTTAAGGTATTTGGACGGGCTGTCTTTGAGTATCTCGTAACCGATGCGGGTATGTTGCTTGATGATAGTGAATTCCTCTACTGATAATTTGCCTGGTTTGCGCAGTATCTGATCCGGAATACCGATTTTACCGATATCGTGCATAGGAGCCGCCATTTCAATCGTCTCGCATTCATCTTCATCGAGCCCCAGTTGCCTGGCGATCAGGCGTGAGTACTTTGCCATGCGGATCACGTGATTTCCGGTCTCCTCATCGCGATACTCACCTGCCTTACCGAGGCGTAAAAGCGTTTCCTGTTCGCGTATGTGGATAGCATGCGTCGCCTCGGCGACCTTCTGTTCCAGCCAATTGGCCCGGTCTTCGATAATCAAACGTTGCTGCTGCAGTTGCAGCAGGTTGCGAAATCGTGCCCGGCACTCGGCGTGGTCAATCGGTTTGTTCAGGAAATCTGTCGCACCCAGCTCCAGTGCCTTATGGCGGATGTCAGTCTGTTCGTGTGAAGTGATCATGATTATTGGCACATGTTTTGCCGTCGGCAGGCTGCGTGCCAGCCGAAGAAACTCGATGCCATCCATGCGAGGCATTTTGTAATCGGTGAGTATAAGATCCGCTGGGGACCGTTCCAGCCAGTCCAAAGCACCCTGGGCCTCCTCGAAGGCTTCCAGGCGCAGGCCGGAATCAATCGATCTGACGATCTGCGACAGAATTTGCCGGCTGGTCGCCTGGTCATCAATTATGAGTACTGTTGCCATGGTTGTGCGCGAACTCGCTCGGGCTCCCTGGTTCCGTATGATACAGTCTAGCAGCCTGAGTCCGATAGGCTCCTAGTCTCGAGTCGCTGCACCCGGGTTACAAGGCAGGGGGCTTCGTATCGGCCGTGTGTAGCCGAAGAGCTGTTTTATTCTTGAACCGAAACTGTTTTTGTGTTGTTATGCTTGGCAGCTGTCCCACAGCTACTCTGGGTCCTGAATTAGCCCATTCCCATGAAGTACGGTGCACAATGTCGTTCTTCATCTGCCTGAATATATCTGCTTGCGGCAGTTCATCGCATTCCGTCTGGTTATCCTGGACAGCCAACAAAGTGAATTATTACGATGCGTCGAGCGCCGCTGCTGGCCTGGCTTCAGGCACAGAGGCTGAATTTTCCAATGAAGCGGTGCGCCATGGATTGGTCCGAGTTTTAATTCCTTCACTTTAGTCAGCCTTTGTTTTCGGGATGTGGATGTTGGTTTCAGCGGTTGGCTCTGCACCATTGCAGCACATCAAAGCACACAAACGTGGATCTGGTATTGGAGGAAATTACATGGAATTAACGAATTTACGTGAGAGGATTGGTCTTAACGTCCGTGACTACCGTTTGGGGCGGGGGTATTCACAGGGAGGGCTAGCTGAACTATGTGGCCTGAACCGCTCATATATTGGTTCAGTCGAACGTAGTGAACATAACATTGGTATTGATAATCTTGAGCGCTTGGCGCAGGGACTGGAAGTGCCACCCGTCAAGCTTCTCGAGGTAAGTGCAATCGGTCTTGCCGATCGGCCACCAAATGAGCAGTCGACTACTGGACCTTCATCGGTTGTTGTTTTGAGCAGGAAACGGTTCTTTGAACTGTTGAAGCAGTGCGCGGTGAGCCGGCCTGATCTGGTTGCCATCTACCTGGACCGTTGCGGTGTCAGGTTTGTCAAGTAATCCACATGCCGACTGAGAATAGTAAAAAAAGAGTACAGGATCGCCTGCTGGATATCCTGGTCGTTGATGATGACCCGATGATCAGGCTCCTCCTGCAGGGCGGCATCAATGCAGAACGGTTTTCGGTGTCAGTCACAGACTCGGGTTCCGACGCCATCGCCATGTGCGATGCCAATCCCTTTGATTTCGTTATACTCGACTACCGGATGCCGGGGAAATCGGGTCTCGACGTCGCCAGCGCACTGCACCAACAGAAGATCCCGTTTATCATGCTCTCCGCATTCGCGGATGAAACCATTGTGCAACGTGCGGCTCGATTCGGAGCCATGGGATACCTGGTGAAACCTGTTACTCCCAAACAGGTGGAGCTGGCCATTGATACTGCACTGGCTCGGTTCAGTGAAATCGGTAATCTGTCACGAGCGGTCGAAGTTTCGGGAGTTGTCGGCATTGCAGTCGGACTGGTCATGGTTACCTATGACCTCTCGCGCATGAGAGCATTGGAAAAACTGAGATTATTCTGTCGACCGCGCAACAGGACGCTGAAAGAAGTCAGCCTGGAAGTCATAAATCTCTTTGAATTGCACCTTGACGCCGGCAATCATAAGTCATCGTGCGACGCTCTGGAAGAGTATCTAAAGAATACTGATAAAATTAGAAATTGATGTGACAGGCAGGCTAATTCAAAGTTGCGCATGTTGCATAACCTTAATCGCGAGAGTGTGAAGGTCACAGAGGATGCACCCAATCGGTAATAACCGAAAACGCTTTGCCGAGCGTCAGCTCCTGGCTACGAACAGGGCAGAGACTTGGCGAAATCAGGGCTAACTGCTACTGACCAAAGAATCCGAAAAAGTATCTAATAGCACAGCCGAGTCGTTATGTAGCTCGAACAGAGCTGTTGTTATTTCATCGGCAGCTGCCGAAAGCTCTGCATCGGACAGGATGAGACCCTCCTGGCAGACTGTAGCCATCTCATATGCGCCAATAGATCCACACATACCCTTCAGGCGATGAAGTAAGGTGCGACTGTCTCCCATCTCATTCGATTTAAATGCATGGTGGAGAGCGCGCAGCAGTTGTTTTCCCTCCTGCTTGAAACATGATACCAATGTTTCCACATAGTCTGGCTGTCGGCCTGTCCCAGCGAGCTCGTCGAGTAACTCATAATCAAGTAAACCCTGTACAGGCTTGTCCGTCGCACAACGCCGCTGTTGAATCGAAGATACCGGGTCGGCGACAGTTACGATCTGATACAGTTCACTATACAGAGTCTTCATATCGACAGGCTTGTGAATAATGGATATGGCACCGGCGCCCAGACACTCTGCACGACATTCCTCCGTGGTGTCTGCCGTCAGCGCAATCATAGGTACCGGCATGTCAGGTTTCTGCCCGGCCTGCGCACGCATGACTTCCACACCGGTCAGTTCCGGCATCTGTATATCCAGCAAAGCGATATCAATGTGCTCTTCGGTCAGCATGGCCAGAGCATCGGCGCCATCACGGGCTTCCACCACTTCGGCGCCGGTATAAGCAAGCATATCGGACAAGACGTGCCGGTTGAGTTCATTGTCATCGGCGACAAGTACCGTCAGACCTCGCAACGCGTCGATCCACGACCACAGCTCTTCATCGCTTTCCGTCCTGGAAGGTTCCGAGCCTGTCGTCCAATATCCGATAGCGAGCGCTTTCTTGACGTCATTCGGAGTTGCGCCGCTTGTCCAGTATCGATAGTTTCTATAAACAGCAGAAGGGAGCTCGTTCTCCCCATGCACGCGTGGTGCATTCACCAGAATTCGGGTAACAAGAGACTTTCCGAACAGGCCATCGGCGAGTGACGACACTTCATCGATAGTAATATCCAGACTTAAAGCGTCAACCACCAGAAGCGCCGGGTCTGGATTATTTACTGCAGGCCCTTCAACCCGGTCCGCGAGAGTTTTTACCGTAAACACCTGGGCACTCGGTAATGTGGTGCCGTCAAATCGCTGTGTCCAATAGCGCTGTCGCTCCGTATTGCCGCAAATAACGGCAACAGGCGTTCGGCAGGCTGCAAACTCTGAATCAAAATCGAAGTTCTGATCTTCGCGCAGCGGCACAGTAAGTGTAAAGCAGGAGCCCTCGCCCTTAGCGCTTTCGACGTCAATTGACCCTCCCATGAGCGAGGTCAGCTCATTGGCAATATTCAGTCCCAGGCCAGCGCCTGAATAACGTCTCGCATAGGCAAGATCTGCCTGTTCAAAGCGTGAGAATATACGACCCATCGCCTCGGGGTCCATGCCGATGCCGGTATCGCTTACTGAACAGACGATGCCATTGCAGACACCAGTATCCTGATCGATATCAGGTTTCGCATAGATCGCCACATCGCCATTTTCTGTATACTTTACTGCGTTCGAAACAATATTATTCAGCACTTGCTCCAGCCGGAGATTATCCCCGTAAACCTGCGCAGGCGTGTCGGGTGCCACTGTCAGGTAAATTTTTGTTCCGTTAGCCTGGGCGGCAGATTGATTAAATCGGGTGACGCGCCCGAGCAATTCGATTATGTTAAATCGGGACGACATGATTTTTATCCGTCCTGCCTCAATTTTTGCCACATCCAGAAGGTCGACCAGTAAGCCGTTCAACGTGGTAGCAGCCTCCTGCATGTCATGCAGTCGTCTTGATTGACGGGTAATGTTGCCGGGCTCACGAGCTAAGAGATCACAGTTCGCCATAATAACGTTGAGAGGAGTGCGTAAATCGTGGCTGACGTTACTTAGAAACCGGGTTTTCAGCCGGTCCGCTTCGCGTGCAGCTACCAGGTTTTGTTGTAGCTTTTTGAGAAGACCGCCACAGTAGACCGGGATCACAAAAGCCAATAGAAAGGTACCAAGTCCTAAAAACCCGAAATTGGACCGATAGTAAGGGCTAAAATAAGCAACCGTATAGAAAGAGAGTAATGCTAGCGTAGAGGATCCGTATAGAAAGCGAGTTCCATATCGGAAACCATTGCCGATAACTACCCAGATGTACATGCCGAAAAACATCATTCCGACATCACCAAGTGCGTAAATGGCTAGGCCTACCCAAACTGAATCATGAATGACACCAAGCCAGCGTCGGAAGTGGTTTGCCCTCGGAGAATGCAGAATATATACCAACAAACCGAATCCACCGACTAAGATCCCAGCAGCAACGATGTAGACCTGAGTCACCAGGTCCCAACCACCGATCTGAGTTGTGTATTTATGGGTAAAGACAGAGTACGTAATGCCTCCGAGACCCGCCAGCATACGCAGATAAATTTGAACGTGCTCGGAATCGGGCCGCTCGGCAAGTTTGTTCCGCAGATCTTTTAAAATTTCGAACATAACAGTTTTGATCGGAAGCCAGCATTCATTCTACCGGAACTCTAATTAAATTTGGCCTTCAGGGGAAATTGTGGGTAAAAATATGGCGAACTTGCAGCAGTAGAGTTGGTTTTGTTGGAGTTTGCGGGGTACCGTATCTCGATCTGAGAAGATGGAAGTGCAAACTGAGCATCCACCAGAGTAAAAGGAGCCGGATGCAGATCAAGACTATCCTGAGTCGAGTCCAGAAATTCAAATCATTTGTGTATGGTGTAGTCCGCTGGGTTTAAAGCGTGTCAGTGCTTACGCTTGATATCGAAGTGCGTCCCCGCTCGGGCAGTCTGTTCGCAGTGCGAGCACAGAAGGTCGGAGTACGATGTGCTAACGATACGGCGGCTCGACTTCATCCCGTTGTGGGGTGCGGAGGCCTTTTTTCTATGTCTAGCCACGAGTTTTTACGACAACGAGTAGTCCGCGTACTCAATAGCCTATCCGCTTTATTTTTCCGGTCACAATCGCGGCAAGCGTTAGCAGTTATGTGCCCTGACCGATTCTAAAAATCGCCCGGTCGCGATTGGAAACACTAACTCATAATTTTTCAATCGCTTTCCGTTTCCATTCGATTTTCTTATTCAACATTTCGTCTTCCGATGATAGTCGTAAGCTATTCGGCAATGGCGCCATCTCTACACCGAACAAGTCTTTTCGTAAATCGACGTAGTCTGTACAGCGATCAATGACAAGTTTCTTCACGCCGCCTGACATTGGATGAATATTTTTAGAAGCAAGAAAACGGCTCATAGTTGCAAAGCTCAAATCCATACCTTCTAAATCACGTTTCCTCATGAGTGCAGTGTAATATTTCCGATAACACTCAAAGAGAAGGTCATACATACGCTCTGCGGAAATATGGGGGTGAGCCCAAGTAGGATAGGTGGCGTCGAAACGATCGAGGTTATTTTCTCGGATAAGCCCTCTCATCCTATACTCGTCATACTGCTTTGTGCCAGGAATTGGCGTTAGTACGTAAAAAGAAGCTGCCGTCGGCATTAAATCCATCAGGATTTCAAGATGATGTCTGACGTCTTTCTCCGTATCATCCGGAAAACCGATGATGTTTGAGAAATGCGGTCGAATACCTACTTCGGAACACATCTTAATCATGTCACCGTAGCGTTGCGGATGGTTGTGGTATTTTTGAAACGATCTTAGAGTCTTGCGATTGAATG
>Ga0209578_10004231_pt1 | contig 10438 bp, 9 predicted proteins | sample tdAd472_FD_187127 | JGI IMG/M metagenome (GOLD analysis project Ga0209578, IMG submission 187127) | Marine sediment microbial communities from the Atlantic coast under amendment with organic carbon and nitrate - tdAd47.2 (SPAdes)... | ecosystem: Environmental > Aquatic > Marine > Coastal >...
ACGCCTTCGCTTTCCATCAAAGTGTAAAGGGACGCGCCGTCCAGCTGCTGTCCCGGCAGGACCAGCTTGGCGCCGACCATGGGGGCGGAGTAGACAACGCCCCAGGCATTTGCGTGATACATCGGCACGGCGAGCAGAATGGTGTCACGGGCCGACAGGTTCAACGCATCCGGCCCGAGTGTCATCATCGCATGCAGATAGTTGGAGCGGTGCGCATAGAGCACGCCCTTGGGATTGCCCGTGGTGCCGGATGTATAGCACATTCCAGCGGCCTGGCGCTCGTCAAAGCCGCCCCATTGGCTGGCCTCCGGACGGTCTGCAATCCAGGCTTCATAACCGGTGACAGGCAGGTCACTACCTGTGATGGGGGCGGGGGATACCTCGTCGAAAAAGACGAGGTGCTCAACGCTGGGGCATTGCGGCAGGATCTCTTCCAGAATGTCCCGGCAGGCCTTGTCGACCAGCAGGATGCGGTCTTCAGCATGATTGACGAGATAGGCAATCTGATCGTTCAGCAGGCGCGGGTTCAGCGTGTGGCAGATCGCGCCAATGCCGATTGTGCCGTACCAGGTTTCGAAATGCTGATAGCCGTTCCAGCCCATCGTGCCGACGCGGTCATCTTTGCCAATGCCAGCCGCGCGCAGGGCATTTGAGACCTGGTGCGCGCGGCGTGTGACCGTCGCATAGTCTGTATGGGTGGTAACACCCTCAGCAGAGCGGGAGGCAATTTGCGTGTCTCCATGCCAGCGGGCAGCATGGGTGAGCAATCTGTCCAGAGTGAGTTCTGCGTGTTGCATGAGGCCGTGCATGGGGTGTCCTCCTTCCGGTGATGGCTCAGATGATGCCGTTTTGCTGGAGAGTTGCGAGGTCTGCTTCGGAAAGTCCCAGGCGCTTGGTGTAGACCTCTTGATTGTCTACGCCGGGGCTTTGGGGGGCGACGCGGCGGATGGAGCCAGGGGTGTCGGAGAGCTTCGGGAATACATTCTGCATGGGGAGTTTTCCCCACTTTGGGTGGTCAACCTCGATCAGGGATTCGCGGGCCTTGAACTGGGCATCTGCCAGCATATCTTCCGGGCTGAACATGCGGCCTGCTGGAATGCCGGCCTCCGCCATGAGCGCTTCGAGGGCTTCAACGGTATAGTCCCTGGTCCATTCGGCGATGATGTCGTCGAGTTCTCTCTGATGCTTGCCCCGTGCGGTATGCGTGGCATAGCGCTCATCTGTGGCAAGGTCAGGCCGGTCCATCACCTCGCACAGGCGGGTAAAGACGGTGTCTTGATTGGCGGCGATGAGGAATGCGCCATCCTTGCAGGGGTAGACATTTGACGGGGCGACGCCGGGGAGGATGGAGCCGGACCGCTCACGGGTGAAATCCGCAATGGCATAATCCGGTACAAGGCTTTCCATCACGTGCAGCACGGCCTCATAGAGGGAGGAATCGACGATCTGTCCCTTGCCGGTCTTGTGACGGGCCTCCAGTGCGGCGAGCGCGCCCAGGCAGGCAAAGGTCGCAGCCAGGCTGTCACCAATGGAGACGCCCATGCGCGATGGCGGGCGGTCCGGTTCTCCGACAATGCTGCGCCAGCCGCCCATGGCCTCGCCAATGCCACCAAAGCCGGCGCGGCTGGAATAGGGGCCTGTTTGTCCGTAACCGGACACACGCACGATGATCAGTCCCGGATTCTCTGTCATCAGCTGTTCAGGGCTCATGCCCCATTTTTCGAGCGTGCCAGGGCGGAAATTCTCGATCAGGATGTCTGCCTTGGCGATCAGCTGGCGGGCAAGGGCCTGGCCTTCCTCAACGCGGAGGTTTGCGGTGACAGAGCGTTTGTTGCGCCCGAGGATTTCCCAGAACATCGGATAGCCGGGCTGTCCCCATTGGCGCAGGGCGTCGCCCTTGTCCGGAGATTCGACCTTGATGACATCCGCGCCAAAGTCTCCCAGCAGCTGGCCGCAGAATGGGCCGGCAATCAATTGGCCCATTTCGATGACTGTCAGACCATGCAGGGGACCCTGCGGCTTGGACCCGCCGGTAACGCTCATACTGTCTCCCTTGTGCGATCAATTTGTTTGATCTGCTTTATGATTGTATTCAACGGACCCAGTTATGACAAAAAAATTGACGGTTTCAAGTGTGATAATAATTTATTGTATACGATTATGCCGGGTTGCGTTTAATGCGGGATTCCCGGACGCGTTGAGGAGCGACACATGGCGAGTGCCAGTAGCCAAGCCTATGAGGTCATCAAGGCCGAGATAATCTCCGGACGGTTCCCGCCCGGACACCGACTGGTGGAATCAGATCTGACGGTGCTGTGCGATGTCTCGCGCACGCCGGTTCGAGAGGCCCTGCGGCGGCTGGTGAGTGAGGGGCTGGCCGAGTTCAGCCCGAACTATGGCGCGCAGGTGGCTGATCTGGCCGGAGAAGATCTGGAAGCCTTGTATGAATTGAGGACGCTGATCGAAGGCTATGCCGCGCGGCGTGCAGCAACCCGGATCAGCGCCGCGCAGATTGCCGAACTGGAGGCGCTGGCAGACCGGATGGAGCATCTGGCAGGCCAGCCGTCGGTCGTGCCGGAAGAGGCCAGCGCAAATAGCCGGTTTCACCGCATCATCGTCGAGGCGGCGAAAAGTTCCCGCCTGGTAAGTGCCTCAAACCTGGTGGTTGAGGCGCCGCTGGTGCTGCGCACGATTGAGCATTACTCCCTGGAAGAGCGGGCGCGCTCCATGCAGCATCACCGCGAACTGATTGCCGCGTTCAAGGCGCGTGACAGTCAGTGGGCGGAATCGGTCATGATCAGCCATATCAAGGCCGCCTTCGCGGCGATCAGCCGGGAGCTGTCGAACCGGAAGACGGCCTGACGGGTCAGGAGTCTTTCTTGTCCTTCGGCCGGGAATCCAGAAAGTCTGCCGTGCTGAAGCCCTCCGGCGCGTCCACTTCGACAATCGCTTCGGGGCGGTCATCAAATTCAGTTTTCAGGGCGCGGGACATGATGGCGTGCATGACATACATTGATACGATGTAGGTGAATTCCATGATCTCCTCATCGCTGAGGAAGGTCTTCAGTTTCTCGATAACTTCAGCAGGCGTGCGGCCACGGCCCATGGCAAGGCAGTCGGCATAAGCCAGGACGGCACGTTCCTTTTCATCGAACAGGTCTGACACCTGCCAATGGGCTACGGCCTTGATCTTGTCATTCGCAAGGCCAAGGGCCCGCAGCAGCTTGCAGTGCTGGGAGAAGACAAACTGGCTGCCGATGGCCCAGCCGACACGCGTCTGGCCAAGCTCACGCAGGACAGGGTCCAGCTTGATGTTCGGACTACGGTAGAGTTTGAAGCCGGCCACGGCATGCTCGAACACTTCTTCGGAATTGGCAAAGACGCTCCACCAGTCACCGGGCGAGCCTGTGGCGGTGCCGGGCTCATCAATCGGGTCGCGGTCAGGTCCGAACAGGCGCTCGAAATAGGCGAGCATGATATCGTTTGTGATGTCCTTGCGGGGAACGGGTTTGATGGCGGGCATGGAATTTCGCTTTCTGATCAGGCGTTTGCGTACTTGCGGAACTGGGCGACATGGGCGGAGTCAAAATATTCGTCCAGGCGGGTGATCTTGCCGTCCTTGACCTGACAGATGACGCAGGCGGGCAGACTGAGGCGTTCGCCATCGTGCATGCGCGTGCCACGCAGGACATGCTGCTGGACGAAACCGCCGGGGAAGACATCAATGCGGCGGTCATCATAGAGACGGTCGCTGATGCGGGTGACCATGCCGGCGAGGGTCTTGCGATTGTCCTCAGGGGTCTGCTCCAGTTGGTCTGTATTGTGCCAGATTTTGGCGTCCGGAGCGTAGCAGGCGACCAATCCGTCAATGTCGCCAGCCTCAACGCTGTCGAAGAAGCGTTTGGCCAGGGCTCTCATTTCGGTGTCTGTCATGGCGTCCTCCTTTGGTGTGGTTTCTTCTCGTATCAGGCTGCGGTCTGTGCAGCGTGGGTGGCGTGATCCTGCGTGATCGTGCGGGCCATCATGATGTAAAGCGCCATGGCGACAAGCGAGATCGGGATGGTTGAGAGCAGAGCCCAGCGCAGGCTGTGCTCCGCCCCCATTGCAGTGAACATGTCAGAGAAGATGCCGATCATCAAAGGTCCGCCACCAATGCCGACCAGATTGAAGGACAGCAGCAACAGGGCCGTTGCAGTGGCGCGGGCGCGCAAGGGGGCGAGGTTCTGAGTCAGGGCAAGGGCCGGGGCGACATACATCACGATACAGACCATTGGCACCAGAAGCAGGGCAAGCGATAGCTGCCAGCCCGGCATGAACATGGCTGCAATCAGGAACGGGATGCCGATGATGACGGATGCGGCGGGCGCCCAAGCATAGGCGGTGAGGCTTTTCTTTGCGCCGATGTTCACAATCGCGCCGCCGCTCCATATGCCAAGGCCCATGCAAATGCCCGCCGCCGGGCCGAACCAGAGCGAGAGCTCTGACAGCTGCATATCGGCTTCACGCATGAGGTAAGCCGGAATCCAGTTCAGCAAGCCGTAGCTGACAAAGGCGAGCAGACCGCTGGCTGGCAACAGAAGGCGCAGGGTTGGCAGTTTCAAGAAGATACGGATGGTGGAGATAAGAGACGGGGCAGGCTCGCTGGCCTGTTGGGCAGTGGCCTTTTCCGTAGCGCCGCGCATGGGCTCTCTCACCAGAAGCCAGAGGATGGGCGCGAGGGCGACACCAAGAAATGCCACGGCAAAGAAGGCCATGCGCCAGCCATATTGCGCGGCGATGAAGCCACCGAGCGAGATGCCAATGAAGACGCCAATCGGACCGTTGACGGTGTACAACCCGATCACGGCGGGGCGTTGTTCCGGGGTGAAATAGTCTGACAGGATTGAAAGTGATGGCGCGGTACCACCTGCCTCGCCAATGCCAACGCCAAAGCGGGCAAGGGCCAGTTGCCAGAAATTCTGGGCAAAGCCGCAAAGGCCTGTGCAGACGCTCCACATGGTGCAGGCGACTGCAACGAGCCGTACACGGTTGATCCGGTCTGCCATCATGGCAACGGGTACGCCCATGGAGGCATAGAACAGCGCAAAACACAGGCCGGTCAGCAGACCGAAGGCTGTGTCGCTTAACGGGATATCCTGGCGGATAGGCTCGATCAGCAAGGAAAGAAGCTGCCGGTCAACATAGTTTATGGAACCGATGGCCATCAGAATCACCAGCGCCAGCATCCGCCGCAGCGGTGGAGCCTGAATTGCGGTCGCGCTGGGCACAGCTGTGCCGGATAAGGTCTCAGCCATAATCTCTCCCCTTCGTGGCGTCTGTCGCGCCTTCGATGAAATCGTACTGCCGGGTCTTATTGTGTCAACTAAGTTTACGGTATTTCTTGTACTGTAGTCTGAATATCTTCCGGCCAGGCCTTGAAGAATGGCTGGAAGGGAGAAGGAATTACCGCCCGCTTTTCAGCATGTTCTCGCCAAACAGGTTGGACCATGCCTCTTCTGTCAGCTCTGGACGGAGGCTGGCGAGATTACGCTCATTGGTGATTTCAGTACCGCGCTGAACACCGGGTCGCTTTTCGATCTCTGCATACCAGCGCCGGATGGCGGTATAAGGCTCCAGATCTATCTGGATAGCGCGCACCGCGCGGACCCAAGGCCAGGTTGCCATGTCTGCAATCGAATAGTCATCTCCGGCCATATAGGCTGTGTCCTCAAGCCGTCGCTCCAGAACGTTCAGAAGGCGGATGGCTTCGTTCCGGTAGCGGTTGACGGGGTATTCCTGACCTTCCGGGGCGTAGCGGATGAAATGGTGCGCCTGGCCATGCATCGGGCCGAAGCCTGCCATCTGCCACATCAGCCATTGCTGAGCGAGCGAACGTCCGCGCAGATCTTTCGGCATGAAGGCATTCTCATGCTTTCCCGAAAGATACAGCAGGATCGCCCCGGATTCGAAGACGGGGAAAGGTCCCCTGCCATCTTGTGGCGCATGGTCGACAATCGCTGGCAGCTTTCCGTTCGGATTGATGCGACGAAATTCCTTTTTCAGGTGATCGCCTGCCAGCATGTTGTACGGGATGAGCCGGTGCGGCACATCCAGCTCTGCCAGCATGATCGATACTTTGTGACCATTCGGCGTCGGGACAAAATGTACGTCTATCAAGACAGCCTCCGCTTATGAGGCGGGCAGCATGTCTTCAGCGGGTTTGCCGTCCGCGCGCACGGGGGCGTGTCGAACGTCGCTCTCGTCAAACTCAGCAGTCCAGGCGGCCAATTCAAGGCAGATGCCATCGGGGTCAAAGAAATAAACCGAGCGGACAAAAACGTCCTTGGTGATGTCTTTCGACATCTGGGTGTCGGAATTGTCGTGATTGAAGATGTCCGTCACATCAATGCCCTTGGCTTTCAGCTTGTCATAGTATTCGTCAAACTTGTCGGCGGCGACATTGATGGCAATGTGGTTCATTGAACCGTGAGCGGAGCGGATGTTTCCGCGGGTCGGCAGGTTTTCCGGCGCGGCCACGCCAGGAGCGGCGGTCGGCGCATCCGGGAACCAGAAGAAGGCGATGCAATCCCCATTTCCGACATCAAAGAAGAAGTGCTGCCCCTTGCCGCCCGGCAGATCAATCGTCTTTATCAGGGGCATGCCCAGAATGTCCCGGTAGAATTCTACCGTCTTGGCCATGTCCTTACAGACCAAGGCCAGATGGTTCACGCCGAGAAATTCGAATTCCTTGTTTTGGGGTCTTGTCATGGGGCTCCTCCATTTTGTGCCGCCCTTGTTGGCAGGGCGTGTTCTATGTTTGGAAGAATATGGCTGGTCACTCTTACTGTCAACTTAATTGACGATAAGAGGTGAGGGCTGAAATGGTTCAGCATATCGTGGCGAGGGATGTGTTTGCATCCCGTCAGAACCAGCTGTAAGTCGCACATATGAATGAGACCAATGATGTAACCCAGGCAAACCAGATCCTGTTGAACCTGCTGTCAGGCTTTTACTGGCTGGATGAGGGGCTTCAGAGCTATATCCGCGCGCGAGGCTGGCCAACTGTCACGCGGCCGCAGTCCATGGTGATGGCGAATGTTGTGATGGGGGTGCGTTATCCATCCGAGATTGCACGGCGATTGGGCATCAGTCGGCAAGCCATCCATGCAACCCTGAAATCCATGAACGAGATGGATATGGTGAGACTGGTGGACGATCCGAACAATATGCGGGTGAAGCTTGTGGAGCTGACCGAGACGGGCGAGGCCATGCGGCGGGATGCGCAGCGGGCCATGACGCTGATGACGGAAGAACTGATCCGCCGTATCGGCAAGCAGGCATTTGACCAGACAGCAGCGACACTGGCGCAGGACTGGGGTGCACCCTTGTCCTTCTCACCGGAAGATGTGGCCCGCGACTAGGCTGGCAGGGCCGTCTCACGCCACAGGCACCTCATCTGCGGAATCTGTTACGTCTGTGATGTTGGCCACGCTACGTCGATAGGCGGGCATGCCCAGTGTCAGAATCAGGCCCGCGAGCGGCAGGGCGATGACGGACACGGTGAACAGCGAATACCGCAATGCCGCATCATTCCCGAAACCGAGATCTGTCACCAGGGCGATGACAGTAGGCCCCAGTCCTAGGCCGATCAGATTCGCCACGAAGAAGTACAGAGCCGTGATGCGCGCGCGGTATTCGTTTGGCGTGATCACTTGCAAGGCCACCGTGCCGACCCCGTGCATCGTTATGAACAGGAAGCCCGGTACCAGCAAAGCAAGCGCGAGGGGTGCGCTAGGCATCAGCGGAGTGAGGATCAGGAATGGCCCGCCGATCAGAAGGGATAAACGGATCGTGCGTATATGTCCGTCCGTATAGCCGCGAGCAAACATCCAGTCGGCGACAACACCGCCCAGGATCAGGCCACCGGCCCCGCAGATCGCCATGATCGCGCCGAACCAGAGACCGGCATCAGTGATGCTGATCGGATAGGTTCGCGACAGGAAAGCCGGGATCCAGGCGAGCGAGCCATACATCACCATGGTGATCAGAGACATGCCAGCGAACATACAGCCGAGTGACACCTTGTGGGTCATCACATGGGCCACGAAATTCTGAGAGCCCGAGCTTTCATGCTGCTCCACCGTCATCCGGCCACGGCGGAACGGTTCCCGAATGGTCAACATGAGCAGGCAGACCAGAATGCCAGGGAATGCCACAAAGGCAAAGGTGAGGCGCCAAGCCTCGATTTGCCCGACAAAGGGCAGGGTGATCTCGGGCGCGGCGAGAATGGCCTTTATGACCAGCGCGCCCAGCATCAGCGCGATACCTGAGCCGAGCGGTACGCCAATCGAGTAGACCGCAATGGCGCGGGCCAGCCTTTTCTTGGGGAAGTAGTCGCTGAGCATGGAATAGGCGGCAGGCGACAAAGTGGCCTCGCCAACGCCAACGCCCATACGTGCCAGGAATAGGCCGATATAGCTGGTCGCGAGCCCGCAATTCAGCGTCATCAAACTCCATACGCCAATGCCGCCAACGATCAGGTTCCGGCGGCTGAAACGGTCTGCAATCCAGGCAAGGGGCAGCCCGGCGAGTGTGTAGAACAGGGCGAAGGCCATGCCGACCAGAAGGCTGAACTGGGTGTCGGTAATATCAAGCGACTCACGCACCGGCGCGACCAGCAGGCTGAGAATCATCCGGTCGATGAAGGAGAGGGTGTAGGCCAGCAGAAGGACGCCGACCACATACCAGCTATAGATCGGATTGGGCCAGGGCGGGGCCGCGCCAGAAGGCGATCCGACTACGGATTCAGATGTGCTGCCTGCTTCGCCGTGAAGCGCCTGATCTGCCATGTTTTCCGCCCTCTGATTTCCAAACGAACGGTCTCTTGCCGCCGTGGAGAATTTATATTAGCTATCTAAGTAATAATTAGCTATCTAATCAATAGCAAAATCAGAGTCAAAGATGACCTGTCCGGGCGAAGACCCGAAAGTGGAGGAAATGGAAATGTCTAGAATAGCGTGGAAGGGCCTTGCCCTGACAATGGCATTGGTGGGGCCCGCCCTATCGGGAAACGCCCTTGCCCAGGAAGAAACCAGGGCTGATGAAGAGATCGCCTATGACACCGTTGTTGTCACGGCGGAGCGGCGTGAGCAGAGCCTGCAGGATGTGCCGGTGGCCGTCTCCGCCTTCAGTGCAGACCAACTGAAAAACAACAATGTCGAAACCATTCAGGACCTGGCCTTGCGCACGCCTGGCCTGACGGTAGGCGCGGCTGATCCGATCCAGAACAATTTTTCCCTTCGTGGCATCGGCACAGCGAATGGGATCAGCCAGAACGCTGGCGGGGATGGCTCGGTCGTCGTGTTCGTGGACGGCGTGTATGCCGGTCGGGGCGGGACGATGGACCTGGACGTGCTGGATCTGGAACGTGTGGAGGTTCTGCGGGGGCCGCAAGGCACGCTGTTCGGCAAGAATGCGATCGGGGGGCTTATTCAGTTCGTTAGCCGAAAGCCGTCCGATGAACGCTCTTTCTACATCGAGGGAACAGCCGGCAATTATGACAAGTACAATCTGGTCGTGCGGGGCAATGTGCCCCTGTCTGACAAGGTGTTCCTGTCGGGTGGGATTTCCCACAAACAGCGCGACGGATACGAGTTCAACGAAACAACCGGCAATGATGTCAATGATCAGGACATGACAACAGCGCGCGCAGCCCTGCGTTTTCTGCCGTCTGAGAATCTGGACATCATTCTGCGAGCGGACCTTTCCACGCAGGACCAGGCCGGGAATCCGCGCGACAATATCTGTAATGAAGACTTCAATGGCGGTGTGCATTGTGTAGGCGTCAATCCTGACCCGCGCATCGTAAATGCCTATACAGATGGTCAGATCTTTCGTCAGATCAGCTCTTATAGTGGAGAGGTAGACTGGGATCTGGGCTATGGGACGCTGACCTCACTGACCGCATTGCGGGATGTTAAGTACAAGTTCCGCACGCCCTTTTTCAGCAATCCGGTCAACCCGCCCACGCAAATTGAGTCGACCGATTTCGGGTGGGAGGACGCGACCCAGTTCAGCCAGGAACTCCGCTATGCCTTTGAGGCACTGAACGACCGGCTGCAGGGCCAGGTTGGCCTGTATTATCTGGACGAGGACATAGACCGCTTGCAGGGCCAGATCCAGGATTTCCCGGCTCCGGCGCAGACTGGAACGGCGATCTATCCGCAATCTGTCACAGCAAGCAGCTTCGCCGTGTTCGGCCAGTTTGACTATGATTTGACCGAGACGCTGACGGCGACCGTTGGTGCGCGCATGACATGGGAAGAAAAAGAGGGCCGCTTCGCAGGCATGAAGGTTTCCGGTCCGGGCTTGCCACCGCCTCTAGGGTCACTTGAAGGCTATGACGTCAACGCTTCGGAAGAGTGGGAAGCCTTTACGCCGCGCTTTGCCCTGAACTGGC
>Ga0209578_10004236_pt1 | contig 10426 bp, 11 predicted proteins | sample tdAd472_FD_187127 | JGI IMG/M metagenome (GOLD analysis project Ga0209578, IMG submission 187127) | Marine sediment microbial communities from the Atlantic coast under amendment with organic carbon and nitrate - tdAd47.2 (SPAdes)... | ecosystem: Environmental > Aquatic > Marine > Coastal >...
CAGCAACAGCGACCGTCCCCACAATGAGCAGGGCTAAACACATTATCCCAACTCTGCCGAATGAATGCTTCATGGTTCCCTCCTTACAATTCAACGTCTGTTCCAAAATTTAGATGCATTTATGCTTTTTTGAAATATTTGTTAACCTCTTCAATCATATTTTTGTGGCCCACATTCGGATGACAGTCGGCACATCTTTTGGTCGTTTCCCCGCGCAAATAAGTACGGTGGGCCAGAAATCCGCCGCGGGGCATCCCCGGTGGGGTTAAAACATGATGGCAACGACGGCAGGCACTGTCAAAAGTGAATTTTAGGCGGTTTTTTTCGGCAGCCCCAGCCCAGTCATACGTATACGGGTCAATATAAAAATTGTGAATGACATCGCTGGTGCCGGTCATTCCTTTGACCATCAAAAACTGGAAAAAATTACCATGGGGCAGGTGACAATCGACACACTGAGCCGCAAATCCTTGAGGGTTTTTGCCGCCATGAACCGATTGCTGCCATGCAGTTCTAAAAGGGGACATGATGTGGCAGCTGACACAAAAAGTATCAGTATTGGTGGTTTCTATCATAAAGCCGGATGCCAACACCGTTATAATGGTTAAAACAATGCCGACAGTAACTCCAAACCACCAGCCTTTTTTACTGGACTTTTGTGGTGCAGCTGCTGGGCTCATCTAATCAACTCCTTGATATTATAAAGCTTTAGATCCTAACTGTTTAGTCTAATTCAAATACAAATATATAAAAATTAAACAAATGTGCGAAACTAATATAAAAATTAATAGACAAGAACAGTCAAGCAACAAAAATGTAAAAGATGTAACGATGAGCTTGTGAGGATGTTGAGTGCCGATCTACGTTGCGGCTTCTTTGTGGTCCGTTTTTAAAGAGGGGACAAGATTAAAATGTGCAATTAAAAAATCGGCCACGCCCTTAATATCTTCTGTGGAAAATACCGGCACGCCAATATCGATGGGGGCATCACTGATAAACGCAAGAAGGTTTTCATCGTTTTTGCACAAGGGTTTCTTGGTAATCTCAGGCCTGAAAATTTCCAGCTTTAGTTTGTGATCTTGTTTATATCCTTCGGTTAAAATAATGTCCATACCGTTGAAAAATGACACTAATTCATCAAGGCTGTGATCATATTTCACATCCATGACCATTCCGATTCGATACGGAGATGAAATAACGGTGGTCGATGCGCCGGCACGTTTATGTCTCCAGCTGTCTTTACCGGGTGTGTCCATCTCAAACCGGCCGTGCACATGGTGCTTAATGGTGCCGACTTTGAGACCCCGATTTATCATTTCAGGAATCATTTTTTCTAAAAACGTGGTCTTGCCTGCGCCTGAATTCCCGACCACAGAAACCACAGGCGGGGTCATATTTTCCGATAGTATTTTCATTATTCCATCACCAAAAACCGACCTTTTTTAAAAGAGTTTACAGTTACAATCCACAGACTTGTTTTTCAATTTCAATTTTTCCATTTCCCTAACCGCACTGAAATCTATACCCCACTCCGGCAATGGTAACAATATATTGTGGCGTTTCTATTTTAGGTTCAATCTTTTTTCTTAGGCGCTGTACGTGGACATCAACGGCACGGCTGGTTTGATACAGCTGGGAATCACGCCATATCTGCTGCTGGATGAATTCACGGGAGAGGACTTCATTGGGATAAGAAACAAAGAGTTCCAGCAATTCATATTCCGTTTTGGTCAGTTTAACATCCTTTTTGCAGATGGTAACACTTCTCGATTTAAAATTTATGGCAAGATCGTTATATTCGCAAAAATTCTTTACCAGACTTCTTTCCACCCTCTTGAAAATCGATTTTATTCTTGCTGAAAGCTCTAAAAAATTAAAAGGCTTGACCATATAGTCATCTGCCCCGCATTCAAGCCCCAGCACCTTGTCCGCAATACCGTCACGAGCAGTCAGCATGATAATCGGAAAATCCAACTCCCTTCGCATAATCTCGCAGGCTTTGATACCGTCGATATCCGGAAGATTTAAATCGAGAATCACCAGGTCCGGCCGGCTTGTTTTTGCAATATGGAGGCCGACGCTTCCATTTAATGCGGTCAACACTTCATACCCGTCCAGTTCCAGATTTCCTTTGACAGTCTGAACAATATCCTTATCATCATCAATAACCAGAATACGGTATCTGTTCTTTTGGGTTCCATCTGCCATGGAAGTTAACCTGTCCCTATTCTACAGCGGAAAACAACACTGAACGTCCGCCTCAGGAAACCTATCTATTTCACCGGGGGACCCTAAGCTTTCGTTCAATTAGAGTATTACAAAATTAACATATAATTGGCATCAGTTTTTTTTAGGTGCAAGAGTTTTATTATAGCATATAAAATCGCAACACCTTTAACATCATATGTACATCATTTTACATTATCTGTAAAACAACTCTAAACAAGGCGATACTTCATCTTTGCTTAAACCCGATGAATTTGACTCTCCGTATCAAATAAAGTAAGATTGTTTCGCTATTTGGATGTTTTCTTTCTCCATGTTTTTTGCCTCCAAAAAAACACAAATGGCCAACAACGATCAACCCCGGCATAAGAGGTTTTAATTGTGAAAAAATTACATCTTTCGCTTCAGATTAAATTTCTTTTAAGCATCATTCTGATCATTGTTCCGATTCTGGGAATCATTTTTACCTGGACCGGCATTCAGAATGAAAAACAGGCCAAAAAACAAGTGCTGACCCAGGCAAGAGTATTGTCCAAACAAGTTATCTTAACCCGACAGTGGGTCACTGACTGTGGCGGTGTCATGGTGCCCATGGAGAGCAAGGGCGCCAAGAATACAACCTGTTTTATAGACGACCGGCTTCAAACTTCCAGAGGATGGTATCAGCAATTTACCCCTGCAATGGTGACAAGAACACTGTCTCAGTATTCCCTGCAGCAGGACCTGTACCGATTTCGCCTTGCAAGCTTGACGCCGTTGAATCCGGAGAATACGCCGGATGAGTTTGAAAAAAAGGCTTTGAGCAGCTTTAAACAACAAAGGTTAAACGAATTGTTCAGATTCGAAAAACGCGATGGGAAACACTATTTTCAATATATGGTGCCCCTTTATATGGAAAAAGGATGTCTTGAATGTCATGAAATACAGAAAGACTCTTCAAATATGGTCAGGGGGGGGTTGAGCATCTTCTTGCCTATAGACCAGATGAGCCTTTCCATTAAAAACAATCACCTTAAGCTGGCTGTTTATGGAACCTGTCTTATTCTGCTGACAATCTCCACCCTGTTTATTCTGATGCGCAGCATGGTTATAAAACCACTCCAGAAAATGGAAAAGATGACCAGTGAAATTGGTCGGGGCAATTTGAATGCACGAGTACATATTAATACGGGAGATGAATTCGAAAAACTGGGATTAGCCTTTAACCATATGGCTTTAAGACTTTCAAAAGGTCGTGGATTTCTGGAAGAAAAAATTGCTCAGGCAACGTTTGAACTTTCCGAAGCCAACCAGGAGCTGAAAACGCTGGATCAACTCAAGTCTGATTTTCTGGCCAACATGTCCCATGAACTCCGTTCTCCATTAACGGTTATTCGGGGCGGAATAGATTATCTTAACCGCACAATCAAATTAGAGGACAACCGGAATTATCTTGAAATTGTCGACAAGAACCTGGCACGCCTCATCAGGCTGGTTTCCGATCTATTCGATTTCACAAAGATCGAAGCGAAAAAAATTGATTGGTCGTTTGAAGAGGAAAACTTGACGGTACTAATCGAAGAAGTCATCGAAATATTAAGTCCCATAGCTCTGGACAAAACAATTGCTATTAATTATGAACCTTCCGGCCATATTATTATGAAGTTCGACTTGGAACGGATAGAGCAGGTCCTGGTGAATCTTATTGAAAATGCCATTAAATTTTCTGATCACAAAACAAAAATACGAATAAACGTCCAACAAGATTCGGAATCTGTGACTATTTCAATTAAAGATCAGGGAATCGGTATCCCGGAAAAAAATCTCGATACCATTTTTGATAAATTCTCAACCGTTCCGTCCGGAAGAAACGGAAAAACTGAAGGGACAGGTCTGGGGCTTGCCATTTGCAAAGCAATTGTCGAGGCTCACGGCGGCAAGATATGGGCGGAAAGTATAAGCGGTGTGTCAAGCACGTTTTATTTCACGCTTCCGAAAAAAAGACCATAGATGAACTTTTCTAGCGTATGCAACGAATAATCATTAGTGGAGGATGATAGATGATAATAAAAAAAGATTGGAAGACGACGTTTGTGCTGATTCTTTTGATTGTTTTGTTGGGTGGTTACTATGAAAAACTGGGCGTTGAAGCTCGAACAATGGTATTGCCGTTGGCAATTTTTATTGCCGCAGGAATTATAATTGCCCGTTTAAAAAAACTCGAATATGAAACACGTACGGCCAAAGTGAATACAAAAGAAGTGATCGTTCAAAATGTCAATGTTATCGACAGCCATGGGAAACAACGCGTTGCTATTTCAACTGCCGCCGATACCGCCCTGATGAGTTTTTTTGATGAGCAAGACATTCCTCGTGCGACTTTTGATGTATTGAACACCGGACCGATTCTGAAACTTGTGGGAAACAAAGGAAGTGTTTCGATCGCATTTGATGAAGAAGGTCGTCCGAATTTAACGTTAAAAGATGATATGGACAAAAATATCTGGTCAGCCATATAAAAACAAAATCTAATAGGAAAAATTGCTGGAGAGAAACTAAGGAGAGACATTATGGATATGGAAATATTTGAGACGATGAAGGCACCGGAACTGAGGAAATATCTGAAATTTCTTCTCTGGCACTACCGGGTCGTTGATGCATTCTGGTTTATCTATTTAACCGAACAGTTCGGCCAGGAAACCGCCGAAAATCTCAACGAAAAGGTGTGGGACCGCGTCTCGGCAATGGCTGCAAAAGACCTTGTCACCCGATTTCAAATTCGAGAAAAAGGACTCAAGGGCTTTGTCAAAGCCCAGAAACTTTTCCCCTGGTGTATCCTGGTGGGATACCGGATTAAAGAATCCGACAATGAAGTGATGATTTCCGTGCCCTCCTGCCCGACTCAGGAAGCCAGAATCAAGCGAGGTTTGGGTGAATATGTGTGTAAGGAAATGCACCGCAAAGAATTTAACAGTTTTGCCCAGGTGATTGATGATCGCATAAGGGTTGAGTGTCTTTTCGCGCCGCCGGACCCGCATCCCGAAGACATGTTCTGCAAGTGGCGTTTCTATTTGGAACCGAATCCACCATCATCCGACACATCAAAATAGTTAAATATCAATTGGTTATAAAAGTTATGCATTTAATATAAATCTGATTCAGACAAAGGAGGACCGATGTATTTTCCCAAGCCATATGAAAACTTTTCAGAAAAATTTCCGAAAGTCTTAGAACATTATCAACAATTGGGCAAGTCATGCCGGGAAGAGGGCCCTTTAGATGAAAAATGCCAGGACCTCATCAAGCTCGGTATCGCCATCGGCGCAAATTCCAGAGGCGCAGTTATGTCCTCAACAAGAAAAGCGCTGGCATCAGGTGCCACACCGGATGAGATCAGCCATTCAGTTTTATTGTCCTTAACCACCACCGGATTTCCAAACATGATTGCCGCCATGGGATGGGCGAATGAAGTTCTTGAAAAATATCCTCAGGAAAAATAGGGGCTGACATTTGTTAGAAAAGGTTTTGCCATGAAAACAGCACGCAAAACTTGACCGAAACTCGATTCCGAGATAAAATGACGTATTTTTAGCCTGGGGAAGCATAAAACAGACTTTTTACTGTAATTTGCCGTATTCGGCCAGATCTTCCATCCCGCTGAAATCTAAAATTTTTATTTCCCGGCCCCTGGCCTCGATGAGATGCTGCTTGTTCATTTTCCCTATAATTCGTGACAGAGTTTCAGGGATGGTACCCAGAAGGCTGGCAAGCTGACCTTTTGAAATATTTAAGGTCACAGAATCGAGTCGCTCCTGTTCCTCTGTCAGATACAGAAGATATGAAGCCAGCCTTCCCGGAACCTCTTTTAACGAAAGATTTTCTATCTGAACTGTAAACTGGCGCAGACGCATGGAAAGCACGGCAAGCATATTCAGTGCAAGAGAAGGGTTTCTGGATATGAGGCCCACAAAAGCTGTCCGTGGAAAAAACAGAAGATGGCTTTTGAGGAGGGTCTGGGCACTGGCCGGAAATTTCCGCCCGGAAAATACCGGAACTTCACCAAAGGGATTCCCGGGGCCGTAAATATGAAGAATATGTTCTTTGCCTTCGAACGAGACTTTATAGATTTTCACTTCGCCGTCTGCAACGATATAGAACCCGTTACAATCATCTCCATCTAAAAAAATTGTCTTGCCTTTATCATAAAACTTGTCCACGGCAATCTGTCTAACTTGGTTCAACTGATCTTCGGCCAGGCCGTTGAAAAGGGGCGCTTCTGCGATGATGTGGAGAATTTTTTTCATAATTTCCTCTTTTTATTAAAAAATTATCATTTTTTTTTGACTTAAGTCAAGGCATTGGGCGCGTTTGTAATATATGATGCGTATCAAAGGTAAGGGAACGATTTACACATCCATCGAAACCGAAATCATAAAAGACCATCAACGCGTCCGACAACAGACGGGCGCAATCAACAGAAAGGAGGACCACCATGTTTTGTTTTCAATGTGAACAGACGTCAAAAGGCGAAGGGTGTACAAAGATCGGCGTATGCGGTAAAAAACCGGAGGTTGCAGCACTGCAGGATCTTTTGATGTATGCGGTCAAAGGATTGTCCCTGGTGGCCGTTGCCGGTCGTAAAGCAGGGATCCGCGACCCAGAAATCGACCATTTTGCTTGCGAAGCGATTTTTTCAACGTTGACAAATGTCGATTTTGACCCCAGTCGCTTTGCCGAACTGATTCATCAAACCGTTAAATTTAGAGATGAACTCAAGGCAAAGGTAACGGCAGCCGGCGAGGCCGGTTTTCCGGAAGGTCCTGCCAACTTTACGCCGGGCTCAACTTTAACGAATCTTGTGGCCCAGGGAGAAACCGTCGGGGTGAAATCGGATCCTGACATTGATCCTGACATTCTTTCCCTCAGAGAGCTTTTGATTTATGGCCTCAAAGGTGTCGCTGCATATGCGGATCATGCAAAGATTCTTGGAAAAACCGATGACAGGATTTTCGATTTTATCCACGAAGCCATGGCCGCCAGTTTGAACACGGATCTTGGCGCAGACGATCTTGTGGGCCTGGTTTTAAAATGCGGTGAGATCAATCTTGTTGCCATGGAAATTCTGGATGCTGCAAACACGGGGACATACGGCCATCCGGTTCCGACATCGGTGCCTCTGGGTGCAATAAAAGGCAAGGCCATTCTAGTTTCAGGGCATGACTTAAAAGATCTGGAAGACATCCTGAAGCAGACCCAGGGAAAGGAAATCAACATTTATACACACGGCGAGATGCTCCCCTGCCATGGGTATCCTGAACTGAAAAAATACGATCATTTTTACGGGCATTACGGAACGGCCTGGCAAAACCAGGCCAAAGAATTCGACGCGTTTCCGGGTGCCATTCTAATGACCACCAACTGTATTCAGAAACCCAGAGATTCTTACAATGATAAAATTTTTACCACCGGCCTGGTGGGCTGGCCCGGCGTTGCGCACATTGCGGACAAGAATTTCGCGCCCGTGATCGAAAAAGCACTGGAATTGCCTGGATTTGCAGAAGATACAGAAGGTAAATCGGTCATGGTCGGATTTGCCAGAAATGCGGTCATGGGGGTTGCGGGTACGGTGATCGAAGCGGTCAAGAACAAAGCGATCCGTCATTTTTTCCTGGTGGCCGGATGCGACGGAGCCAAACCCGGACGCAATTATTATACGGAGTTTGTGGAAAAAGTGCCGGAAGACTGCGTGGTCCTGACCTTGGCCTGCGGCAAGTTCCGTTTCTTTGATCAAGATTTGGGGGATATCGGTGGAATTCCGAGACTGCTGGATGTCGGCCAGTGCAACGACGCCTATTCTGCCGTCCAGATTGCATTGGCGCTGGCCAATGCTTTTGAATGCGAGGTGAATGACCTTCCCCTGTCCATGGTTCTGTCCTGGTATGAGCAGAAAGCCTGTGCCATTCTGTTGAGCCTGCTTTATCTGGGCATCAAGGATATAAGACTCGGGCCGAGCCTGCCGGCGTTTATTTCGCCGAACATTCTCAATGTTCTGGTGGAAAAATTCAATATTATGCCGATACAGACACCGGATGAAGATCTAAAAGCAATTTTAGGATAATTCTTTCTCGACAGGATTCACACGATGATTAGAATATGTCTTGTGAATCCTGTCAAAAGAACGCCTTAATCAGAGGAGGATAAAAGAATGAAATGCCCGGGACAGGACAGCCGATACTGGAAACCAGGTGCCATTTTTGAGGAAAAATGTCCGGAATGCGGTCGTTTCGTTGAGTTTTTCAAAGACGATACCACCCGGAAGTGCCCCAAATGCGAGCATAAGTTCGCCAACCCCAAAATGGATTTCGGGTGTGCATCATACTGTCAGTATGCAAAAGAGTGCATCGGAGATCTGCCGCCGGAACTTTTGGCCCAGAAAGAAGACCTTTTAAAGGATCGTATCGCCATAGAGATGAAGCGGTATTTTAAAAGTGATTTCAAACGGATCGGCCATGCAACCCGGGTGGCGCGGTATGCTGAACGGATCGGTAGAAATGAACGGGGCAACCTGGCGGTGGTCCTGGCGGCAGCGTATCTGCATGACATCGGCATCCACGAAGCGGAAAAAAAGTATAACAGTACGGCTGCAACATACCAGGAGCAGGAAGGACCGCCCATTGCCAGATCCATTATGATCAAGCTGGGCGCAAAAGAAGAATTGATCGAAGAGGTCTGTGATATCATCGGGCATCACCATCATCCCCTGCCCGAGGAAACGCTGAATTTCAAGGTGCTGTACGATGCGGACCTCATTACCAACCTTGAAGAAAAACACAAAGAAAATCCAATAGAAAATGACCGGCTGATCGGCATCATCGAAAAGTCGTTTTTAACGGATAGCGGACGTGAAGAAGCAAAGAAAACGTTGTTAAGTTAAATCGGACGCAGATTTTCGCAGATATACACAGATAACATTCTTATTTTTTTATTTAAAAATCATGAAAATCTGTGTCCATCTGTGTCCAAAAAAATTGTATACTATAAAGTATGTTTAAATAGGCGGATTTGGTGAAACAAAAAAACCGATGAAACAAAGGGTTAATCATGAAAACATTACGAAAAATAATCGAAATCGATGAAGAATTGTGTGATGGATGCGGGCAGTGTGTCCCCTCCTGCGCCGAAGGCGCCCTTGAAATTGTGGACGGCAAAGCACGGATTATTGCCGATAAACTGTGTGACGGGCTCGGAGCCTGTTTGGGGGAATGTCCCACCGGTGCGCTCAGGGTCATTGATCGGGAATCAGATGAGTTCGATGAAGACGCCGTTGAAGAACATCTGGCAAAACAAAAAAAAGCAGCTCACAAAGCGCAACAGAATATGCCCTGCGGATGTACGTCCACCCAAATCCAGACGTTTGTCCCCATTGAATCTCATCCGGAAGTCCAAAGTCCGAAAATAACCGGTGCCGAGGGCGATTCAGCCCTTTCTCACTGGCCGGTTAAAATACGACTCATCCCACCCAAGGCCCCGTTTCTTAAAGGTGCGGATCTTTTGGTCTTGGCGGATTGTGTTCCGGCAACGTTTCCAACCCTGAACAGGGATTTCATTAAAGGTAGAGTGGTGATGATGGGATGCCCCAAATTCGACGATGCGCAAGAATACATCGAAAAATTTGCAGAAATCTTCAAAATTGCAGGTATCAAAAGCATTACCAATGTTTTTATGGAGGTTCCCTGCTGTTCGGGTCTTCCCATGATCGTAAAAAAGGGACTGGAAGCATCCGGCCAGAATATACCCGTGAATGACGTGGTCATCAGCACCCGGGGCAAGATTCTGGAGCAAAATCAATGTGATTCCAGCTAAATAGCCCAGGCGGGTATTGTAATTTTTCCTGAAGATATTTCTGCTGTTTTTGGGGATTGTTATCAGCGTTATTGATGGATGCCTGAGGTGAGTATTTCATCAGGGATAAGCTTTTCTGGCAAAATATTAGCCTTAATCCAGGTTCTTACTTCCAAAAAGGGATAATTTTCAAGAATACCGAAATACGGCAGTTTCTTTATTTTCAATTTCGAGAAGACAGGCGTATAAATACCACAAAGAAACTTCGTTAAATTTGCCTCGGTAAACTGCTCGCCGACAGCTTGCATAAATTCACCGGTAATCGTTTTAAAATCAAAATGGGCGAGAGGCTTTAGTTCGGTCGTGTGTTGCAAAACCG
>Ga0209578_10004237_pt1 | contig 10422 bp, 7 predicted proteins | sample tdAd472_FD_187127 | JGI IMG/M metagenome (GOLD analysis project Ga0209578, IMG submission 187127) | Marine sediment microbial communities from the Atlantic coast under amendment with organic carbon and nitrate - tdAd47.2 (SPAdes)... | ecosystem: Environmental > Aquatic > Marine > Coastal >...
TCGATCGGTGTGCCAAGGTCGCGTTCTTTCTCGATGATCTTGCGCACAGCTTCGGGCGTGATCGGCTCGATGTACGTCCGGTCGCTGAAGGCCGGGTCGGTCATGATCGTCGCCGGGTTCGAGTTGACGAGCACCACCCGGTACCCCTCGGCCCGGAGCGCCTTGCACGCCTGCGTGCCGGAGTAGTCAAACTCGCATCCCTGCCCGATGACAATGGGACCCGAACCGATGATCAGGATCGTGCGGATATCGTCGCGCTTTGGCATCGGCTGTGGGTCCCCTCATGGCGGCGCCGATTCACTCGACGCAAACTCCATGAGGGTAGGCCCTTCTCACGTTCGAGACCCTCTTTCACCTCCCCCAGATTCACCTATTCACACATCCGGGCCTTCATTCACGCCGCAAAGCCCCGATTCCTTCCTTCTGCTGCCCTTGATGGGCGAACCGGTCGATATCCATTCATCCAGCGAACCCGGCTGTGCCCGCCCGCGTTGATAGAGTTATCCAAAGCCAAGGCCCGGTCAGGAGAGAGCAACCCATGTGCGGCATCGTCGGATACATCGGAAACATCCCCGCAAAGAGCCTCCTCGTCGAGGGCCTCAAACGCCTCGAGTACCGGGGCTACGACTCGGCTGGGCTCGCCATCCTGGGGGACAACGGCCTCGAGATCGAGCGGGCCGTCGGGCGGGTCGCCAATCTCGAAGCCAAACTCGATGGCCGCACGGGCTTCGATGGCTCGCTGGGCATCGCGCACACCCGATGGGCGACGCACGGAGCCGTCACCGAGACCAACTGCCACCCGCACACCGATAACGCCGGCAACATCTGCCTCGTGCACAACGGCATCATCGAGAACTACGCCGCCCTCCGCACACTGCTCGGTGAGCGAGGCCACGAGTTCCGCACCGAAACCGACACCGAAGTCCTGGCGTGTCTGGTCGCCGAGTTGTACGACGGCGACCTTGAGGCCGCGGTGAAATCTGCACTCAAGGAAGTGACCGGCGCGTACGCGATTGCGGTCCTCTGCTCGCAGGAACCGGATGTCCTCGTCTGTGCGCGCAAGGGCGGCCCGCTCATGGTGGGCGTCGGCTCGGGCGAGTACGTCGTCGCCTCCGATCCCGCAGCGATCGTCGCGCACACCAACCGCGCCTTTGCGCTGGATGACTACAACGTCGTCCGCCTGACGCGGGACTCGATCCGCACCTCGACCATCCACAACAAGGCGGTCACGCCCCAGATGCTCCAGCTCAACTCCGAGCTGGGCCAGATCGAGCTCGGCTCGTTCGATCACTACATGCAGAAGGAAATCTTCGAGCAGCCCCGCGCGATCCGCACCACGCTCCGCGGCCGGGTCGACCGCGACGAGGGCCGCATCGTGCTCGGTGGGCTCCTGGGCTGCGCCAAAGAGCTCGTCCGCGCCCGCAAGTTCATCATGACCGGTCAGGGCACCGCCTTGCACGCGGGCATGATCGGCGAGTACCTCTTCGAGGACCTGGCCAAGATCCCCACCGAGGTGGAGTACGCCTCCGAGTTCCGCTACCGCAACCCGATCGTCGAAGAGGGCACCGTCGTCTGCGCGATCAGCCAGTCGGGCGAGACCGCCGACACGCTCGCCGCCCTCGAAGAGGCCAAGGATAAGGGCGCCCTGGCGCTGGGCGTCGTCAACTCCGTCGGCTCGAGCATCTCGCGCCAGACGGACGCTGGCGTCTATCTCCGCGTGGGCCCCGAGATCGGTGTCGCCAGCACCAAGGCGTTTACGGGTCAGGTCGCGGTACTGACGATGATGGCTCTGTTCCTGGGTCGCCGCCGCCTGACGAGCGTCGAGAAGACCAAGCACATGATCGCCGAGCTCGAGAGCATCCCCGACAAGATGGAGATCGTGCTCGAGCAGGCCGACCAGATCCGGGCTGTCACCGAGAAGCACGTCCATCGCGAGAACTGGCTCTTCATGGGCCGCGGCTACAACTACCCAACCGCGCTCGAGGGCGCGCTCAAGCTCAAGGAAATCAGCTATATCCACGCCGAGGGCATGCCCGCCGCCGAGATGAAGCACGGCCCGATCGCCCTGATCAACGAGGGCATGCCGGCCGTCTTCATCGCCAACCGCGGCGCGCAGTACACCAAGGTGCTGGCCAACATCGAAGAGGTCCGCGCCCGCGGCGGGCACATCATCGCGGTGGCGACCGAGGGCGACAAGGAAATCCAGCAGGTCGCCCACGACATCCTCTGGGTGCCCGAGGTCGCCGAGCCGCTCAGCCCATTGCTCACAGTCGTGCCGTTGCAACTGATGGCGTACTACGCGGCCGTCCTGCGGGGCCACGACGTCGATAAGCCCCGCAACCTCGCCAAAAGCGTCACGGTCGAGTGATTACGGTGCCACTACCCATCTCCGATGGGTAGTGCTCCACTCAGTGAACAACTTCACACACCACTCATCAGAGATGGGAGGTGGCACCCTGGCGCCGCATCAGGATCAGCGATTTATGCGTCGCCGGGCGAGTGATCTCGCCCGTCATCGCCATCGCAGCCGCCGCAAGCCCGATGACGCCGGCGACCTCGGGCTGGCTCTCTAGAAGCCCGAACGCGAGCACGAGATTCGCCAGGATGATCTGCGTCCCGCCCCAGCCCTGCGCGTAGGCGCTGTGCCACGCGGTCATGGGGCGGCTGCGCCTCCAGCCCCGGCCGAGCCAGCCCAGCGCGAGATACGCCGCAATGAAGTGCGCATCAGCGCCCAGCACGCCGGCGAGCATGACGAACAGGAGCCCATCGGTCGGCGCATGACTGAGATCGCACGACGAGACCATCAGGGACGCGACGGCTGGAACAATGAGCCCGTGCGCGATCCACGCCGCCCGGCGCTGACCCTTGGGGCCAAACGCGACGATGCGCCCCAGCAGCACACCCAGCCCGATGGCCGTCAGCGCGCGCCAGGCTGCGCCAAGCGCATCACCAACACACAGCAGCACGCCGGCGATGATGACGCCTGTCAGCCCGAACCCGGTCCGCCACTTGCCGCGCGTCCAGACCGTCCCGGCCGCCAGCACCCCGCCCATCGCAGCCGAGGTCCGCAGGTCAGTACCAATCAGCTTCCGCGCCAGGACCGCCCACGCCAGCCCCACGATCAGGGCTGTCACAGCCCCGATGCGTATGCCATCGAGCGAAACGCCCCGCGCGCGCATCGCGCCGAGCATGAGGGCGACCAGACCGATAGCGGAAGCGACCGCCAGCGGCACATCTCGATGCCACGCGAGCAAACTTTCCAATTGTTGTTCGCGGGTGGCGAGCGAGTGCTGCTGGGCAGCTTCCATTTCTTGCACTGCGACATCTGTGACGCCGCTCTCTCGCAAGGCCCTGATGTTCTCCGCCGACGCGGTCCTGAGCGTTTCCAGCGACTGACGCATCTCCACGCCGCCTACGAAGACGCTCTCATAGAAATCCGGCGCCAGCTTCCCCAAGACCATCGGCCCGAGCGCAATTCCTGCGCATACCCCGCCCACAACACCCGCCCCTCTCAGGTCGAGCCGAAGCAACCGACGGCCAAACGTAAACGTCAGGAGCCACCCCAAGCCGATAGCCAGAACTATGCGCACCGCCAGGGCGGCCTCGGTCTCCATGGACCGACTGTACACGACGCCGGCGACAGGCACGGAGATTTGTGATGCCCCCCGAGGTTGAGTTCGGCACCCGAAATCCCAGCATCCAGACCGCCCGCAAGCCGGTCCGTGTCCACGTTGAGCCGCCAACGACCGAGCATCCCACGGTCTCTATCGAGACGCCGCGACTTATCCTGCGAGCCCTCGAAGCACGCGATCGTGCGCCCTACATCGAACTTGTCGAGCGGGCCCGGGCCCACCTGGGCTCGGTCTTGCCGACGGGCGATGAGGACGCGACACCCGAGGCGATCTTTGATCGGCAGCTCGAACTGACCCAGAAAGGCGACGCCGCGGGCAAGGCCTTTCGCCGCATCGCGACCAACCGCACCGGCTCGATCGTGGGGGCGTTCAACCTCGTCGTGATCCGCCGCGGCTTCGAGAACAACGCCGACGCAAACTGCTGGCTCGACCCCGATCGCACGGGCGTGGGCCTGGCGCGCGAGGGGCTTCTGGCGCTCATGTCCTACTCGCTCGCCGACCTGCCCGAGGGTCTTGGCATGCACCGCGTCGACGCCTGGATCCAGCCCGAGAACAAGGCCAGCCAGAAGCTCTTCGCGTCCTGCGGCTTCACCAAGTCCAGCGACGAATCCAGCCACCTCACCACCGGAGAAGCCTGGCACATCCACGACCGCTGGCAGCTCACCGTCGACAACTGGCAACGCGATTTCGGTTGATTCGCGTAGGGGTGGCGTCCCGCCGCCCATTCCCGATAAATCGAACCATTCCACCCGCTATGGCGTCCAACTGGTAAATGCTGAATCCATTGCGCACACCTGCGGTGTTCCTAGTGCTGTCACTCATGCTCGTCGGCTGGCTCTTCGCTTGGACACTCCCCACACATTCCATGTGGTGGTCACGCAATAACAAACTGTCTGAATGGCTTGAGTTGCGTCAGCACCGCCCTCTCTTCTGGTTGGCGTGCACATCAACGGGCACGTCTGGCAGGGGGCATTCCATCCGAGAGACAGCATCGGATTCATTTTACTCAGGACCAGTGGTGATCGAGACCGAAGCCGGTATACGCGTCGTCCGCGCCCAAGCCCTCAGCGTCATACTTGAGAGCGAAAGTGTGATCGCTGCATCTTATGAAATTCGACGAAATCGAATCGACGAGTTCGGTCTTCTTGCTGTTCCACTCATCCGGTGGCACGCGTATTCTGAGATAATGCCTGTGGCGGATCTGCCGTCGGTGGGCTTCGAACAAGTCCGGACGGCACTTGCATCAGCCTACCCCGAAATGGGAGCTAGCGCTGGCATGAGCCCACGCACACATTGGCATTTTTCGAGTCGAGCGATCGTGCACGACGGAATGGTCCTGATTGCCTTGGTGATCTGGTTTCTATCTGCGACTGGTATACCCAAATGGTCGATCTGGAAGCGGGCAAACGAGAATCCGCTTTAGTCCACCGGCATCAATTCAAGCCCGCCGATCGGTGAGATCGCACCCGTCTCGGTCACGCGCATCTGGCCCGTGTTCAGCAGGTAATTCAGGATCGCCACGCGGAGGTCGGCCTCGGCCTGGTCCCGCGCGTTCTCCGCAGAGAGCAGCGCGTTCTGCGTGTCGACGCGCTCCTGCGGCGTCACGTTGTCGGGATCGAGTTCCTGGCCACGCTGGCGACGACGGTTCGTCTCGACCTGACGCTCGGCCAGCGTGAGCTGCAGCCGAGCAAGCTCGACGCCCCGCACCGAAGCCCGCGAGTCGATCACCACGTTGTCCCGGTCCCGCTCGTAGCTGCGGATCTGCTGCTCGAGCTGGATGATGCTCTGGCGGACGCGCAGCTTCTCTTCGAGCCGATCCAGCGGCAGATTGAGCATGATCCCTGCCGAGTATGTCAGCTCGTCCGGGTCGTAATCGAGCCCGCCCTCGTCCACATCAGGATCGGTCGGCAGGCCCACCCGCGCATTGACATCCAGATCGGGCAGCACGTCGTTGCGAGCGTTGGAGACGCCTCGGCGAGAGTCGAGCACGCGGTCGCGCGAGTTCTGCAGATCCAGCCGGTAGTCCAGCGCTCGCCGCATCGCCTCGTCCAGCGTGATATCCGGGTCAGGCAGCATCAGTTCCATCGGTGTGATGCTGATGGGCTGATCCACCGGCAAGCCGATGCGGATCTTGAACTGGTCCTCGGACAGCCGGTAACGGTCACGCAGCCCCGCAAGGTCCGCGCGAGCCTGGAGCAGGTCGCTCTCGGCGATCGAGATCTCAAAGCCACGCACCTGGCCCGCATCCGCCTTGGCCTGCGTCTCGTTCTGGAGAATCTCGAGCGACTCGATCCGCCGCTCCTGGTTCTGGATCGAGGCGAGCTGCTGGAGCAGGCGGATGTAGTCACTGGCGATCGACACGAAGAGCTGCCGGCGAAACCGCTCGAAGTTCCGGGCTGCGTACACCACGTTCCGCTCGGCCTGAATCAGCGCCTCGCTGGCAACCGTGCCCGCGCCGCGCAGAAGCGGGAAGTTGCCCGAGAGCACGATCTCGCTGGATTGCGTGTACCGGTCCGTGGCGCCGTTGCGGAGGTCCTCGGTCGCGTTGAGCACCCAGCTTGCTGCCACCTGGCCGCCACGCTCGAACTGCTTGGTCACGCCCAGCTCGTTGAGGATCGAGAGGACAGAGGTGAACCGGCCGTCGTCGCCCGCGCCTGCGACACTGACAGAGGTCGTGTTGAAGAGCCGCGGGTCGAAGCGGTGGCGCTGGATCAGGAGCGTGATGGCAGAGAGAACGTAATCCTCCTGGGCGGACAGGAACTCCCGGCTCTGGCTCTGGCTGATCCGGAGGGCTTCGCTCAGCGGCAGAACCGTCGCCTCGGAATCCGTCGATGTCAGGTAGTTGTCAAGGCGTGCCTGGGCATCGCGGGCCTCGTCGGCCGGGATATATTCGAGTTTTTCCGGTGCGGGGTTATCGGTCTCTATTTCCTTGTCGTTCTGACCACGCTTGTCGGTCTCGACCTCTCCAGAACCCCGGATCTCGGTGGGTGTCACAAAGTCGCCAAGCTCGTTCGAGCGCTGTGCGAGCACCTTGTCGACCTTTCGATCGATGCCATCCATCCCGACCATGCACCCCGACGGGATGGCGAGAATCAGGGGAACTATCCAAACACATACTTGGTTCTTTCCCAAACAAACGCTCCGAAAGAGTTCGAATCCGAGGCCCAGCGGCTGGGGTATCTAATTCCTTGACACCGAAAATGTTGCGGTTTCCAAGGTGCCCTCCTATCCTTCTTTCCGCTTTGCCGTCTTCAAATAAGAACCGAACAAAATCGGCCGCCTGAAGACCCGGCCTCTCACTTCTTCACACAGACCCCTCTGCATTTGGAGCCCGCTTCATGGCGACGGTGACCCACGACGGTCAGAGCTTCATGATCGATAGCCGACGCATCTGGCTCGTAGCCGGTCAGATGGACTACGGCAGGATACCCGCGGATGCCTGGGCCGACCGGATTCACGCGGCCAAGCTCGCCGGCTTCAACGCCATCGCCACGAGCATCCCGTGGGCCCTCCACGAGCCGCGCCCGGGTCAGTTCGACTTCAAGGGCCAGCGCGACCTGCGTCAGTTCGTTCAGTACATCCATGCCGCGGGCATGTTCTGCATCCTGCGCCCCGGGCCCTACATCGGCGCGGGCTGGGACATGGGCGGCATCCCGGACTGGGCCGCTCGCAAGACCGACATCAAACTCCGGGCCGCATCGGCGCCCTTCCTCGAAGCCGCCAGCAGGTATATCACCGCTGTCGCCGAGCAGGTCCGCGATCTGCAGGTCACAAGCCCCGGCGAGGGCGGCCCGATCGTGCTGCTCCAGAACGAGTCGCACTGGACCTGCGGCGACGACGCAGCGGCCACCGCGTATCTGGGCGAGCTCGCCCGTTACTACCGCGAAGCCGGCTTCACGATCCCTTCCATCAACGCCAACAACCTCTGGCAGAGTGTCGAGGGCGAGATCGAGGGCTGGGTCGGATCCGAAGACATGCTGGCCACACTGCGCCAGCTCACCAGTGTCGCGCCGGATCAGCCCCGCGTGGTCGTGGACATGCCCATCGATCAGCCCTCGTTCGTCGGCGGTCCTGCCGAGGCGGCGGTGGCGCCGTACTCCATGCAGCGCCGCATTGTTGAAGTGCTCGCCGGTGGCGGGCAGTTTGTGCTCAACCCGATCGCTGGCGGACAAACACCAGGCTTCTGGCCCGGCCGCGACGGCACCGACGCGGCCCGCTACTACGAGAACGCCCACGGCCGGCACGCGCCAATCGACGACGCGGGCACGCCCACCGAGAGCTACCACATCTTCCGCCGCGTCACCACGATGGCGTCCAGCTTCTCGCGCGTCTTTGCCAACCTCAACCACAACTACAAGCCCATCCTCCTCGACCAGCGCCTCTCACACACCGCATCCGATGGCGTCGCCATTGTCGACCTCGTCGGCACGCAGGGCTCCGTCGCGTTCCTGCTCGCCCGCGAGCCGTACGCCACAGGCAAGAGCTCACGCTCGCAGAACGTCGACATCCTTCTGGGTGACGGCTCGGCGCTCTCGGTCCCGATGGGCAAGCAGGCCGCCGCGTGGGTCCTCTTCGATGTGCTCCTCGACGGCCGCGGCACAATGGATTACTGCACATTGAGCGTCATGTCCCTCGTGGGCAAGACCCTCGTCTGTTTCGGCCCCGCGGGCGCCGAGGGCGTGGTGTCGATCAACGGCTCGCCGCTGACCATCGCTGTGCCCAAGGGCAAGTCGGTCGCCACCGAGCATCACGAGGGTTTCACGCTCGTCATCGGTAACGAAGACTCGATCGACACCGTCTTCCCGACCGAGCACGGCGTGTTTATCGGCGTCAACTCCGTCAACGCAGCGGGCGAGCCCGTGGCGCTGGCCGGTGCCAAGAGCTGCACCCACGTCGACCTGGATGGCAAAGACCGCAAGCATGTCATCAAGGACAAGACCGCCCCGCGCACCGGCTCGGCGAGCGTCTCACTCAACGACTGGCAAGCCATGTCCGCCGAGGAGCACGTCGCCGGCACCAGCGCCCGCTACGCGCCGATCACGGGCCCAGCGGACCTTGCCGACCTCGGTTCGCCCTTCGGCTACGGCTGGTACCGCATCAGCATCAAAGCAGGCGACGGCAAGAAGCACAAGGTCCTCGCGCCAAGCTCACGCGATCGCCTCCGCTTCTTCCTCGACGGTGAAGACTTCGCCACGATGGGCTTCGGCCCCGGCGCTGACCACGAGCCGATGGCGCTCACGCTGACCAAGAGCGACCACAATCTTGTTGTGCTCGCCGAGAACATGGGCCGACCCGACTCGGGCCTGACACTGGCCGAGCCCAAGGGCCTCGTCGACGAGCTCTTCATCATCAAGCCCTTCAAGGCCGGCCGCCACTCGATCGTTCAGGCCGACCCGATCCAGCCCCTGGCGTCCATCTCACCGCTCTGGCATATGCGTGTCGGCGACACGACGTACCCCGATCGCATCGAGTGGTCGTTCGTCCACCGCAAGAAATCGCCCATCATTATCACGATCGACCCGCTGCCGACGCGCATCCTGGTCATCCTCAACGACAAGCCCATCCGCTTCCTCGATGAGTCCGGCCCGTCGCGATTCATGCTCGATCAGTCCGAGCTCAACCGCGGCAACAACACGCTGCAGATCGCGATCCTCAGCGACGAGCCCGACCCCGCCGCCACACTGGCGACGCTGGCCTCAACCACAAACTTCACCGAGGGCGCCGACAGCGTGACCACAAAGGCCGACTGGGCCTTCGCCAAGTGGGAGCCGCCGGCCAAGGTCGATTACGACGACGTCGCCAAGACCAAGCTCGGCTCATTCAAGGGCCCGACCTGGTACCGCACCGAGTTCACCATCGACCCAGAGGGCACACCCCTGCGTCTGGATATGTCGGGGCTGAGTAAGGGCGTGGTCTACCTCAACGATCAGCACCTGGGGCGCTACTTCCTCGAGACGGGCACCCGCAAGCAGGTCGGCCCGAGCACCACCATGCTGCTGCCCGAGTCCGTCATCAAGGCCGGCAAGAAAAACGTGCTCACAATCTTCGATGAGCACGGCAACACGCCCGCCAAGACGAAACTCGTCTTCGACAAAAACAGCCTCCCCATCCGGCGGTAGCCCATGACCGATCGCACCCCGAGCGCCCAGGCCGACGCCCTCTGGCAGTCGGCGTGCGCCTTCGCCGCTCGCGCGCACCAGGGTCAGACCCGTAAGGACGGCCTGACGCCCTACTTCAGTCACCCCGTCCGCGTCGCGCTCACACTGCGCCAGACGTTCGGCTGCGATGACCCCATCGCGCTGGCGGCCGCGATCCTCCACGACACCATCGAGGACACGCCAGCCGACTACGACGACATCGCCGACGGCTTCGGCCCCGAGATCGCCGACATCGTGGCCGCCCTGACCAAGAACATGATCCTGCCCGAATCCGAGCGCGAGCCCGAGTACGACGCGCGTCTGGCCCAAGCCGACTGGCGAGCGAGGCTCATCAAGCTGGCCGACGTCTACGACAACCTCAGCGACATGCACACGAGCAAGGCAACGGACGCATCTCAGGCCGCCACGCGTCATCTTGCGCGCTGCAGGCGGGCTATCGCGCTCGCCCAACCCGACCGGGCCGAGCACGCCGAGGTGGACCGGGCGATCAGATGTGTCGAGGCGATGCTCGCCAGCGATCAGGGATCCTGAATGCCAAGGTCCGAAAGCTCCTGACGCAGCCGCTCGGCGCGACGGTTCAATTCATCCGAGATCAACTCGAATTCGGCGAGCTGTTGCTCGGCCTGCTGGAT
>Ga0209578_10004240_pt1 | contig 10402 bp, 10 predicted proteins | sample tdAd472_FD_187127 | JGI IMG/M metagenome (GOLD analysis project Ga0209578, IMG submission 187127) | Marine sediment microbial communities from the Atlantic coast under amendment with organic carbon and nitrate - tdAd47.2 (SPAdes)... | ecosystem: Environmental > Aquatic > Marine > Coastal >...
TGGTGCCTGGAATATCGGCGAAGCGCCGAAGGCCGACGCCATGGTGACGACGGAACCAGGCATCGTGTTGGGCATTCTGACCGCCGATTGTGCCCCGGTGCTGTTCTGCGATGCCGATGCCGGCGTCATTGGTGCCGCGCATGCGGGCTGGAAAGGCGCGCTCGGCGGCGTTATCGAAGCAACCGTGGACATGATGATCGATGCGGGGGCGCAATTGGACAGTATCGCCGCCGCCGTCGGCCCGTGCATCCAGCAACCGTCCTACGAAGTGGGCGCGGATTTCCGTTCGTCATTCATGGAGGCGGGATCGGGCAACGAGCGCTTTTTCGCGGCCGGTGCGGCCTCCGGCAAGTACCAATTCGATCTGTCCGGCTATGTGCGTTTTCGGCTGACCGAATGCGGCGTCGGTTCGATCGAAGTCAGTGGCATCGACACCTATTCCGACGAAGACCGCTTTTTCAGCTACCGGCGCGCGACGCATAGGGGCGAGCCGGATTACGGACGCGAACTGTCGGCAATCGTTTTGGAAGGATAATCAGTATATGGCGCTTCACTTCACGGAACAGGAACTGGCGGACCGTCGTCGGCGCACTTGCGCAGCCATGTCGGAAGCCGGCCTCGACGGGATGCTGCTGTTCCGCCAGGAAAGCATGTTCTATCTGACCGGATACGACACCTTCGGATATGTGTTTTTCCAATGCCTGTATCTGGGCAGCGACGGTCAAATGACGCTGATTACGCGCGCGCCGGATCTCAGGCAGGCGCAGAACACGTCCGTGATTGACGATATCCGCATCTGGGTCGATGGTCCCGACGCCGCGCCGGCGCTGGAACTGCGGGCAATCCTCGAAGAGCACGGCTGCAAGGGGCGCAAGCTCGGCGTCGAGTATGATTCCTACGGTCTGACCGCGCGCAACGGTAAGCGGGTTGACGAGGCGCTTGAAGGGTTTTGCATGCTGCTCGATGCATCGGAATTGATCAGCAAGCTCAGGGTCGTCAAAAGCGACGCCGAAATTGCCTATGTGCGCCGCGCCGCCGAACTGGCGGACGATGCGCTGGATGCGGCGATTGCGGTCGCGGCCCCCGGCGTTTCGGAATCCGACGTGCTGGCGGCGATGCAGGGGGCGGTGTTCCGGGGCGGCGGCGACTATCCGGGCAACCCGTTCATCATCGGCTCGGCGGAAGATGCACTGTTATGCCGGACCAAGTCCGGGCGCCGGTCGCTGGATGCCAACGACCAGCTCAATCTGGAATGGGCGGGGACGTATCTGCATTATCACGCGGCGATGTTCCGGACCATGGTCTTCGGCGATATGCCGGATGCCCAGAAACGCATGTACGACGTTGCCCATGAGGCGCTGCTGGCCGTCGAGGATGCGCTACGTCCCGGCAATATTGTCGGCGATGCGTTTCAGGCCCATGCCGACGTCATCGACCGAGCCGGCATGAAGGAACACCGGCTCAATGCCTGCGGCTACAGTCTCGGCACCACGTTCCAGCCGAACTGGATGGACTGGCCGATGTTGTATGCCGACAACCCGGTCGAGATCGAACCGGGCATGGTCTATTTCTGCCATATGATCATCTTCGACAGTGACGCCAAGCTGGCGATGTGTCTGGGCGAAACCGTGTTGACCACGTCGGGCGCGGCCGAGCGGCTGTCCCGTTCGCCGCTCGACCTGATCCACAAGCCGTGAGCCGCCGATGCCGCATATGATGATCTTCCTGGCCGTGCTGATGCTGGGCATGCTGGCGACGTGCATGATCGGTATGGGGCCGGCGTGAGCGGTCATCCATGAAAAGAGCACTCGCCGCCACCTGTCTGGCGCTCGTGTTGCTCACCGCTTGTGGGCCGCTGCCACGCCCGTTCGCCCGCGATGTGAACGATCCGGGCAACAAGCTGGCGCAGGGGATCTTTTTCGAAGGTGTCGAGGTCCTGCCGTTGGGCGGGACGACGCCGCCGATGAGCAAACTGATCTCCGAAGCCGTCATTCGCGGCCTTGAAAAAGAGTACGAGATTCCCGCCGCGCAGGGTGATTTCGGCGGTAGCCGCTACGTGCTCAGTGGCGCCGTCCGCGACAACGAGGGCAAGCCGGGCGCGGAAAGCCTGATCGAGATCGACTGGCAGCTTGCCGTTCGCGGCGGTGACATCGTCGAGCAGTTCACCGACAAGCCGCAGACGACCCGGCTTGAATGGGATTACGGGTCGGCGCCACTGTTGCAGCGCATCGGCGAGCGTATCAGCACCCGCGTCGCCCGACTGGTACTGGGCGAACGCTTCGGCACCGCTGGGCAGGACCGGTTGCTGGGCCGCAGCGGCCTTGTCATCGGCGGCGTGACGGGTGCGCCCGGCGACGGCAATGCCGCGCTCCGACGGGCCATCGCCGTGGCACTCGGTGGCGGTGGGGTGAAATTGACCAACGATCCCGACAAGGCGTTGTTCACGCTGACCGGCACCGTCGAGATGGGAGTGCCGGAAAACGGCGCGCAAACCATTCGCATCGAATGGCTGGTCAAGGATTTCGACGATCATGTCGTCGGCCGCGCCGAACAGAACAACGTCGTCGCCGCCGGCAGTCTCGATGGCCGGTGGGGACGAACCGCGGCCTTTGTTGCCGCGGCCGCGACCGAAGGCATCATCACGGTCGTCGAGCGCAACGATCCAACCCGTCTGCGCGGGCCCAACCTGGGTGCGCCGCGCCCGCCGCGTATCCTGCCGCAGTCGGCGCCGCCGCGAACGTCGGTGCCTTCCCCGGCACCGAAGCAGGTACCGGGCCGTGCGCCGCCGCCACCGACTTGATGCCCGCGCTGCGGGCGGAACCCTGTTTTTACTGAAAACACCCGCCGGGACTGATAGATTCTATACGTGGCGACATGGGTCTCGAGACATGAGAATTCGTGGCGGCCGGGCATGCGTGGCCGGACGTTGCTGTTTGCTGTCTATGCCTTGCTCAGTATGGCTTTGCCGCTGACGGCATGCAGCGGCGGCGAAAGCGCCGCGCCGCCGCCGAGCGCGAACATGAGCGGCGAATCGGAAGGCCCCGGCGCGGACATGGCGGGCGTGATCTTCGTCGTGCCTCTCGAAGGGGCACCGACCAGAACCGGTCTGATCCTCGCCGATGCCATCGCCGCCGAGATCAGAGACACGAACCACCCGGCGATCCTGTCGTATGAACCGAATCAGGCTGGTGCCTCGGTCGTCGGCAACGTGGTGACGGCGGATGTCCGGGGCAACGTTATTTGGCTCGGGATCGATTGGGCGATCAGGGCGCCCTATGGCACGCATGTCGCAAGTTATCGGCAACACGTGGTGATAGACGCTTTGCTGTGGCGCAACGCGGCACCCGAAGCGATCAATCTGATTATCGCCGATGCCGCGCCGAAACTGGCCGAGATGGTGAGCGACGAAGTCGGTCCGCCGATTCTGTCGGCCATGCACCGCCCGGACGATACGCCCGTCGCCGAACAGGTTGCGCAAACGCCGCCGGCGCCGGGACCGACGACGATGGATATCCGCCGTCAGGAACTGCAGCGACCGCAACCGGGCATGACGCCTGCCGATGCCCCTGCGCAGCCGCTGGCGCGTATCGCCGATGCCACCAACGGCCAGATCGTTCATGCACCGGGAGCGCCACTCGCCTCCGCGCCGGAAAGCGCCCAGGCCACGACGCCGACCGAGCCGCCCGCGACGATCGACCCGGCGACGGAAATCGCCGCCGCGCCACGGCCCAGATTACCGTCGTTGCTGACTCCCGTGCCGGAACAGACCGCACAGCCGTCCGGTCCGCCGCAGCCGCTGACGCCGGGCACATCCATTGTACAGCCGCCACCGGGCGGCGTCTCGGGCACGTCCCCGGCGAAAGCCGAGGAAGAGCCCGGCAGTTTCCTCGATGCGTTGAACCCCAATCTGGATACGCGCAAACGCCTGCCCGACGATGCACGCCCGGCAGGGTCCGGCGGTGCGGCTTTCGCCAAGGTCCGTTGGGGCCAGCCGTCTTTCCTGATCAAGCCGGTGCGCGGCGCACCCGGAAACGGCAACGAAGCGTTGACGGCGGCGCTGAAATCGGCGCTCAGGGACCGCGATTTAACGATTTCCGAAGATCCGCGCCAGGCCGGGTTCATCATCGAGGGCGTCGTCGATGCCGGCGATCCGGTCAGCGGGCGGCAATATATCCGCATTAGCTGGCAGGTGAATACGGTCACCGGCGAGGAAGTCGGCAAGGCCGTGCAGGAAAATACCGTCGTCGCCGGCAGTCTGGACGGCGAATGGGGGCAGGTCGCCGAAGCCGTTTCCCATGCTGCTGTACGCGGCATTCAGGACCTGTTCGGCGACGCCGACGAGCACCTCACCAGCCGCGAACCGCTGCCCGATTTTCCTGATGTGCAGCTTCCTGCGGTGCCGGGAAGGGCACCGCCGCCGCCGGCATCGTACTGATCACGGTATCGGGATGTTTTCACGCCCGTCATAAAGCGGTCATCAAAGCGTTTACAGGGCACCATCGGGTTGGTATGTTCCGCGCGCTTTTTCCGGGGCACAGGTACGACGCATGAAAATCATTGCTTGCAACAGCAATCGGCCGCTCGCCGAAGCTATTTCCGCCTATGTGAACCTGCCGCTGACCAAGGCCAGCGTGCGGCGCTTCTCCGACATGGAAGTTTTTGTCGAGATCGAGGAGAACATGCGCGGCGAGGATGTCTTCGTGGTGCAGTCGACCTCGTATCCCGCAAACGACAACCTGATGGAGCTTCTCGTCACGCTGGACGCGCTGCGACGGGCATCGGCACGCCGGGTCACGGCGGTGATCCCGTATTTCGGCTATGCCCGTCAGGATCGGAAATCCGGGCCGCGCACGCCGATCTCGGCGAAGCTGGTTGCCAACCTTATTACCGAAGCCGGTGCCGACCGGGTTCTGACCATGGATCTGCACGCGGGCCAGATTCAGGGCTTCTTCGACATTCCGACCGATAATCTTTATGCCGAACCGGTACTGGGTGAATACATCCAAACCGACATGAACGGCGAAACGGACAATCTGGTCATCGTATCGCCGGACGTCGGCGGCGTGGTCCGGGCGCGCAGTCTGGCCAAGCGCCTGAACGCCGATCTGGCGATCATCGACAAGCGCCGCGAACGTGCCGGCGTTTCCGAGGTCATGAACATTATCGGTGAGGCCGAAGGTCGCCACTGTATCCTTGTCGACGATATCGTCGACAGCGCCGGCACGCTTTGCAATGCCGCCGTGGCGCTGATGGAAAAAGGTGCGGCATCCGTGTCGGCCATCGTGACGCACGGTGTGCTCTCGGGCGGCGCCGTTGCCCGGGTGACGTCGTCGCCACTGGAGAAGCTGATCATTACCGACAGCATCCAGGCAACCGAAGCGGTTCGCGTTGCCCAGAACATTCACCAACTGACGGTCGCGCCGCTGATCGGCGAGGCCATGGAACGGATCAGCTCGGAAAGCTCGGTTTCGTCGCTTTTCGACTGAGGACAAGGAATTCCGGCCCGATGGTAGGGCCGGTAACGCGGACGGACACCCCTGGAGGCCGTCCGCACAATTGAGCAAGGAGATTTACAATGGCTCAAGCCCATCAAATGAATGCGGAGCTCCGCGAACGTGCCGGCAAGGGGGCCGCTCGTGCTGTGCGCCGCGACGGACGTGTTCCGGCTGTTATTTACGGCAACAAGCAAGAACCCGTGCTGATTTCCCTCGACCCTGTGGACCTGATGAAGGAATACTCGCAGGCCGGTTTCTTCTCGCATGTTTATGAAATCGCCGTCGGCGGTGAGACCTATAAGGTGCTGGCGCGCGATCTGCAGACGCACCCGATCAAGGATCATCCGATCCATGTCGATTTCATGCGATTCAGCGCCAAAACGCGCCTTGCGGTCAACGTCTACGTTGAATTCACCAACGAAGAATCCTGCCCGGGCCTCAAGGAAGGCGGCGTTCTGAACGTGGTGCGTCACGAAGTGGAACTGCGCTGCTCGCCGGACAGCATTCCGGAAAGCCTGATCGCCGATCTGAGCGGTCTGGAAATCGGCGATTCGCTGCACATCAGTGCAATTGCATTGCCGGACGGGGTTGAGCTGACGATCGATCGCGACTTCACGATCGCCACAATTGCCGCGCCGACGGTCTTCACCGAAGTCGAAGAAGAGGAAGGTGAAGAAGGCGAAGCGGCTGAAGGCGAGGGTGCAGCCGAAGAAGGCGACGACGACGACAGCGGCGACGAGGAGAAATCCGAGGACTAATCCGGGGTCGCACCCGGGTTTATCCCAAAACGGAGGTTTCTCATGTTTCTCGTGGTCGGTCTCGGCAATCCGGGTCAAACCTATGCCGCAAACCGTCACAATATCGGTTTCATGGCGGTGGACGAAATCGTCCGCCGCCATGGTTTTTCGCCCTGGCGTGCCAAATTCCAGGGCGAAATTGCCGACGGGGTCGTGGATGGACAAAAAATTCTCGCCCTGAAGCCGTTGACCTATATGAATGAAAGCGGCCGTTCGGTTCTGGCGGCGGCGACGTTTTACAAGATTCCTCCCGAAGACATCATCGTTTTCCATGACGAGATCGACCTGGCGCCCGGCAAGCTGCGGGTGAAGCGCGGCGGCGGCCACGCCGGTCACAACGGGCTGCGTTCGATCCATGCCGGTATCGGTGCAGATTACGCGCGCGTGCGCATGGGCGTCGGCCACCCGGGCGACAAGGAGCAGGTGAAGAACTACGTGCTCAAGGATTTTACCAAGGCCGACCGGGAATGGCTGGAGCCGATGCTCGACGGGTGCGCGGAATTCCTGGGCGACGTGCTTGCGGGCGACGATCCGTCCTATATGAGCAAGGTCGCGCACCGTATCAGCCCCAACCGTCCGAACGCGCCGCGTCCGGACGCCAAAAACAACGAAGAGGCATAAAAGATGGGTTTTAACTGCGGTATCGTTGGTTTGCCGAACGTTGGCAAGTCCACGCTTTTCAATGCGTTGACGCAGACCGCGCAGGCCGAGGCGGCGAATTTCCCGTTCTGCACCATCGAGCCCAACACGGGGCGTGTCTCGGTGCCGGATGCGCGGCTGGAAGCGATCACCAAGATTTCGCATCCGGAAAAAACCGTGCCGACGAGCCTGGAATTCGTCGATATTGCCGGTCTGGTGCGCGGCGCGTCGAAGGGCGAAGGCCTCGGCAACCAGTTTCTCGCCAATATCCGCGAAGTAGACGCGATCTGCCATGTGCTGCGCTGCTTCGAGGATGAAAACATCACTCACGTCGAGGGCAAGATCGACCCCATCGCCGATGCCGAAACCGTCGAGACCGAGTTGATGCTGGCCGATATGGAAAGCCTGGAGAAACGGGAAATTCCGCTGACCAAGCGCATCCGCGGTGGCGACAAGGAAGCGGCGAAGGAACTCAAGCTCTGCGAACGGGCACTGGAATTGCTGCGTGACGGCAAGCCGGCGCGGATGCTCGACGTCGCCGATGATGAAAAGAAGGCCTTCAGGATGCTGCAGCTTCTGACCGGCAAGCCGGTTCTGTATATCTGCAACGTCGAGGAGGACTCGGCGGCAGAAGGCAACAGTCAGTCGGCGCGCGTGTTCGAAAAAGCCGCTGCCGAAGGCGCGGAAGCGGTCGTCATCTCGGCAAAAATTGAGGAAGAGATCGCGCAGTTAGGCTCGCAGGAGGAAAAGGACGAGTTTCTCGAGACTCTCGGACTTCAGGAAACCGGCCTCGCACGGGTGATCCGCGCCGGTTACAAGCTGCTCGACCTGATCACGTTCTTCACACAGGGGCCGAAGGAAGTGCGCGCCTGGACCGTCCGCAAGGGGGCCAAGGCACCGGAGGCGGCGGGCGCGATTCATTCGGATTTCCAGCGCGGCTTCATTCGCGCAGAAACCATCGCCTATGACGATTTCATCAGGCTCGGCGGCGAGCAGGCCTGCAAGGACGCCGGCAAGATGCGCCAGGAAGGCAAGGAATACGTGACGCAGGACGGCGATCTGATGCTGTTCAAGTTCAACGTCTGAATTCGTCTGCCCCTGACCCGGCGCGCTAATGCATGCCCCCTTTTTCCAGGGAGAGGGGAATTTCCGAAACCGGGGAAGGACAATCGCATGTTCTGGCTGTTTATGTTCGGCGCCATTGCGCTCGAAGTCATCGGCACGATCTCGCTGAAACTCTCGGACGGCTTCACCAAGCCGCTGTTCGTCGCCGTGACGGTCGTCGGCTATCTGGCCAGTTTCGGCTGCCTGGGCGTTGCCCTCAAAGGGCTGCCCGTCTCGACCGCCTATGCAATCTGGGCCGGTGTCGGCACGGCGCTGGTCGCGATCATCGGCATGGTGTTTCTGTCGGAGCAGGCGAACATGATCAAATACGCCAGCATTGCGCTGATCGTCGCCGGTGTCGTCGGCTTGCACGTCGCCGAACGGCTGGTCTAGGAATCCTGCGCCGGCGGGTGGCTGCGCCGGGTCACGATATACAGTGCGGCGGGCAGCATCACCGCGCCGACGGCCACCGGTAGCTGCCAGTCCTGGGCGACCCAAACCGCCACATAAACGAAGCTCAGCGACATCACGATGACGGCCAGCACTTTGCCGCGAATCGGAATGACCTTGTGCAGATGCCAGTTGCGGACGGGCGGACCGAATGTCGGGTGCATCCAGAGCCATTTCTGGAACCTGCCCGAGCTTCTGGAAAAAGCCCACAGCGCGGCGATCAGAAACACTGTCGTCGGCATCACCGGCACGAAAATACCGACGACGCCGGTGGCGACCATCAACCAGCCGAAACCGATCAGCAGCCAACGCAACCACATCGATTCGGTGACGGTGGGAGCAGGTATGTCCGGCATTTCGCTGCCGCCGGGGTCGATCGGGGCTTTCATCGGTTGCATATGATGGAGCATACTCGGGCATCGGCACAAACGCGAGAGCGACTAGTCTAAGTATGATCCCCAATAACCTTCCTTTCGGCGCGACCATCGGCGATGACGGCGTCTGGCGCCAGATGCTGACGCGGGTGCCGGGAACGGCCTTGCGCCCGGCTTTGTTTCTGGACCGTGACGGCGTGGTCGTCGACGAGGTCCATTATCTGCACAAGGTCGCCGATATGAAGCTTTCGCCCGGTGCAGCGGACGTGATCCGGCGTGCCAACGCGCACGACGTTCCCGTCGTCATCGTTACCAACCAGGCCGGGATCGGACGCGGCAAGTACGGTTGGGCCGAATTTGCCGCCGTGCAGGATGCCATGCTCGACGAGCTGGCGGATGCGGGGGCGTTCGTGAACGCGGTGCTGGCCTGCCCGCATCACGCCGACGGCGTGGCTCCCTATGACGTCGCCAATCATCCGGCGCGCAAACCCAATCCCGGCATGTTGCTGGCGGCAGCGGAAATGCTGCCGATCGGCTTCGAAGGATCGTGGATCGTCGGCGACCGCGCCGGCGATATCGACGCCGCGAAGCGCGCCGGCTGCACCGGCGGGGTGCACGTGCTGACGGGCCACGGCAGCGACGAGGGCGAGCGCGATACGGCCCTGGCGCTTCGCACGGTGGGCTTCGATGTGAAGGCGGCAAAGAGTATCGCCGATGCGGGCGGCATGATCCCGCTATTGCAGAATGAGGAATGACGACATGACGGAAACCGCCGATATTGTAATCGAGAACGCGGTGATTATCGACGGCACCGGTGCGCCGGGAACGCCCGGCGGCATCGCGGTCAGCGGCGAGCGGATCACGGCGGTCGGCGATATGTCGGACATTAAGGCAGGACACCGGATCGACGCCGGCGGGCATGTCGTCGCACCCGGCTTCATCGACTGCCACACGCACGACGACCGCATGCTGCTCGATGATCCGGCGATGGAATGCAAGGTGTCGCAAGGCGTGACGACCGTCGTCACGGGCAATTGCGGCGTCAGCCTAGCGCCGTTCCTGCCAGGGGACGATTGGGAGATGCCGGTGCCGATGGCGTTACTCGGCAACAAGCAACAGTACCGGTTCCCGACGTTCGCCGAATATGCCCGCGCGTTCGCCAAGGCACCCCCTGCCGTAAACGCGGCGATGCTGTGCGGCCATAACACGCTACGCGCCGAAGCCATGCAGGGCGACGTGAAACGCCCCGCCAGCGAGACGGAAATCGCGCGGATGAGGGCACGTGTCCGCGAAACCATGGAAGCAGGCGCCATCGGCGTCAGTTCCGGACTGATGTACCCGGCAGGCTTCGACGCGCCGACGTCGGAAGTGGCGGCGCTGGCCGAGGAAGCCGGAAAATTCGGCGGGCTTTATGCGACGCATCTGCGGGACGAAGCGGAACAACTGGTGGCGTCCATCGAGGAAGCCGCCGAAATCGGCCGCGCCGGCGGCGTTGCCGTTGTGTTGTCGCATCACAAGGTCACGGGGCGCGACAACTGGGGCG
>Ga0209578_10004245_pt1 | contig 10385 bp, 10 predicted proteins | sample tdAd472_FD_187127 | JGI IMG/M metagenome (GOLD analysis project Ga0209578, IMG submission 187127) | Marine sediment microbial communities from the Atlantic coast under amendment with organic carbon and nitrate - tdAd47.2 (SPAdes)... | ecosystem: Environmental > Aquatic > Marine > Coastal >...
TTCGCCGCTTTCTCGACGGCAAACAGCCGTCCGGGCGGTTCGCCGCACCGGAAAGCGTCGCCGAAATGGTGGTGTTCCTGTGCGGTCCCGCCGGACGCGACATCAACGGCGCGGTGCTGCCCATCGACAACGCCTGGTCCGCCAGCTAGCCCTTAACCTCCGGGGCTCTTCTCCATTGTGGTAAATACGGTCTGTCGCGACCTTCTGGAGTGTCGCATCCTTAGCCATGCTTTGAGTAACTGCGCGGCAGCGCTGTCCTTTAAAATCATAAGGAGTAACCGACGTGCTGAACAAATATCTGACTTCGCTGGCCATGGCCGCAGTCCTTGGTCTCTTCGCCGCCCTGTTGCCGGTCCATGCCACGCAGGACGGCCTTTCGCTTTCCTATGCGTCTTCGCTCGCCGACGGCGAGAAAAAGAAGGGTGAGAAGGAGAAGAAGGGAAAGAAAGAAAAGGACGGCAAGTCCTGCACCAAGGATCATCCCTGCAATGATGACAACCAGAACCGCAAGGATGACGGAAAGCGGAAAGATTCCGACAAGGGCAAGAAGAAGAACAACTGACGCCGCTTATCCGTCCGTTATCTCTTCCGACTGTTTTGTGAATGGCGCATCCTTAACCCGGGCGCGCCATTTGCATGATCGCGCCGACGTCGTCGGATTGTTCCAGCGAACGGATCGCGCCGATCAGCTCGGCAGCGCGTGTACAATCCGGCGCGCAATCCATCGAGAGTGTGCGGAATTTACTTTCGATTTCATCGTCGCTTAATGGCCGGGCATCGGTCCCGCGCGCGCCGTCGACGGAAATTTCATGCACCGCACCGGCCCCCGTTTCGATCACCATGTGCACACCCGCGACGTCGATCTCGTCATCGTTCTTCATGAACACCTTTTCGCGGAACGCCAGCACGCGCGGGTCATTGACCGCGCTATCCGTGAATTGTTGCAGCCCCGCCGCGCCGAAGATCAACGCGGCGGCGACGGCATGCTGCGCCGACACCTGCGCTTCACGCCCCGTTGTCACGTCCGGCCGGTCGGCACGCTGGCGCAACAGCGGATGACCGTACAGCGTGATGCGCGCGATCTCGTCGACGGCGATGTCGCCCGCTTCGAGGAGTTCCATACAGCCGTCGATCACCGAAAACAGCACGACGCCGCACGGATACGGCTTGTGAATATTCTTCAACACTTCCCAGCGTTTGCCGAGGCCGTGAACGACCTCCTCATAACGCGGATCGTCGCCGGTCACGCGAAGGAACCCGCGCGGTCCCTCAAGCGGGCGCGCCGGACCGTCCAGCCCCCGCTCCGCTAGCAACGCCGCCAACAGACCACCGCGCGCGGCACCGCCGACGCCGATGCTCTTGGCCATGAAACCCAACGTTTCGACCAGTCCCGACGACTGCGCCGACGCCGCACCCAACGCGCAGTTGAGCCGTGCCGCATCCAGCCCCAGAACTTTACCCGCCGCCAGCGCCGCACCGAATACACCGCACGTCGCGGTGATGTGCCAGCCGCGCGCGTAATGACCGGGCGACACGGCATTGCCGATCCTGAGCGCGGCCTCGATCCCCAGCGCCAGGGCAAGAATGAAATCGGGCCCCGATACTTTCTGGCGTTCCGCCAACGCCAGCAGCGCAGGCGCGACCGGTGCCGTCGGATGAATGACGGTGCGGATATGCGTGTCGTCGAAGTCGTGCACGTTTCCGGCGGCGCCGTTGATGAACGCCGCAGTCAGCGGATCGGCGGTTTCGGCTCGACCGATCAGTGTCGCGTTACCGCTGCCTTTGAATTCATCCAGCACGGCAACGCTGTGGTCGAGCGCGATATCGTGCGCGCCCGCAAAAGCAGTGCCGAAATAGTTCAACAATGAGCGTAGCGTATTATGGCGCACGTCTTCGCCGAGATCGTCCCACGTCGCTTTTTCGATAAAGCGGCAAAGCGTTTCGGAAACGGCGGGAACATTGGAATTGCTGGCGGGCATGATCGGGCTTTCGTTGCTAAACCGCCGTGAGCGTATCGGCAGCGGCCACGACTGGCAACGCGCGATGCGAACGGATCGTCAAAAGCAGTCCGTCACCCTGAACGCGATTCAGGGTCCATGAATGAGCGGCGGGCTGCATACCGAGCCGCATGGGTCCTGAATCAAGTTCAGGACGACGATTCTAATTAAACGCTAATCCGCGTCCTTGTCGAAGTACGCGAGCCGCCCGGCGATAAACACGGCAATCAGCGTGCCCACGATCTGTGCGACGATGAAGAACGGCGCATCGGCGGGCTGAATCCCGGAAAACGTATCCGTCAAAGCACGTGCAACGGTCACTGCCGGATTGGCGAAGCTGGTCGACGCGGTGAACCAGTACGCGGCGGTGATGTAAAGGCCGACCATCCACGCGACGCTGTCCGGGCGATGGCGGACCGTGGCGAAGATCGTCAGGACCAGACCGAATGTGGCGACGGATTCCGAGAACATCTGCGCCGGGCCGCTGCGGACCTTGGTCGACAACTGGAAAATCTGTTCCTCGAACATGATGTGCGCCACCAGCATGCCGGTGATCGCGCCTGCGACCTGCACGACGATGTAGATCACCGCGTGGTGCTTTTCGATCTCTCGGCGCAGCATGAATGCCAGCGTCACAGCGGGATTGAAATGCGCACCCGACATCGGCCCGAAAGCGGTGATCAGCACGACCAGCATGGCCCCGGTCGCCAGCGTGTTGCCCAGCAAAGCGACGGCGTCATTTCCGCCGGACAGCCGCTCGGCCATGATACCCGAGCCGATAACGGTCGCCAAAAGCCCCGCCGTGCCGATGAATTCGGACAGCAGACGGCGTTGAAACGGATGTATGTTCATTCAGTCAACTTTCCGGTCAGTCAGGATGTTTCAGGCGGTGTCGGGCAAGCTGTTGCCGATCTCGTTCAGACGCGCCTGCAGCGACAGCTTGTCGAGCGAGGCCAGCGGCAGGTTCACGAAAATCGAAATGCGGTTGCTCATGAAGCGGTAGGTTTCGGCGAAGGCGAGCATCTTTTCGGCCTCGTTGCCTTCCACCGTCGCCGGGTCCGGCACGCCCCAGTGCGCCGTCATCGGCTGACCGGGCCAGACCGGGCAGACTTCACCGGCGGCGTTGTCGCAAACCGTGAAGACGAAATCCATCTTCGGCGCGTCCGGTTTGGCGAATTCGTCCCAGTTTTTGGAGCGCAAATCATCGACCGGATGGTTGTTGTTGCGCAGCAGTTCCAGCGCGTACGGGTTCACCTTGCCGGTCGGCATGGACCCCGCCGAAAAGGCCTTGAAACGACCCATCCCCTCGCGGTTGAGGATCGCTTCGGCAAGGATCGAGCGCGCCGAATTGCCGGTGCACAGGAAAAGAACGTTCTTCACAGGGGCGTCGTTATTGCTGTCCATCAGGATATCTCCTCAAGTTCTTTGCTTTTTCCGTCGCTGCCCTGCGTCAGATCGGCACAGATTTCCGGGTGACCGGCGCAGCATTCCTCCGTCAAAAATCCGAGCAACGCGCGCATCACCGGAAAATTGACGGCATAGCGGATATGCCGCCCGTCGCGCTCGGAATGCAGGACGCCGGATTTTTCCAGCGTGCTCAGATGAAACGACATGCGGGTCGGCTGGATGCCCAACGCCTCGGCGATCTGCCCGGACGGCACGCCGTCCTTGCCGGCACGAAGCACAAGCCGGAACGCCGCCAGACGGTCGGTATGGGCCAGCGCACTGAGCGCCGATATCGCGGTTTCACTCTGCATTCGACACTACAAGAATATTTGTAGTGTTTATGCAAATGAAAAGTTTGTGACGTAGCAGATGCCGTTTGGATATCTACCGTCACCCTGAACTTGATTCAGGGTCCATTTATTGGCGGCAGTCCGGATACCGAACCACATGGGTCCTGAATCAAGTTCAGGACGACGAAAGAGGGTGTTCCCTACTCGGTTAACGGTCCGTCGGGGATCAGACCGTCCGAAAGCACATTGCCGGGGACAATGACCTCGCCGCTCGGCACGCGCAGCGCCCAGCCGGGTGTCACCGGGATCTGTTCCATGATGAGCCCCCTGGCGCGCGACGTTTCGCCCAGCACCCGTGCGCCCGCATGCAGGCGCAGCAACGCGCCGAACGCTTCCGCCACGGCACCGATTTCGGCATCGGTCCACACTTCGAGCTTGAACGGACCAAGCCGCTTCGACGGCTTGGCAATGGTCCAGTCGACCGTCCGCCCGCCGATATGGCGATGACGGAACGCCCGCGCCTGCGCACCGGTGAAAAGCGAGGCCAGCCGCCGCATCCCATCCAGATTGCCGGCGTCATCGAGTTGCCTGAGATCGAGGACAAGGCGCCGGATCTCCGGTCCCTGTCCGGCCGCATCGTGCACCGCCTTGGCGACGGCGGCGGCATCGAAGCGTGCCGGGGCGATAAACAACGACCCTTTCAGGTCGTTGGCGACATGTTGCAGCGGCGGTGTCCTGTTCCAGCCGCGCGGCTTTTCGCCGCCCGATGTGTCCGGCACGATGGCCGCCGCGCCACCGACCCGATCGCGCAGAAAGCGGGCAACGCATAGCGTGTCCTTGTCGCAGGCACGCCGCAGCACTTCCACAGCCGGAATCTCGTGTCCAGCCGACGCCACGGCACCGGCAATATTGGCGATATCGTCGGCGACGGCGTCCGCGACGAAGGCGAACGGCAGATAAAACAGGGCGGCGGTCAGTGATCTGCGCATAACGCGTGAGCATATATATGTGGACGTTAAAAATAGGTGTCGAAGCACGGTGTTTGCCGCCTTAACCGCGATCAATCGCATATCCTTGCGATCATGCTTATATGTGATCCACTTCGTCGGCACGGACGAACAAGGGAATGCAACAAAAGGAAACGCGCCCGCATGGCACCTGCCCCCTCGGCCACCGTAACACTGGACCGCGCCCGATATGAAGATGTCGCCGTGGTGCTGGCGGCGCACGGCTCGTCGCGACGGCCCGACGCCAACGCCGTGGTCGGCGCGCACGCCGAACGGATGCGGCGCGACGGACCGTTTCCCCGTGTCTCGACGGCGTTTTTACTGGGCGATACGTCCCCTGCCGCCGCGGGCAGGACAATCAGGGACGCCGCGACCGTGCTGATCGTGCCGTATTTGATGTCCGACGGCTATCTGGCCGGAGAAATCGCGGCGCAGATTTCAACATCGCTCGACGATACGTCCCGCGTGATCGTCGCCGAACCCGTCGGCACGCACGACGGCGTCACCGCCATTGTCCGCCACACCGGCGAACGTGCCCTGATCCGTGCCGGCTTCGATGCTACGGCGTCGACATTGGTCGTGGCAGCGCACGGTTCCACGAGCCGCCCGGAATCAAAAGTCGCCGCCATGGCGCACGTCGACAGACTGCGTGCCACCGGCGCATTTGCACATGTCGCGCTGGCGATGCTGGAAGAGCCGCCGTTGCTGGATGATGTGCTGGCATCGCTCGACGGCCCGGCGGTTGTGGTCGGGCTGTTCGCCGCCCCCGGTGGCCACGCCATCGACGATGTGCAGAAAGCGGTCGCCGAACGCGGCCATCCACAGCTCGTCGACGCCGGCCCCATCGGCACCGATCCGCGCATGGCCGAGATCGCCGTGTTGCGCGCGCGCGAGGTGCTGGCGCTCTGATCACGGAAGATAACGCCGCGTCCGCTCTATCCCATGGTTTCGCCGTACCGGCGGCGGTATAAACTTTACCGGACAACAGAAACCTTCCGGATAAAGTACCGCAACATGACACGTATCGAATTTCCAGGCCGGGTCCTTTTCCTATCGGACGACCCGGAAAAGCTGGCCATGCAGTTTTCCGGCAGTGATCTGGGAACGGACGATGCATGTCCGCTCAGGAATGACGTATCGACAGACGAAATAACGCCGATTCCGGCGCTGGTTCATTACGACGAGAAAATCGCCCGCTTCGCGCATACGGGCTTCGAAACCGGTGGCCGGAACCCGATTGGTGAATCCGCGATCCTCGACGGCGGCTTTTCGGTCATTGTCGGCGGCAAGCGTTACGGCAAGGGTTCTTCCAGGGAACACAGCCCGCTTGCCGAAGTCCGCGCCGGTATTCGCCTGATCGTCGCCGAGAGCTTTGAGCGGCTTTACCGGCAGAATGCGGACAACCTCGGGCTTTTCACGTCGACCGATTTCGGCCTGATCGAGCGAATTCGCGCCGGCGAGGCGATCCCCGTTGAAGACCTGCTGGCGGGGCGCGACCCGCAGGCGAGCGACATCCTTCGTGCCGGCGGGCTGCTTGGATACGGCCGAAAGATCGCACCGACGGCAGTGTCCGTATCGGACCGGCTGCGGACGCACGGCCGTCCGCAAACGCTCGTCGAGAAAATCATTGCCCGCCACGCGGTCGAGATCGGCGGCCAAAGCTGGGAAATGACGACCGGATCGGCCGGGTTCGTCCGCCCTGCGTGGCGTTACTTCCACGACATCTACACGGCGATGTGCGGGCATATGCTGGAAACGTTCTACGGCGATAATCTCGAACTCCACGACCCGTCGACCGTGGTTTCTTTCGAGGACCATTACTCGTATGCACACCGGCCCGAAGTAAATGAAAAACAGGACCGCATGCCCGGTATCCGCCGCATGTCGGCCGGTCACCGCGCGTTCGTCGGCAAGTATGGCCTGCGCGATCACGGCTATCTGCATGGCGAGGAAGGATCGGAAGGAATTTCGCACGCCATGATGACCGAACACTACGTGCTTCCCGGCCAGTTGGCGGCGGGGACGGATTCCCATACGCCCCACTGTGGCGCGCTCGGCGCATTGGCGTACGGGATCGGCAGCACCGACATGGCGAACGCACTGATGACCGGTCTGACCCGCATCAAGGTGCCTGAAACGGTGCGCGTCAATCTGTCCGGTTCAATTCCCGCCGGTGTCATGGCCAAGGACATCGTGCTGCACCTTCTGGCGGATCCGTTCGTACGCGAAGGCGGCGGCATCGGATGCGTCTTTGAATTTTCCGGGGCGGCCGCCGAACAGCTCTCGACGGACGAACGGGCGACACTCACGAATATGACGGCCGAAATGGGCGGCCTGAGTGGTATTTTCACACCGGACGAGGAGACACGCCGCTTCCTGAAGGCGCGGCGCGGCATCGATTTCAACATCGAAGCGTGGATGAAAAGCGACGACGGCGCCACGTACGTCCACGAGATCGACATCGACTGCACCGCGCTTTCGCCTATGCTGGCGTCGCCGGGCGACCCCGGAAACGGGATAGAGGTTCGAAGGCTCGACGAAACGATTGCCATCGACATCGCTTACGGCGGGTCATGCACCGCCGGCAAGCGGGAAGACTTCGACGGCTATCACGAGGTCCTTGGATGGGCGGCGGATCAGGGACTGAAGGTACCCGGCAACGTGAAACTGTATTTGCAGTTCGGCACGACTGCGGTGCGGGATTACTGCGCCGAGCGCGGTTATCTGGATGCTTTCGAGGCTGTCGGCGCGGAAATCCTGCAACCCGCGTGCGGTGCGTGCGCCGGGTGCGGGCCCGGCCTGTCGTCGACCCCCGACCAAACGACGGTGAGCGCGATAAACAGGAACTTTCCCGGCCGCTCAGGCCCCGGCAAGGTCTGGCTGGCAAGTCCGCAAACCGTCGCGGCCAGCGCCGTCGCAGGTCAGATCGTCTCGTTCGATGAGTTGAAAAACCGCTACTGATACCCGGAAACGACCCGGAAACGACAAAGGCCCCGACGATGCCGGGGCCCTGTCATGCGCAGTCAATCGTCAAGGATTAGGCTGCAGCACCTTCACGCCAAGCCGCCGTACCCTTGCAGGACGGGCAAACACGCTCACCATAGTGATGAGACTGGAAGTTTTCGCTGCACATCAAGCATTTGCGCTTTTTGTGCTGTTCGGGGCGGTCGGACGTCGGTTTTTTGTTATCAGAGCTTCGAGAAGCCATTAGGCAGCCTCCTGGATTAAGTCTTCTCCAACCACTCCAGAGGTGCGGGCCATGATCCGAGCGCTCAGGTTCAAGAGTTCTGCGGCTTCGTCCAAACGGGCATAATCAACATCGCCGCCCTGCATGTCGCGGGCGATGAGTTCGGACGCGGAGTCCGCTAAAAACTTTACCAAGTCCAGACTTTGCATAACTCTCTACTCCTTAAGCGATCCTCACAGATGAGCCCCGCCGTATAATCCTATTGCAATCGCAATGCAACAAAAATGTTGCATTGCAGCAAAATTCTCAATCCCTAGAATCCGCTTGCAATTACAAAAGGTTAGGCGCTTTGCAGACCTCACGAGGTGGTTAGATCCTCAAGATGAAGATGTATAATTTCACAGATTCTGAAAAAAGTCCACTTTTTCAGGCAAAAATTTGCCGCCATCTGCGCCGGCTGTACGAAAAACGCCCTGTTTGCACAGGTTAAAATAACATCATCTGATTAATTTATATGCAAAACCCTGCGCGGCAAGTGCGCACGCCAAAGCATCGGCATTCCCCTAACCTATTCATATAAATAGATAAATCCTCCGGACGGAAAACTGGCATGATCCGTGCTGTTTACGGGTGCGTGAGCACAATACGGCACTATTCGCCGTGGGCGGCCCGCCCGGAAATCCGAGCTTGACCAAGGGGTGAAATCATCAATGAAAAAAATCGAAGCAATCATCAAGCCGTTCAAGCTCGATGAAGTTAAAGAAGCACTGCATGAAATCGGCCTGCAGGGGATCACGGTCCTCGAAGCGAAGGGTTTCGGCCGTCAGAAAGGCCACACAGAGCTGTATCGCGGCGCCGAGTACGTGGTCGATTTCCTGCCCAAGGTCAAAATCGAAATCGTCGTCGACGACGGCATGCTGGAACGCGCCGTCGAGGCCATCCAACAGGCTGCACAGACCGGCCGCATCGGCGACGGCAAAATCTTTATCACCCCCGTTGAAGAAGCCATTCGTGTTCGAACGGGCGAACGCGGCGACGATGCCATCTAAGGCACGCACGCGCTTTGTCCCGGTCTACGGATAATCAAAACCAAAACCACACCGAGTTAGGAAGGAAGGACTAGAAATGGGATTGGATATTAAAACCCCGAGCGATGTTCTGAAGTTTATCAAGGACAACGAAATCGGTTATGTCGACCTGCGCTTCACCGATCCGCGCGGCAAATGGCAGCACCTTACGATGGTGTCCGACTTTATCGAAGAAGACACCTTTGAAGACGGCATCATGTTCGACGGTTCGTCGATCGCCGGCTGGAAAGCCATCAATGAATCCGACATGGCGCTGATCCCCGATGCAGTCACCGCCGTCATGGATCCGTTCGCGGCGCAGCCGATGCTGATCCTCAACTGCGACATCATCGAGCCGACCAACGGTCAGCCCTATGAGCGCGATCCCCGCTCCGTCGCCAAAAAGGCCGAAGCCTATCTCGGCACCACGGGCATCGGCGACACCGCCTACTTCGGCGCCGAGCCGGAATTCTTCATGTTCGACGACGTTCGCTATAAAGTCGAAATGAACGAATGCTCGTTCGCGTTCTCGTCCGAGGAAGGCCCGTACGTCACCGGCGCGACGATGACCGACGGCAACCTCGCCCACCGCCCCGGCATCAAGGGCGGTTACTTCCCGGTCCCGCCGGTCGACCAGGCGCATGACATTCGTGCCGAAATGGTCTCGGTGATGCTGGAAATGGGCCTGACCATGGACAAGCACCACCACGAAGTGGCGCCGTCGCAGCACGAGCTGGGCATGGCGTTCTCGACGCTGGTGCGCGCTGCCGACAACGTGCAGATCTACAAGTACGCCACGCACATGGTCGCCGCCACGTACGGCAAAACCGCGACCTTCATGCCGAAGCCGGTTGCCGGCGATAACGGCTCGGGCATGCACACCCACCAATCGATCTGGAAAGACGGCAAGCCGTCGTTTGCCGGTTCGGGGTATGCGGACCTGTCCGATACGGCGTTGTATTACATCGGCGGTATCATCAAGCACGCCAAGGCCATCAACGCCTTCACCAACCCGTCGACGAACTCGTACAAGCGTCTGATCCCGGGCTTCGAAGCCCCGGTGCTGCTGGCCTATTCGGCCCGCAACCGTTCTGCTTCGTGCCGTATCCCGTACGCCGGTTCGCCGAACGGCAAGCGCGTCGAAGTCCGCTTCCCGGACGCCGTCGCCAACCCGTACCTCGCCTTCTCGGCGATGATGATGGCCGGCCTCGACGGCATCCAGAACAAGATCCATCCGGGCGATGCCATGGACAAGGATCTGTACGACCTGCCGCCGGAAGAACTCGCCGAAGTGCCGACGGTTTGCGGCTCGCTGCGTGAAGCGATGGAAAGCCTCGACGCCGATCGCGAGTTCCTGACCAAGGGTGACGTCTTCACCGACGATCAGATCA
>Ga0209578_10004246_pt1 | contig 10382 bp, 5 predicted proteins | sample tdAd472_FD_187127 | JGI IMG/M metagenome (GOLD analysis project Ga0209578, IMG submission 187127) | Marine sediment microbial communities from the Atlantic coast under amendment with organic carbon and nitrate - tdAd47.2 (SPAdes)... | ecosystem: Environmental > Aquatic > Marine > Coastal >...
TGCCTCAATCGACCAGCCGCGCACCGGGGGTGTCACGATGTCCGCATGGACACAAACACCGCACCGATGAACACGCTCGAATTCCTGAAGCTTCTGGCAAGGAGCCCGCTCTCGCGCACGCAGCGGGATGTGCTCCGGGCCATGCTCACGTACGCCGACCTCAAGACATGGAAGCTCTGGCCCAGCCTGGGCACGCTTGCTCAAACGATGGGCTGCGACCGGCGCACCGTGCAGCGGACCGTGCGCACACTCCACGAGCTTGGCCTGCTCACGACGCTGGGCGCCACGCGCACGGGAACATGCATCCTCCGCATCGAAATCGGCATGCTCCGCGAGGTGGTCGAGGGCGAGCTGCCGCCCTCACGCCCGAGCGCCACGCGCACGCATGACACAGGCCCCGCAGACGATTCTGCCCCTCCCGGGATGTCAGAAAAACCCCACCCCCCCGGGCCGCATGACGCACAAACAAATCAGAGAACCACCCAGAGAACACACCAACACACAACAAAGCCAGCAACCAGGCCAGCAGCCAACACACGAAGCGAATCGGCACCAGAAGCAGAACTGAACCCGGACCCAGACCCTGCCCCCCAGTCGAGCTCGGCCAAGTGGGCAGCCAAGCACCGCAACGCTGCTGCTGTTGCAAAGATTCTTGGTTCAGAGGAGCTGCTCAAACACCCCAACGCCACGCCCGAGCGTCTGGCGTACATTGCTCGCGTCGCACCCAAGAAGCAGAACCCCGGCGGGTTCGCGGCAAGCGCCATCCGCAACGCCTACGACATCACGCAGCCCACGCCCGCCGAACGCAGCCAGGCCAAAGAGCGTGAGCGGGCCGAGCGGCTCAGGCGTTTCCACGTGCTGCCCGAAGACCAGAAGCGATCGGTCTGGGCCATGGCGACCCAGCGGTACAAAGACATCCTCGAACACAACAACACCGCCCGCTACCGCGAAGACGTCATCGCCCGGACGATGAAAGACCTGGAGCAGTCGGCCTCACCCGTGCAAGCACACGCCTGACTCAGCACCCCGCGTTGTAGTTGGCGACCCACGCGGAGAAATCCGCGGGCGAGCACTGACCATCGCCGTTCTGATCGCACGCGGACGCCTGCGCGTTGAAGGCCGCGACCCAGGCGGAGAAGTCAGCGGGCGTGACCGCCCCGTCGCCGTTGGTGTCGGCGGTGCAGGGCACATCGGATGCCTGGAACGACTGGATACTGCCGTAGAGCTCGTAAAAGAGGCCGCTCGCGTTGTACAGACTGAACCCGTCGATGAGTGCGCTGGCGGAGCTGAGCGGAATGGCGTTGATATCCGCCGCGGTCGGGGGCAGGGCGGGGTCGAGGACGTCTTGTCCCGCGGCTGCGACGAGTTCGACGATGACCCGGTCGCGGTTGTTGCTTGGTCCGAACGTGACATCGAACTGGATCGCTCTGCGATCCGATGCGAAGATGTCGTCGCCGACATATATGTAGCACCCGACGTCATATTGAATCGTTGGCTCGTCACCGACGTTCAGCGTGATCGTGCCCGGCCCGTCCCAGACTGTTGCACCTCGCCAGTCCATTCTGGGGTCGGTCGGATCGAACTCACACGTGAACTCAACCTCGTACGGAACGCCAACATCGACGTCCCAGTGGTTCGCGCTCACATACCCGATGTACCCCGAACAGCGGAGGGAGATGAACTGCGACTGGCTATGGCTGGCTCCAGCGGCAACGATCGCGACGGCTGCAAATAGTGATTTCATGGCGACATGCTACTGGATTGCATCCCGACACAGATCGCTCTGAGAATTATTTTTCTCGATAGGGCCGAATCGGGATTCAGCACCCCGCGTTGTAATTAGCAACCCACGCCGAGAAATCCGCGGGCGAGCACTGACCATCGCCGTTCTGATCGCACGCGGGCGCCTGCGCGTTGAAGGCCGCGACCCATGCGGAGAAGTCGGCGGGGGTGACAGCTCCGTCGCCGTTGGTGTCGGCGAGGCACGGATCTTCACAGAAATCGGACGGGATCGGGACTGCAAGAACCGCGTCCACGAAGCCGGGCTGGATGAGTTCGGCAAGACCGAGCGCGCCCATCGAGACATCGGGCAGGCCCGCGGAGTTGGGCGTGTAGCTCGGGTCGATCGCGGATCGGCGGTAGAGCATGCTCGCTCCCGATGCGAACTCGGCGCGTGCGCCCTGGCGGTAGGCGTTGTAGGCGGCCCATGCGGGCTCGTGTTCGCCGAGTGCACCAAACGCCATGAGAGCCGTCAGCGTGGTGACATCGCCCGGGTGGTTGCTCAGGCTGTCGGCGTTGTAGCCGCCCCACTGCCCCTTGGTTGTGCCCGCCGAGAAAACCGTGAACAGCCTCGGCCCGTTCTCGTCGGTCCACGCGGCATGGCTGACGAGCACGTTTCTGGCGTGTGTCATCCAGGCGGGGTCGCTGCGGAAGGGTTCCTGCAGCAGGAGCGAGTACGCAGTGATGAAGGTGGGCAGGTAGCCCCCGGGCGTTTCGCCCGTGACGGGTCTTCCGAGCACGAACGTCGCGGTGGGCCAGAGGTTCCGGTTGATCCATCGGCTCCACGCGTTCTGCGAGACGTTGCCGCCGAATGCGCCGGCTTGTTCCGCGAAGACGAGGCCTTCGGTGAATGCGGGGTTCCATGCGCTGGGGTCGGCCCCTCCTGCGCCGAGTGATTTGAGATAGACCTCGTCGTTGTTGGACCGGAAGTAGTCGTCCCAGTTGGTGACGCCGCAAACGATCGCCTGGGCGGCTTCGCGGATGTCGTCGTCGTTCGGGTAGTACGCACGCGCGCGGATGGCAGCGGCGACGATCTTCATCGTGCTGTAGGTCGCGAACTCGTCGCCCCAGCCCGGCTGCGTGGAGCCGGTGTCGGGATCGATCCAGTGCGTGTAGAAGCCGTCGGCGGATCGCGCGGGCGCGGGGCCGGGCAGGTGGCCCGCGTAGCGCTGGAGAACCTCGCGGATCATGGGCTGGGCCTCGGCGTCGCCCGTGAGTTCATCGCTTGCCAGCAGCGTGAGGATGACCCAGCACGCGCCGTCGGGCGTGGCGGGGTGGAAGCGTGACGAGCCGAGCGTGACGTCGGCGTCGATCACCCAGCCCGCGGGCTCGCCGTCGGGCGAGATGAGGCCCTTGGCGAACGTCACCTGCTGGGCGAACTCGTCGGTGAGCCACTGGTCGTAGGTCAGCCGCGTGTCGGCGCCCTCGCGGATCGAGAGCGACTCGGTCGGCGCAGCGACGACGAGTTCACCCGTGGCGGTGCGGGCCAGGTCGCCCGCGTCCTGCGTAAGCGTGGCGTAGGTCGAGGGCGTAAAGAACGTAAAGCCCCGCACGAGCGATGCGCCGGCGAAGCGCACTCGCGTGCCCGCGGGTTCATCCGTGAGCAGGTAGAGCCCATCGCCCGCGCCGAAGTGCGACGAATACGCGATCGCCCGCACGCCGGCGACGGTTGTCACGAGTTCGAGTGTCGGCGGCTGCTGCGTGATGGGTGCGCGGTACAGGCCGAAGTTTCCCGTTGCAAACAGAAACCCGCCCGCCTGATCGACCGCCAGCCCGCGGATGACCGAGAGATCCGAGAGCGAGGTCGTCCACGCGACGCTCGAGGTTGACTGGTTGCGTGCCGCGCTCAGGCCAAAGAGATTCCCGAAGGCGTTCGACACATATAGCGTGCCCCTGTGGTGCAGGGCGGCCAGATGCGCGGGATGTGATTCGGTTGACGCAAGTTCGAGGCGGGCAAAGCGCACCAGCGCGTTCTCGTAGCGGTCGTAGAGGAGCACGACATCCGAGGCCAGCCCATCGCCCGGCAGCGACGCGTCGGCGACGGCGATATAGAGCCGACGCCCGGAGTCGGAGAAGGCCAGGGCGACCGGGCCATCGTGCGAGCTGTCGAGGTTCATCCATGGCGCCAGGGCAGCGATCTCGGCTCGGGTGATCGTGCGGAGCGTCTGGCCCGAGGCATCGCGGATCGTGACGGTGTCGGTGCCCGCATCGGCGTAGGCGGTAAAGCCGCCGAGACGGGCGCTGGCGACGCAGTCCGTGCGCGACAATCCAGCGACAGTCGTGACCACGGGCTGGGCTTGAGTGGCACCGACCGCCCAGAACATCAAGAGCAGCAAGGACAATGAGGTGCGCACGAACAGAGCCTCCGGCGTCCCCATCACCCCCGCCGATGAGAACGCTTACAGCATCGTACACGCTGAGCCCGCGGGCACAAAGGAAGTTGCCCGGCTTCGAGATACCGGACCCGGGCATCAGCAGCACATCTGATGGGGCACCTGCTGGGGGCGGCGTCTCGCCGCCCGGAGCTTCCTACTTTCAATTTCACTTGTCCCACACAGGTTTGCTGTATGTGCTGAGCGGGTACATGTGTCGATGGGCGGCGGGACGCCGCCCCCACCGGGAAACAACCGCTCACTCGGCGCTGCGGATCGAGACCACCTCACGCTTGGCAAACCGCATCTCCTGCTCGATCTGCCCCACTACGACCGTAAAGACAACAGGGTCCTGCTCGGGTCTTGAGGTCAGTCTGCCGCGGAGTGTGCGACCATCGCCCAGGTCGATGATGTGGGTCACCTCGGGCGTTGGGGCATCGGTTTCGGGCCGGCGGTCGTCGCGATCGATCTGCTGGGCTTGCCGGGCTTTGTACTCGTCGTAGGGCATGACGCGGAGCGAGACGGGTGTGCTGCGCCAGGTCACGGTGTGCGTCCACGGGCCGTAGGTCCGGTACCGCTTGACGAATCCGGAGCCGTCGCTTGGCTCGGTGTGGCGGGTGACGGTGCGGGTGCGGTCGGAGTTGAACGTGTGATTGCGGAGCGAGGCGCGACCCTGTTCGACAGCGCAGGCAAGCTCGGCGGGGGTCGCAAGTGCGTTCTCGTAATAGATCGAGACGTAGAGCGGCAAGGGCGAGCGGTCCCAGTAGTCTCGCCGACTCTCGGCTGTTTTACTCAGGGGCCAGAGCACGCACGAGCGCTCGAGTTCACCGGCGGAGAATCGTGCGCCCTTGCGGTGGACCGCGATCCGCTGCGAGATCCGCGAGCCGTCCTGCTCGACGTACCCGATGAGCCAGTGGTCGGTCTGCTGGATGACGCGGAAGGAGAGCGACTCGATCGAGTCGAGTCTGGAGCCGAGCAGCACATAGGCTGCGGTGGTGTCGGGCTGGGGTCGGATTGGAAGCTCGTAGAGCGGCGGGAGCGAGGAGAACTCGAAAACGGTGTCGTTCTCTTCGGCCCGGTCCTTGTCGCTCGGGTTGTAGCTGATGCCGCCATCGGCGAAGCGGACGGTGATCGGTCCCTGCGGCGCCAGGCTGTCGTATTCGCGTTCGAGACGTTCGCGGGCGCTGGGGGTGACGGAGCGGATGCGGTCTTCGAGTTCACGCATGGCAAGGGCGCGGTAGGCATCGATCACGTCGCCGTTGGGCATGACGAGGTAGCGGTTGGCGTTCTTCTCGAGCGAGCCGACCTGCGTGCGGGGGACACGCTCGAGGATCTCGGGGCAATCGATCGGGGGCTTGCCGATGGGCGGCTGATCGGCGAGGATCTGGCCCTCGCGGTCGAGCTCTTCGACCTGCGAGGAGGGGAGGTAATCGCGGTCGTTGTACTGCGCGTGCGCGGGAGAACCGGCTGCCAGAAGGGTGGCGAGCACGGGGACCTGGGCGCGGCTGAGATGCCTGAGAATCGTGGGCAACACAATCATGGTTTCGATTCCTTTCCCTCTTGAGACGGCACAGAAGGTCCGCGGTTCGCGCTACTTCCTGACTATCAAAACACCAACGGGCCTGAAAGTCCACTTTGAGGGATCGAAACCGGGGTGAGTGGCTTGAAAGCGTGATTCAGGCAAGAGCCGAGGTCGCAACAGACCGGGTTCTGACAGGTATGCCCACCAACGGGCCGATGGTCAGTTGCAGCAGACTCAGTGTTAGGCGCCAGTTGAAAGTGATTCGGACAGGACAGGCGGAACCACGCATGCACATCACCACGCTCGCAGAGACGGATTGGCTCATGTTCCTCGGGCGGCTGCACCCGCTCTTTGTGCACCTGCCCATCGGGATGGTCGCGGCTGTGGTGCTGGCCGAGATGGTGGCCTTCGTCAAGGGTTCCGAGAAGGTCAGTTCGACCCGCAAGTTGCTGCTCTGGGCGACGGCTCTGTCTGCCTGCGCCTCGGCGACGGCGGGATGGTTCCTGGCCCAAGAGGGCGGCTACGCGGCGGACCTGCTCTTCTGGCACCGCTCGCTCGGGATCGCCATAGCCGGCGTACTGGTGCTAGGCGCACTGATCGCGCTGACAACCAAGTGGAAATCGGTCATGGTCAGGCTGCTCGTGCTCGGGCCTGTCATCGGGCTGATGACCGTCACCGGGCACATGGGCGGCACGATGACCCACGGCGAAACCTACCTCTCGCGGTACGCCCCGCCGATCGTCGCCCGGCTGCTGGGCCCCGCGGCCGATGAATCGATAGAGGTCAGTATCGGTGAGAACGAAGCGACGAGCGATGCGCAGATCGTGCTGGCGCTGCTGCGGGATCGGTGCTACGAGTGTCACGGCAGCACGAAGCAGAAGGGCAGGCTGAGGCTCGATACGCCCGATGATGTCGCGACGGTGGTGCTTGGAGGTGACGCTGCGGGGAGCGAGCTATTCCGCCGGATCTCGCTGGCACACGATGATTACGACATCATGCCGCCCGAGGGTGAGCCGTTGACGGACGATGAGGTGCTTGCGGTGATGCGCTGGATCCGCGATGGCGCCGAGTTTGCGCCGCTACCCGAGGTGCTGGACGAATCGTTGCCGCTGGATGAGGGCGCTCTCGAAGACGGGACACCGATCGAGGATGGATTGGCTGAGGACGCGCCGGCCGAGGATGCCGACGGCGGGGATTGACCGACCACAAACAGGGCTCCAGTTCTGGGCAGAATCCCCACCCGAACCGGGTTCCGATCCTCACTATCAGTCCGATAGTGCGTGAGAACTCAGCGACATGCGTTGGTCCCACGACTCTCTGTGAAGCCCGGCGTGAACTCGGACGACCGATAGCAAGGCCGTCCCGCTCTTTCACGCGAGCCCTCGGGGAGTCTCATGCCGATCGTGGATTTCAAACCCCAGAGCAGACTCGTCGCGCCCGTCGGCGTGCGGGTGGCTCTGTGGCTGATCGCGTCGGTTCTGATTGCCCTTGGCGTCGCGGGCGCGATGCTCTGGTCGGCTGCGACGTTTGGCTTTGCGATCGTCACGATCAATGCACCGATCGACGCGGCTGTGCTGACATACCTCTGGGTTGCATCGTTAATCGGTGCTGGCTCGTTCATCGCCCTGCTCTTTGCGCGAGGTGACCAAAGTGGCATCGGCACTGACACCAAGATGGCACTTCCCGGCTATGGACATGTGCTGGGCAGCGATGCCTGTCGCGGCCTGGCCCGCAGACTCGAAACCGCGTGCATGAAGGTGCTCGATGAGGACTGCACAGTTCTGGCACTGAATCGCGCGTGTCTGGATTTCATGGAAGCGGATTCGGCTGAGCCTTTCCTCGGTATGTGCGCTCTGGATGCACTCCGGCCCAGCGACAGAATCCGGTTCAAGGAAGCCATCGACAAGGCGGTCGCCGGCGGGATTTCTGAGGTCGAGTACGAATTGACCGGCGCCAACGGCACGCGGCGGTGGCTTCTGCAGCGGGCGGTCAGGCTGGATGCGTCCAACGGGAAAGGCGGGAAAGCCACGGTGCTCTGCCTGACCCGCGAGGTGACGCAGAGCAAGCTGACCAAAGACCGGCTGGACATGGCCATCGAGATCACCCGCCAGGGTCTCTGGGACGAGTGGATCCAGACGGGCGAGGTCCACTACAACGAGAACTGGTTCACGATGCTGGGCTACGAGCCGGGCGAACTCAGTGAATCGACCGAAACCTGGCATAAGCTCGTCCACCCGGATGATCTGCACATCGCTCAGGCCGAGTTCAAGAAGCACATCCGCCGGGAGACGCCGACGTACAAGGCCGAGTACCGCATGCGGGCCAAGGACGGCTCGTGGCGCTGGATCCAGGACATCGGACGCATCACCGAATGGGCGGAGAACGGCGTGGCGCTCCGGGCGATCGGTGTGCACATCGATATCGACCAGAGCAAAAGGCTCGAGCAGGCGCTGCGTTCGATCGTTTCGTACAAACTCATCAACTCGAGCGAGTCGATGCTCCAGCACATGTGCCGGGTCCTGACCGAGGCCCTCGACGTGGACATAGTGTGCATCTCGAGGCTGGACGATCACAGCGCATCGCGGGCCAAGGTCATCGCGGGCTGGTCGCCCGATGGCCCGGTCAAAGAGCTGGAATACATTCTGACCGACACGCCCTGCGAGGTTGTGAAAGAGAACGACTACTGCCATATCTGCGACAACGTGCAGCAGCAATTCCCGGCCGACCAGTTTCTCAATGAAGTCAACGCCAAAAGCTATACCGGACTCATTCTCCGCGACAGCGGGGGCGTGCCGATCGGGCTTCTGATCATCATGGACTCGTCGGGGCGGAGCGACTCGCCCGAGTCCGAGTCGATGCTCAAGCTCTTTGGTGCACGGGCCGCGGCCGAGCTGGAAAGGCTCCAGATCGAGACGGAGCTGCACCGCACGCGCGAGCGGCTGCTGTCCTACGCCGACCGACTCGAAACCGCGACCACGGGCGCGGGTCTGGGCGTCTTTGAGTATCGCTACGAGACGAGCGAACTGATCTGGGACGACACCATGCACGAGCTCTACGGCACAACCGATGCCGAGATCACGCCCAGCATGGAACTCTGGGAGTCCAAGCTCCACCCCGAAGATCTGGAGCGGATGCAGAGGCTGCTCAAGCAGGTCGAGGGCGGGCTTGATCATATTGATGCCAAGTTCCGCATCTTGCCCGACGGCGAAACAATCCGGCACATCAGCGTGGCCTCGACGGTGTCTCGCCGCCCCGATGGCTCGCCGATCGCGATGACCGGCGTGAACTGGGACATCACCGATATCGCGATCGCAAGCGAGCAGCTGACAAAGGCCAAGGAGCTGGCCGAGAGCATTAGCAGCGCCAAGAGCGAGTTCCTGGCCAACATGAGCCACGAGATCCGCACACCGTTGACAGCGATCATCGGGTACACGGACCTGCTGGTCAACGACGAGGACTTCACGCGGGACCCCGATCGGCTGACGCGCTCGCTGACCTCGATCCAGAACAACGCCGAGCATCTGCTGGTAATACTGAACGACATCCTCGACCTGACCAAGATCGATGCGGGGATGATGCAGCTCGAATCGGTCGAGCTCTGCCCGGTCGAGCTGATCCGCGGGGCCGTGGCGATGCTCTCGGCAAGAGCGGTCGCCAAGGGGATCGATCTGAATGTCAACTTCCTGACCAAGCTCCCGACGACGATCACCTCGGACCCGACGCGGATCCGTCAGGTGCTGCTCAATCTGATCGGCAACGCTGTCAAGTTCACTGAGGAAGGCTCGGTCACGACGGACGTGTCGTACCAGTCTCTGCCCGACTGTACGGGGCGGCTGGTGATCGCTGTCCGAGACACGGGCATCGGCATCGCAGAGAAAGACGTCACGATCCTCAGGAATTTCGATCCGTTTACGCAGGCCGACGGCTCGATGACGCGCCGCTTCGGCGGTACGGGCCTCGGGCTCCGGCTCACCAACGCCTTCGCCAAACGGCTCGGGGGCAACCTTGCCATCGAGTCCGAGATCGGCATGGGCAGCACGTTCACCGTCACGATCCGGGTCACACCCAACGCCGACGGTTCGATGCAGCAGCCAAAGGCGCTTTGCCCCCACACGAGCAGCCTTGCCGGCGGTGCGCAGTCGTTCAAGAAGCACGGCCTGGCGGGCAAGCACATCCTGCTGGTTGAGGACGGGCCCGACAACCAGCGGCTGCTCTCGTACATGCTCACCAAGGCGGGCGCGACGGTCAGCATCGCCTGCAACGGCCGCGAAGCGGTCGAGATCGTCCAGCAGGTCAAAGCCGGCGACACCGCCTACGACCTGATCCTCATGGACATGCAGATGCCCGAGATCGATGGCTACTCGGCGACCGCGATGCTCCGCGAGCTTGATTACATTGGCCCGATCGTCGCGCTGACCGCTCATGCGATGGAGGGCGACCGCCAGCGCTGCCTGAACGCGGGGTGTCAGGACTACCTCACCAAGCCCGTCTCTTCGCACATGCTCGTTGAGTCGTGCCAAAAATGGATCGGGTGGAAGTGGACCGGCTCGGCTGCCGCCTGAGACGGGAGCACCCCCCGCGACTACCCTCAGCCATGAGCCAAGCCCCCCAAGAAAAACCACTGGTCGGGATTGTGATGGGCTCGACCTCCGACTGGCCCACGATGAAGCCGGCCTCGGACTCGCTGGCCGAGCTGGGCGTTGCGCACG
>Ga0209578_10004247_pt1 | contig 10376 bp, 10 predicted proteins | sample tdAd472_FD_187127 | JGI IMG/M metagenome (GOLD analysis project Ga0209578, IMG submission 187127) | Marine sediment microbial communities from the Atlantic coast under amendment with organic carbon and nitrate - tdAd47.2 (SPAdes)... | ecosystem: Environmental > Aquatic > Marine > Coastal >...
CTGGGTGCAACACTGGCCTATCTGGGCGAGGGAAAGATTGAGAACCAGCATGCACAGGGACTCAATTTCGACGGTAAATTTGATACCAATTATGTCCTGTTCCTCGGGGGCACTGTGCGCTACGCATTCTAAGTGTCCCGATCGACGGGGTACACTATTAAATGAACGAAAGAACCGGGACTTGCCTGTTCATGGCGAATTGTAACTCAAGCTGCAACTGGGAGTTGGAACAGACTGCCGCAATGCTTTTTCCACGCGTAGCTGTTTAGCGGAGCAAGTTGCGCGACTCTGTCACCGCTGATTACAGCGGGCGTGTTACCATCCAGAGACGCATGTGTACGCGAATGATTGTAGTAATCTTTGAAAAGTTCCAGCTTCCGCTCCAAGTCAACCGCATTCCAGAACAACGTATGGTCTAGAAACTCAACATATAGGTCCACGGTTGGTATCTATCAACTGTCGGCAAAAGTGGCAGCAATCATGTTACACAGCTGTATAACTTATTGAGTAACGTGATGAATCAGAGCTGGGGAGCGGTCTTGGCCAAACCTTTTCCTTGCCTTATGAGTCAATGGGTTACCTGTGCTTTCGTTAATGATTACAGTCAGTTATAAAGCGTTAGGTTGGGTTTGTCCACGGAAAACCAGGGTTTAGGTTCTAATGGGGTGCGATTATAAGTCGCATCGATTTTCGCATCGGTACTTTTTCGAAGGAATCTATTGCCGGCGCAGTAATATTACTTGAGCGAAGTGACCATGAGTGGGGGCGTCTCTTTTCTGAGGTCAATGTTTCGAGCCAGCCTTAACCCGGTGCCTGCTGAGAATCCCTCACTGCACTCGGACAGTACGTTGCGCGTTATCAGAGCAAACGCAATCATCAGGGTGTAGGGAATCGATTGCTGCAGCCGCTTACCGCGGTCAGTTCAATCGATGAAGCAATTCAATCTCAGGAAAATTGACCTCTCGGGTCTATATGCGATATGTTTAAAAGCCTCAATAATCCAATTAGTTATGGGTTATAGAAGGTGAGTGGAACGAAGCAATCTATTATAACAATGGTAAATAATTCTCTGTATCATACTCCAAGTAATGAGGTTTATTGGTCCGATCTATATGGAACAGCTTACCGGCAGGTAAACTAAAATACTTTTGAAAACGTGCTCACAAAAAGATAAACAAAATTCCACAGCTATATCACGCAAAGTGCATCTGATCGGATAACGCCGTATGAAAAGAACGCTGCTGCAATTTTCAAGTGTGGTTGTTAGCGAAGCTCACAACCCAACTATTCTGAATCCAAACTTTCTTGAGACCGAGGGGATTGTGCCTCGATCTTGGGGCTGGGAAGTTGTTGATACTATAACAACACCACCGTTTGCTGTAGTACGTTATTCAAATGGAGTTGCGATTACAGTCGAACAAAATAAACTCCAAGTTACAGATTCTCATTTGGGGCACGATCCTAAAGGAAGTAAAGTTACGGAAATTGCATCAGCCTATGCCAGGGTACTGCGTCATGTCCACTACACAGCTGTTGGTAATAATTTTCAAAGCCTAATTCAGCTCGATACACCAGATATTTATTTAAAAAAGCGTTTTCTTAAGCAGGGGCCATGGGACGACTCTAAGAGAACTTTAGATGCTCTTGGAATTCGGTTGTTTTATTCTCTTGATCCTGGTCGGCTCACTTTTTCCGTTGATAGTGGAAAGGCGAAGCTGCCGGATAATGCTGTAGAACAACCAGCTATAATCGTGAATGCAAACTTTGATCGTAAGTGCGGTAACCACCCGGCGTTCGAGCAGGTATGCGAACTGTTGGAAAACGCTATGGATGACTGGGAAACTTGTCAGGACACTTTGAGCGATATCCTTAAAGAGGGAAAATGACGATGTATAGCGATATTGATGCAGAGGTCATTACCCGTCATGGAAAAACAGTACATGAAAATTTAGACGATAAAATTGATCGTGTAAGAAATTCTCTCTGGGAGGCGCTAACTCATAAGCAACGTACTGAGCGTTCAAGAAAGTTTCAAGACGAGCAGAAAATATACGTTGTTTTAACAGACGGCGAGAACGTTCGTCAAAGTACAGAACTAACCGTTCGTGGTGTATACCTGGATAACACGGTACCTACTGATCATTCGCGCATTACCGAAGCATTATTTGATCTTGATAAAGTTAGTAAAGATTTTAGCAATTATCTACAGAAACAATTAAAAGACGCATTGTTGTCCATATTCACGAGAGCCACCAGTGAAACGTCAACACTTGTGAGTTGGCGTCGGGCTATTCATCGTGCCGAGGCGCTGGCATCCAATTCCGATATAGATAGGTGGAGTGATGATAAGAATCTAAGGCGTTGCCAACTCGTAGATAAAGAAATCGCGGGAACTCTTACAAACAACGAGAAAAATGAGCTTGACCGACTGCAGGCTGAGATGCTGAGCTATAGACGTAAGGTAGCACCGCTTCCCCTACAAGACTTGAGAGACCTCCATGCAGAGCTACTTCGAAAAGTTAATAGTAAATCTAATTGATGACAAATGATTCCATTTATATATCCAGATACATTGCATGTTCGTCGCCACGGACCTGCTGGATATGCCGACTACCAGAGATATCGTCCCTGGTTACGTGATGAATTTACATTTAGATGTGCTTACTGTCTGAAGCGAGAGCAATGGGGGACGGTAAGGGGCACCTATCAAATTGACCATTTTTTACCCCAGGCACGGCATCCAGGCTTAGCCACAGATTATGATAATCTTATATACGCTTGTGCAACTTGTAATTCCGTGAAAGGAGATTTGTATCTTCCTGATCCTTGCCAGTGCTTGGTTAAGGCCGCAGTTAAAGTGCATGATGATGGTCGTATTGAGGCAAAGTCAAAGGATGCGATGAAGCTTGTTCGCGTCTTGGGGTTGGACGATCCTGAATATCAAGAATTCCGCCGGTTATGGATCGGTATTATTGCCATGGCGGATAGTCACGATAGTGATTTATTTAAAAGTCTTATGCAATATCCTGACGATCTACCAAATTTAAAGAAACTTAGACCAAGCAATAATTCACGGTTGAGCGGAATAGAGCAAAGCTATTATGTCCTAAGAACCAAGGGAAAGCTTCCTGAAACATACTGAAGCTACCCTTATTTAGTCCTGATAATTCGTACCGTCTGATATTCTTGGCCGTTTTCCGAGGAGACGTCAATCTGGGGTTCGCCGCCATCGTTGCTTCTGAAGGGGATCCAGAACCATGAAACCCATTTTTGGTGCGCTGTTAGCTTTTCTGTCCATCCAATTTAGGTCACGGCTCGCACTGAGACTAGAGCTGGCGCATTGCGATAGCATTATACTGCGTGAGAGAAACTAATAGTTACGCAATACTTATCACTTAACAACCTTCAACACCGGCTGCTTCGGCTCATCGAGCAATTCAATCGTCTGTTTGAATCGCTCATTCCTAACGAATGCAGAGTAAGCTCGCTCCGTCGTTTTTACCGACGCATGGCCTAACATATGCTGAACATCTGTAATCGCAGCGCCCCGGCTCAACAGGCGGGTGGCAAACGTCTTTCGCAGATTGTGTGAGGAAACATCTGTAACGCCAGCTCTACTAAACGCGGCTTCCAATGCCCGATTGTTCTGAACAGTCTTGTGTCCCCCGAATCGGCCTGGGAATACATACTCACTAACCACCGATTTCCGTCTACTCAATAAAGTATTACGTAATCGATTCGTCATCGGAATGAAATCATCGTTGGATACCTTGGACCTGTACAGGTAGATCACACCATTATCGAAATCGATATCTGACCACTTGATGACACTGGCTTCATTGATTCGGAATCCACCATCAACCATTAAAATGAAGATATCTCTTGCTGCCTGCCGACCTTTCTGGTGCTTTGGGTCTTTGGCAGATGAAGGATCAAGTTCTTTGAGAATCTTCTGCTCTTCATCATCGGACAGATAACGGATTGGTTTATCCTTGATATTCCATTCACCCCATTCGTATTCTGGAACGTAATAGCCAAGGCGATTGGCATTCCGGCAAATCTTATTGAACTGTCGGGACCACAGCCGGATCGTGATATCCCTGATTCCACGCTTGCGTTCATATTCAACCCACCGGGATAGATCACGGTTGGTGATCTCATCAAGAAAAATATCATTGAAATAGTCTTTGAATCGATTGGTAGCTGTCACCAGGGTGTCGTATGCTCCGGAATCCCTGCTGGTGCTGAGCAGGGCATCGCAGGCTTCATGTAATTTAATGTGCTCACGATGACCGAGAACTTGTGTATCAACCAATTGCTGCCGTATCTGACGTTCCAGTTCCAGTGCATCCCGCTTGCGTGTGGATTTCGAGCTGCGGGTGTATGTTCTCGTATCGTGGTTGAACTGGACTATCCAGTATTTGCCTCGTTTGTATACACTCATCTGTTATCTCCCTAATTGGCTGTATTTGTTGTTCTTTTAATAGAACTATCCTGCCATAACGCCCAGAAGACAACAGGGCAAGCGAAGGAATAAATAGCGGGGAATCAGCAATATAAGGAGAGAACTATGACGGATGAGCAGATCAGAATGTTACTCAGTGTCAGTGGGGAAGAGGCCAGGTTGTTACTGGATAATGGGGAGTGTGCGCTATACCGACGGATACAGAGGAAGATGGTGCAACTGGTCCGTGACTATGAAGTACGGCTGCCGCTGAATTGCCTGCCGTTTATGTACTGCGAGAAGCGGCTCAATCGCCAAAAGTTGAATTGATATTGAGAAGCCGAAGTAGAGCTTCTCGGGCTCCATAATTTGCGATAGATTGGATTGGATCAGACAGACAGTGTCAGATCTATTCCGTTATGTTGGAGTGACCGGGATAGGCCTGAAACCTGCCGTTCACTGAGCTGACAGAGCCAGGCGTTGTGATTTCTGTGTACGAGTAAGTTCGGCCAATACACGTCATTCGTTCAAAAATAACGAACGGCAGGTTAAGTGCTGCTTTCCGGACATTCAGAGGAATTGATGTAAAGCAGTTCGATAGTTACTTAACCCACCTGATCAGGATAAGACCCAAAGGAATCCCAATTTCTGGCTGGCTTATTCAAACAAAAAGTCGGTATCTTTTCTTAGGAACGGGTTTCCGGTCATAACAAGGGAAACGCCCATTCCAGCCGCGAATGGCCAAGGTTCCCTTCTCTTTTGGGAGCGAGATATCTCATCGGTGCCTCGTAGTTCCAGCTGTCCGATCTACGCCTCGACTACGCCGTTACGAATAGCGATTCGGACGAGATCAGCGGTCGACTTGGCGTTGAGCTTGTGGAGCACGTTTCTTCGATATACATGCACTGTCTTTGGGCTGAGGAAAATCTTCTTGGCAATGTCATTAACCGACATACCTCGGGCTAACAGTGCGAAAACCTGGAATTCCCTTGGAGTCAACCCGTCTAATTGCGTTTTCTGCCCGTTCACACGGTCCAATGCAAGTTCTGTCGCAACGTCTCGACCAATGAACCGTTCGCCTCGTGCAACTTGTCTGATGGCCGTGATGAGTTCTTCGGGAGCACATCGTTTGCTCAGATATCCCGCAGCACCACGTCGAAGCGCCGTGGACGGGAAGGGCTCGCTCTCGTGGACGCTCAGGACCAGAATCTGGGTTTCGGCAGCAACACGCCGTAGGTGGGGAATTAGCTCCAGTCCGGTCATGCCCGGCATTGACAGATCGACCACTGCGACGTCTATCCTGAGATCGGAACAGTGTTCCAGGACGCTCACACCACTTTCGGCCTCCGCCACAACTGCGATGCCCTCTGCCGTCTCTAACAGACGCCGGAATCCGGCCCGCACGACCGCATGGTCATCCGCCAGCAGCACTCGAATCGTCTCTCGGTTCATGAGATCTCGCCGATTGCTTTTCCCTGGACCGGTATGGCGACCGTAACCAAGGTGCCTTTCCCCTGCTCGCTTTCCATTTGAAATGTACCATTGACTGTTCGCAATCGCTCGCGCAGCCCGATTAAACCGAACCTACGCGTCTTTGCTTCCACATCCATACCCTGTCCGTCGTCACAAACCCGCATTCTGACGACATCCCCAGACTTGTCTGGCCCGATGTTTTCATCCCTTGTGACTTCAATCCAGACATTGTTCGCATGCGCATGCTTCGCGACGTTGGTTAGCGCCTCCTGGAGTACGCGATACAGCGTGATATTGATCAGTTCACCAAGCGTATCCAGTCTGCCGGAAAAGGTATGGTGACACTCCACGCCGCGATCGTTCAGCTTTGCTGCCGATATACATGATTGCAGCGTCGCTTCCAGGCCCAGGTCGTCCAGCGTACTTGGGCGAAGCCTGCGCATCATACTGTGCACTATGTCATAGACATGTGCAGTCACTTTGACAATCTCCTCTGCACTACGCCCGATCTCTTTTGAACACTTGTCACCCTGCTCATAGATCGGGCAGCGGATTGTCCGCTCTTTGACGAGAATCGCGTCCGTCTTTATGGTTGTGAGACATTGGCCCATCTCATCGTGCAGTTCGCGGGCCAAGGCACGGTGCTCGGCCTCGCGGACGTTAATGAGTTGGCTCGTAAGTCGCCGATTCTCTTCGATGGTCGTTCGTGCCTCTTCCTCTGCCCGTTTTCGCTCGATCACCTCCTTTTCCAGGGCACGGTTCGTTTGCGCAAGCTCACTTGTGCGCACTCTTACCTGGCGTTTAACCAAGACATCATGAAATAGCGTAAAGAGTATGGCGGCCGCGATCAGAGCAAACCAGTACCAATACTGTCTAATGACATCAATCACAGGTATTCGGCCCGATTTTTGGTATGGACCTATCTCAAGCTCCCGGAAAAGCTCGTGAACCGGCTGATAATCGAGTGGTACCGTCCAACCCATGTATTGTCCGGCCGCTGCTGCCGGGTGATTTCCCGGCATCTTCATCAATGCAATCGCTACGGCTTTGGCCAGTTCATCTGACGTGTTCCCCGTTTTTGCGAATGCCCACTCGGGGTAAAGACGGGTACTGTAATGAAATGGAAAGCCTTCAGATGTCTGCTGGTTCAGAATGCGAAAATCCTCAAGCCGAATCGGCCCTTCCGCGGCCATACGCTCAAGGATACCCGTTCTCACCGTGCCCGCGTCGATTTGTCCGTCCCGGACGCCCAGAACGACATTGTCTTGCGGAAACCCAAAGAACTGGAGCCGTGGGAAGTCCCTGAACGGGTCGACACCGGCATCCCTTAGTTCCCGCCATGCCATCTGGAAACCACCAAAGGCGGCCTTGTCCACCGCACCAAACGACCTGTTTTTTAGGTCGGAAATTGTTTGTATGTCGTCACGATCTGCTCGAACAAAGATGACGGCACCGAAGCGTGTGTAAGGCTTGCCATGCCGGAGGTTTCTCAGTGTCGCAAGACGTGTTACGTCAAAGCGTCTCTCCAGCTCTACGTAGTTACCAGGATTCGTTAAAACAAAATCCACCTTGCGTTGCTCGAGCGCGCCGGACATCTCATCCAGATCAAGGGGCACCAGGTAAAACGTATGTCCCTCAATCTCGTCAGTGAGGTAGTGAATCGTCGGTGCCCACATCTGGATGCATGTTTCGTCACCGCGAATGGCGAGTACACCCACAGTCAGTTCGTTCGAACTGGCCAGCCCGCGAGTCACAAAAACAACCGCTAGGAATACGGTTGCAAGAAACATAAGTGTGAATTTGTGACTTACTTGCATTTCAAATTTCCATTTATAGCAATTATCTCACTGATCGCCCCAAAGCGGCTATCTGAGTCGTTGCCCGCTGTTTGTCCGATACTGCAGAGAACTCACGTTATAAAATAGCGAAACTTCGATCGATCTCGGCTGCCCAACGCGGAATGTTTCGCTCCCGCGGGGCAAGAAAAGGCCGAAACCAAGGGGGGGAGTGAATTCTTTTGACGATCAGGATCCTGCTGTAGTGTGGAGTACATGTTCCACCACGAATCGAGTCACGCAACACTCGTGTTGGCAATGGGAAATATTATAGCAGTCAGCCGAGGTATGTGCTGCGCTCCCCGGTCACGTAGTTCAAAAGACTGCTTGCCACCCCGACGTCGAAACTAAGAAAAATTCTTAGACCAAAGTAGCGTATCGCCTATATTCGGCCCAAGACCTTCGTGCTAATTTTCCGTCATCCGAAACAGGGCGTCCGGCACAATGTGTTTGCAAACCCGCCGGCTTTTTGATTCCGGACTGGCCATGTTGATTACCCCTTGGTTATTTTGCATCGCCGAGACGGCGTCGGCGGTAAGGCTTAAATCCCGAGAATGGGATGTTGCAGTGGAGGGGAAATGAGCAGAAAGCTCATTCAGTGCGATCAGGTCGAAGGGTCGTTTTCAATTAATGATTCAAATTGGGGCCTGGCGCTGGCGGAGGGGACGGCGGCCTTCCTGACATCCGCTGGAGCGGCACGGCATGGCGTGGCAGGGCTTGAGGCGGGGGTTTGCGCTTTACACGGCCGCCTGGCTCGATTCAGGGAGTTTCACGACGCGCTGGAAGTGGTTCGAGCGGCCCAGCCATCGGCCGTCGAGCCTTGGATCTGGCACCCGCTTTTTGAAACAGAAGCCATCCGGGTCGGTTTGCTTGTGGTTTATCGATTCGGCCGGATTCCGCTGCACGATCACCCAGGCGCCTTTGGGGCACAATTAGTGCTTTCTGGCCGCCTCCGGATAAAACAGTTCGAACAGCAGGCGAGTTCCGGATCTTCCGGGGGTCTTAAAGTGCTGGAACTTTCGATCGATCGGGAGCTGTGGGAAGGGGAGACCGCGTCCTACAAACCGGACGCAGGCAATATCCATGAGTTGGAAGCGACGCAGCCAAGCGCCGTGCTTTTCACGGCGACAACTCCCCCTTATTGCGATAAGGAACGCGCCTGGTATTACCCTGTACCCCTGTGTCCGCAAGAACGTTCTCGCTTTCTGGTTAACCGTGTGACCAGAAGAACATCCGTGGCGCGCCTGTGGGTGGAGACGCTGGCGGGCCGCAAGGCAGTGAGTGTGTTGGAATAGCGATGATCGAAGAAACACCCTCATTTTGTATTGGCTGGCCGCGTAGGATTCTGGGCTGTACCTTGGCTCTGTCGATGGCATCGGCATCCATAGCCGATGAATACGAGGACGGACTGATCGCCTATAAGCAGGGCCGTTACGAAAAGGCAATCGAACTGTTCATGCACAGCGCCGAGCAGGGAAACGCCAAGGCCCAGCACCTGCTCGGGACCATGTACCGGGCAGGGCTTGGGACGGAACCGGACGAGCACAAAGGTTTTAAATGGTGCCAACGAGCGGCGAAAGACGGCCTTTTGGAAGCACAGTTCCAGCTCGGACTCATGTATTTCGATGGCGATGGCGTTACGCAGAACGACGACAAGGCTATGGAGTGGATTTGGTTAGCAGCCGACAGAGGCTATCCTCAAGCCACCGAGGTACTTCAGTACATTCTGGCGAACGATTTTGGCATGGGGTGTTAAGCAGCGATCCTGGCCCGGTCGAACATGCCTGCGCATCCTCTACCTCCTGCAGACGCAGCCTTTGAGGCATTGACTGCGGGGAGGTCGGGATGAGTTTCAGGAAATAGACGAAAACTGGGACAACTCACCGGCCAGCCTTCTCAGAAGGCTGGCTTTATGTGCCCGCTTTTAGCGGGCTTAAGGCAATTCCGCGTTCTAAAAACGCGGATATTTAGCGTTGGTTCGCTAATTCATTCGTCGGATCGATACTTCAAAAAGGGGAGATGATCATGAGTTCAAGTAAAGTTACAGACATACACGCGCAACACCACGTCCTGGCAGGGAAAGTACATACCGTTTGCACAATCCTAAGAAATCCATCCGAAATAGATGATCTAAAAGATGAATTTGATGAGCTTGTGGGATATCTGCAAGCTCACAATGAAGGGGAAGAAAAGCTTATGAAAAGTTATAACTACCACAGATTGGAACTGCATGAGAGAGAGCACCAGAACTTGCTTAGTAGGTTGTTTTCACTGAGGGAAAAGGTTTACGTATCTGTTGAAGAAGAACATAAACAAGAACTTCTCGGCTTTCTTGAGACGGAATTAACAGAGCACATCAACGAGGACCTGAAGCTAGGACTTTTTCCAATCACCACGATGCCCGGAGGCGTCGAGTAGCGAGAACAAGTGTTGCCACTCTTACTAAACAAAACGACGTCAGGATAGTATTTTCCAATCCATAAATGAGTCTGAAGAAAGGGTGAGAGAGCGTTCTGTCAGCCGGTTTTCAGGGTCCGTCCATGAATGGTTTTGAAGAGTTTCTGACGGGCCTTTTGGAGCTGGTCCGCCGCCTGGTTGTCGCTGATCTGGTGAGCGAGCTTGTA
>Ga0209578_10004255_pt1 | contig 10371 bp, 9 predicted proteins | sample tdAd472_FD_187127 | JGI IMG/M metagenome (GOLD analysis project Ga0209578, IMG submission 187127) | Marine sediment microbial communities from the Atlantic coast under amendment with organic carbon and nitrate - tdAd47.2 (SPAdes)... | ecosystem: Environmental > Aquatic > Marine > Coastal >...
TCGGGTTTGATGAGTGCCAGCCCCCGTTAAAGGGGTAGAGCCGAAATTTTGAGAATTATCGATTAAGAGTGCTGACCCATTGTGGATGGGACGGTACTATTAACAGGGTTCGATGAATGCCTATCCCCCGTTAATGAGGTAGAGCCCTAACCCTTTAAAAATGGCGCACTCGGGAGGATTCGAACCTCCGACCGCTCGGTTCGTAGCCGAGTACTCTATCCAGCTGAGCTACGAGTGCGTATAGGTAAACTATTTAGTCGTGGCGGAGAGGGAGGGATTCGAACCCTCGATGAGCTATTAACCCATACACCCTTAGCAGGGGCGCGCCTTCAGCCACTCGGCCACCTCTCCAATTAAGGGCCGAGATAATACCATGTTTAGGGAAAATTCAAAGCGGTAATATAATAAAAATTTAGTCTTGTTCGTCCTGACCATCGGCCGCTTGGTTCTCTTTGTGAATGCGGTCGTAAATCTCTTCTCTATGAACAGATACGTGCTTGGGCGCATCAACGCCTATACGTACTTGGTTGCCTTTCACGCCCAATACGGTGACATTTACATCGTCACCAATTTTTAGCGTTTCACCTACTCGTCTCGTCAATATTAACATCTAAATCTCTCCCCGGTTACCACAGTAACTATACCAGTTAATTCATTAAAAGGGCTACATTGGTTATAAGTAATAAAATTATTCGATCACCAAATTTCCGTCAGTTTAGCCTATTTATCCGTTTCCATAGCATCCAAGCCAAAAGCGCTATGTAGCGCCCTTACCGCCAATTCCAAATACTTCTCATTAATGACTACCGAGATTTTAATTTCCGAGGTAGAAATCAACTGTACATTTATTGCCTCTTTAGCGAGACACCGAAACATTTTACTCGCGACGCCAGCATGTGATCTCATGCCAACTCCAACAATAGACACCTTTGCGATGGTATCGTCACCAATAATTTCACGAATATTTAATTTTTCGGTCTGTTGCTCAAGAATCTTTTTAGCGCGTTCATAATCATTTCGATGAACGGTAAAGGTAAAATCCGTTGATTTATCCCGCGCCGTATTTTGGATAATCATGTCGACTTCGATATTCGCATCGCTGATGGGCCCAATTATTTGCGCTGCCACACCCGGCACATCGGCCACACCCAGCACCGTGAGTTTGGCTTCATCACGATTAAAAGCAATTCCGGAAACAATGGGTTGTTCCATCGTATCATTATCCTCTAATGTTATCAGTGTGCCTGGACCATCCTCAAAACTAGAGAGTACGCGTAACGGCACGTTGTATTTCCCGGCAAATTCGACTGATCTAATCTGTAAAACCTTAGAACCGAGGCTCGCCATTTCAAGCATTTCTTCGAAGGTAATGCAATCCAATCTGCGTGCTTTGTCGACCACGCGGGGATCCGTTGTGTAGACACCGTCCACATCGGTATATATTTGGCACTCATCGGCTTTTAACGCAGCCGCCAAAGCCACAGCGGAGGTATCTGAGCCGCCGCGTCCTAACGTCGTAATGTTACCTTCTTCGTCGACACCCTGGAAACCGGCGACGACAACAACACGCCCCGCACTCAGGTCTTTTCGCATATTATCTTCATCGATGGAAAGTATACGCGCTTTCGAATGTACATTATCGGTGAGGATTTTTACCTGACCACCCGTATAAGAACGGGCAGCACAGCCTTTTTTATTGAGCGCCATGCTGAGCAGGGCGATAGTAACTTGCTCTCCGGTGGATACCAACACATCCAGCTCTCGCGCTGATGGATCCAAGTCAATGGCTTTGGCAAGCTCGATGAGCCGGTTGGTTTCCCCGCTCATAGCAGACACAACGACCACGATATCATGCCCATCCTGCCGGAATTTAATAACCTTGTCGGCGACAGCTTGAATACGCTCAATTGAGCCTACTGAGGTGCCGCCGAATTTTTGTACGTAAAGTGCCATATTAAGTTGTATTTTACAGCAAAATTAAAAGGCAGCATTTAACAACAAATGCTACCTAATTTGAACATAAATTGTGCAATAAATTGATTTTATTCGAATCAGTGGTAAATGGTTACTAGTTAGTCAATTAATTACAAGTACCAATATTTGTCTGACATAGCGTTCTACAATTTCTGCTCTACCCAGTCAACGACGCTAGCGAGGGCTTTAGGTAATGCTGAGGGGTTATTGCCACCCGCCTGAGCCAGATCTGGCCTGCCGCCACCTTTACCGCCGACTTGTTGAGCCACCAAATTGACCAATTCTCCGGCTTTTATCCGGTCAGTGGTATCTTTGCTAACACCCGCCACGAGACTTATTTTATCGCCATTAACGCCAGCTAAAACGACAACTGCAGTGCCAAGCTTCGATTTTAGCTGATCCATGGTGCTCAGCAACGATTTATTATCAAGTCCATCGAATGCGTGTGTTAACACCTTGATTCCTTGAATATCCAGCGCCTGCGACGCTAAATCACTGCCAGCACTGCCGACAAGCTTAGCTTTTAGCTCAGCTATTTCCTTTTCAAGCTGTTTATTTTTGGTGATTAGGTGACGAACTTTTTCGACCGTGCCGTCGCGCGAACCTTTGACTAAATCTGCTACCGCCTGTAGGTTTTGTTCAGTTTCGTTTTGATATGTTAAAGCACTCTGGGCTGTAATAGCCTCTATCCGGCGTACTCCTGCCGCAATACCGCTTTCGGAAACAATTTTAAACAGGCCGATATCGCCAGTTCGGCCAGCATGGGTTCCGCCACAGAGTTCTACGGAAAACCCGTCCCCCATGGACAGTACGCGGACTTTCTCGCCATACTTTTCCCCAAAAAGCGCCATCACACCTTTTTCCATGGCGTCATCCAATGCCATTACCTGCGTTTCCACCGGAGTATTTGCTTGTATCTGTTGATTGACTATTGCTTCAACCTGATTAACCTGATCTGCGGTCATTGCCTCAAAGTGAGAAAAATCGAACCTTAGCCTTTCGGGGTCAACCAAAGAGCCTTTCTGTGCCACATGGTCACCCAGCACTTGGCGCAGAGCCGCGTGCAGAATATGGGTTGCAGAATGATTCAGTGCGGTCGCTTTACGTTTAACATGATCCACTTCTGCGTTGACTGTACTGCCGGTCCGTAGCTTGCCGTCCAGCACCTTCCCTCGATGTAAAAATACATCGCCTTGTTTGGTGGTATCGTCCACTCGAAAGGAGCCTTCGGGCCAGCTCAACAGCCCGGTATCACCTACCTGGCCGCCTGATTCAGCGTAGAAGGGGGTCTGGTCTAACTGCACCATTGCCTTGTCACCAGCCTGGAGCTGTGCCACATTTTCACCGTTGAGAATGAGAGATTGCACCTGAGCGTTGCCGGATAAGTGCTCATAGCCAGAAAAACTTGTCACTCCTTCTAGCGCCAGATCATTGCGCAAGTCTACATCAAACTGGCTGGCAGCCCGCGCCCGCGCCCGCTGCGCTGACATTGCTTTTTCAAAGCTCTCCATATCAACGCTAAGACCACGCTCACGTGCGATATCAGCGGTTAAGTCGACCGGGAAACCATAGGTATCGTAGAGGCGGAAAGCGGTGTCTCCCGGAATTTGAGTACCCTCTAGGTTTTCTAAATCCTGCTCCAGAATACGCAGACCTTGATCCAAGGTTTTGGCGAATTGTTCCTCTTCTTGTAGCAAAATCTTTTCTACTTGAGCCTGCATCTTTATAAGCTCGGGGTAAGCTTCGCCCATCTCAGCCGCTAATGGCTTGACTAATTGATGGAAGAAGGGTTTGTTAATACCCAGCTTGTTACCATGCCGAACTGCACGACGGATAATGCGGCGTAATACGTAGCCACGACCTTCATTGGAGGGAACAACGCCGTCAGCGATTAAGAAACTACAGGAACGAATATGATCTGCTATGACCCGCAATGAAGTATTCGCTAGCTGATCCAATCCAGCAATATCCGCTGCGGCTTGCAGTAGTTTTTGAAACAGGTCAATTTCGTAGTTGTTATGTACGGACTGCATCACTGCCGCAATGCGCTCCAGTCCCATGCCGGTATCAACTGAAGGTTTCGGTAGAGGTGTCAAAGTGCCATCACCGGAACGATCATACTGCATAAACACTAGGTTCCAGATTTCGATATAACGATCACCATCTTCTTCCGGACTGCCTGGTGGCCCACCAGCGACATCAGGCCCGTGATCGTAAAATATTTCTGAGCAAGGTCCACAGGGGCCGGTATCGCCCATCGACCAGAAATTGTCTTTCTCTCCAAGCCGCGAAAAGCGCTCGGCGGACACGCCTAATTCTTTTAACCAAATGGCTTCCGCCTCCGCGTCATCTTTGTAGACGGTCACCCACAGCTTTTCCTGCGGTAGTTTGAGGACATTGGTCAAAAAATCCCAGGCGAACTCTATGGCCTCTTTTTTAAAATAATCACCAAAACTAAAGTTGCCCAGCATTTCAAAAAAGGTGTGGTGGCGTGCCGTATAGCCGACATTTTCCAAATCATTGTGCTTGCCGCCAGCGCGCACGCAGCGCTGGGAACTGGTCGCGCGCACGTAATTGCGTTTGTCTTTGCCCAGGAAAACATCTTTGAACTGCACCATCCCGGCATTGGTAAATAGCAGGGTCGGGTCGTTGCCCGGCACCAGCGAACTGCTGGCGACTACTTCATGTTGCTGGCTTTTGAAATAATCCAAAAATAATTTTCTGATGACGGCGGTTTTCATAGCGAGTCTGTTCAAAGGTTATTTATATTAGGGTTTCGCGTTATTTTCAGGAGAGCCAGTATATCGAGCTAATCCAATTTTTCAGCAAAAATATTTGCTTTCAACTTGCCGAACAGGGATTTTAATCACGTTTTAGGCATAAATTCTTCGGAAGGTGAGATTTACTCGCTCTCCCACAGGCTTTTGCGTTTTTGGTAACTGGTGCCGCCAATGGTGCTGCAGTTCGCCAGCCATCACTAATACTGAACCCTGTTGTAATTCCAACTTGATTTTTAATTCCGGTCGTTTTTTATGCTGCAATCGAAATGATCTGGTTGCGCCCAGGCTAAGCGATGCAATAGTGGGGTTTATTCCCAGCTCCACTTCATCATCACTATGCCAACCAACACTGTCCTGGCCATCGCGGTATCGGTTCAGCAACAGGCTGTTGAATACAGTATTCGAAACCTGTTCCACCCGCGTCTTAATCAGCAATAATAATTCTGTCCATGCGGCTGGGGCGAGCGACAGCCCAGAGTAATGGTATCGAGCCTTAGCATCCCCGTGCCAGGCTTGTAGGCGAGGAATTCTCCGTTTTTTTCCGGCAACGTGGATAAGGGGTTGTTGCCAGCTGATTTCATCGAGCAACCGTACAAATAGTTTTTGCGATTCCCGCTCGGGAAAAACATCCTGCAATAACACGAGTGTCCCGTTTTCCATAGGGATATTTTCAGTCGTAATTGGCGTTGCTATATACATAGTTGGTAGCCTACCAATTTGGCGCTGTAATCCCCACCAAAAACTATCCGCTCATACTGATTTTTTTTATTAAAGTTTCCTCCTCTGACGTCGATAACAGTTTGGCAGGGCGATTTTATCGCCTTTTCATCAACCACTTTCATCGGTCGCCCCTAACTCAAACCAACAGGAGCAGAAGACCGTAAGAAAGAAGGAGCATTAAAATGGCACAGGTTATTAACACTAATATTGCGTCTCTTAACGCGCAAAGAAACTTAAACTCTTCTCAAAGTCAGTTAAATACTTCGTTGGAGCGTTTGTCGTCCGGTTTGCGTATCAACAGCGCCAAGGATGATGCTGCAGGCTTAGCAATTTCGTCACGATTTACCACCCAAATTAACGGTTTGAACCAAGCGGTTCGTAACGCCAATGATGGTATCTCCCTGGCGCAAACCGCTGAAGGGGCGCTTGACGCAAGTGGTGACTCACTGCAGCGAATTCGTCAGCTGGCTTTACAGTCCGCTAACTCCACCAACTCAGCTTCAGACCGGGCCGCGCTGAATGCGGAAGTTCAGCAATTATTGGCTGAAATCGACCGAGTTGGTCAAACCACGCAGTTTAATGGTACCAATATTCTGGACGGCTCCTTTTCTTCCGCTCAGTTTCAGGTGGGTGCCAATGCGAACCAAACGATTAATTTTTCTGTCGCCGGAGCCACAACCGATATTTTAGGTGCGTTCCAGGTAACTAGCTCTGCGGTCTCTAGCAGTGCATTTGATGGCGATGGACTCACTATCAATGGTGTAGAAGTCGGTGTTTCTGCAGACACATCAGCCGCTGGCGTTACTGCAGCCAGTGCAGCGGCAAAAGCAACCGCTATTAATGCCGTCACCAACCAAACAGGTGTCGCTGCAACGGCAACTAATTCAGTTACTGGCAGCGCACCCTTGGTGGGTGTTGGCCTTAGCAATGGAGAGTTGGTGATCAACGGTATTTCTGTGGGCTCGGTTGCTTCCAGTACAAGCGCCATCACTCAAGGCCGTAACGCGCGTGACGCTATTAATGCCGTTAGTACTCAAACAGGCGTTACTGCAACTGCCGATTCAAGCACTGGTGCTTTGACCTTAACCGCAGCAGACGGTAGAGATATCACATTGACCACTAGTGGTACAGATGCAGCAACTAGGCAGGTCGCCATTCAAAATATTCAAAACGCCACCGGTTTGGATGCTTCGGACGGCGTAGGGGCGACGGTTAATGAAGTTGTAACACTAACTTTTGATGCAAACGTTTCAAGCGCTGCCAGCGCACCGGCTGGAACAGGTGTTGTTACCGGCGATACGGCAGGTACCGGCGACACTATTGTCATTGGCGGTCAAACCTATCAATTTGTAACTGACGCGGCAAATGTGACATCCGGTAATGTCGCTGTAGTGCTTGCTAGCGGTGCTGCTCACGGCGCAGCAATTACCGCACTTGAAACAGCAATTGATGCGGAGGTTGCGGCCGGCCGCAGCACTGTGGATACCAGCGGTACGACTGCTACTACGCTGACATTGACGTCAAATGTTTTAGGTATTAACACAGTGACTGCTGGAGGTGCTGTTCCAGTTGAGGTGGCCACGAATGCTGCTGCTATCACTTCAGCAATAACCACACCTGGTGTTGTTCCAGCAGATGATGCGGATGGTAAAACCACCCGTGGTACGCTGACTTTGAGCTCGGCGTCCAACTTTACTCTGGGTGGTGCTGATCTGGCCTTTGCCGGTTTATCCAGTGCCTCCCCGGCACTGTCTAAGCTCAATACTGTGAACATTTCAACAGTTACGGGTGCTAACAATGCTATATCGATTCTCGACGGTGCACTCAGTCAAGTAAACAGTATTCGTGCTGGCCTAGGTGCGGTTCAAACCCGCTTTGAGTCCACCATTGCCAACTTGAGCACGACATCTGAAAACCTCAGCGCTGCGCGGTCTCGGATTTTGGATGCGGATTTTGCGGCGGAAACGGCAAACCTGACCCGTGCGACTATTCTGCAACAGGCGGGTATCTCGATTCTGGCCCAGGCCAATGCTTTACCTCAGCAAGTACTGTCATTGCTGCAGTAAGCTTGAGACGTTAGTAGGCTTGAAGCCAAAGCCAGGATGCTTTGGCTTTATCTACAAACCATATTTTAGATAGGTGCACGTTATGGCGATTCAAATTAACAATGCTACCTCGCTGTCTTCTAACCAGGTTCAGGGATCACAAACCCGGCAAGCGGCAGGCAAGGATGCAGCAGTAAAACCGACGGTAGATTCTATATCGTCGTCAACTGCTCAAGCTCAAAACAATGAGCCAAACCAACAGGAACTGGAAGTCGTAGTTAATAACGTCAATAATTTTGTACAGAATATTCAGCGCAGTATTCACTTTAGTGTTTCGGAATCTTCTGGACGTACAATTATTGAAGTTTATGACGCCCAAACCGACGAGCTGATACGCGAAATACCTTCCGAAGAAATGCAACGCATTTCAGAGGCGATCGCGGCACAGGTAAGTGAAGGTTTGCTCGTTAAAATAAATATCTAGACCCTTGTGCGGTAGCTGGCAAGAAACCTGCATAGTTATTGACTAAGCGCGTGTTTTATTAGACAAGACACTATGCAGTGTTTAACCAGATAAGTAGGCTTAATTATGGCGTCAGTCACATCATTGGGTATTGGATCGGGATTGGAGCTCAATTCAATTCTGGAAAAACTGATTCAGGCGGAACGTGAACCCACGACCAATCGCCTTGACCTGAAAGAAGCAGAAACTCAGGCTTCAATTTCTGCGTTCGGCTCTTTCAAGAGCGCACTGTCGGATTTCCAAACGACACTCAAAGACCTCAAAACTCTTTCTGAATTTCAAGATCGCTCGACCACTTCTAGCGATCCCGACATATTTACGGCTACTGCTGATAGCACGGCTTCTGTTGGCACAACAAACATCAATGTGCTCAACTTGGCCGCCGCCCATAAGCTGACCACAGCAGCTTTTGAGACACCGGATAGCATTGTCGGCACGGGCTCCATCACTATCGAAGCTGGCGGCAGTTCCTATAATATCAATATCCCCACGGGTTCTGTCAGCGCCATCAAAGACGCTATTAATAATTCTAGCGCCGGGGCAAAAGTCTCAGCGAACATCCTCACCGTTGATGACGGGAACGGTGGCAGCGAATCCAAATTAGTGATCAGCGCAATCAATACAGGGGCGAGTAACGCCATAGAAATTACTGTGCTTGATCATGACGCCAATCATGATGACGCGGCAGGGCTGTCACAATTATTTTTTCAGGCGGGTAATGGCAATAACCGTTTAACAGAATTAACTGCCGCCACCGATGGTAAAATTACTGTCGATGGTTTTACCGTCAGCAGTGCCACGAATGAATTTAAGGATGCCATCCAAGGGGTTACGATTAGCGCGTTAAAGCAATCAGCCGATCCAATCAATAACCCTCCTGAGACACTCACGGTCGCCCTTAACAAAACCGCGATTCAAGGCAAGGTTTCCTCCTTCGTTACTGTTTTTAATGGCCTCAAAGATACCTTCAATTTGTTGTCAGACTATAACTCCGCCACAGGCGAAGCAGGTCTACTCAATGGCGATGCGACAATTCGTACGGCTGAACGACAATTGGAAAGAATACTCTATGGCTCCATAAGTGACGGTAGTGGCGCCTATACCAACCTCTCTCAATTAGGTATCACTACCGGAGAAAAAGGCAAATTGGAACTGGATCAAACCATGTTGAATAGCGCCTTGGAAACCAACTTCAATGACATTGGTGAACTGTTCGCGGGCACCAATGGTTTAGCCAAACAGCTGGATGATTTGACGACAGGTTTTCTCTCCACCACGGGTATCATCAGTGTAAGGGAAGATGGTTTTGATGCTACGTTGAAGGAAATCTCAGATGACCGCGTCACCTTGGACCAAAAACTTGCCACCATAGAGGCAAGAACCCGGCAACAATTTGCCGCTCTGGACATCTTATTAGGTCAATTAAATTCGACCAGTGAATTTTTAACGCAACAGTTGGCGAATACTAACCGTATCGTCACTGGCAATACCTCAAACAATAACTAACCCTATTTGGAGAATTCGATGAATGATCGCCGAGCGATAAAGCAATATCAAAGCGTTAATACGCAGTCTGGTATCGTCGACGCAAACCCTCATCAACTTATTGCTATGCTGATTAACGGTGCTTTGTCGCGCCTATCCAGCGCCAAAGGGTGCATTGAGCGTAAGGACTTTGCGGGCAAAGGTGAATTGCTTGGTAAAAGCATTGATATTATCAGTGGCTTACAGGGTTGCTTGGATATGGAATCCGGTGGCCAGATTTCATCCAATTTAGATGCGCTCTATGACTATATGGTGCGTCGTTTGACGGAGGCGAGCGTGAATAACAATATGGAAATCGTGGATGAAGTGATTGCGCTATTACGTGAAATTAAAACCGGATGGGATGGCATTCCTACTGAATTTCATAACAACCAAGCCGCGGTGTCTGCGGCGGCAATCTAAAGATGACAGTACAATCTTCTAACAAATTGACATTGGAATTAAAATGGCGCGCTATTCTCCTCGCCAGCCAAGAATTAGTTGATGCCGCGCAGGAAGCGCGGTGGACTGATTTACCTTTGCAAGCGCAGTATCGCGATAAGCTGATTCGCGAATATTTCTCAAAACCACTCACGGTTGAAAATGCACTGCGTATTCAGGATCAGATCAAACAAATCATGGCGATGGATGAGCAGGTGCTTGGTATCGCCCGCCGGGGACAAGAGCAAGCACGAGGTATTCTGAAGAACCTCCAGGCTGGTTCTAGCGCGGTCAGGGCCTATCAAAGCTAAGGAGCTATCGCGAATCTAAGGAACTGGAACTATCGAACCTTATGCTTGCAGCT